>Ga0334890_1001533_pt1 | contig 30289 bp, 23 predicted proteins | sample GraSluR1_MG_3_FD_207220 | JGI IMG/M metagenome (GOLD analysis project Ga0334890, IMG submission 207220) | Sludge microbial communities from methane-producing bioreactor in Wageningen University, Netherlands - Granular Sludge_31_08-R1 | ecosystem: Engineered > Bioreactor > Anaerobic >... | reverse complement strand
TAGAAAGAATGAATGGGGAAATATTTTTTGAAAGCGAAGAAAATAAAGGAACAAAATTTTCTTTTTTTCTAATAATAAATAAAGCAATCAAAAATATAGATAATTAAAATTTTATTATAAAACAGGAGGGATTTATGAAAAAAATTTTATTAGTATGTTTCATTATCATGTTTACTGCTTTTATTTTTTCAATCGAAAAGATTTCAAAAATTGAAGCAGAAGGACCTAATTTTGATTTAAAAGTTTCAGGAAATATAGAATTCGGTATTATTTTTGACAAAGAAGGCTTAAGGCTCTTCGATAAAAATACTACCAAACACAGTTCTTTGTTTTCATTTGATATAACTATAAAATCTGAAAAGTCATCAGATTTTTCTTCTTTAAAGCTTTTTTTTAAACCAGGAGATTGGGGAAGCGTTGATGAGGCTTTAAATTTTTATTCCGCTGAATATTTAAATGATTACATGAAATTTTTATATGCCAATTATTCTTATAATGAAAATTTTTCAAAATATTTTCTTGGAAACTGGTATGATGAAGATGATGAAAAAGCTTTAGACCCATTAGGAGATAAATATTTAAAGGCTAATATGGATTTTATGAATTTGGAAATGATTTTTCTTCCTATTGAAAACAAAATTTATACAAGAAATGCTCTTGATTTATTTGTTGATGTAGAGGAAGAAGAATCTTTTGTTATTGATGCAAAAATATTTGCAGCGAAAACTTTACAAAATTTTGATTATTTTGATTTTGATTTAAAAACGGGTTTATGGGTTACGAATTCAAACATTCAAGATTTGATAGAAGAGAACGTAAAATTTGTTGGTAGTGCTTTTGAATTAAATTTTACTGGGAAAGACAATTTCTTTTTAGATGGTTTGTATGTTTATTCTATGTTTGGATTTCAAGGGGTTTTGGAAAAAAATAATTATTCATATGAAGATATTATTTTAAAAGCTCATAGTATTAATTTAGGATATAATAATAAATTCAAAATTTTAGAATCAAACTTTTTTAATCTAAAATTCAATCCGATATTTTCATATGTAAATAGAAAAGATATAAAAAATATGATTTTTTCTTCTGAAAAAGATGTTGAAGATTCTGAAAAAATTAATCTTGGAATAAATTTCGATATAGATTTAGACAATCTGGGAATTTTTTCTATTTATAATGATATTGAATATTTATTTGAAGCAGTTATTGATGAATATGATGATTCACAATATAATTTATTTTCATTTTATGGATTTAAATATGAAAACACAAAGCTTCATGATTTATCTAAAATCAAATTAGATTTAAGAAAAAAATATTCGCATTATTTAAATGTTCCTTTAGGCATTTTAGTAGAGTTATACGGAGATTACGACAAAGATTTTTTTGATATAAATTATACTTTAATGATTGCTCAAAATGGGTTAAAAAATAATAATCATGTTTTAATCGAAGATTTTTTTAAAATTATAGAAAACAATAACCTCGCATACAAGTTTTCTTTAAGTGTTAAACCTTTAACACAAATAAAAATAATTTCTTCTATAACAAATTATACGTTAAATAAGAAAAATATTTATACAATAAATTCTTTTAAAGATTTTATATACTCTTTAGATTTTACGTTTTCACCTGATGAAATTATAACTGCAGGATTTCATTTAAGTAATGGATCTAATTTTGAGAATCTTAAAAATATAGAATGGCATTTATTTGCAGGAGCTAAATTTGAATTTTAAAAAAATTTTGGAGGTAATAAAAAATGAAATATAAGAAAAAGTATTTTCTTATTTTGATCATAATTTCAATAACGCTATTTTCTTCATGTGTATTAAATAAACCTATTCAAAAAATTGAAAATGGGTATGCCAATATTTTTACAAAAATATATGGAAGTAATTATACAGATCGAGTAGGCGAAGTGATTTTTACAAGTGATGGAGGCATATTGTTGGGTGGATATATAAACTTCAAAGCAGATGCTCCAAGTTATGTTGGAAATGTTGATATAAATCAAGCACATAATGGAGTAGATTTATTTTTGTTAAAACTTGATTCAAATGGTGAAGAAGAATGGCAAAGAATATATGGTGGTTCGGGTGCAGAATGGGCTTTAACTGTTCAAGAAACAGATGATGGATATATTGTAGGTGGATATACAACTTCTACAGATGGTGATTTATCTGAACTTGAAGATAATGGCAGAGGCCCTGCAAGAGGAGATCCTTGGCTTATAAAAATAGATTTTAACGGAAATATTGTTTGGCAAAAACTTTTTCCAATGGAAAATACTCGATTAGATCGAATTGGGCAAATAAAAAATACGGATGACGGTGGATTTGTTACTATAATTCAAAGACAAAAAAATTATGATTTTGAAGAAAAAGATGATGTAGATGAAGATGTAATTGTAGAAGCTTTTTCAAATATTTTTCAAGTATTAAAATTAGATCCTATAGGTGAAATAGAATGGGAATTTACTTGGGAAATGGAAGAAATTCCTGAATTAAAAGAAGATTTAATAGGGTTTTACCCTACTTCAATAGATGTTGATAGAAACGGTGATTATATAATTTCGTTTTATGAAAGAATTTCGCCAACAGAAAATTTTTCAAAAATAATGAAATTATCTTCTTCTGGAGATATTGAGTGGGTTAAAAAATTTGGAAAAGGTAATACTGATTTGATAACAAAAGTTATAGATTATAAAGGTGGATATTTATTTGCGGGTCATTCAAATTCTGATACAGATGAATTCTCTTCTAACAAAGGAGATTCTGATTACTGGATTACGAGATTAGATAATGAAGGTAATGTGATATGGCAGAAACTTTACGGGGGAAATGCTAGAGATAGAGCAAATGAAATAGCTAAAACGCCTGAAGGAAATATTTTGGTGACAGGTTATACCAGGTCAAATAATGGAGATGTAAAAGGTTTTCATGGTAATTATGATATTTGGTTGTTAAAACTCAATGAAAATGGTGAATTGATTAATCAAAAATGTTTTGGCGGAACAGCTGATGATAGAGGCGTAAGTGTAGCTGTACTTGAAGAAAATGTCTATTTAGTAGCTGGATATATAAATTCTTCAAATGGCACTTTTAATGTAAATTACGGTAGCTCGGATATAGCATTAATTAAATTTTTCATGGAAGCTTCAGAAAATAGCAATTAATTTTAAGGAGGATTTTAAATGAGAAGAAATATATTATTAGTTTTGCTTATAACGTTTCTTTTTTTAATTAGTGGTTGTATGCAAAATTATTCTAATCAATATAGGGCCGAAATAGAAATTTATATTTCAGAATACCTTGCAGGACCTGTGCTTGAAAAAGCAAAAGTAAAAATATTTAATGAAAAAAATGAGCTTTTAGCTGAAAAACTTACAGATGAATTCGGATATGCAAAATTAAGATTTTCATGGAATTCTTCAGAAAATCCGGAATTACCTGTAAGAATAAGAATAGAAAAAGAGAAATTTGCCTTTAGTGAAGTTCATGACTTAAAAATAACCGGAAGAAAAAGTGAATTTTATGATAATGGAAAAGTGGAAATAGTTGTAAACAAAGCTAAAACATATGATAACGTTTCACAATTTCCAGAATTTTCAATAAAATTTGTTGATTTATCGGATAGAGAAATTGATTTAAACGATATAAAAGATCAAGTTATTTACGCTGAAATTACATCAACAGAGAGAATTACAGTAGCTTATTTTGGTGTTGGATTTACTCCTTGGGCTGCTTCAAGTAATGGAGTGTTAACAAATTTTGACCCTGATGAAACTGTAAAAATTCCCATTAGAATTCCTCATTTAAAAGGTAATCAGAAGATGAATTTCGTTATTTATGATATCAACAGAAATAGACTTCATAAATGTTTTTATATAAATATAAATAATGAATTGATAAAACCAGAAATTATGTATACGCCAGAAAATCCATGGGTATATTCAGTAACAAGAGATTATGAAGCGAGATTATATTCTCTTCCTATTGAAGTTTTAAATAAAGTTGAATTTTATGAAGGCGAAAACTTTAACCAATCAGATATTTTAAATTCAATAAACTTAAATTCTATTAATAATGAAGACTATTTTATCCCTGAAAACGGCAATATTTATGTAAGAATTTATTGGAGTTTTCCAAAAGATACAAACAAAATAATTGGGTATCATGTATACAAATCATTTGATGGCGAAAACTTTGAAAAAATTGCTTTTACAGAAAAAAACTCCACTGCGGATAATGGATTTGGAAATCAACCAGGAAAAAGAATATGGTATAAAATAACTTCTGCTTATGAAGGCGGTTTTGAATCTGATTATTCAAAAATTGTTTCTGTAGTTCCTTTAAATATGTTTAAAGTGACCAAAATAAATCCTAAAGATAATGCATATAATGTAAGAAGACTTCCAGATTTTAGATGGAGACCCGTATCTTTAAAAAGCTTTGAAACTGACACAGGGGCGGGGGTTATTCCTGAAGAAGATATTTATTATTATTATAACCCTGTTGTATCAGACGCGGTTCAAGGAGATGGCGGAATATGGCTTTTTGGTTCTGATAAAACAACTATTCATCTTAAAACAAAAGGACCCGAATTAGTTAGTCTCACATTTTTAGCCTCGTACTGGCGAGGGTATGGATTAGAATGGGTTTACAGAAAAGATGGAAAAATGTTTTTATATAACACATTATTTGATGCACTTGAACCTTATAAATCATATTGTTGGGGATTAAACAGTGCTTATGCAGAATATAGAACAAATGAATCAATTTCTTTAGCTGTTACAGCAGATATTTTTAAAGGAAATGCAGATTTAATAGTTCCTAATCCGTCTGATACTTTTAACATTTTTACTACAGGCGAAAACTTTTAAGGAGTGTTTGATATGAAAAAATTAAAATTCTTTTTATTTGTAATAATCTTTTCTATTTTTTTAACTTCTTGCGTTTCTAATATAGAAAAAGATAACGATTATTTTGAAAAAGAAACAGGAATTATTTGGAATGAAGACATCAATGAAATTCAAGAAGGATTATTAAATATAGGTTATCTTAACAAAAAAGACGTTTTAAAAGTGTTGAATGATTTGAATTTAGAAATAGTTGTTGAAATTCCTCAAATTAATGTTTTGGGAGTGAAAATAGACAAACCTTTTAATGAGTATAAAGAAGATTTTTATCAATATTTTAAAAGTAATCCGTCTTTAACTGAAAGCTTTAGATATATAGAACCTAATTATACAAGAGAATTTTTACTCCCTGTATCAAATGATAATTTGATTATAGATGAATCAAAAACGAGAAGTTCAGATGACCCTTTATCTGATTATGACCTTGGTAAATATTTATGGGGTGTCCGCAGAGTTAGAGCCCCTGAAGCTTGGGAGTTGGGTTTTACAGGAGACGGTGTAATAGTAGCTGTCTTAGATTCGGGAGTTAATGGAAGTCATCCCGATCTTATAGAAAATATGTTTGGACATTATGATCCTGTAAGAGATGAAAAGCTCGATCCAAAATTAGATAATTCTTATTATTATCATGGTTCTCATGTTGCTGGAACTATTGCCGCAAATGGCCCTAAATTAGTTGGAGTTGCACCAGATGCAAAAATAATAGACATACCTATTTTTCAGTTGAGTAATAACAGTTTAACATTTATAGGAGATATTTTTGCTGCAAAAGGTATGGTTGAAGCTGTTGATATGGGAGCAAGTGTTTTATCTAATTCATGGGGAGGTGGAGGTTATTCTTATGCTTTATTTGAGGCTATAAGATATGCTTCTGAAAACAATGTTTCTGTAGTATCTTCTTCAGGAAATTCGCATACTGCTCAAATTTATTATCCTTCATGTTATCCAGGAGTGATAACTATTGGAGCAACTGAATTTTCAGATAATGTAACCAATTTTTCTTCAAGAGGTAATTCGGTAACTGTAGTAGCTCCTGGTGATGTTGTTTTGTCTGCAACAGGATTTAATGATGAGTCTTTGTTTACTTTTGGAGGTCCTTATTATTTTGCAAATGGAACATCAATGGCAGCTCCACATGTGTCAGGTCTTATAGCTCTCTTATTGCAAAAACATGAGGGGAAAGATAAAATTAATCCTTATCAAGTAACTCAAGCTTTAATTAAAGGCGCTGTTGATATAGAAGAAGAAGGTTTTGATATAAAAAGTGGTTGGGGAAGAATAGACGCAGTAGAAACTTTAAATATCCCATTATCAGAATTAGATAAAGGATCTGGTTTTAAAGTTGAGTTGAAAGCCTCAAAGAAAGATCCTGATGGAAATGATTTATTCTTAGAAGGAGTTTATGTAACTTTAATTAATAAATCACCAACTGTAGTAGAAAATTATTATGCAAAGAGTAATATGAATGGGTTAGTTGAAATACCTTACATAAGATCTGGAAAATATGAAATAATGATGGGACTTGCTGATCCTTGGTATTCTACTTTAATGAAAAATGAATTTAGATCAAGAATACAATTTGGAAAAAGAGCAAATTTTGAAGTTGAAGATGGTGATTCAATAGAATTAGAATATGTTTTTGAAGCTCATCCTAAAATAGTAATAACAAGAATAGATTCAAAATATGGAACGGATATAATATTAAAAAATTCAAAATTTATTGTAGAAGAAAGATTATTTTCAAATCCGGCTTTTCAAATAAACGAAATGGAAATACCCGAAAGAATTATAAGCGCTGATAATCCTTTAGAAATATTATTTGATATAAATGACCCAGCAGGTTGGTATCAACTTAATATTGACTTTAAAAATATACTTGACGAAAAAATATTAATAAGAGGTTTTATTGAATACAACGAACAAGGCACAAAAAGAGTATTTTTTGTTCAAGAAATTTCTCAAGGCGAAATAGGAAAAAATATAATTAAAATTGGAAATCAAAGTTTATTTCCTGTATTTTAAAAAAAACAGAGGAGGGGTAACATGAAAAAATTTTTAGTTTTAACACTAGCAGTTCTTTTATTGATAATCACATTAACGTCTTGCATACCTAAAGAAAATGGGTGGGAATTTGATCCAGATCAATTGATAACTAAGTTAAGGTTAGAAATATTAGAAAAAGCAGAGGTAGAAGACGTTGAATGGTCAAGTTCAAATAATTCAGTTGCAGCAGAAAATTATAGGGAAATTGAAGGATATGTAGTTTTTACATTAGGGGCACTTGGTTATGTTGTAGATGAGAATGGATTGGGAATAATGGTAAGATTTGTTAATACTTCTGTTGCAGATTCTTTTAGCTTTGAAGTTGGGAATAAAATAAAAGCTAAAGGTTCGCCATGGTACACGACAATTAGACATAGCAGTGAAGATGTTGATGGATATAGAGAATTAAATATTACTGTAAGAAATGATAATGAAAATCACAGTTTCGAAATTATTGAAGAAAATGCTTTAGAAAACATTCCATGGATTGCAGCTATTGCTATTGAAAATATTCCTGAAGATTTATTAAAACAAGAAAACTATGGAAGATTAGTTCAGTTTGAAGGTAAATATTTAGGATATCCAAATCCAAGAAATAATTATCATGGAATAGATTTAACAGGTAATAATATCGCTGATATCGCTATTTTCGATCCTAAAGGAGAAAGCTTTGAAAATACTTTAGAAGAAGGTAATAGCTATGTTATCAAAGGAATATTGGCGTATAGAAATGTTGCGGAAATACAAAATATGCAGCTAGATGTAGGAAGTGCAGCATTTATTATAGCAAAATAATTAAAACCTCTCTTAAAGAGAGGTTTTTTTATAGTTTTTCTCCAAAAATAATATGATTTCTATAATGAAAAATATTAAAATAAAACGCTTTTAATTCTTCTGAAAAAATCTCTATAACATAATAATAATTTCCTTTTTTTAATTTTACTTTATCGTATTTATCAAAATTACTATTTTTAGAGTGAAATACTTCATTGCCATTATTATCATAAATAACTGCTTTTAAATTTTCTGTATCTGAAAAATTTTCAGAAATAACTACTCTTATTTCAGTATCTTTAAAAACTTCAAAATTCATACCAGAATTCATGGTTCCAGAAACATTTCCGATGTTTTTATGATTGAAAAATATTTTACCATAATTTAAAACATAAAATATAATAGAAAAAAATATTATAATACAAATTATTAAAAATGCCATACTCTTTTTACTTAAATTCATAATTCTCCCCCTTTAATTTTTATTTTCAGCTTTTTTTACAAATTTATTGTTTGAAAATACAAATATTGCAGATGAAATTACAAAAAATATAGTTATAAGTAATTTGTTTTCTCCAAACAAAATGAATTCCTGAATTCTAATAATATTTATTAAAATAAAAGAAGCTGCTAAAAATAGAATTCCAAAAACATATTTTGAACCATATTTTTTTCCAATAAGACTTATAAAATGTATAAAATTTGCAAACAAATATATACCTAATATAGTAATTAATTGTAAATACAACATTTCTCCTAATTTCCTTTCCGAAAAATCTAAAAAAGAAAAAAGTTTTATTATGTTAAACAAAAAAAACCCCATAAAAATAGATAACCCTAAAATTAAATAAATAAATGTTTTTGAAATATTTTCTCTTTTCTGAGTAAAAGATAAAAATATATCCAAATCTTGTGTTACTAAAGTTATAGGATAAGTAATTAATATAACGACACTTAATGTAGATAAATTATATGCAAAAGCACTTTTAAGTTCTCTTAGAATATTTTTTTCTGAAAAAATTATGTTTATAAAACTGTTTACAAGAGCTATAGATACAAAAACTATCGTTAAAGTTATCAAAGTACTCAAAAATAATTTAAAACTTACGTTCATCATCTTTTTAATTTCAGTATTCATGAATATTTTCCCCCTTAGTTAAGTTAACAAATATATCTTGAAGACCGGCTTTTGAAATTTCTATATTTTTACTTTTAAGCTTTAAAATCATACTTTCGTTTATTTCTCCCTCTATAACACAACTTAAATAAGATCCCATTTTTTCTTTCTTTAAAACTTTAAAATTTATAAGGAAATCCTCTATGCTTTTTTCAAAACCTTGTAATATATGAAATTTTTTATATATATTTTCAATTTCATCGTCAATTAAGATTTGACCTTTATCTAAAAATAAAACATTTTCAAAAAGCTTTTCAAATTCATATATGAGATGTGTTGAAATAATAATAGTTCTTGGATTATTTAAATATTCTTTGTTCAATTCTTCTAAAAAAATTTCTCTTGCAACCGGATCTAAACCTATATATGGCTCGTCAAAAAATGTTATTTCTGCTTTTGAAGCTAAACCAGCAATTATACCAACCATTGTTTTCATACCTTTTGAAAGTTTATTATAATAAGTTTCTGTTTTAAGTTCAAACCTTTTTAATAAATATTCACAATACCTTTGATCCCATGTAGGAATTAAATTTTTTGCTATTTTGAAATAATTTTTCACAATCATTCTTGATGCAGCTTCATAAGCAGGACCTAAAGATTCACGAGCTAAAAAAACATTTTCAGTACTTTTAGATACTGTTCCTGAAGTTATTAAAAGCTGATCAGATAGTATTTTCAATAGAGTAGTTTTTCCCGCTCCATTACGTCCTATAAGTCCATAAATTTTATTTTTTTCAATATTCATATTAATATTATTAAGTGCTTTTACATCTTCATAATTTTTACAAAGATTTTTTGTTATTATAGCCTCTTTCATATTTTAATCCTCCCCATATTTTTCAATAATTTTTAATATTTCGGATTTTGAAATATTTAATTTTTCAGCTTCTATAAGCATTTTTAATACAAATTCATCAAAAAAAGATTTTACTCTTCTTTCTCTTATTTTTTCAACAGCATTTTCAGAAACATACATACCTAATCCCCTCTTTTTATATAAAATTCCTTCATCAGATAATAATGACAATCCTTTACGTGCGGTTGCAGGATTTATATTTAATATTTGAGCTAATTGATTAGTAGAAACAACTTGTTCGTCTTCTTTTATTTCTTTTTCTAAAATCATATCTTCAATAATTTCTGCGATTTGTAAAAACAAAGGTTTTATAGAGCTTTCATCCAATTTCATTTACTCCCCTCCTTTTTCAAAAAAAAATAGTTAGTTACTCAAGTAACTAACTATAGAATACACTTTTAATTTAACTTTTTAAATACAATAAAGTTAATTTTAGTTTTCTAAACATTTAAAATTTTTCGTCGATAATATAGTGAAACAAATTTTTACTTTTAACAAAATTATGAATTGTAAAAAAATAGTAGATAATTATTTTTTTAAATACTGTTTATTCGGCGAGGTGATGATTATGAAAGTTAATCCTATAGGTGAAAGCTATGAAGAAAACAAAGAAAATTTTTACTACCCGCAAAAAAAAATGAAAATAAAAAAAGTCTTAGGAAAAGACTTTTATGAGCATCATTCATTTCAATATGAAATAGGAAATTATGAGCAAATCTATAAAAAAAATAATTTTGTCAAATTTTCTGATAACAAATCTAAAATAATCGAAATATTTGAATATTTTTTTTTAAAATTCAGTGGTGTTGAAAAAGACTCCTTAAAAAATATTTTTTCTGTAGAAAAAATAAATTCATTAGAAAATGCGGTAGAATATTTAATTAATACACTAAAAAAAGAAACCCACGGGAATATTCAAAAAATTACAGATTCTAAAATTGAAATCCTCACTAAATTTCAAACATTAAAAAACTCTTTAAATTCTGATATATCTTATGAAAGCCTTAATTTTTTTTACAAATCGGTAGAAGCTATCATAGATCTTGAAAATAAATATTTTTTATAAAATAGGAATCATTTTATAAATTTCTATTTTGTCGTAATTTGCTATTGGAAAATGAACTAAAATCGTTTCAATCTTATTTAAAATTTTATGCAAAATTAAACCAATTTCTATATTTTCATGATGCCACCTTGTTACAATAATTAGTTGACTATTATTTAATGCCAACTCCTTACTTCCAACCCATAAACTACTTGTATATATATCTTCCTCCATTATTGGTTCTCCATAAAAACTTATAAGTTGTTCTTTTATTTGTTCATATTCCCTTATATACCATATAGAACTGTAATAATCTTGAATATAAATATGTTCAACTTTATACAATTTATTTTCACTAAAAACAAAATTAAGGTCTATTGTTTTTCCTCCTAAAGTACTTCTAAAAGAAAGTCTGTTATTTTCTTTAATTCTTCCTGAAACAGAGAATAACGATTGAACTTCTTCCATAGAAGAACCATAAGGTATGTTATTGTAATAATAATAAATTTCTTCTTCATAATTTTCTGTGTATTTCCATTCACGATTTTCATCCATTTCAACTTTGTATTGGTTTATATTAAAATTTGAAAACCCTATTAAAAATATAAAAATATAAAAATATAAGCTAAAAATCTTTTTCATATCTTCGCCTCTCTTTTTCTATTAATTATTTATTTAAAAATACAAGAACAATTATATTATACCATAACAAAGCCTTCAGCTTCAATCAAAATATTTTTAATCGATAACAAGTAAAATAATTTTCGTTCACAGGTGTCTTCTTAAAAGAAGTTCTATTTTTCTTTGGAAATTACAAATCACATAAATTTCTTTTTCTTTTAAATTACTTTTTTTCTAATTATAATTTGCAAATTTTCATAAATACTCACCAAGATTTATATAGCATCATAATTTTTATTACGAAAAAAATTATATTATTTTTAACTTTTTAGTTACTTAAAACAGTATTTAGCACACTTTTATTTATCAATTTTAATGTATTATTGTAATATGTATATTATTATTTATACTTAAGGAGGGGTATATACTATTATTAATTTTTGAAAACACTAAATATATGAAGGAGATGAAATTATGAAAATTAAAAAAATTAGTTTAAAGCTTATTATTCCTGTTATGATTGTATTTATTTTAACCATAATTTTTGTTTCTGCTATTTCTTTATGGAAATCTTCTGAAAGCATAACTTCTGAAGCTTATGAAAAAATAGAAATGATGGCAGGAAATTACGCCAATGAATTTAGTATTTTATTTAATGAAATTGAATCAAGTACAAGAGCTTTGGGTAATTATGTTTTAGATTCCTTTGATTTAAATAAAGCTAAATCAGAAAGAGGAATTTATATTAATGAATATAAAAATTTAATGGTTGATTTTGTTAAATTAACCGCAGAAAAAACAAACGGAAATGATTCTGCCTACATTCATTTTGATCCCGGACTATCAGGCGAAGGGCATGATATTTATTTTGCTTTAGAAAACGGAATATATGTACGACAAGATGAAATAGGCCCCGAAGTTTATGATCCTAATGATATTGATATGGATTGGTATTATGAACCATTTTACGCAAAATCTGCTATATGGACCGAACCTTATGAATGGGATGGAATTTATTATGTTTCTCACACAAACGCTGTATTTATAGATAATATTTTTATTGGAACTTACGGTATGGATTTTTTATTTGAAGATATTAAAAATCAAATTAATAACTTAAAAATTTATGATACAGGTTTTGCATATCTTTTAAATAGTGATGCAAATGTTATAGTTTCAAACAATAATATTTCTCTTGATAACGAAGTTCAAAATTACATAAAAAACACTTTAAAAAATCATCCCACGGGTTTATATGAACATAATGATCGTATTTTAGGTTTTTCTGTTTTAAAAAACGGATGGATATTTGTTGTAGAAGCTTCTAAAACAGAAGTTCTTAAATCTTTAAACGATTTAATTTGGATTCAATTAATTATGCTAATTTCATCTATTTTAGTTGGAGTTACTATAATGCTATTAATAATTACAAAAATAATCAAATCAATAAAAATACTTACAGAAAAAATCAATGCTTTTGGTAAGGGTGATTTAACAGTTGATTTTAATATAAAAAGCAATGATGAAATAGGCTTAATTTCTCATTCACTTAAAGAAATGTCAGAGAACATCTCAAACCTTATAAAAGATTTAAAAGATTTCTCACAAACATTAAGTGGTGAATCAAACTCTCTTGCCGCAGCTTCCGAAGAATCAAGCGCTTCAATAGAAGAAATAAGTTCATATATAAATTTAGTTCACAATAATTCGGAAGATACTTCAGCAAGTGTAGAAGAAGTTAATTCTTCTATTGAGGAAATTTCTTCTTCCGCACAATCTTTAAGCAAATCTGTTAAAGAATTTTCAGGAAACACTAACGAAACCGCAAAAGCTTCTGAAGATGGTTTTAATTCAATAAAATCTATAACAAAAACTGTTCAGGAAGCAAAAAAACAATCACTATCAACAAAACAAGACGTTATAAAACTGACAGAAAAAGCTCAAAATGTTCAAGAAATAGTTACTGCGATAAATAGTATTACGGAACAAACAAATTTATTAGCTTTAAACGCAGCTATTGAAGCTGCAAGAGCTGGTACTGCTGGAAAAGGTTTTGCGGTAGTTGCGGATGAAATAAGAAAACTTGCCGAAGACAGTAAAAATGCTACTAACGAAATTTCTGAAATTTTAAAAGAAATAAAAAATATGACTATAAACGTTAATAATTCTACTGAAAAAACAGACAATGTTATAGACAATATAAAAAATGAATCTGAGAAGGCTTTATCTCAATTTAATTTAATTTTTGAAAAAATTAAATTATTTAATTCAAGCATAGAAAAAATTTCTACGACAAGTTCAGAACAAAGCTCAGGAACAGAAGAAATAAGTATTGCAATTGATAACGTTTCAAAAAACATTTATAATATTTCTGCAGAATTAGAAAAAAGTAAAAAAGCGTTGAAAGATCAATCAGAGACTTCTAAAGAACTCACTACCAGCTCAGAAAAATTATCAGAAGTTTCAGAAAATCTTTTTGAAAAAATTAAATTTTTCAAAATTTAATAAAAAAGCGAATCCAAAAGGATTCGCTTTCATTATATATATTTTTTTATTTATATTCCTACTGCAAATTTTAAACTCATCGCCATATTAGAAATATCAAAATCGATTAAATCTTCAAGTTCTTCTCCAAAAGCATGAAAATCTAACTGTAATTGAACTATGTGTAAGTTTATTCCAACGCCAAAAGTTCCTTTCCATGATTCTGATTGTCCGAAATATTCAACGCCTCCAAAGAAAGGAATCATTAAAATTCTACCTTCTGCAAAAACTCCATAATCTAAATTTCCAGATTCTAAAGAATATTCAGCAAAAGGAATAAAATCAAATATTATAGGAAGTCTGAAAAAAGCGTTTACATATAAATCTTCGAAATCTAATCCTGCTTCTTCATTAAATCGAATATTTTTAAGTGCAACACCAAACGAAGATTTTCTATTTTTCCCTGAAACAAAACCTATATCTATTCTTTCATCCCCATTTTCAATAAGATCTTCAATTAATTCCTCTGTTTTTTCAGAATAAAGATCATATCTACTTGAAGGATTTAATCTTGAGTATAAATTTGCATAGCTATCAAAAAAAGTATAATTAACAGATACTGCGAAATCTCTATTTCTTAAAGAAAAAATTCCACCCATTTCTGCATAATTCTTTGAAAAATCCGAATGAGTCGCTAATCCAACATTAAAAAATTTAAGATTACCTAAAACTTTAGCACTGAAATTATTTACATCTTCAAAAACATCTTCAAAATTAATTTCTTCGTCTGAATACATATCTAAATTAGTTAAATAAAATTGCCCTCCAATTTCTAAAAGAACCCTATTAGAAAAATTCACAAGTGCAGGATTCCTTTGATAATCCCAAGAAGAAAAAGGAATTGCAAAAGATGCTACAGTTAAAACAACAATAAATAATAATACTAAATGTTTTTTCATTTCATCCACCTCTTTTTTTAAATTATTTTGACGTTACCTGCTAGTATAATGAAATAATAACATAAAATTCAATAAATTACAACTTAATTTTTGTTATAGTTTCTATAAATTTCTTAAAAATAGGATGTGGGTTATCCAATTTTGAGCTGTATTCGGGATGAAACTGAACACCAACGAAAAATGGGTGATTATAAATTTCAACAGCCTCTACAAAATCTGATTTCCCGCTTACTCGCAATATATTATCGTCTATATTTTCAGAAAATATAGTTTTATATTTCTCATAATTCACTTCATATCTATGACGATGTCTTTCATCTACAAAATTTTTCTGCTCATAAATTTCATAAAGTTTTGTTCCTTTAACTATTTCTGTTTTTTGAATACCTAATCTCATTGTTCCGCCTATATTTAATATTTTTTTCTGTTCTTCCATGATATCTATTACAGGATTTATAGTTTCAGGATCAAACTCTGAAGAATTTGCATTCTCAATTTTTGAAACATTCCTTGCAGATTCAATCACCATAACTTGCATACCTAAACATATTCCTAAAATAGGCATGTTATTTTCTCTTGCAAATTTTACTGCTTTTATTTTTCCCTCAACACCTCTTTTGCCGAATCCGCCAGGAATTATGATTCCATCAAATTTTGTCAAAGTTGATTTTATACCTTCTTCATCTAATTCTTCTATCATTTCAGAATCAACTAATTCAGGTTTTTTTACTCCACATAAAAATATACTCTCCATAATACTCTTATAAGCATCATCAGTTCCAAGATATTTTCCAATCAAAGCAATTCTTAAATTTTTAAAAGTTCTTGGGCAAGTCCAATTCAATTTATCCGCAACGCTTAAATCTAAAACTTTAGCTATTAATTTATGAACATCCATTTTATGCAAAGTCTCAGGAACTTCGTATATGTTATTTAAATCAGGAAGATTTATAACATAATCAGATTTAACACCTGCAAAAAGCGCTATTTTTTCTATTGCAGAAATTTCTATTGCTCTTTCTGTTCTTATAACAAGCATATCTGGATGAATTCCAATTCTTCTTAATAATTGAACAGACTGTTGGGTAGGTTTTGTTTTAAACTCATTTGTAACAGCGAGATAAGGCACAAAAGTAACATGTATAAACATAAAGTTCTCTCTACCTTTTTCCATAGAAAGTTCTCTAACCGCTTCAAGAAAAATTTCGCCTTCAATATCTCCTACTGTCCCCCCTATTTCAATTAATAGTAAATCTGTATCGATTGCTTCTATTCTTTCCTTAACTTCTTCTGTTACGTGAGGCACCATTTGAACTGTTCCTCCAAGATATTTGCCTTCTCTTTCTTTTTCAATAACGGTTTTATAAATCTGGCCTGCGGTAAGACTATTTTGTTTTTTCATATCTATCCCTAAAAATCTTTCATAATGTCCTAAATCAAGATCAGCTTCATAACCATCAGCAGTTACAAACACTTCCCCATGTTGATTTGGATTCATAGTACCCGCATCTACATTTAAATATGGATCCACTTTTAAAGAATTAACTTTAATACCCGATTCTTTCATAATTTTACCGACAGAAGCAGAAACAACCCCTTTTCCTATTCCACTTAAAACTCCTCCGGTTACTATTATGTATTTATTTGCCATAACTCTCCTCCTTACCATTAAAAAGAGGGAGCAAAAGCTCCCCCGTTATTTCGGTTATTCTTCGTCTTCTATTTCTAATTTTTTTGCAAGACCATCTACTAAATCTTCAACAATTTTAATCGACTCGAGATCTTCATCTTCTATACTAATTCCTAATTCAGACTCAAAAGCCATTGTCAAATCTACAAGTTCAAGAGAATCAGCATCAAGATCTTCTGTAAAAGACGCATCTAAAGTCACATCTTCTTCTTCAACATTAAGTGTTTCAACGATAACCTCTTTTACTTTTGCAATTAATTCCTCTCTTGTCATGATTTCAGCCTCCTTAATTTTTGCAACTGCATTTTTATAATTTCGAGTCAATTATAATAACTTTAAGGCATAATGTCAAGTATTTTTTTTATTTTTTATTTTCTTATTAAAAAGGCCTTTTAAACCATTAATTCCAAGGATTTATAGCATCAAAATCTTCAGAAATTGTAATATAAAAACTCACTGTAACATCTCCGTCTATTTCTGCCGCTACATCACTTCCAAATTTCTCGGCAATCTCATCATTTGTTATAACTATTATGTGTGAATATACTAAATTGCCATCTTCAAGAGTTAATGAAAGATCTTCTTGAATACTTATTATTAATTCTCCAAAAAAGTCAAAATCTTGAATAATTAATTCGAAATTTTTTATTACAACATTTCCATCTTCATCAATAGTACCTTCTCCAGAAGGATCATTTCCATATAAAAGATTCCAATCAAAATTACCCAATAAATCTTGTTCACCTATTGTTAACACTGCTTCATCCATACCTTTAATATAATAATGTTCCCCTATAGTAAAAGCTGTTATACCTAATTCTTCAGCAATTTTTTCTTCAATATCTGGTATAAATCTTGCAGGAACACCTTCTACATCCATCATTATAACAAAATCATCATATGTTCCTTCAATATTTTCAATTTTCAATTCAAAATTTGCTGTTATTTCTACCGCATTTCCTGGCATTGTATAATCATAAGTTTCAATTGTACTTAATTCTATTTCTCCTATTGTCCAATTAACAAACTTATATCCTTCATTTGCTGTTGCTGTTATTGTTGCTGTTTCTCCTAATTCATAATTTCCTGCTCCTGTTACTTCTCCACCTTCTACAGGATCTGCTGTTACTGTTAATGCGTATTTTACTTTAGAAAAATTTGCTGTTATTTCTACCGCATTTCCTGGCATTGTATAATCATAAGTTGCACTTGTACTTAATACTGTTTCTCCTATTGTCCAATTAACAAAATTATATTCTGCATTTGGTGTTGCTGTTATTGTTGCTGTTTCTCCTAATTCATAATTTCCTGCTCCTGTTACTTCTCCACCTTCTGCAGGATCTGCTGTTACTGTTAATGCGTATTTTACTTTAGAAAAATTTGCTGTTATTTCTACCGCATTTCCTGGCATTGTATAATCATAAGTTGCACTTGTACTTAATACTGTTTCTCCTATTGTCCAATTAACAAAATTATATTCTGCATTTGGTGTTGCTGTTATTGTTGCTGTTTCTCCTAATTCATAATTTCCTGCTCCTGTTACTTCTCCACCTTCTGCAGGATTTGCTGTTACTGTTAATGCGTATTCTGCTTTTTCGTTAATTTGAATGCTGCCTTCAATTACAGGCGGAAGATTTCTTTTTCTAACTATTTCTGTTCCGTCCACTTCTACTTTTACTATTAAAATTCTCCAATAATATGTTTGATCGTAATTGAAACTATTTTCATTAAAAGTATGATTTATATATACTGGATCTGATATGTTTTTTATGTTAATAGAAACTTTGTCTTCTTTAACTTTTGTAAGACTACTTTTATTAGTTCCAAACCTTATTTCATAAAAAATATCAAAAGTTAGGTCATCGGTTACATTTGAAAACTCTGGAGGAATATCTGTTAATTGACTTTTTACACTTAACAAAACTTCCTGTGGATCATCTAAAACCTCTACTGAATTTGGGCTTTCAAGAGTTATAGTGAGTTTCGCAGAAGGTCCTCCCGGAACACATGACACTAATAAAAACGCTAGCGTTAATACACTTAATAGAACAAAAATTTTCTTCATAGTTTTTCCCTCCTTAAAATATGTTTAAATTAATTTTTATTAAAAACCTGCAGCTAAGTTTATTTTTAACGATAATCCATTTACATCTAATTGGTTAAAAAAGTTTTCATTTGATAATCCTATTCCCGCATATATTTCAGCAAGGTGTAAATTTAATCTAAATCCTAAAGATGAATGCCATATATCATTTTTATTTTCAACACCCAAATAAAATGGTAAAAATATTAATCTACCTTCAGCAACAACTCCATAATTTATATCAATATTTTCTGAAAAAATTGCTTCCACATAAGGTGTCCAATTAAGTAAAAAAGGTATTGTTATAAACGCTGATGCTTTTAAAGGGTAATTATATTCTTTACTTATTGGATTTATATTATAAAAATCTTCATCAAATTCCTGAACATTTTCTTCTTCTTCAGAATTAATTAAATCATCAAGTAAATTATCTGAGGTAAATTCAAACTCTTTGTTTATAACATATTCCCACAACAATAAAGCCGGTCTTAAGTTTATATTATTAACTGCAAATCCCCAATTTGGAGTATTTCTTTTTTCACCATATACAAATCCTACATGAAGTAAATGAGCCGCTAAATCTATTTGTTCTAATATCATTTCTTGGTCAATGTATTCCAAATCATCTATATGAAAAGTAGAATAAACGGGTATGTTCACTTCAACTTTTGCATTTACTTCTGGATCACTTGTCAATAATTCATATGAATAACTCGCATCTTTATCAGAAACAAGTATAGGAAGTTTCAACCCATATTTTACTCCCAAAGAAATTTTATTAAATCTTAAAGATCCATAAACTCCTGCCTCAAAATCTACGTTTAATTTTTGATTTTTAGTTCCTTCAAAATCTATCACATTACCTTCACCATCAACATTCCCATATGCTAACAAGCTAAACAAATCATTTGGCACTGAAAATTTTGCGTCTATATCAACATTTCCGTAAACCCCTAATCTTATGATTCCTAAATCAAGTAAAAGGTGTGCTGGTGTTTGGTTAAATAAAGATAAATTAAAATCATTTCCATCAAGTTTTGTATGTAATTCTGGAATGTTTATAACGTATACTGAATCTTCTCTTATTTTTTCAAATTCATTCCAAAAACTAAATAAATTTTGATTTAAAACTAAATCAGTAGAAAGTCCTAATTCAAGAAAAAATCTGCTCCTATAATCAAATAATGCGGGATTTAAATTGTGATTCCAAGCTCTAAATGGATACGAAAATAACATCGAACTCAATATAATTATAGACAATACGAATAAAATTAATTTTTTAGTCATCTTTACCCCTCCTTTCATTGATTTATTTCAATGCTGTAATTTATATCTGTAACTAAAGTTATAAAAATATCATTAAATAATATTTGTCCCGAATAATTCAATTGATGTTCTCCTTGAGGTAAACTTATTTTTATTTCAAGATCAAAAACAGATTCTTCATCTTTATTCATTTCTTCAATTATAATGTCTAAAAATTCTTCCAAAGAAATTGATATTTCTCCCTCTCCATCAAAAGACGCGACAATTTCATTTTCAGTTATAGTTTCTTTAATAACTATTCGAGGAGTTATTCCTAAATCATTTTCAACACTAAATTCAATTTTCAAATTTTTCAACCATTCGGCATAATTTAAATTATCTCCAGCTGCTTCTTTTATTATAGAAATTAAATTAAAAGCTTCTTCTTCGGTACTTAAAAACTCATTTAATTTTATATCATAAAAAGCTTCACCTTCACCTACTATAAATTTTAAAGGTAATTCCACATTTAAATCATAAATAATATTCATTTCTTCTAATTGTGCCGTATCAATTTCTGATAAATAAATATTCAATTTATCTATAACAGGATTTACAGTGATTTCTAAATTCTCTCCTTGAAGATTTATAAAATTATTTATCAAATTTGTTATAAAAGTTGTTATGTTTAAATTTTGAGAATTGTTTTCTTCTGAAATATTTATAGTCAAAATTTCAGTAGAAGTAAATGTTTCTTGTAAATCTTCTTCAGTATATGTGAAATTAGCTTCAATAGAAATATCCGCTTCAAGTTCTATAGGAATATTTTCAAATTCAAATAAAACATTTGAGTTTAATGTATCTATAGAAATATTTTTAAAATTTTCCAAAATTTCCATATAATCATCAATATTTTCAACAAGTTCATTTAAAGAAAAAGTTATAGGTTCTTCAAAAGTAAAGTTTTTCAAGCCTATAGCCCCTAATTCAAGATTAGATACATTTACAGTTGTTTCAAAACCAAATTTTTCTTCAAAATCTTTTAAGTTAAAATTATTTATTGTTAATGTGTTGTTTTCTTTATCTAAACCTACTACATCTGCCGTTATTAATATAGCAATTTCATTTGTTTCTTCAAAATTTAAAATCTCATCATTAAAACTTATTTTAATTTCTTCTTCGACAGAGGATTTAAAAGTTTTTGTCTGCTCAATATCCATAAGATTTATATTTAAAATAATATCTAAAGGAAGATTATTTTGATAATTCATAGCTATTTCAAAATTATCTATAGTTACAAAAGATAAATTACTTGCAAGTTCTCCTAATCCTAAATCTACCAAATTAAAAGTTTCATTAATACCAATATCTAAATCAATATCTTCAGGAAGAGTTATTACTAATTGTTCAAAAATTAAATTTTCTAAAACAGGTTTAACCTCTAAATTATCTAAATCTTGATTTTTTATTTCTAAATCAATTTCAGTTAATTCTATTTTTATAATAGCATTTTCGAAAATTTCTATACCACTTAAATCTGCGGTTGCTTTGTTGAAAGGAACATTATAGATTACTGGCATACCTTGTTCAGTATTTGTTGATTCAAAAGTAATTTCGCCAGTAATATTAAAATCAATTTTATCTTCATCATAAAGAATATCGATAGAAGAACCTTCTTCAAATTTTGCATAAATAATATTTTCAGGTAGAGTTTCTTCTATTGGATCTATTTCTAATTTTAATCCTTCAACTTTTTTTATTGTAGCTCCATCATTAAAAGAAGCATTAATGTATATAGTATTTTCATCAAGATATCCTGGCGTAACTTCTACTCTAAAAAATATTTCAAAATCATTTGAAAGCTTTACATCATCTAAAGGTATGTTAATAACTTTTTCCGTTTGATCTAAATAAATATTTTCGTTTACATAGCTTTTTCTTAAAGCAAATTTTTCGGTAGTATTATCCCAAATATTTATAGCGGTAACTTTTATAGTAGAAGTACCTATAGGATCTTTAAATCTAACTTTAACTTCTAAAGATGCCATATCAAAAGTTACATAATCATATAAATCTAAATTTACAGGTATTCCTGGTAAAGGAAGTTCTTTTGTCGAAGGTACTGATTGATATTCAAAACTCATTTCTTCGTCAAAACCGTCTATCAAATCTGATATGTTTGGAATTTCAAAGAAATTTCCTGTTCCAGAAAAATTAAAATCTGGTAGTTGTTCTTTCAAGTCAATAGCAGGAATTTCTGGAGTCACTCCCAAATCTATCGAAAGAAAATCTTCGATGTTAAATTCATTTTGTTCATCTCCAGCCAAATCTTTTATGAGCTCATTAAAGTTGATAGTATCTTCTAAATTAAATAAAATTGATATAGGATCTCCAAAATTAAGCAATTCTTGTAAAGTTTCATCATCTTTTACGAGATCATCAAAAAAATCTTTCATCTCAAAAGTAATATTTCCCAAAGGTACTTTTACAGTTGGATTTGTAAGAAGATTAATTTCTTGTACTACACATGAACTCAAAGTCAAAAGAACGAATAGAAAGAACACAACATAAATTTTTCGAACTTTCATTTTTCCCACCTCCATAATATTTTAAATTTTATTAATATATAAGTTACACTTAATTATATCATAAATCAAATAAATATTATGTGTCTTAAGATACATTTTAAAAATATTTTCAATTATTAAAGTTTGAAAGTTGGAATGCTGGAATGTTGGGCAGGAAAAGCGTTTAAATAATGAAAAGTGAAAAGTGGCAAGTGACAAAATTTTTTTATTATAATGTTTTGACGGTAAATATGGATTTTAAAGTTGGTCAGCAGACAGTTGGTTAGGAAAAACTGTTAATATTTAAAAATTGAAATGGAAAAGCTTTTAAATAGTGAAAAGTGGCAAATGACAAAAAAAATTTTTATTATAATGCTTTGAAGGTAAATATGGATGAAATAAAGTAGCGAACAATTGAGAATTTTCGTCAAAAAAACAATTGAGCGAATCAAAAAATGCGTAAGAAAATAGCATGTTTGAGCGTAGCGAGTTTGCTATTTTTAGCATTTTTGCACAGAGCGAAATCTTTTTTTTAGAAAATTTGATCTTGTTCGCGTTTGTTTTATCCAATATTTACTACATCATCATTATAAGCACTTAGTTTTAACGCTTTTCCTTTCCAACTGACCAACTTTCTACTTTCTAACTTTATTCTTTCCCCTTGAAGACTAAGTCTTTGATATGATATAATAAATTAATTTTAAAATTTATATTTTGGAGGATAAAACTATGCAAAATGATTTCAAAAAGAAAGGGAACCTCGCTATTTTGGGAAGCGTATTAGCTATTTTCTTTCCAGGAACTTTAGCTTTTGGATTCCCTGGATTAATGGGCCCTGTATGGAGAGATTTACTAGGAGTAGATGCTGCTGCATTAAGTTATATAATGTTTTTTATGGTTGCTTCTCTTGGTATTTTTATGTTTTTTGTAGGAAAATGGACTGAAAAATTAGGTGTTAGAAATTTAATGATTATAGGCTCTTTAATTTATGGTGTAACTACTTTACTTCTTGCATTTACTGCTAATATATGGATAGTATATTTTTGGGCTTTTTCTGCAGGTGCAGGGTCTTGTTTCATTTATTCAACAGGTATAAACAGTGTTAAAAGATGGCATCCTACAAGAAAAGGATTTGCATCAGGAATGGTTAATCTTTCTTTTGGTTTATCTGCAGCTATTATGGTTCCTGTTTATAGAATGCTTCTTGATTCAATAGGATATAAAAGCTTATGTATATTAGTTGCAATTTTAACTACAGTTGTAGGAATAGCTGCCTCAAGATTTACAGAATTTCCTGAAAAAACTAAAAATGTAGTAATTCCAAAAATTGATTCTAAAAATAATATTAATGATTTCTCAATGACATCTAAAGAAGCGATTAAAACTAAAAATTTCTGGTTAATTTGGGCTATGTGGGCTTTTATGGGAGCTGCCGGAATTAGCATGGTTACTATATCTGTAAATTATGGAATTTCAAAAGGGTACACATTAGCTGTAGCAGCATCTATTTTAACAGCATATAATATAACTAATGGATTCAGTCGAATAATTTCAGGAACTCTTTCAGATTTTATTGGAAGAAAAGCAACTCTTTGTATTTCATTTTTGGGAACTGCTGCTGCTTATATGCTTTTACCTTTTGTAGATAATCTTGTTATGATTTCGATACTCGCAGCATTTGTCGGATTTGGTTATGGAACTTTATTTTCAACCTCTGCTCCTCTAATTTCTGATTGTTTTGGAATTAAACATTTTGGAATAATTTTAGGATTAGTTTTCACCGCTTATGGTTTTGTTGCGAGTGTTATAGGTCCTGTATTTACAGGAATCATTTTAAATATTACTGATAACAATTATTCTGTTGTATTTTATTATTTAGCAATATTCGCTTTAATTTCTGCTGCTTTAACAACATTAGTAAAACTTCCAAAAAAATAAATCATCAAAAAAAGACCGCATATGCGGTCTTTTTATTTAATTTTATATTAAATTTTAAAAAACTTCAGGTTCTAAAAAAGCCATTAAAAATCTCTCTAAATGCAACATATGTAAAGGCATTATAACCATAAAATCTACATTACAATTTATATATTCAACATTCATAGTTATTCCAGGTTCGAAACCTATATTAAGACTTAAATCTCCTCTAATATCATAATAAGTATAATCAAATTCTTCATCGTATTCTTCTGTATAAGTCATGTTATCTAGATTTACAAAATAAAATTGTGTTAAAACTCCGTCTATAGCGTTTATAAAATCTTCAACGTTATAATCTTCTTCATCCATGCTTTTATAAAATTCGTGATTAAAAACTTGCATTTTATGAAAATATTCTGTTGCAATTTTTGTGTTTAAATTAGTTAAATCAAAACCGTTATAAAATTCTTCAAGATTGATTATTATTTCTACTTTAGCTTCATCAAATAATTCTTCTTCTTCTTCGATGCCTTCTCGAATTTTAATTTTTTCAAATCCACTTACTTCAGGTAAAGGCATTTCAAATTTAGGCAAGTCAAAAGTTACAGAAATATCTTCATCTGGAAGTGATAAAAGCAAAGCGTTTAAAACATTTATAGGTTTATCTGGTTTTATTCCGTTAACTAAAATACTTTCAATACCTTCAAGATCTATTTCCATATCAAAAAATTTAACAGTCATTTGGAATGTTTCATCTAACATCATTTTATCTGGAAAAAAATCTTCATTTATATTATATGCTTCAAAATCATCGAAAATAAGGTACATATTTATCCATACTATAGATTCAACAAAATTTATATATTCTTTTTCTATAAAAATATCTGATTTTTCAAATTCATAAATTTCTACGGCATTTGTAATTATTTTTGTTGCATAATCTAATAAAAGATTTAATGCAGGAAGTTCGAAATCATTCATAATATCTTTCGCACTTAACCATTCATTTTCACCATCAATTTCTGCTATATCATCAAAAACATCTTTTAAAATATCCATATTCACATTTCCATTTTCTATATCATATAATTCATCTAAAAATTGAATCATAAAATCTGAATCCATTAATAAAGGCAAAAGATCGTCTTCGAATATAGTTAAAAAATCTTCATTAAAAATAAAGTTTTTAAAATCTTCAAAATCATCAAAATCTATCAAAACTATTTCTGAAATTTTTAATAATATTTCACTTATAGTTCCCTGAAAATCAAACATAAAGTTTATAGTATCTGAAAAAGATCTTAAAATCAAAAAATCTCTATAATCAAATCTGTATCCACCTTCCGGCAAAAATTCCTCATCCATTTCATCAAAAAGACTTACGGTTTCTTCGTCAATACGTCCAACCATCTCTAAAAAAGCTTCCCAAGTTAATTGAACTGTCAAATCTTCAGATGCATAAGAAAGTCTTTCAGATAAACTTGTAGTTAATTCTATTAATTCTTTTTCTTGAAAAATATCCATTATTCCAAAATAAATTTCAATTAAATTATCTTCAAAGAAATCCTCTTGATTTTCACTTAAAGCAAACTGTGCAAATTTATTAACAGAAGACATATCTTGATAATATCCCATAATATAAGTCATTATAGATTCCGTTAAACCTTCAAAATCGTATTCCATTATTTCATATAAAGATTTTACCAAGTTTGCAACAGGATGATCTGGTTCTTCCGATAAAACTTGATCTATATATGAAGAATCTGCAAAAGTTGAAATAACATTAGTTTCATGCAAATCTCTTATAGAAACAAAATTTTCAGGTATTGAAAATTCACTTAAAATTGGATCTCTTCCTTCTGTTGCGGCGGCTATATACTCATCCCAATCATAAACATCTCCCGCTAATGCTACAAGTGTTTTCAAAATATCGGCTTGATCTATTAACTCAGATCTTTGCTTGAAAGTCATTGTAACTATATAATCTACAGGATAATAGATCCATATATCTTCTTCGTCTTCTGTAATATATATTCCACTTGTATCACTGCTTCTTGTTCTTGTGTCGTTTAAAATTATTTCTTTCACTTGTAAAACTCTACCCACTTCATCAAACGCCGTAACTATTAATTTTTTACTTTCGTTATCAACACGTATTATACCCTCTTTTACTATAGGGTTAATGTTGTTATCTGTTTTATATTCTATTCTTGAAACATTTTTATCAATTTCAAAATCCATTATGTATTCATTTACACCCAACATCTGAATTGAACGGTTGATTTGAATATCTCCTTCTATATACCCTTCGCCAAAAGGTCTTTGAACACAACTCGTTAAAACCACTACTAGTAATACAGTTAACACAAATAAAAATTTAAATTTTGCCTTTTTAATCATCTCATTCCCCTCCTTTTTTTATTGATTTAATTCTTTTGTAAGTTGAAATACTATTTCATCATTATTATCTTTTGCAACAATAACAAAATAACTATCGCTATCTTCAACTCTAAATTTTTCAATAAAAACCTCTGAAGAATCAATAAAATACTCATTTGGAATTACCGGTTGATTTTCCCCATAAAATTCTAATTTTATTATTGATTCATCATTAATAATCAAAGATAAAGAATATTCATTAATATTTAATATAGGAATTTTTCTTACTAAGTCTAAGTTCTCTATTTCAAGTGGAAGTATCGTTAACTGCACTTGTCCATAAGTCAAAATATTTTTATCTTCATTGTATAGTTTTATAATCAAATCTGTTGATCCCTCTACTACAAATATTTCTTCTAACTCTAATTCTCCTGTTTCTGGTATTTCTATAAATCCTGATGGATTTACTACTCTTTCTTCTTCTTCTTCATCCAAACTTAAAAGAGTTATATACTTTACTTCTGATTTTTTTCTTATAAATGTTCCTTTATATAGATCTCTTTCAATTATTGGTACTGAAAGTTGAACCAAACTTATTTCAACCTCTAAAGCTTCTTCAAATATCATCGGTTCTTCTAAGAATTCATAAGTTACTTCTATTGCGGTATTTTCTGTTATTATAAAATTATATTCGTATTTAGGGTCTTCCAACAACTCTGCTTTTTTGTCTATTTCATTCACTGTAAATGTTTTTACTTCTTTTCCTTCTTCTGGGATTACTGTTATTTTTATTTCTGTTCCCTCTAAATAATCACTTAATTCAGGTATAGCGTTTATGTTTTCTCCTGTAAGAGTTAGCTGATATATTTCTTTTATATAAAGTATTCCTTCTATCGAAACACTTTTTGTTCCAGCTTCTGCAATTATTTTCCAGTAATAAACTTTTCCTCTTTCTAACTCCAATTCTTCTAAATCAATAGTATATGTTTCTTCCTCAATATTTCCTACATTCAATAAAGGACTTGATAGATTTTCATTTTCACTCAATATAACTTTATATTTTAAATCTAATTCCAAATCTTTTGGTAAATTCAACAACTCACCTTTCCACATTAGAACAAGATTTTCATATTCTTCCAATTCAATAATAAACTTTCCATCCTGCAAAGTAACTTCAGGTTCTAATAATGAAAGGTTTATACTAAATTCTTTTGGATCACATGACGTTAAAAGAATTAAACAAAACAAAAAGATTAATCCATAAAAAACTTTTTTCATTTTAACCCCTCCTTTTTTTAAATTTAATTTATTATTAACTTCGTTATATTTAATGATATCACTTTATTTTTTTTATATCAAGCAAATTTTATTTTTCGCAAAAGTTAATTTATATATTTTTGATCTTTTTGTTACCTTTTTTATTGTATTTTTAATACCACCCCAATATACAAATTATTTCATTTCATTTAATAAAAAAATGTTACAATATTAATCTTTATTTTTTTTACCGTTTAAATAATGTATAATGAAAGTGTTGGAAATTATTTCATTAAAATTTGATTCTATATTTATATATAGAAAATTTTGTTTTTAAGGAGTGAGGCTATGAAAAAATTTTTTTTGTTATTTGTTCTTTTTTTGTTAATATTTGGATTGATTTCTTGCAATATTAACTTTTTAAATCCGAACGATTCTGAAGATAACAAAGCAGTTCCGGGAACGATTACAACTCATACGGCAAACACCGTAAATTTCAATATGGTTTTATCACCAGCAGCAAAAATACCTATTAAAAATAATAATTCATTAACTAAAACGGTCGAAAAAGCCTTTTGGTTGGGCGAAACTCCTGTAACTTATGATTTATGGTATGCTGTTAAAAATTGGGCAAAAAACAACGGATATATATTTGCTAATTTAGGAATGGAAGGAAGTAGTGGTTCTGACGGAGCTCCTCCTTCTTCAAGTAAAAATGAACCGGTAACTCGTATAAGTTGGAGAGATGCAATAGTTTGGTCTAATGCTCTGAGTGAAATATTGGAATTAATTCCAGTATATAGATACAATGAAAATATTATAAAAGATGCTACGGATTCAGAAGCATGTGATAATGCAATACAAACAAATAATTTTGGATTTAGACTACCCAATGAGTGGGAATGGGAATTAGCTGCAAGATATATAGGATCAGAAAAACCCTCTCAAGAACCTAATTTAAAAGAAGATGCAATAAATTTGGAAGACTTATGGTGGACTCCTGGGTTATATGCAAGTGGAGCATATGCTGATTATAACAATTCAGAAGAAACAAAAGCCGTTGCTTGGTATTCAGAAAATAGCGATATTGCAGATTTGAAAAAAACTCATCCAGTAAAAGAAAAAAGAGCGAATCAATTAGGTATATATGATATGAGCGGAAATGTTTGGGAATGGTGCTATAATAAAGATTCTTTTTCTACAAACCGTGTTTTGCGTGGTGGCGATTGGCGTGATACTGAATTATGGCTTGCTTTACCAATTGTTAATTCTCCAGATACAAAAAGTGATCGTATAGGTTTTAGAGTTGCAATTACTTTTTTCTAATCTTTTAAAATATAATTTTTTAATACCACCCCAATATACATACACTACTTTTACGAGGAATTAATATTCCTGTTTTTTCATTTGATCTAACAAAATTTATATTTAAAAATTTTAAAATATGATAATTATAAATAATATCAAGCCCCGGATATCCCGGGGAAAATCTTATTGTGCTTTTTTTATCATATTTTTCTTTTAAATATTTATCAAAGTTTTCATTTAAACTTTCTAGCGCTTCAGAAGCCCAACTATCCATAAAAAAAGCAATCAAAACGTTTTCTTCATCACTTATATAATTATCTATTTTTTCACCTAATGTTGAAACAAAAAAAGTAATTTGTTTTATATTTTTATCAAAAACTTCTGGAATTAAATTCAATTCTACTTCTTTTATACCAAAAGTTTTAAAATAAATTCTTGGTTCAGATAATTCAAGACCCTTAAAATATATTTCGTCCAATTTCTTTAAAATTGTTTTATCTATATTTTCATAATCTCTCATTATTACTCCTGCTCTTGAAGCATAAAGCTTTTTTGATGGCATATAAAAATTTTTTTCTATATTTTCAAAAAACATTTTTATCTTCTCCTTTTCATGATATAATTTATTTAATAAATTATGGATCTATGTAAAAAAGTGTGGGTAAAAATTATTGATTGATAGTTGGTTTTTGAAAAAGTTATTGAAATTTATACATAATCTAAAAATTTTTTAACACGCTTCGCACTGTCATATCGAACGACACTTTTTCGTTCGATATGACAAATCACATAATTTTGTTTTAATATTTATAAGTTTCAACTTTTCATAATTTGTCGGCTAAGTCGGGGGCATCGCTGCCCCTTTCTCGCCTAAGAACGGTACGTGAGACTTTCGCCTCATACCGCTCAAGCATTCAATAACTCAGTTTTAACTGAGCAGCGGTTGTTTTAATATAAGAT
>Ga0334890_1001530_pt1 | contig 30308 bp, 22 predicted proteins | sample GraSluR1_MG_3_FD_207220 | JGI IMG/M metagenome (GOLD analysis project Ga0334890, IMG submission 207220) | Sludge microbial communities from methane-producing bioreactor in Wageningen University, Netherlands - Granular Sludge_31_08-R1 | ecosystem: Engineered > Bioreactor > Anaerobic >... | reverse complement strand
AGTGAGCACGAGGAACTTGCTGCTGACCTGGATCTCAACGAGTTCGTAGCTGAGGCGCTGGACGAGCAGGAAGAGCCCGAAGAACCCGAAAAGCCCAATGAGCACAAGTCCCCCCGACTAAAGGCCTTGGCTGTGGTCCGTAAGGAGATCGCGTGTAAGGAAGCAATGGTGACGCTGCTCCTACACGACGCGTTCTGCGACGCTGAGAGGGAGGAACTGGAGGCCGAACTCGACGTCCTAGAGCGGCGACTCACGGCTTTGCGTTTTGCCAGGGACGCCCCGGCTGACGACAACCGCGCGGAGGGGAAAAGCTGATGTCCCCTGATATACCCGTCCCCACCCCCGCGCCAGTCCCCGCCGTCCCCACGGGTTTTTGGGCCAACAATTCTTGCCGATGGACCTTGCATATCAACGTCGCCTTCCTCGTTGCCAGCGTCGTAGTCCTCTATTTAATCCGAACGTGGAAGCAGGAACGAGGATGTGCGTGCAAGCTGAAAGCGCTTGAAGAGGAGAGGTCGAAGAGCAGGCAAAGCGTACCCATCAGAGCCTCGCCTGTGGAGGATCACCGGCCCGGAGATAGTCAAGGACCTCCAGGGAGATATGGCCCCTAAAATAGATCTGAGAAATTAATCCGGATTAATGAATAAAAGAGAGATGGAGGCCCCCGGCTTCTACGCCGGCGAGGCCCTTCAGTAGGTCCGAAACGCCCTTCTCAGGGACCGGATCCACCCGGACCCTTGCACCGTCCCACGAATATATATTGTTGTGTCTATAGTACCGGCCGTCAACGATAACGGTGGAAGCCTCGATGTGTCGCCCCGCCGCTCGATAAGCAGCCTCCAGGTTCTCCCAGTAAACCCTATCCACAGGCCGTGGCGAGGCAGGACCTCCCAATGGAGGTTGATATCTTTCCACCGAGAAATGCAGAGATAATGCCGCCGCCTCAGCAAAGAAGTAGATAGCATCCTCAGGCCTTCCCGCTGCGAGAAGCTTTAGCCCGTAGTCGTTCCAGGTCTCGGGTAGAAATGGGTCCCCGGAGATATGGTGCAACGGTCCCAATTCGGCGATTGGCCGCGTGAAACTAAGACGTTGCTCACCACTACCCATGACACGGATCTCGTAGTAACAGTATACCAGGCCATCCGTGCCTGGATAGTGGTTAGTCCCCCGGATATACCCCGTCGGATGCCCCATTTCACGGCTTATTTCAGATGAAGGGTCCCAGGCCGGCTCCCAAATTAACGAATCCGCTACTACCGGAGCGATTATGGTGGCCAGCGCCAGCAACCCGAGAATCAGTTTCAGTCTCATCTTAGTCGCCCTCTGACGAAAGATACTGTCGCCTAACACCAAAAAATGTTTCTATGCCGTCGCCGCCCCCCAACCTTGACGGGCTGGATTATATTTCCACAAGATAGCCCCTCCACAGAACCGCCACCCAAAGCCCTCGCCGCTGGAGGAGGTGGACGGCTCGGACCTTTTCACCCCGGTATAGTTCCATGATATTATCAAGAATTGGATGTGATATATCACAGAACCACCGGGGAGGAGGAGGGAGATGGGAGAAGATCGCTCCCTCCGTCTAGACGGAGCCGCCAGCGCCACGCCTGGACGAGAATCGGAGCCCGGGCATAGTCTAGAACCCCCCACGAAAAATAGGGGCCTTAAATCGCTTCTAGCGAATTTAATAAGAGAATCAAATAAAAAAGAGATGGAAGGGAGGAGGATCGCCGCCCCACCCTCTCCTCCCCCCCTAGTTATGTGACTATCAGACACCCCTTACTACCCCGATGACCCAGTCTTCACGGACGGGCATCAGGTAGTTTATCCCGAAGATGACGTAGACCTCGTCGCTCCGCCTTATGAAGGTGTACCCTAGCTCATGGTCGGAGTATGTCCCGTTCCCCACCTCTTCGATCAGTCCCCTGGTCATCTGCTCATTGAAGTAGCTGTCCTTGACGACCCCCAGGAGCTGGCCTGCGTCTGGTCGATCTCCATGGGTCATCGGTTAAGGCAAGAATCGCGATGTGTCAGCGATCTCGGTAGCAAGTCCGACGAGGTTGGCTTGATCAAAGAGGTTACAGCAAGCCATTCGTGAAATCGGATCTCATTTACGCAACGCATAATTCGTGTGAAAAGCTGAAAGATTAAGTAGCTCAAAATCCTTAACCGATGACCAATGGAAGTTACCCACACGGATTAGCGAAGAGCCAGTTTTCATCGTCTCCGATTGCGTCTCAGGCTCGGATCGAAGGTATACGCTCCACCATAAACGCCTCTCGGATTAGTTGAGCCCTATTTCAAATTAGCGCTGCTTGCTGATTGGACCGCAGACGCGCTACTGTTGGCCTCAAATAGCCTGCAACTTCGAACCGCGATGAAGAAATCACGGATCATAGGGGATCTTCTGCGGACTACCAATTTGATGTTTAAAATCCAGCATTCCGCAGGTAGGCTATGAAAAACCTAGAATTTTAGGCTTATCTTGATGTGCATAAAATCAAATCTAAAACTCAATTATTGTTAATAATAATTTTTGTTAAATCTGTTTACACCGTATTAACAATTCAGTTTCTTATAAAAAAGCGTCTATTATATTCTAAGTCTTTATGGCGGTAGCCTGATCCGACCTTGATAATGCGTCGAATGATATCGATTCTCAAAAAATCGATAGCAGGAGAATTAATGAGCGTTCAAACCGTTAATGCGAAATGCCGGTAAAATGAAAAGTATTTGTATTTGATCTTACAACAACAAAATGTGAAAAGAATGATGATATCGTGGGATGCAATACCCGATCTTCAGTTAGCTAAATCTGTTGTGAAAATAACAGAAATATTCGACTCAACAGAAAATGTTAAATCAGCAACTGGATTTTTTTTGATTATGAAGATGAACTCTTCTTAGTAACTAATCGTCATGTAGTGTTCAATGAAGATGCCAATAGCTATCCTGTTGCCCTTCGGCTTTTGCTCAATACGAAAGATGGTTTAACTGAAAACGAAGATGGTACCCCGAATTTAGACTTAACAAAACATAAGAATTATGAAATTTTATTACATAACGAAGGCAGACCGGTTTGGCTAGAACATCCAGACAATCTTAAATTTCAGTCTAATTGGGATAAAGTTGATATTGCGATAATTCCGCTTAATAAAGAGGATGTATTGCGTAAGTTTCTGATAACTCGATTCAATGTAAAGAGCTTTAAGCCAGAAAATATTCCTATTGTATATGGCGAAAGCTTAATGGTCATGGGATATCCTTTAGGACTTTTTGATGAATTGAATAACCTTCCAATAGTCAGAAATGCAACTTTGGCCACAGCGTTTTCATCCTATTATAAAGGCAGACCAAAATTCCTGATAGATAGTCGTCTTCACCAAGGCACGAGTGGCAGTCCGGTTCTTACAAATCCTTCCATTCCCAAGCTTGTTAATGGTGCATGGAGTTTGCCTTTGCCCAATGCTTCTAAGGGTCAGGTGATTCCAATGCCGTTTTTATTAGGAATCGTCTCAAATTGTCTCACAACTATAGACCCCATTACACGAGAATATATTGGCCTCTCAGAAGTATTCCCTGCTACATTAATACCAGAGATCATTATGCACCACAAAAAATAGAAACATGAGGGCAGGAAAGGAGGCGAACGGTTGCGCTCCTGCATAAGTTATGTGACTTTCTCGGTCAAATCTGGCTTTAGAGTCACATAACCATGGTGGAGGGAGGAGATCCCCGGCGAGAAGATCCCCCCGGGCCGCCAGACTGGAGCCACCAGAGCCCCGCCTGTGGTGGATCGCCGGCCCGGAGATAGTCTCCAGGACCTCCAGGACGAGATACCCGTAAAACGCACGTAGAGAATTGAATAACGAGGTCGAATAAAAATAGCAGGAGCGGATCCCCGCCCTGCCCTCACCGCCGGAGGTGGTGGACGGCCCGGATCTTCGCCACCGCTTCCGTCGCCGCCAATCGGACATCCTCGTCCTCATCCCGAAGAGCCTTGATGAGAGGATCGACCGCTCTTGTTTCTCCGATTTTGCCGAGAGCCGAGGCTGCAGTCCGTCGGACCTCCCAGTTCTCATCCTTGAGAGCCTCGACGAGAGGACCAACGGCCCGATCGTCGTCGATCTCGCCGAGAGCCCAGGCTGCCCCCCATCGGACCCACCACTCCTCATCCTTGAGAGCCAAGATAAGAGGATCGACCGCAGGTTCGCCAATCATGGCAAGAGCATCAGCAGCCCCATCTCGGACCCACCACTCCTCATCCTTGAGAGCCAAGATAAGAGGATCGACTGCAGGTTCGCCAATCATGGCAAGAGCATCAGTTGCCACCGCTCGGACCGAATAATCTGTGTCATTGAGAAACCCGATGAGAGGATCAACCGCAGGTTCGCCAATCATGGCAAGAGCATCAGCAGCCCCATCTCGGACCCACCACTCCTCATCCTTGAGAGCCCCGATGAGAGGATCGACGGCCTTTGGGTCGCCGATCTTTCCGAGAGCCTCGGCAGCTACCCTTCGCAAACTTGAATGCTCGTCTTTGAGAGCCTCGATCAAAGGATCTACGGCCCTTTGGTCCCCGATCTCTCCAAGAGCCCTAGCAGCACGCCATTTCACCTCCTGATTCTCATCCTTGAGAGCCTCAATCAAAGAATTAACCGCTCTTTGGTCTCCGATATTACCGAGTTCCGCGGCAGCATCCCATCGGACCGGCGGTTCCTCCGCCTTAAGTGCCATGATTATCCGGTCTAAATACTCTGGTTTCCCTAGTTTCACCAATGACCCAGCAGCTTGTATCTGAACATTTTGATACTCATCTTCAAGAGCTTCGATGAGAGGATTGAATGCCCTGGAATTGCCGATCTTGCCGAGAGCCTGGGCCGCACTCTGTCTGACCACTGGCACATCATCATTTAGAGCATCGATGAGAGGATCAACTGCCGCTGCGTCGCCAATCTCGCCAAGAGCGTTAGAGGCAGCCATTCGGGCCATGGGATCCCCATCCCAAATGACTCCAATGAGAGGATCGACAGCTCGTGGATCGCCGATCTCACCGAGAGCATTGGCAACCCGCCATTGGATCAACTCGTCCTCGTCCTTGAGAGCATCGATGAGATGATCAACCGCAGGTTCGCCTATCATCACGAGAGCATCGGCAGCCATCATTCGGACCAACGACTCCTCATCCTTGAGAGCCTCGACGAGAGGACCAACGGCCCGATCGTCGCCAATCTCACCGAGAGCCTTGGCAGCATTAAATCGGACATCCGAATCTTCATCCCGGAGAGCCCTGATGAGAGGATCAACCGCCTTTGCATCACCGATCTCGCCAAGAGCTTCGACAGCATCCCCTCGGACCCACTTGTCTTCATCCTTGAGAGCCAAGATGAGAGGATCGACTGCAGGTTCGCCAATCATGGCAAGAGCATCAGATGCCACCACCCGGACCGAATAATCTGTGTCATTGAGAAACCCGATGAGAGGATCAACCGCCCTGACATCCCCGATATTGCCGAGGGACTCGGCGGCCCTCGATCGGACCCACCTGTCCTCATCCTTGAGTGCCTCGATGAGAGGATCGACCGCTCTGGTATCGCCGATATTGCCAAGTGCCCTAGCAGCCTCCGATCTGACCGACGAGTCCTCGTCTTTCAGATCAGAAATTAGATCCGGTACCCGGTCAAGGCGGCTCAGAATTTCAAGAGATTCCTCAGCCGCCTCTCTGACCTTCGAATCTGCATCGTTGCTAGCCCGATAGGTAAGCGGTTCGAAAGCTCTCTGATCGCCGATCCGGCCGAGAGCCCAGGCAGCTCCAGTTCGTACACCTGAATCATCATCTCTCAGAGCCTCGATAAGAGGATCAACCGCACTGGAATCGCCTATCATAACGAGAGCATTGGCAGCGATGGTTCGCACTCTCGGGTCCCTATCCGTTAGGGCCAGAGTTACCTGGTCAAGGTACTCAGTTCTTCCTAGCTCGACTAATGCACTTGCGGCCCCAACTCGGACACGTGAGTTATCGTCCTCCAAAGCCTCGATCAGAGGATCGACTGCCTTGGAGTCGCCGATCCTACCAAGAGCATAGACAGCACCCCATCGGACATCTTCGTGCTCATCGCTGAGAGTAGAGATGAGTGCATCGACAGCCTTAGGGTTACCGATATTTCCAAGACATGCAGCAGCTCCCGCCCGGACTAAAAAATTGTCATCACTTAGAGCCTCAATAAGAGGATCAACCGCTCTGGCACCGCCTGTTCTCCAGAGATCCCAGACCACCCCTGCTCGAACATCAGAGGTTCCATACTTCAAGTCCGATATTAGATCATCTACCTCATCCGCCGTGGCTGGCATCACCAGCGCCACCAGAACCGCCACTGCCGCAAAAATCAGGCTCGATCTCATTTTAGTCTCTCCTCCTTCAAGAGAGGTAGTCCCCACAGACGAAAAGCTTTTCGATGCTCACAGAACAGTCCTCGCATATCCGGCCGCCGAGAGGGTGAAAGGACGGGCAAGATGAAAAGACCTCTCGGTGACTGTCTGAGCGGGGAGGGGAGCCCGAATAGCTCCCTATCTAAAGCCACCACATCTCCCAGTCGCCTCCGAAGCGCCTGGGGTGGAGGAGACAGCACATGTTCACCGCGCCCCTAAGAACGAGAGGGATGGATGGTATGGACCAATATCGCCACGAAAGAAAACCTCCCTTAAATCGCCTCTGCAAGCTATAATTAGCCTGAAATCGATGGTAGTTAGGGATGCGTTACTTGTATATTTTTGCCATTGACCGACAGAAGACAACCAAGTGCCTAGAAGTCCTGTCCCAGAACTTGACAGATCGCCAAACGAGAGGCTACTTGCGATTAACATAGATAGACCGCTACTCCAAAATAGTGTGAACCAAAACCGTAAAGAAACGTTACATTAACCCACACCGAGATCGACGCAAATTATTAATTGAGGAACCGTTCTTTTCTATTGACGGCTCATGTAAGGGAAAAATAAAATATAAACTTTGGGAGACGAGTAACATTCAGCAGTTTGGATTTAGGTTAGAAAAGAGCGGCGTGCATACTTCCCGCACTATTATGCTGGAAGATCTGCGACTTCTGCTATCGTGCGTCGTTAGCCAGGACGCTACCAATAATGATTACCTAATAGCCATTAAAAAGGATAATTGCTTAAGCAAACGTTCCGGAAAGACTAGAAAGCTTACAGCGGACCATCTTGTTTACCTCTACTCCCTTGACCCGAGTATCACTTCATTTCGTGTGCTTCGATATTTCTGGAATAGAGATGTCGATGGACAACCGCTTATAGCTTTGATGTGTGCTTTTGGAAGAGATTCTCTACTTAGGATGAGTGCTCCACTCATTCTTCAATCTAAAGAAGGAGAAACTATCAGCAGAAAATCGTTAGAAGTGTATATAGAAGACAGGTATCCAGATCGCTTTAGCATAGCTACGCTGAGATCGACCGCACAAAACCTGAATGCGTCATGGACAAAGTCAGGTCATTTGGTCGGGAAGGCAAAGAAGATTCGTTCTAGGGCCAAGGCAACTCCTGGATCTGTATCTTATGCACTCTTACTTGGATATCTGAATGGGGTTCGCGGTGAATCGCTTTTTATGACAGAATATGCCCGTCTACTTGACTGCCCCGTAGAAAGAGCGATAGAGTTAGCTGAAGAAGCATCGCGTAGAGGATGGATCGTGTTCAAGCGAGTTGGAAAGGTGATAGAGGTTCAATTCCCCAATATCCTCACAGCACAAGAAAGGGAGTGGATTCGTGACCAAAATTAAGCGACTCATACAATCTTATAGCAATTTTATCGCTGTCCCGTGGCGGAAAGATGCGGCGCCAGCTCAGCGCGCCATATTCTGTGTTTACAGCGAGAACGATGAACTTCGCCTTCGGGCAAAAATCGATGAGTTCGAGATTGCGACCGTGGAATCTGGTCATGAATGGGCGGTGTTCGACCTCACAGATACTTTTCCTGATTGGCTCGCTAGCCAACGGTATGCAAAGAGATACTTCCAGAAGCCAGATCTTCTTTCTATGCTGCTTCCTAACTATCTGGCCTTTATAAAGCAGGAGTTTGAGAAATTCCTTAAAGCCAAAGCTGTAAATGAGGAATATGTTGTCGCCCTGAAAGGAGTCGGCTCGTTATTTGGTTTTCTAAAAATCAAGGAAGTTGTTGACGCTTTTGCTCCGCTAGTGGAGGGCAGACTCCTGGTTTTTTTCCCTGGGAGCTACGAGAACAATAATTATCGGTTATTGGACGGATATGACGGGTGGAACTATCTCGCCGTCGCGATCACAGCAGACAAGGATTGTTGAAGATGATAAATAGAGAAATTTACCAGAAGGACCCGGCTACCTACAAGCTTGTTAACGAGGGTGTTGCAAGCGTGAACGACGAAAAAACCAGAGAGGCAATGAAAGTCCTCCGATATGAGCTGGAAACATTCGTCTGCGATGGACAGTATCAGAAGGGGCTGGAGCACATCCTTGATATTTACCTGAAGAATATCGAGCAACAGCAGCAACCAGGTGTTTGGATCAGCGGTTTCTACGGATCAGGAAAATCCCACCTGGTGAAAATGCTTCGTGCCTTGTGGGTCGATACCGTCTTTGAGGATGGTGCCACAGCACGCGGCTTAGCTAATCTGCCACAGACCATAAACGACCTACTTAAAGAACTAAGCACCATGGCAAAAAGGCATGGTGGAATCCATGCCGCATCCGGAACTTTGGGCTCAGGTGCAAAAGGTAGCGTTCGCCTGGCACTTCTTCGAATTATATTCAAGTCTGTTGATCTTCCTGAGCAGTATCCTGTTGCCCGTTTCGTTATGTGGCTGAAGAGCGAAGACGTTTACGAGGCGATCAAAAAACGTGTAGAGGAGAACGGCTACAACTGGCAGGAAGAGCTTGATAATTTTTATGTAGCCGAGGGTCTCCAAGAAGCGCTGGTTCACGAAAAACCCAATCTATTCTCTTCGCCCCTAGATTGTGCTGAAACGCTGCGGCATCAGTATCCGAACGTTAAGGACGTCTCAAACGATGAGATGATCAAGGCTATTCGCCAGGCGTTAAAACAGAAAGGGAAATTTCCTCTTACTCTCGTCGCCCTCGATGAAGTTCAGCAGTACATCGGTGAGGACGGTCAGCGATCGAATGACGTTCAGGAGATGGTCGAAGCCTGCTGCAAGAATATTGGCGGGGAGCTTCTTTTTATCGGCACCGGGCAGACCGCTGTGAGCGGTACATCCTACCTAAAAAAACTTGAAGGTCGATTCACTGTCCGGATCGAACTATCTGACGCCGATGTTGACGCCGTGATCCGCCAGGTGATCCTTGCTAAGAAGGCTGATGCCATCTCCCCGATTGAGCAGATGATGCGAACCAATATGGGGGAGATCTCCAGGCATCTTTCTGGCACCACCATCGGACATCGGCAAGACGACATCCATTACTTCTCCAAAGATTACCCTCTTTTGCCAGTTCGGCGTCGTTTTTGGGAGAACTCTCTGCGGGTTCTCGACCAGACTGGTACCGACAGCCAGCTTAGAAACCAGCTCAGCATGGTGCATAAGGTCATACAGACCAACCTGGAAGAACCGCTAGGGAATGTGGTCCCAACGGATTACCTTTATTTCGATTCTGCTGAAAAAATGCTCCAATCTCGCATCCTGCCCCGCAAAGTTCACGAAAAGACGATGAGCTGGCTCAAGGGAACAGAAGATGAGCGTTTAATGGGAAGAGCGTGCGGTCTGGTCTTTCTCGTCAATAAGCTTGCAGGCAGCAATAATGAGATCGGCATAAAGGCGACCGTTGACACCCTTGCTGATCTAATGGTGGAAGATCTCTCCAAAGGTAGCAGCACGTTGCGAAGCAGCCTTCCAGCTCTTCTTGAAAAATGTGAACTGCTAATGAGGGTTGGGGACGAGTACCGTATCCAGACCGAGGAAAGTTCCGCCTGGAACGACGAGTTTCAAAGCCAGCGCAGCCAACTAGCTAACTTAACGCATCGTATCGAGGCGGAACGGAATGACCGTATTCGCGCCAAGTTCGGCGAATTGGTGAAGAAGCTGTCTCTAACTCAGAGCAAGTCGAAGGTTACCCGCGATATATACCCGGTTTTCGATTCCCAGCTTCCCTTCGATCATGATAAGAAGGTCTGTGTCTGGATTCGCGACGGCTGGAGCACCGACGAGAACTCGGTCCGGGCTGACGCCCTTCAGGCCGGAAATCAGTCACCAACCATCTACGTATTCATCCCCAAACGTTCGGCGGACGACCTGCGCCATCAACTGGTCGATTATAAGGCTGCCAGCGCTGCGTTGGAGATACGCGGTGTGCCCAACACACCAGAGGGAATCGAGGCACGGGCCGCCATGGAGACAACCAAAAAGAGAGCAGACGGAAAGATCAAAGAACTGCTCGAAGAATCCTTTTCCGGTGCCCGCGTAATCCAGGGCGGTGGTAATGAAATCATTGGCGATTATTTACAGGGCATGGTGCTCGAAGCCGCCGAGAATGCTCTGCAGCGTTTGTTCCCGCAGTTTGATATGGCCGATCATCCAGGATGGGAGAAGGTCTATTTACTGGCGAAGAAAGGGTCGCCTGACGCTCTCGAAACAGTGGGCCACGACGACGATCCTTCCAATAATCCCGTATGTAAATCCATTTTGGGATTCATTGCCGGTGGCAATAGGGGAGCAGATATTCGGGCTCGTTTCGAAGCCTCGCCTTTCGGGTGGCCAAGGGACGCTGTAGACGGCGGACTGCAGGTCCTCTTAGTGGCAGGTCTCGTCAAAGCTGTAGACGAACGTGGTCAAGCGATCGATCCGAAAGAGTTGGAGCGTAAGCTCATCGGCAAGGTGATGTTCAAGGTAGAGTCGATCACGTTGACAACTACAGAGCGCATTCAGATCCGTAAGCTGATGAAGAAGGTCGGCATTCATGCGAAGTCAGGAGAAGAACGGGAAGCAGTGAAACTATTCATCGAGAAGATGCTAGAACTGGCTGATCGTGCCGGAGGTGACCCGCCTTGGCCGTCCCGACCAGATATCACCTCGTTGAACGATATCCGGTTGACCCCCAGTGGCAACGAGCAGCTTCAAGCACTCTACGACCGCAGGGAGGTGCTAGATCAGGCGTTTGATGAGTGGACGGAACTTGCGGCCCTAATCGAGGAGCGATGGCCATCCTGGGAGAACCTTCAGGAACTTCTCCGATACACTGGCGACCTGGATGCTGCGGATAAGGTTAGGGATCAGGTCCAGACAATAAAAGAAGGACGCATGTTGCTGGCAGACCCGGATCTGATTCAGCCTCTGGTCAAATCATTGGAAAGCGCACTACGTGAGAAACTTGCAGAATCTCGCAAGCGTTACGAATCTGAATTCGGTAAACGCCTAGAGCAACTGGAGAAAGAAGCTTCGTGGAGGGAGCTTTCCGATGATAAATGTGATGAAATTATCCAAAAGTGTGAAATAGCCCCCATGGAAGATATGGCGGTAGGGACACGTGAAGAACTTATCAAAGCGCTAGCTAAACATCCCATAAATTTCTGGAACGATCGGATAGATGCGTTAGCAGGACGCTTTGCTCGTGCCGGAGAACTAGCTGCTAAAGCTCTAGAGCCGGAGACGCAGACCGTGGATATACCCCGTAGGACCCTAAAATCCGAGGAAGATATCGAGGTTTGGGTGGAAGAGGTGCAGGACAAGCTAAAAGCTGCCCTCATCAAGGGTCCAGTCATGATCCGATAGAAAAATTACTGGTGATTTTGAAATGCAGCCGCTGGAAAAGTCGCTGAGAAACAAGCTCGAACGCAAGGTAAAAGACGCTCGGGAGATTGCCGAGGATGCTGCACGTGCTGCGCTGGAACAGCTTGGGGTGGGGGAATCTACACCCTATCCCCATCTATCGGATCAAGAGAAGAACTTGCGCCGAAAACTGCGTGCACACGGTCGCCAGTTGGGTGATGTTCGTCAGGCAGACGGTCAGCAGGAGATAATTCGACTGGTTGAGAAGGTTGCATATGAGCACTGGCACCGCATGCTTTTCGCACGATTTCTGGCTGAGAATAATCTTCTCATGTATCCTGATCCGGACAATCCCATTGCCGTATCCCTGGAAGAGTGCGAGGATCTCGCTGCGGATGAAGGAGCGAGGAATGGCTGGGAGCTGGCTGCCAGGTTCGCCGCTCGCATGTTGCCCCAGATATTCCGATCCGATTCGCCGGTCTTCCAGCTAATCCTTTCTCCGGAGCATGAGCTGAAGCTGAAACGTCTCATCGACAACCTTCCAAAAGATGTCTTCACAGCCTCCGACTCGTTGGGCTGGGTCTACCAGTTCTGGCAAGCAAAAAAGAAGGATGAGATCAACGCCTCCGAGGTGAAGATCGGGGCAAAAGAGCTGCCTGTCGTCACCCAGCTCTTTACCGAACCCTACATGGTCGCTTTCTTGCTGGACAATTCCCTAGGTGCCTGGTGGGCATCTCGACGGCTCTCAGAGGACGACCTGCTGAATGCCGAAGATGAAGAGGAACTACGACAGAAGGCTGCTCTTCCGGGCGTGCCGCTGGAGTATCTCAGATTCGTCAGGGGCGAGGACGGCAGATGGACTCCCGCTGCAGGGACCTTCGAAGGCTGGCCGGAGAAGTTAAGCGAACTTCGGGTTATCGACCCCTGTTGCGGTTCGGGGCATTTTTTGGTCGCAGCGTTTCTTATGCTCGTCGCGATGCGGATAGACCTGGAGAGGCTCTCTGCCCAGGAGGCGGTGGACTCCGTATTGCAAGACAACCTCCACGGTCTTGAGATTGATCAACGTTGCGTAGAGATCGCAGCATTTGCTCTGGCCCTTGCTGCTTGGCGCTATCCTGGAGCTGGTGGGTACCGGAAGCTTCCAGAGCTGGCGCTGGCCTGCACAGGACTCTCCATCAGCGCGAAGAAAGAGGACTGGCTAGCGCTAGCTTGTCAAGATGAAAACCTGCTGTACGTGTTGGACGAACTTTACAGGCAGTTTAGGAATGCTCCACTTCTGGGCAGTCTAATTAATCCCCAAGCCGGTTTTTCCCAAGGAAATCTAACGGGAATAAAATGGGATGATGTCGCACCTCTGCTTAACAAAGCGCTATCCAGTGAAAATGATGATGAGAAGATGGAGATGGGCGTGGTGGCGAAAGGGCTTGCGAGGGCGGCACTGATGCTAGCGGGTAAATATCATTTGGTCATCACGAATGTGCCTTATCTAACGCAGAAAAAACAAGATGAAGAACTAAAAGACCTCTGCAATGATAACTATCCTACCGCCAAGAGCGACTTGGCTACGGTCTTTCTCGAACGGTGCTTAGAATATTGCAGGGAAGGCGGAACTTCAAGCAACGTTTTGCCTCATAACTGGCTCTTCCTCACCAGCTACCGAAAATTCCGAGAAAGACTGCTGAAAAGAGATACCTGGCACTTGTTAGCGCGGTTGGGGGAAGGCGGGTTCGAGTCATCAGCCGCTGCAGGTGCGTTCACCATCCTTATCACCTTGAATCGTGGGCAAACCATGCAAAGTGACCATGCAAATCGAGCAGATTGCCGAAATGTGCACGTTCTCTCCGGACTTGACGTATCTGAACCCCGCAGTGCTACCGAAAAGGCAGAGATCCTGCGGACTATCAAGATCAAGAGGGTTGGTCAGGTACAACAACTGCAGAATCCGGATGCAAGGGTGACTTTAAAGGAAAAAACCGAAGGATTGGTTTTCACAAAATTTGCTATTTCAATGCGGGGAATTGTATCTGGTGACAATGACAGATGGGTGAGAAAATATTGGGAAGGATTAAAGGTATCCAGCAGATGGCGGCCTCTTCAAAGCACGCCTCAGAAGACTTGCTATTTTACAGGAAAAGAGCACATAATTGATTGGAACACAAAAGGCAGGGAGATGTTGCGTCCAGGGACATCCAACGAAGCTTATGGTAGTAAGGGCGTTGCTCTTGGCCAAATGCGTGATCTGCCTGCAACTTTATACGACGGTAGCCTGTATGATAATAACACCGCAGTCATCGTTCCTAATAATCCTGCTCACCTCCCCGCAATCTGGTGCTTCTGCTCCTCGCCGGAATACAAAGAAGCCGTTCGGCAGATTGACCAAGCCTTGAAAGTTACCAATGCGACTCTCGTCAAGGTTTCCTTTGACCTCGAACGCTGGCAAAAGGTCGCCGCCGAGAAGTACCCAAACGGCTTGCCAAAACCCTACTCTGACGACCCAACACAATGGATCTTCCATGGGCACCCAGCCAAAAGCGACGACCCCCTCCAGGTCGCCGTGGACAGGCTCCTAGGTTACCGATGGCCTGCCGAACTCGAACCCGAAATGGAGCTTTCTGATGAGGCTCGTTTTTGGGCAAAGAGATGTGACGACCTTCTCAGTTATGCCGATAAAGATGGCATAGTCTGCATCCCATCGGTTCGGGGCGAATCCTCTGCAGCCGACCAGATTCTAAACCTATTAGCAGCGGCCTACGGCGATGCCTGGAGCGCCGATAAGCTCTTTGAGCTGTTGAGGGGAGCAGACCACGCGGGCAAGACCCTGGAAACCTGGCTTCGTGATAACTTCTTCCTTCAGCACTGCAAGCTATTTCATAACAGACCCTTCATTTGGCACATATGGGATGGCCATAGGGACGGCTTTGCAGCTCTGGTGAACTATCATAAGCTAGATCGCAAGACCCTTGAGACACTCATATACACTTACCTCGGCGATTGGATCAACCGGCAGAAGGATGACATCCAGCAAAGCGTGGACGGCGCTGAGGAGAGGCTCATAGCTGCAGAGATCCTTAAGCAACGTCTGGAGCTGATCCTGGAGGGCGAAAGTCCTTATGACATCTTCATCCGCTGGAAGCCCCTCGAAGAGCAGCCCATCGGATGGAACCCTGACCTCAACGATGGTGTGAGGCTGAACATCCGGCCTTTCATGAAAGTACCAGACGTGGGAGAGACGGGTGCGGGCGTCCTGCGCGATAAGCCCAGTATCAAGTGGAACAAGGATAGAGGAAAGGACGTGGAAAGTGCACCTTGGCATCACATGTTTAAGGGAGATAGGATTAATGATTATCACCTTAGGTTGGAGGAGAAGAGGGCGGTTTGCAAGGTGAATGTTGAGGAGGGGAATAAATGCGATTGAGCAGTCTCAGAATTCAGAACTTTCGAGGTATTAAAGATTTGACCTTGGAGCTTGAGCCAGATATTACTGTTTTAATTGGGGAAAATAATAGCGGTAAGACTTCAATACTCGAAGCAATACGTTTTGGTTTAGATGCCGTCAAATCTGATAAAACCTGCAGCTTTACAGATTACGACTTTCTTCGGACGGAGACGAAAGACCATGTCTCTCAGTGTGACAATATCATTCTTACCTATCTCTTTAAGGAGACAAAAGATCGTGATTGGGATAGTGGTGTGGTCCAAGAATTAGATGAAGTGATTGTGGGTGATGAATACTCCTTGATAAAACTTCGCGTTTCTGCTTGGTTTGATGAAAAGGAAAACGAGTGCAAACAGAAGTGGAGTTTCCTTGATGATCATGATAACGAAATGATCAAAAATCAATGGAAGCTTAAGGATCTTCAGCGCATCCGTCCGTTTTTCTTTTTATCAGCTCTCAGAAATGCTAAACAAGGATTCCAGGCGCAATCTGTCTATTGGTCTTCTTTCTTGAAAAACAAAGATATTGATAGTACGACACAGAAGGCCTTAGAGAATGAATTAGAAGTTATAAGTAAAAAAATTATTGATGCTCACGGCTCGTTTAGGGAGATCACGGGAGAAGTTAAACGAATAAGCGAACTCGTTACTACTGCGGAAGCTGATGCGGTTTCAATAGATCCAGCACCATCTGACATATACAGAGCTCTACGTCACAACACTCAGGTGAATATTCTCACTCCAGAAAATGCTAAGATACCCTTGCAGCAACACGGCGAAGGTACGCAGAGTTTATCTGTGCTGCTTTTGTTCAATGCCTATCTCAACTCTCAACTAAAGCGGGATGTAGATAAGTTGGCGGAGCCTATAATTGCCATTGAGGAACCTGAAGCACACCTCCATCCAAATGCAATCCGCTCTCTGTGGAAACTTCTGTGTGGATTGCCTGGACAAAAAATTATTGCAACTCATTCAGGAGATATTCTGTCAGAAGTGCCCGTGAATAAGCTAAGGCGAATGAATAAAAATGGGATAGATATTATATGCAAGACCTTATCAGATGATATACTGACCAACGAAGAATTACGCAAATTCAAGCATCATGTTCGTCGTAACAGAGGTGAACTCCTTTTTGCCAAATGTTGGATTTTAGTAGAGGGTGAGACGGATGTGTCAGTTATTAGCGAATGCGCCGAACTACTCTCGACAAACCTGAGTCGTCATGGCATTCGTATAGTGGAAATCAGCCAGGCTGGAGGTCCTGGAATCTTTATTAAGGTTGCAGACGCATTTGGCATATTATGGCATCTGGTTGCGGATAAGGATACAAGTGGAGAGAAATACATCGCAAATGCACGTGATCACCTAAATGGACGAAACGAAGCAAGTCACATAACTAGACTATCTCAATCGAATATGGATATTCTTCTGTGCTGCAATGGCTATGGAAAGCCGTATCGTGATGGTGTGCCTGATTCAAAAACTTCAGAACTTACAGAAAATGATGGTACGCCCGAATATTGGTCCCAAGTATATAAAATAGTTAGTAAAACTCGTGGATTTTCAAAACCTGCTGCCGCTATAGAAACCATAATGATGATGCAATTGAAGGGCGTAACAGGAGTTCCTTCTGAGATTAAAGAAATCATTGATAAGGCCATTGTACTGACGGGAGGATCTTATGACCATGTTTGATAAGCTGAATGCTAGTCAACGCCAAGCAGTTCAATGGGGAGAAGGCCCCTTGCTTGTTCTAGCTGGCCCAGGATCCGGTAAAACCATGCTTCTTACCCTCCGCATAGCAAACATAATACAGAAATCCCCTGATGAAAAGTTTCGGGTACTGGGTCTAACTTTCACGGTCAAAGCCTCAAATGAGATGCAGGATCGTGTTACGGGATATCTTGGCAAAGATAATCACCGTGTGCACATACGGACTTTTCATTCGTTTTGCACCGACTTGCTCCGGCAACATGGTAGCCACATGGGCTTGAAACCGGATTTTGCTGTGATCACTGACGACAAGGACCGCATGGCTATACTAAGAGATGTTATTACCCGCATCGAATCTGAGGGTTATTATATTGGCGATCCAGAGCAAATGCTGCAGCAGATCGATATAATCTTCACCCATGCAATCTCTATCAGTGATTTGCCGGCGTATTTCATTGACGCCAATCCAAATGAGATAAATAGATTAAAAGCTGCATTTAGTGCTTATCTTGAAGTATTAAAGGCAGACAATCAGCTTGATTTTGGATCTATGCTTTATTTTGCTCGCGAATTGCTTGAAACTAAAACCAGAATAAGTCGACAGGTTCGGACTGTCTACCGCTATATTTGCGTGGACGAGTTTCAAGATACGAACATTGCCCAATACAAAATCCTACGTCTAATTGCTAGCACTAAGCAATCAAACTTGCTCGTGGTCGCCGATGATGACCAAGTAATATTCCAATGGAACGGAGCAGACCCCAAGCGCCTTGAAGCGCTCAAAAATGATTATCAGCCCGCAATCATTCAGCTGCCAGATAATTACCGTTGTCCTCAACAAATTGTTGAACTGGCTAATCGGCTAATAGCACATAATAATATTCGTGATAGGAATAAGAAACCTTCTAAATCTCTTTCTAATTATGAAGGTATTGTCGAACTTAAATCATTTAGCACTTTTGATGATGAAATCTTTGCACTATCTAATATATTAATGAAAATACCAGATAAACAGCGCGATAATTGTTTGGTTATTGCACGAAATAATAAGTTGCTAAATTGCGTGCAACAAAGTCTCTCAAAAATCGGCATTAATGCTGAAATTATCACAAAAAAGCAAGAGTTTAGCTCCCCTTTAATGCGGATAATGTATGGCTGTTTGAAATTGGCAAACGCCCCTGAGTCAAGAAATCAATTGAACAAATTGTGCTCTGCAGCATCAGAACTCGCAGCTATTAGCTATTCCGCAGAAGAGATTGCGGGAAAAGCCAAAGTTGAGGGATTATCTTATCTACGAACCTTTCTCAAAGCCGTTAATCAGGTTGAAGAGTTAGAATGTGTTAGCAGATCGGGACTAGCATACCTCTGTGACTCGCTGCAGTTCAGACAATTTATTCTTGAATCCCTAAGATCGTTTGAGAATCTTAATATAAATGACTCTTTCCCGGACTACGAATCTGAGAAGATTATTTGGGACGATCTACTCAAGCGTATCGAAAATCGACACGGAAATAACCTCACCCTCCACGTTCTACTTCAAGAAATTGATCTCGCACCAAAGGTGAAGTCTTTAAACCGCGATTGTGTGCGTTTGCAGACGGTCCATACAGCCAAAGGCACAGAATACAAATATGTATATATTATAGGACTTGTGGAAGATTACTTCCCGACTTTTCAAGCGAAGAAGCAGGGCGATAAGAGCAGATCTATGGAAGAAGAGCGTCGCAATTGTTTTGTAGCAATAACTAGGGCATCAAACTCGTTGTATATGAGCTATGCACGAAAATATTTTGGCTGGTATAAAGAACCGTCAAGGTTTCTGAAGGAAATGGGAGTATTTCCATGAAGATAATCGAGTATCTCCTCAAATCTCTCAAAGATAAGGCTAACTGCAACCTTGATGTCCAGGCCGCCCCAGCCTGCATCCTATGGACGGACCATGGCCGCCAGTGGGAAGCCGTGATCCCGCGCCTTCTGATCGAACTTCCAGAACTCGTTATCCTCGGCGATTACGACCCGGAGAAACGTGCAGGTCCTGCCATCTGGCTGCGTTGTGTAATAGCCGATAAGGCTGACGATTTGAAATTGCCTGGTGACAGAACCCCGATCATCTACCTGCCAGGCGTCAGTCGCCAGGATCTGAGAGCTGTAGAGAGTTGCCCGGATAGTCTCAAGCCTCTCGCGGAGCTGCAGTATCGCGGGGTTATCTGGTCCCAGCTCAATACCAGGGACTGGACTATTCTGGCCTTTCTACGGTCCGACCAGGGTGGGCTGGGTTTGGATGTAGCCAAGGACAACGAGGCCAAAAATGGTATGCAATTGGCACTTCACTACCTACTCGACGAGGAGATCGACCTGCTTAAAGGCAAACGTTTGGATAAGGATTACTTTAACACCCTGCTCACTGGAGGCGATCCGGTAAAAGATCTTCTCCTGTGGCTTGATAGAGGTGAAGCTTTTCGGGATATTAAAGGCGACAACGAATGGAGAGCTTTTGTGGAGGTCTGCAAATCTCAACTAGCCTTCAATCCAGAGGAAGATGGGGTCATCGCTGGAGCCATGAGGCTTGCTTCTCACGAAGGTCCCTGGCGCCCAGTCTGGGAACGGTTCTGTGAAGCTCCAAAGCGTTACCCAAACATACCTGCTCATATTCGTAAGTGCAAGCCCCCGGAAAACGATATCACCTGGTATTCAGGCGAATGTGACTTCGATGGCTGGCCCCAGTGGAACGAAGAGCAGGAGAATAAACTTAGAAAAGATCTGGAACTATTGGTCAACCTTCCACCACATAAAGCTAGTGAAGTAATCGAAAAACTAGAAAAAAAACATGGCTGTAGGAGATGCTTGGTTTGGGCGGAACTGGAGGAAGCTCAGCTCGCTTTCGCCTTGGAACACCTCTATATCATGGCTCAGGTAGCATCCAAATCTCTCGCCGCAGGTGACGTGGACGAACTTGCTGCTATGTATCGAAATCACGGCTGGAGAGCGGATGATGCTCTAGTGGGGGCTCTTGCATCTGTTAAAAAGCACGAGGACGTCGATGCGGTTAATAAGGTAATTCGAGTCATATACCTTCCATGGGCAGAGCAATCTGCCAGATATCTTCAAAAAGTTGTGGAAGAGTCTGGCTATCCCGGCAACAATAGGTTCACCGGAAATGGTCCTCAGTACAAAGACGGTGAATGCGTTTTATTCGTAGATGGCCTCCGTTTCGACATATCCAAACGTCTTGAAGAGCTGATCACGAGAAGTGGGTATCAGGTAGAGGGTAGAACAGTTTGGGCTGCTCTTCCGACCGTCACGGCGACCGGAAAGCCAGCAGTTTCGCCAGTTAGAGACAAGATAACGGGCTCAGACACCAACGCCGACTTTGAACCTTGCATCGCTGAATCGGGACAATCCCTCAGAGGAGGTCACCACCTGAAAAGGCTGCTTACTCAGGCAGGATGGGAACTTCTTGACCGTTCAAATAACGGCGATGGTAAGGGCAATGCTTGGTGTGAGTTAGGAAGCATCGACACTGTAGGTCACGAAAGGGGTTGTGAACTGGCCATAGGCCTTGAGGGCATATTGGAAGAAATCCGTGATCGAGTTGTTCATCTTATCGAATCCGGTTGGAAGAGCGTTCGTATCGTTACAGACCATGGTTGGCTACTGCTCCCAGGCGGCCTTCCTAAGATCGAGCTATTAAGACCCTTAACGGAAAATAAATGGGGACGCTGTGCGGTCATCAAACCTGGAGCATCGACAGAGGAACGCCAATATCCATGGTACTGGAACTCTAGCCAATATTTTGCTTTGGCAGACGGGATCAAGTGCTTCCGAAACGGTTTGGAATATAGTCATGGTGGGTTGAGCCTTCAAGAGTGCCTTACCCTTGAGCTGATCGTCTCATCTGGTTCGTCTCTTGCGTCTCGTATTTCGGTAGAGATCGACGAAGCGGTCTGGAAGGGATTGCGGTGCATCATCACAGTAATTGGCGAGTTTGATGGGTTGTCGGTTGATCTTCGCACACAACCAGGAAATCCATCATCCAGTGTTGTTCTGGCTGTTAGGCCGTTGAAGGAGGATGGAAAAGCCTCCGTAGTTGTTGAAAACGAAGAACTGGGAGGAACCAAAGCAGTTATCGTCCTCCTCGATTCAAATGGTGAGCTTGTGGCTCAGTTGGAAACAATTATCGGAGGAATTGGTGAATGAACGAGTTAGATGAGATAGATCGGCTGGCAGCCACCTCGCTGGACGGGTATCTGGTTAGGAAAGATCTCGTCAGAACCTTCAGCCGCCAGTTTCCAGTACCTACCTATGTTGTGGAGTTCTTATTGGGACGCTACTGCGCGAGCATCGATCCGGAAGAGATAGATGAGGGCATCGATATCGTTCAGCGCCAACTTAAATCCCGCACCGTCAGGGCCGGGGAAGAGGAGCTTCTCAAGGCTAGGGCGAGAGAGAACGGTGAGGTCAAGATCATCGATCTCATCACTGCTCGACTCGACGCCAAGACCGATTCCTATGTGGCAACGCTCCCGAGCCTTCAGCTAACCAATGTTCGTATCAGTCCCGAACTGGTCAATGAGCACGAAAGGATGTTGACTGGGGGTTTTTATGCTGAAATTTCGCTTACCTATGACGCAGCCATCGCGCAAGAAAATAAGGGCAGGCCGTTTGGAGTCGATAATCTTCGTGAAATCCAGCTATCGAAGAGGGACGTTCTGGATATCATGGCAGAAGCCAGGAAGAAATTCTCCACCGAGGAATGGAAGGCATTTTTGCTCCGGAGTATAGGTATCGAGCCAACAAACCTTACCGAGCGGGAGAAAAACGCGTTCTTTCTGCGAATGGTGCCTTTCGTTGAGCGTAATTACAACATGGTGGAACTTGGACCCCGTGGCACTGGAAAGAGCCACCTCTTTCAACAGGTATCGCCATATGCCCATCTGATCTCCGGCGGTAAAGCCACCGTAGCGAGAATGTTTGTCAATAATTCGACCGGCCAACGTGGACTTGTCTGTCAGTACGACGTCGTTTGTTTCGATGAGATATCAGGTGTCTCCTTTGATCAGAAAGATGGCGTCAATATCATGAAAGGGTACATGGAATCTGGAGAATTCAGTCGAGGAAAAGAGAGTATCCGTGCCGATGGCAGCCTGGTTCTGGTCGGCAATTTTGAAGTTGATGTCGAGCATCAACAACGTGTCGGACACCTTTTCGGCCCCTTGCCTTCGGAAATGAGAAATGATACTGCTTTCATGGATCGTATACATGCGTATCTGCCGGGATGGGACGTGCCCAAGATCAGCAAAGAATTACTCACAGATCATTTCGGTCTCGTCAGCGACTTCCTCTCTGAATGCTGGAGTCAGATCCGCAATCAAAACCGAGTGCATTTGATTCAAAACAAGGTATTATTTGGTGGGGCGCTAAGCGGTCGTGACACAAATGCAGTGAATAAGACAGCCAGCGGACTTTTGAAGCTGATCTACCCCGGAAACGATGCCAACATCCCCGAAGAAGATCTCGAATGGGCGGTGAGGATTGCGATGGAGGCCAGGCGAAGGGTTAAGGAGCAACAGAAGCGCATAGGTGCGGCTGAGTTTAGAAACACACATTTCAGCTATATCATTGGAAACGACGGCGTTGAGAAGTTTGTATCCACTCCTGAACTGCAGAGCGAAAACAGCATTGGTGGCGATCCTTTGGAGCCAGGACAAGTCTGGACCGTCAGCCCCGGAGGGATGGATGATAACCCCGGACTGTATCGAATCGAAGTCAACGAAGGTCCGGGCTCAGGTGTCAAGATCCTCAATAAGCCGGTTCCACCAGCTTTCCGTGAAAGCATGGGTTATGCGGAGCAGAATCTCTATGCCAGATCCGTCCAACTGGTAGGAGATAAAGACCCAAGGCATCACGAATTTACCGTACAGTTAAGGGCTTTTGACGTCTCGAAATCCGGAGCAAAACTGAGTATGGCGGCACTGGTCGCTCTTTGCTCTTCGCTGTTGAAGAAGAGCGTTCGAGGTGGTCTGATAATTGTTGGCGAAATTGCCTTAGGGGGTTCTGTCGAACCTATCCATAACCCGGTGACGATCGCAGAAATTGGGGTAGAAAAAGGTGCGACTGGCCTGCTTATGCCTGTTACCTGTCGTCGTCAGCTTGTTGATCTTTCCGACGACATGGCGACTAAGATAGACATCCAGTTCTATTCAGATGCCAGAGATGCTTTACTCAAAGCCATTGCAGAATGATTCATAACCATCAGATCGGAGTCTTCAAACAACTTATCTCAAAATCTCAGTACCAACATAATGTTTAAATTCCACGACTGTTGTAAAACAGCGGAAGCCTGCTTGACTGGCGAGAGCGATGACTTCAGGGCTTTCATTTAGCAGGACAGCTACCGGCTGGCTCAGATTTTTCTGGATACCGTTTGGCCATGCCAGGTCAAAAACGGCCTTCTGTTCTCCTGTTATTGGGTCTGAGAAGTCGTAGCCCAAAAATCCAATGGGTAATCCCTGCTTTTCCATCCAGACGTTTAAGGCTTCGAGCTGTTCTTCCTCCGCCTCACTGACGATGCCACCACTGGCCGCAGCTGTAGCCGAACCGGATACAGTTGGTCCCGAAAGCCAATCTATGTCCCCATGTAGCAGTTCTTCCAAGCGGTGGTTGACTTCTTCTGCTAGCAGAACCTTTCTCGCTTCGAGAAACTCAAGGTAGTTTTCAATCTTCCATAACGCGGGATCTGTGGGAATCCACTGAGAGGCCAAGGCGCCAGGGTGAGCTTTTTCGACCTCTGGAAAATATTCCTCGGGCAGCCGGTCCTTGATATCAAGATTTGTGTCCTTGGTTAGGAAGCAGAAGTTGGCCAGAGCATTCACTTCTGGTCGTTTGAAGTTCCGCTTATAGAGCTGAGCTTTAGGGAAAATGTGGTGGACTTCCAACCGACTCATCTTACCGAGCAGGGTTGCTTTAAGTGGTAATCCGGTACCCCAATCACGGGCTTCTCCCATCCGCGTGATGAGATATAGCACAGGATAGAAACGGGCTCCTAGACTCCAACCGGTGAAATTCCCCGGCTCGACCCGCATCCCACCATGCCAAAGGCGTAATTGCTCTATCAGTTTGTTCAATCCGCCATCGTCGCCATCGAGAGCTGCTAGATCCTGGTCGATGAACGATTCGGTTGACCCAGAGAAACGGCCCCACATACCTGCTTGCACGAACCAGAACAAGAGCTTATCTCGTTCCTTCGCATCCAGCAGACCGCTTCGTTGGTCGAGGTATCGGACCATCACGGGTATTCCGAAACGACCGAAGAAAACTTGATCATGATCTAGCCCCAAGCGACCACTGATCAGGTTGAGGCATGTGTCTATATGCTTCGCGGCTCGCTTAAGCCCATCTTGAATTTCCTCTGCGCTTTTATCGTGCAAAAACTGAAACTTCGCCTCGCCAGTAAGCACAGTGTTCATAGAACGGAGCAGCCAGTCCAGGTTGAATTGGTAACCTGCTTTATCCCATTCTTTAAGATTGGCCTTCATGGTGTCGCGCGCCACTGGCCATTCGGAGCAGATCTTCGCCAGAGCCAGATCTCCCTTTGAAAGCTTGGTGCCGCCGCTGTTGACCTGGTTGAAGATATCAACCACCACATCCAACGTCTTGTCCGAGCCGGTGACTTCTTCCACGTGGAGATCCACCTCTGTTATTCCAAGCAATCGGCTTAGACGCCCGACATATTCTCCGACTTTAGGTGCTAGCTCCGGCTGTGCGCTGAGCCGGGTCACGAACTCTCCCAAACCCACCGTTCCCCTTTGCATTAGCGCCGTTACATCTATCCAGAGCGGGTCGCCCTGCATCTTTAAAGGCTGGTAGAATGCGAAAGTTTCTGTATCGAGATGGAACTGAAGTCCTTTGAATGTCTGCGAGCTGCCATCAAAGAACTCTGGCGGCTTACCCCGAACCACGCCATAGAGCGATGTTATCCGCTGTTGCCCATCAAGAAGGAGTTTAACAACGCCGGCTGCGAGCAACCCATCACCGCGATGCGTAGCAGTTTTAGAATCCGTAACCCAGACCAGCAAACCCCCGACCGGATGACGAAGATAGAGAGAATTGAAAAAACCCCGCACTTGGTCACGGTTCCAGACGTAGCCGCGCTGAAACTCAGGCAAGGCCATATGCCCGCTGTCGATGTGGTCGAGAATTGTGGAGATCTTCATACTAATCGAATCCTATCATTGAGCAGTTCCCGCGCGATACTTTTCCTACGACAATGCTCTTGGAAGCTCGGGGATCGAAGTTATCCCGGTCCTGGACGGCCCATCCCGCATCTTCGAGGAGACGGTCGATCTTTCGTCTCGCCTTCTCTTCTGGTCTCCCTCCAGGGTCCTCCAAAGCCGTCTCGACCACCCTCATCCTAAAAGTCTGCGTAGATGGTCATAACTTATCATATATGCTACTTTCGAAAACTGCCAATTATGAACCCCACCAGCCCCGCCGATACCCCCACCTCCGTCGCCACCTTCGCGACGATCTCCCCGGCGTCCATACCCTCGGCCCGGAGCTCTCCCGCCCTCTGGAGGATAAGGGCGTCGTCGACGGTGTAGTGGTCGCCAGTGTCCGATCTATAGCCCCGAATCGTGCCCTCGAAAAACATCACCCCTCGGGCTTCCAGAAAACACCGAGAAGACTTGAACATATTTCTAAATTGGAACGGCGGAACCTGGATCGCCTCCAAACGAGGGCACCGTTGCATCAGATCCAAGAGGGCGACGGTGGTAGGAGTAAATGTCAGATGAAACACCCTATCCTCTGGGTCCACGCTGGCTATCTCAGCCCTGGAATTGACGACTCGAATCTGCATTATGGCGGTGGTGACTGTCCCGACGGGCAAAAGAGGTTTCGATCCCCGGTATCATGCCCCGCGTTCCCGGCCCTCTGGCAGAGGGGATTTGGGCACGTGTGAGGCAGAATATGCCAGAGGGCTTTCGGGGCGGGGTTCTGCTCCAGGACCTCGTTCCCGGCCCCCTGGTGAAAGGGAGATACAGGCAATGAAGGGGGTGTTAAAGATCACCTGAGAACTGTCGGTGAAGTCCTGGAGAGGTTCCCGTCGTCTCATAGTTGATCCTTCTCACGACTAAACTATGACGGTCCGGCTTCAAGACTATACCAGACCCCTAAGCTTCTGTATGCTCTCCATAGCTTCAGCATTTTCCCTTAGCTTCTCGTCCTCGAACCGCTTTATGATATCGTCGATGGGCTCAATCAGAGAATAAACCAATGATGGTCGGCCCTTACCTCCGGTCTTGACCTCCAGCTCGCTGATCAAATTTTCATCGTGAAGATCTCGCACCGCCACGCTGACCTCGGGCTGGCTTAGGCGCGTAGCATGTCCGATCTCCCTCGACGATGCCTCCCCCGCGTTTGCCAGATATGTGATGACGATGGCCACCCTGCGCTGCATACCTAAACTGTGGAGGATATCCGCAAACTCGATATCCTCGTTGTCTAGCACTTTGACCGAGCTTTCCTTCGTGTAGATCACCACTTCTGAACCATTGGTTTCACCTTCTTGGGCTTGTCCTCGTATTCGATAGTAGATATGGCGCCTTTGAACACGATCATCTTCTTTCCATGGCCAAGATCGAGGAGTAACTGATAGAGGTTGTGGGCTTCAAGCACCCCTTTTATGGGTCGGCCGTCCTTCATGCGAATCATGATCGGCCCTCTTGAGATCTCAGGTATAAACTGGGGCAGGCCGCTGGCCTTCATTTCAGCCTTGGAACCGTCCACGATGGCGGCAGCTTGATCATCAGCATTCGGATCTATATCGGCTTCATTGCCCATTGCTGGCTCCCTCGGGGAGTTAAACCGGTTTTCAAGAGATTTATATTTTTTGATATCTAAAATCATATCCGACGAGATGAGAATGCACCTATGCCGTACACTCAAGTCACTGACGGCCCAACGCCTTCGCCTTCAGCTTTCGGGCCTTCGCGGTGGCCGCCGCTCTATCCATCTTCCGGGCGGATCCCGGGTGCGCGTTCTTGACCTGCCCCCTTCACGCCAGCTTGCATACCAGTACGTTTAGGTCGCCTCCCCTCCCCCATCTTCTTCGCGACGTCGTCCTAGTAAACCGCCAAAGCCTCCAATCTCGCAGCGTCCCACAGGTCCTCCGCCTCTTCCGCCTTCGCCCTAACTTTCGGCTTTGCCTCCAGCCCCGCCGCTATATTCACAGCTTCAGGGATATACTCCAGCTTCCAGCCCGCTGCCTGGTTCGCCGGGTCATCTGCATTAAAACTGTAATAAAAAAAATAAATCAAAATATCGGTTTCCGCTCTCCAGGATACTCCGGGGAGATGAAAAGATGAACGCTCTGATCTTCTGACCGTTTCGCCGTATTTAAGGCAAATTGAGATTCTTTTGGTCCTTTTAGACCGGTATATATCGATTTGCCGTTTTACCGTAATTACGGCAAATGCTAAATAGCATGGTGTCTAAGATATCACCCATGACAAAAACCACCGTCATCTTGCCCGATCCTTTGGCCAATACACTAAAATTTTTTGTAGCGGCTAACTCTGAAGGCATCCGATCACAAAGTTCAGTCGTAGTGAAGGCGCTTGAAGAGTTCTTCAATCGTCGTGGAGTTCCTATCGGCTCAGAAAAATCAATTACATCAGGTAATTGGTTAATCCCCCAAAAAAATAACACTCACTCGGCGGATAGATCCTACACCCCAAAGATAGATCAACCGGGAGAGGAAGGCGTCGTATCCGACCCGTTTCTGCTAGAAGTAGAACAAGCTGCACAGAAGGCTATCGGTCGGCCTCTGACAGAAGGTGAAAAGTATTTTTCCGCCTACATCGCTGCAATTTTGAAGGTCATGACAAGATAACACGGATCGAAGCGAACCCCGTCCTTCTGAGGAATCTATCCAATACATGAAGTCGCGAGAGCTAAAATGAAATTGCTGAAAAGGTGAAGATGGATTCCTCTCTGATGGAATCCTCTCTATATCACCCGATCAAACCACGCGCATCAGAGCGGGCTTATCGGGTAGGTCGGTCCTGAGGACGGAAATCCTCTTTCCGATCAGCTCGTCAGTGAGAAGGTTCTTTATAGCGCTCGCTTCATCAGAGCCGAGGACCACCCGGAACTTTCCAAAATCGAGGGTAAGATAGGGGAAATCTTCGACTACGCTCCGCAACGTCCCGCAGGCCTCTTCCCATGGATTCAATCTAATAGTCTCATTCATCGAACAGTCGATTATAGGGTGTGTTTTATATAAAAATTAATTCGCCCTCGATAGATATTGAATTCAGCAATAAACCTTTTATCAGAATACCTTTATACGGTTCTAAAAAAGAGGTCGGGACCCTATAATGACGAAAATGGATAAGAGACGCGGACATCACGAGACTGCTCGCATGATCATCAACCGGCTGGAAGAGAAGGGGCCAGCAACCCCAAAACAGCTCAGAGACGAGCTCGGCGTCCATAAGAACACCGTCAACCGCAACCTGAGAGAGATATTGTTCAAGAAGCTCGGGATCGTTGAGCGGTTAGAAAACGATAGGTATGGGCTGAGATGGCACCTTCCAGAAGAGGACAGGGTCAAACTCCATCACTCCAGGACTAAACGAAAGCTCAGGAGAAACCCAACCCCCGATGAGATGGCCGGTCTCATAAAAGAAGCCCCTGATGAGGCGAGACGTCTCCTATTCAAGTACATACCGTTCTATCGCGAGCCTGACCAAGACGAGATATCTTCGGCCGCATCTGAAGTTTGGGAGATGGTCGTCTGGGGAGGTCTTTCCGGGCAGCCGAAGATCAAGAAAAAGCTATTCGATTTGGGGGTTTCGAAGGCGGCTATCGACGGGATAGCGATCGAGACCTTTGATATGGTCATTAGCAAAGACCCTGCCATCCCTTTGGAGGAGGCCCGCCGCTATATCGAAGAGTTCCCGGAGATGAAGCCCAGGATCTCTGAGACAAGAGATGGAGGGCGATTATCGTCCAAGATCGAATGGCCCGAAGACGTAAAGAGGATACTCCACTCGTCTTATCAGTGGCGAGGGCGGTCTGAAGTCCAGGTCCCGAAAAAGCTGGACGTTAAGCTCTATCGGAGGTACCGGGAGTTCATAGACAAAAACACCGACTACGCCCTTGCGAGGATCGGCGAGATGGCGAGGACATCGGCACCCACCCAGGAGGCGGTAGATGACCTCCTCGGATGGATCGATCCCCCGGAAACAAGGTCCCGCGCCCTGGATGCGTTGAACACCTTCTGCAAGAACGGCCTTGAAGTTGACAAGCTTGATGATGATGCGCGAGAAAAGATAGCCCATTCGCTCCTCGACTCGTTCTTCGGCGAAACGTCAGACGATACCATGTACGAGGACGCATTGAAGATCATCGAGATGGTGGACGTAAGAGACGAAGAGGTCGTCGCGAAGTGTCAGAGGTTTATAGGTTCATCCCTGAGGAATGGAGGCCACGATCTAAAGCTCGTGAAGCTGGGGGGATGGCTCGCTAAAGATCCGAAGTTGAGAGACGGGTTGATCGATCTCTCGGAGGACGTCATGGCAGGTGCCGAGGACGATCGCGTCTCAGAGTTATGCAAGCGGTTCATAAAGAGCATTTAGCATCGATGGCCTCACCCTTCCGATGAGGCCGGGTCCATCGAAGATCATACCCCCAGCTGAGGTATGTGCGCGAGGTAGCTCTCACGAAGCTCCTTTTTACCTATATGGTTATAAATATCGATAGCCTCGCCGCGAGAATCTCCTCTCAATTCTTTGACATAATCGCGAGACATGCCCCCCCGTAGGAGGTGGGTTACGAACCAATGCCTGCAGCAATGGGGTGTGAATCGATCCTCCAGCCGATCTGCATCAAGATCGTGCAGGCCCACACGAGCTGCATGTTTGCGGATCGTTTCCTCGATGGTTCGTTTAGTGATCCTCGTTCCCGTTTTTGACAGAAATAGCGCCTGACCCTCGGCCCCCTTCCGGTTCCTTCGCGACGCCAGCCACCTGTCCAGTACTGCTATTGATTCGTTATCAAGGAACAACACGCGATTGGATCGTTTCTTCTTGAATTTGAGGGTCACCTCGCCTTTATTGAGATCGACGTCTCCTATGTCGAGGCTGGTGAGTTCGCCTACCCTCATGCCCGTTTTGAAGAGCAGCACGAGGATGCACCTGTCGCGGCTGTCCAAGATAGAATTTACCAGTCGTGAAGCATCTTCGACGCTGATCAGCTTACGAGTCTCCGAATCGTTATCGTTCTTGTATCGGCGGAGGTAATACCTCCGGAAAGGCAGGATGGGGTTGAACTCGATCATCTTTTCAATTATAAGGAATTCATAGAATGCACTTAAACAGGAATAGATCC
>Ga0334890_1001529_pt1 | contig 30329 bp, 21 predicted proteins | sample GraSluR1_MG_3_FD_207220 | JGI IMG/M metagenome (GOLD analysis project Ga0334890, IMG submission 207220) | Sludge microbial communities from methane-producing bioreactor in Wageningen University, Netherlands - Granular Sludge_31_08-R1 | ecosystem: Engineered > Bioreactor > Anaerobic >... | reverse complement strand
CGCGCTCGGCAATCAGCGCCACCAGGTCGGGGTCGAAGCCGACAATGTTGCCCGCCTCGTCCACGAACTCGAAGGGCTGGTACTCGGCGTTCATGCCCACCTTGATCACACCCAGATCGGCCCCCATGCCAATCGTCTCTTGCTGGGGCAGGAACATATCCGGCGGCTTGACGCCAAACCACTTCAGGTACAGTTCCTGGTAGGTGCCATCGGCGATGATCTCAGTCAGGGCTTTGTTGACGGCATCGAGCAGTTCGGGCTTATCCGGCTGGACGGCCATGCCGTAGTACTCCTCGCTGAGGGGCGGGCCGACGAGCACCGCGCCCAGTTCGGGGTTCTTCTCGATGATGTCAGCGCTGACCGGGCCATCGTTGATGATGGCATCGGCGTCGCCGGAAGCCAGCGCCTGGAAGGCCAGGGTGATCTCGTCGTAGCGCAGCATTTCCACGCCAGGGATCTCGCTGGCGAAGATGTCGCCGGTCGTGCCGGCCTGGACGGCGACCTTCAGCCCGGCCAGGTCGTCCACATCCTGAATCTCGTCAGCGCGTGACTCCAGCACGGCGATGCGCTGGTTGGCGTAGAAGTAGGGGTCGGTGAAGTCCACGATCTCTTCGCGCTCGTCGGTGATCGTCGCTGCTGAAGCCACCATGTCGAACTCACCCGAAGCCAGGGCGACGAAGATGCCATCCCAGCGGGTGTTGACCAGCTCGTAGTCGAAGCCGGCGCGCTCGGCAATCAGCGCCACCAGGTCGGGGTCGAAGCCGACAATGTTGCCCGCTTCGTCCACGAACTCGAAGGGCTGGTACTCGGCGTTCATGCCCACCTTGATCACACCCAGATCGGCCCCCGCGCCGACGGTCGTCGCTTCCTCGGTCGGTTCAGCGACGGGTGTCGGCTCGGCAGCAGGAGCCTCTTCAGTGACGCCGTAGCCGGTGGAGATGGAGCCATCGAGCAGGCCGGCGGCGACCTCTTCCAGTTCGGCCTTGACCTCATCGGGCACGAAGTCAGCCAGGTCGTGGAAGTCAGCCAGCCCCGCCTCACCGAAGAAGTTGCCCGGCTCCAGTGTCCCGTCCACATGGGCCATCAGGATGGCCGCCACGCCCTTGTCCAGCAGCTTCATCGCGCTCGACACCAGGCAGGGGTGCGCTTCGGGCAAGGTGAACCACTGGTCGGTGTCCACCCCGATGCAGAAGGGCGGCGGGCCACCCGCCCCCACCGCGTTGGCCACTTCGATCAGCGCGCCGTTGCCCGTCTTGCCGCCCGCGCCAAAGACCACATCCGCGTCCTGATCCAGCGCCTGCTTGGCCGTCGTCGCCCCCCATTCGGGGTCGGTGAAGGCCTGGTCAATCGCCCCCGGATGGTAGGTCGAGATGATCTTGATGTCCGGGTTGACCGCCAGCGCCCCCGCTTCGTAGCCTTCCTTGAAGGCCACCACCGGCGGCACCTGGTCGGTGCCCAGCACCGCGGCAATCGTCCCCGTCTGCGTCAGCCGCGCCGCCAGCACCCCCGCCAAATAGCCCGACTGATCCTCGTGGAAGATCAAGCCCACCACGTTGTCCACCGGCTCGACCTGGGACTGATCCACCCCGATGAACAGCACGTCCGGGTAGAGGGCTGCCGCTTCCAGCGTGGCGGTGCCCAATGCGTAGCCCACCGTCACAATCACGTCGTAGTCGTTCTCGGCGAACTCCGCAATGTTGTCGGCGTAGTCTGCCGCGTCCACCGTCTCGATGTAGTTCACGGTCGCGCCGCACGCCTCCGCCGCCAGCACCCCTTCCCACGAGCTTTGGTTGAAGCTCTTGTCGTTGATCTGCCCAACATCCGTCACCAGGCCGATCCTCAGATCGCTCAGATCGTAGTCGTCGCAGGGGATAAGCTCCTTGACCACGAACTCCTCCTCTTCCTGGGCGACGACAACCTGCGCTGCCATGAACACGAGCAGCAACACGAGTAATGATGTCAGCAACCGCTTCATTGTCACAATCTCCTTGAAACATTCTATGCACGATTTCCTGGTCCCATAGACCTGCCTATCAGTATAGCTGATCTTGGTCGAAATGTGAAAAAAAAAGGCCCAGGGCGCGCGCCGCGAAGTCTGGTACAATCGCTGCACACACGCAGCAGCCGCCCACACCCGGTGCGGCGAGACACACTTTCACGCTCCTATGGACACGCACACCACGTCACACGCAGACCACGCCGCCTACGTGCGCAATATGTTTGGGCGCATCGCGCGGCGCTACAACCTGATGAACCGGCTGATGACCTTTGGCCAGGATCGGCGCTGGCGGCGCTACGTCGTGCAGCGGGCGGCGCTGCGCCCCGGCGCGTGGCTGCTCGACATCGCCACCGGCACGGGCGACATTGCCTTCGAGGCACAGCGGCAGGTCAGTGACCTGCATATCGTCGCGGCGGACTTCACCCTGCCGATGATGCGCGTCGGGCAGCGCCGCGAAAGCTGTACCAGTGTTGACGGGCGACGCCCGCTGTCCTGGCAGGCCGCCGACACGCTGCACCTGCCCTACGCCGCCGACACCTTCGACGCGGTGACAAGCGGCTACTTGTTCCGCAACCTGACCGACATCAGCGGGGCGCTGGCCGAGCAGGTGCGCGTGCTCAAGCCGGGCGGACGGCTGGTCACGCTGGACACGACGCCGCCGCGCGGCTCGCTGCGCCCGCTGATCCGGCTCTATCTGCGATGGGTCATCCCGCTGCTGGGGCGCTGGATCACCGGGCAGGCCGACGCCTACCGCTACCTGCCGGAGAGCACGCTCGGCTTCAAGTCCGCCGAAGAGCTGGCCGCCCTGATGCGCGCGGCGGGCCTGGTGGACGTGGGCTGGCGTCGCTTCATGCTGGGCACGATGGCTGTTCACTGGGGCACCAAGCCGGGCGCGGGCTGAGCGGTCGCGCCCATCTGAGCGCACACTCCTGCGCCCGACTTCCGAAGTCTTGCGAACTTCGGAAGTCTGGTGCGGCGGAACGCCCCTCCCCTTGGCCCCCTCCCCGGCCAAGCCAGGGAGGGGAAACCGCCCCAACGGGCGATCCAAGTCCCCCTCTCTAGCTCTGCTGGAGAGGGGGATTGAGGGGGTGAGGCCCGTAAGGGCGTATTGCAATACGCCCCTACAACGCAGGTGCTCGAACGGCAGACTTCCGAAGTCTTCGGAGACTTCGGAAGTCTGGTGCGGCGGAACGCCCCTCCTCCTGGCCCCCTCCCCGGCCAAGCCAGGGAGGGGGAAACCGCCCCAACCGGCGATCCAAGTCCCCCTCTCTAGCTCTGCTGGAGAGGGGGATTGAGGGGGAGAGGCCCGCGCAGCCAGACTTAACTTGCCCCTCCCTCTGGACGCAGCAGAGCAGCGCCTCCACGTCTCTCCCCAGTGGTCAAATCGGGCCGCGCGCGCGTACAATCTCCTCATCACGCGCTATGAGCGGTGTGGTCACGGAACGCGGCGGGGGGATAGCAACCAGGCGAGGAAGAAACAATGAAGCGATGGGTTGGAATGGCGGCTGTGATCGCGCTGGGCGGGGCGCTGATCGTGCTGGCGCTGAGCGCCGTTGGCGTCACCGCGCAGGACGGCAGCACGCCGGGGCCAGGTGAGGGAGACGACGTGACGTACACCTATTCGGGGAATGTGAACGCGCCGGATTTCCCCGCCGGCGCTGAGTGGATCAACGCTTCCGCGCCGGTGAGCATGGCCGACCTGCGCGGCAAAATCGTGCTGCTGGACTTCTGGACGTATGGCTGCATCAACTGCATCCATGTCATCCCCGACCTCAAGCGGCTGGAGGCCGAATACCCTGAGGCGCTGGTCGTGATTGGCGTGCACTCGGCCAAGTTCACCAACGAGGGTGAGACGGAGAACATCCGCCGCATCGTGCGCCGCTATGAGGTCGAGCACCCGGTGATCAACGACCGCGACTTCATCACCTGGCAGCAGTACGGCGTGCGCGCCTGGCCGACGTTCGTGGTCATTGACCCCTTCGGCAAGGTCGTTGGGCAGCTTTCCGGCGAGCCGCTCTACCCGCGCATCCAGCCGGTGATCGAGACGATGGCCCGCGAGTACAGCGCAGCGGGCGCGATCAACCCCGCGCCGCTGGCCCAGTGGCAGCCGGAGATGGCCCGCGATGATCACACCGCGCCGCTGCGCTTCCCCGGCAAGGTGCTGGCTGATGCGGCGGGCAACCGCCTGTTCATCAGCGACAGCAACAACAACCGCATCGTCGTTGCCGCGTTGGATACGTTTGCAGTGCTCGACGTGATCGGCGCGGGCGAGGAGGGGCTGCGCGACGGGGACTACGCGACTGCCCAGTTCTTCCGTCCGCAGGGCCTGACGCTCGACGGGGACACGCTTTACGTGGCCGACACCGAGAATCACGCCCTGCGCGCTGTGGACCTGGCCGCGCGCACGGTGACGACTGTCGCCGGGACGGGCGAGCAGGGCTTCGAGCGCGACGCCAGCGGCCCCGGCACCGAGATCGCGCTTAGCTCCCCCTGGGACGTGGTTGCCCATGCAGGCAAGATTTACATTGCGATGGCCGGGCCGCACCAACTGTGGGTCTACGACAGCGCCAGCGGCCAGGTCGGGCCGTATGCCGGCACGGGGCGCGAAGCCCTGCTGGACGGGCCGCTGCGCCAGTCGGCCATGAACCAGCCGAGCGGCATTGACACCGACGGGACGGTGCTCTACTTCGCCGACCCCGAAGCCAGCGCCATTCGCACGGCAGACCTCGACCCCAGCGGCGAGGTGCGCACCATCGTCGGCACGGGGCTGTTCGACTTCGGCGATGTGGACGGGGTAGGCGACGAGGTGCGCCTGCAGCACGCCCTGGGCGTGACGGTCGCCGATGACGGTTTCCTCTATGTGGCCGACACCTACAACAACAAGATCAAGCGCCTCGACCCGGCCACGCGCGAGAGCGTCACCTTCCTCGGCACGGGCGAGCCGGGCTTTGCTGACGGGAGCGCGCCGCTGTTCTACGAGCCGGGCGGCATTGACTACGCGGACGGCAAGCTGTACATCGCCGACACGAACAACCACGCCGTCCGCGTGGCTGACCTGGCGACGGGCGTCGTCAGCACAGTGACGTTCCCCAACGTCGAGCGGCTGAGCAGCGCGGATGCTGTGTCCGTCGTGCCAGGCGGCCTGACTGGGGGCGCGTTCGCCGCTGAAGGCGCGCTGCTGCTGGCCCCGCAGACGGTCACCGCCGGGCCGGGCACCCTGCGCATCCAGGTGACCATGCCCGATGGCTACAAGCTCAACGGTCTGGCCCCCTTCACGGCCATCTTCCCTGATGATCCGGTGGCCCAGATTCCGGCTGAGTCGCGCGACATCCGCCTCCTGCTGCCCGATCTGCCGGTCGAGGTGCCGGTCACCTTCGCGGTAGGGCAGACCGATCTGGCGCTCGACCTGACGGTGTACTGGTGCGAGGCGGTCAACGAGACGCTGTGCTTCGTAGACCGGGCGATGTTGGTCGTGCCGCTGACCGTGCTGCCCGACGGCGATGCACACGCAGTCACGTTCGAGCGCGCGCTGGTGCCGCCAACGGTGCAGGACACGCTGGGCTAACAGGGCGTTCTGCAGAAACAGACTTCCGAAGTCTGCGAAGGACTTCGGAAGTCTGGTTGCGGAGCGCCGGCGCCAGCATGTCGCCACCAGCATCGAGGGGGCAGGCAGTTGGTGGAAGGCCCCTCTCCCCCGCACGCTACCCAGCAGCGGCGCTCACCAGCGCCTGGAGCCTGCTCAGGTCAGCGGGTTCAGCCAGCACGAGCAGATTGTCCCCCTCTTGCAGCATCGTGCTCCCACGCGGCACGAGGAACTCGGTGTCGCGCCGGATCAGGACGATCAAAGCCGTCTCCGGCAAGTCTTCCAGGTCAACAATGCGCTTGTGCGCGGCCTCCGACCCTGGCTGGATCGTCAACTCCAGCAGGTCGCTTTGAATCGGCTCGGTGGGCACGAATGCAATCGGGTACGACGGCTTGCTCTCAAGGGGAGCGTCCACATGCAGGAGCCGGGCCACATAGGGTAGCGTCGTCCCCTGAACCAGAGCCGAGGTGAGCACGATGAAGAACACCAGGTTGAAGATGGTGTTCGACTGTTCCACGCCTGCCAGCAGCGGGAAGGTCGCCAGGATAATGGGGGCTGCGCCGCGCAACCCTACCCATGAGACGAACGCTTTTTCGTTCAGGCTCACCTTTTTCGCCCAGACCAGCGTCGTAAAGACGGCCAGCGGTCGCGCGACCAGGATCAACGCAGCGGAGATCAGCAGGGCCTGGAGCGTGATAGGCATCACCTGCGAAGGGAAAACGAGCAGGCCGAGGGTGAGAAACATGACGATCTGCATCAGCCAGGCCAGCCCGCTGTGAAACTCGGTGAGGCTGCGCTTGTGAATGAAGCTGCGATTGCCGGCCACCAGCCCGGCCAGGTACACCGCCAGGAAGCCGCTACCTCCCAGGGAGGTGGTCGCGCCGTAGGTCAACAGCACCAGGGCCATGCTGGCCACCGAATAAAGCCCGTCATACTCCAGGCGAATCCGGTTGAGCACAAAGGTAATGCCGCGCCCGATGCCCAGCCCGAAGATCACGCCCAGCGCCATCTGCTGCACGAACATCAGCACCAGGTCCGGCAGCGACGCCGTGGGGTCTTGTACCAGGCGGATCATGCCCAGGGTGAGGAAGACGGCCATCGGATCGTTGCTGCCGGACTCAAACTCCAGCAGCGGGCGCAGGATGCCGCGCAGACCGAGGCTCTTGCTGCGTAGCACAGCAAACACCGCCGCCGCGTCGGTGGAGGACACGATAGCCCCCAGCAGCAGGGCTTCCTTCAGCGAAAAATCGAGCACCAACAGAGTGAATCCGGCGACCAGCAGGGCGCTGACGAGCACGCCCGCTGTCGCCAGCACTATTCCCATGACCATGACCGGGCGTATCTCGTCCAGGTCGGTTTCCAGGCCGCCGGAAAAGAGGATGAAGGCCAGCGCCGTCACGCCCAGGAACTGGGCCAGCCAGGGATCGTCGAAATAGACCCCGCCGGGGCCTTCGGAACCGGTGAGCATCCCAATCGCCAGGAAGAGCAGCAGCGCCGGGACGCCCAGCCGCGCTGAGACCTTGCTGGCCAGGATGCTCACCAGCAACACAAAAGCTACAGATACCAGGATGTACTCGGCTGCAAGCCCCATGCGCACCCTTCTGGTTCGCCGTCTATGGTCCGAAATGGGTATAGAATAGCCGAAGATAGTCCACACCGAAAGAACCGATTGCAGTATTGCCTGAGTTGTGGCACAAACACAGTGAACAGTGGTCAGCTATCAGCAGTCAGCTATCAGCAAAGGCCAAAGCTGCAAGAGTCCGGCTGATACCTGATGGCTGACTCCTGCGACCGGTTGCCACCTGGAGACGCGCAGCGCCATGCCCGATGACCTGATCCTCGCCATTGACAACGGGACGCAGAGCGTGCGCGCGCTGCTCTTCGACTTGCAGGGGCACCTGGTCGCTAAGGCGCGCGTGCCCATCGAGCCGTACTTCTCGACACACCCTGGCTGGGCCGAGCAGTACGCCGAATACTTCTGGGACAAGCTGGGCGAGGCGTGCCAGCAACTCTGGACGCTGGCGGCAGCGCCCAAAGAGGCAGTGCACGGCGTGGCGCTGACGACTCAGCGGGGCACGGTGATCAACCTCGACCGCGACGGCAAGCCGCTGCGCCCGGCCATCGTCTGGCCCGATCAGCGCCGCGCCGAAGGGATCGCCCCGGTCGGCGGGCTGTGGGGGCTGATCTTCCGCGCGGCGCGGCTGCGCCAGACCGTCGCCTACTTGCAGGCCGAGGCCGAAGCCAACTGGATCGCCACCCAGCAGCGCGCTATCTGGGCGCAGACGCATAAGTACGTCCTGCTCTCCGGCTATCTCACCTACCGCCTGACCGGTCGCCTGGCCGATTCGGTCGGCTGCCAGGTGGGCTACCTGCCCTTCGACTACAAGCGCCAGACGTGGTCGCGCGCGCGGGACTGGAAGTGGCAGGCGCTCGCCGTCCGCCCGGAACATCTGCCGGAGTTAGTGCCGCCCGCCGCGCAGATTGGCGTGATCACGCCCGAAGCCGCCGCCGCGACCGGCATTCCCGCCGGGCTGCCCCTCATCGCTGCCGCCGCCGACAAAGCGTGCGAGGTCATCGGCTCCGGCTGCCTCGAGCCGCACATCGGCTGCCTGAGCTACGGCACAACAGCGACGATCAACACGACACACCGCCGCTACATCGAGATCATCCCGCTCATCCCGCCCTATCCGTCCGCCGTGCCGGGCGCATACAGCCTGGAGCTGCAAATCTATCGTGGCTTCTGGATGGTGAGCTGGTTCAAGCAAGAGTTTGGCCACCGCGAGATGATCCTCGCCGAGCAGAACGGCGTCGAGCCAGAGAGGTTGCTCGATGAACTGCTTGCCCAGGTGCCACCGGGGTCGCAGGGGTTGGTGCTGCAACCATACTGGTCACCAGGGGTGCGCGTGCCGGGGCCGGAAGCGCGCGGCGCGGTGATCGGCTTCAGCGACGCCCACACGCGCGCCCACCTTTACCGGGCGATTCTGGAAGGGCTGGCCTACGCCCTGCGTGAGGGCAAAGAGCGCACCGAGAAGCGCAGCGGCGTGCCGATCACCGAACTGCGCGTCTCCGGCGGCGGCTCGCAGAGCGACGCGGCCATGCAACTCACTGCCGATGTCTTCGGGCTGCCCGCCGCCCGCCCGCACACCTACGAGACCTCCGGGCTGGGCGCGGCAATTGTGGCTGCGGTGGGGCTGGGGCTGCACCCCGACTTCGACACTGCGATCCAGGCCATGACGCGCGTCGAGCGCGTCTTCGCGCCCGACCCGGCCACGCACGCCACCTACAACGCGCTCTACGCTGAGGTCTACAAGCGCCTGTACGGGCGACTGCGCCCGCTCTATGAGACTCTGCGCCGCCTGTCGCCGTGAGCGCGCCCCTGCCCGGTTATACGCGCTTCTAACGGTCTCTTCGCGCCGGGTGTGGTACAAACATAGCGACAAGAGAGCACCTGGTTTGCACACGGAAGGGGGCACACCGCATGAACTACCGCCGTTTGGGCAATTCCGGTCTTAAGGTCAGCGTGCTGAGTCTGGGCGGCTGGACGACCTTCGGCGACAGCGTGACCGACCGCCGCCTCGCCCGCGACATCATCGTGAAGGCGTATGACAGCGGCATCAACTTCTTCGACATCGCTGATGTCTACGCCAGGGGCGAGGCGGAGAAGCTGATGGGGTCAATCCTTAAGCTGTTTCCGCGCCACACCCTGGTCATCTCCAGCAAGGCGTTCTGGCCGATGAGCGACGACGTGAACGACCGCGGCCTGTCGCGCAAGCACCTGTTCGAGAGCGTCCATGCCTCGCTGCAGCGCATCGGCACCGACTACCTCGATCTGTTCTTCTGCCACCGCTGGGACGAGGAAACCCCGCTGGAGGAGACCGTCCGCACGCTGGACGACCTGGTGCACCAGGGCAAGATTCTCTACTGGGGCACCAGCGAATGGACCGGCGCGCAGATTCAAGAGGCGCTGAATCTCTGCGAGCGCCACAACCTGATCAAGCCGCAGGTCGAGCAGCCGCTCTACAACATGATCTCGCGGCGCAGGGTCGAGGAGGACGTGCTGCCCATCACGGAGAAGAACGGCATCGGGCTGGTGGTGTGGAGTCCGCTGGCCAGCGGGCTGCTGACCGGCAAGTACGACGACGCCCTGCCCGATGACAGCCGCCTAGCGCGCCTTGAGGGGCTGCGCGACCAGTGGTACAAGGGGGAGTCCATCGCCGCGATCCGCAAGTTGAAGCCGGTCGCCGACGACCTGGGCGTGACCCGCGCCCAGCTTGCCCTGGCCTGGACGCTGCGTCAGCCGGGAGTCAGCAGTGCGATCACCGGGGCGACGAAGCCCGCCCAGCTTGACGAGACGCTCAAGGCGGTTGACCTGACGCTCGACAGCGACACCCTGGCGCGCATTGACGCGATCATGGCCCCGGTCACCCAGTAAAGGGGCGATTCTTCACCGCGCATGTCAGACTTCGGACCTTATCTTGCGCAAACACAGGGCATATTTCTATTCGGACAACGCAAACACAGGCCATTTCTATTCGCTTCTGACAGTCTAGACCTGGGTTTTAGGGGTCCGCGCAGTGCTTTTGCAGGCACTCTACCAGGTCTCTGGAGAATTGCTTTAGACTAGAACCTATCCGTGATTGATTTGGGCGTGAAAAAGAGACGCATCTCGTACAGAATAGGAGTGTTACCCACCCATCTGAAACGAGATGCGACTTGAACAACAACCCTACCCCAAAACCGAAGAATACCGACGGACAGGTTCTTGTCACCTCTTAAGCTCCCACCGTCGCTTTCTCCACTCGCGCCGCACTTATCCTGGCGCAGGCCTTCGAATGGCGTGTCGTACCTGACGGCTGCATTCATGCCGCGCAGGCTGATGACAAGTCTGCCTTTGGACGAGACTTGTCGTGTTTTGACGGTAGGTTGGTCTGTGCATTCGTCGCGGTAAACAACCTCAAGCACCGCATCGTGGTAACCCACTTTCACTACCTCAACACGATCCTCATAGAAGAACACCTGCCACGTCGTTCGGCTCGATATTCCCGGAAACGAACGTCCGTCAGTGCGCGAAATAGTCTTCCAGCAACCCATCCTGCACAAGCACCTGTCGCAGCGCCGTCACGTCAATCTGGCGCGGCTGTCGGTCAGTTAGCACCGAGATCGCCGCTGCCGTGCCAGCCGCCTGGCCGATGGCCGCACAGATGCCCATGACGCGGATACCAGCGGTCGCCTGGTGGCTGGCCGAGATGCAGCGCCCTGCGACGAGGAGATTCTCCACGCCCTGCGGCATCAGGCTCCGGTACGGGATTTCGAACCAGTCATCCTCTTCGTCGTGGGGCGGCGAGCTAGCCAGCATCTCACCAGCGTGCTCGGCTTTCCAGTAGGGGCAGCCCTCTCCCGCTACGCAGTCAATGGTGCAGACGTGCACTGGATACGACCGACCGAGGGGGCAGTGCAGTTCCACCCACCACACTCCGCGCGCGACTCCATCGGCGAACTTGCGCCGCTCAAGCACATCCTGCGCGGTGAGCACGTAATCGCCCAAGATCCGGCGACTCTCCCTGGCGCCAACCTGGGTAGCCAGTGGATGGGGGAAGCAGCCCTCAAAACCCGGCGCTTCCGCTCTTAAGAACTCGATCAGCTTCCAGGTTTCCTGGCGAATGTCCAGCTCAGCCTGAGTCAGGTCGCGCACGTCGGTCGGGTCGCCCGACCAGCGCGCCATGTTGGGTGAGAATACTTCACGGTGCATGGTCTGGCGGTTGGCGACGTTAGGATCGAAGAAGCGGAACTCGCCGGCGACCATGCGTTGCCTGATCTGCTCGGTGGCTTGCGCTTCCTGGCTCTTGCTGACCTGGGCGACGCCGTTCAGGTGGAAGAAGATGCCCATGGATTGCACGCGCCCGTCAAAGCTGCGTCCCTGGCGGGTGAACGCCCCTGCGCGGAAAGCCACGTCCGCGTCTCCGGTAGCGTCCACCACGCACCTGCCGAGCACTGCCTGCCGACCCGACTTGTTCTCGATGATGACGCCCCGGATCACGCCGTCTTCCACGATGGCGTCTGCGATCCACGAGTGCAGCAGCAGTCTGACGCCCGCTTCTTGCACCAGCATGTCGGCCACTCGTTTGAAGGCTTCCGCCTCAAAACGGATGCCGCCTTCACGGCAGGTAGTCTGCCAGGCTGGCGCGCCGCCGAGGGTGTGCATCCGCTCGACTATCTCTTTCAGCAGGCCGTTGTTGACGGAGGCCGCGCTCTTGGGGCGAATGTGCCCCAGGATCGGCGCGACAAGGCCGGCGGTCGCCATGCCCCCCAGGAAGCCGTAACGCTCGATAAGACAGACAGAGGCCCCCTGACGGGCAGCGGCCACTGCCGCCGGAAGTCCGCTCGGTCCGCCCCCCGCCACGATGACATCTACCTCGTCAATGACCGGGATGGCGCGAGGTGGCTCGGTGTAAGTGCGCATGTCGTTGTCGCTCCGACGGGGCACAAACAGACTGCGGGTCAGGCAGAAAGGATTCGATCCACCACAAGCTGGCGGAATTCCGGTGACAGCGACGCAAAATAGGCACTGAAGCCCGTCACGCGCACTACCAGGTCAGGATACTTGCTGGGGTCCTGGTGCGCTTCCAGCACTCTGGCAGCGTCCATCACGTTCATGTTGATCTGCGTGCCGCCCAGGTCGAAGTGCGCCCGGATCAGGCTGCTGATCATCTCGATATGCGTCTCGCTGGGGGAGAAGCTGGGGTCCAGCTCGATCTGCATCGGCGCGACGTTGCCATAGCCGGGCTGCACGGCGGCAATGGCCACGGCCAGCGCGGTCGGCGCGCCGTCCTTGCGAAAGCCAGGATCGGGGTTCGCCCCGTGCGAGATCGGCGCGCCGGCATGACGCCCGTTCGGGGTGGCCCCCAGATGGCGACCCAGGCGGATGGTATCCGCCCACGAGAACAGGCCGGGAATCATGGTGACTCCCCCAGGGGTGGGCCGCTCTTTGACCAGGCGGGCGAAAGTCTGCGCCACTTCGACCGCATACTCGTCGGCGCGCGAGCCGCCGCTGCCATAGCGCGGGATGCGCCGCATCATCAGCCGTGCACGCTCGCCTTCGGGGCCAGCCCAGTCATTGTCGAGGTGATGGAGAAGCTCCGCCCAGGTCAGTCGCCCCTCCTGCTCGACGCGCTGCGCGATGGCGGCGAACGAGTCCGCGACAACGGCTAGGCCCGCCGCGTCCACGCCAATGTTGTAGTATTCGACGCCGCCGTGTGAAGCATCCAGCCCGCGCTCGATCACCCCGTGACAGCACAGGTCGAGCACCAGTTCGGGAAATACCTCGTGCATGTGGGCCAGATGAAAGTCAATCCCTTCGGCGGTGACAGCGATTGCTTGCCGCAGATGCGCCTCGAAGCGCCGCCGCAACTCGTCCACGCTGGGCGACACGCCCCGGTCGGCCAGCATGTCGCGCAGTGCCACGTCGAACACGACCGCCAGGTTGATCTTGATCAGGTCGTTCATGCTGTATTCGCGGCCCGGAATGCTCGACCACTGGCAGCCCATATAGGCGCGCTGGCGCGCGTCGGCCAGCGGATAACCGTTGCGCACAAAGCCTGTTACCGTCTGGTCTATCCCCAGGAACTTGGGAATCCCCATCCGGTCTTGCAGCATGATCTCGACGCCGCGCCGCAGGAGTCCGGGGTCTACCGCCTTGCCCACGCATACGCCGATATTGGCCGGAACCTTGAGCCGATGCGCCGCTTCCAGCACCAGGAACGACACCGGGCCGGTCACGTCCCGGCCTGTCATGTCTGGCCCGCCAAGCTGGATGTAGGCGGTGTCGCGCAACAGCAGGCAGGCGATGTGGAAGATGGCTTCCTCGTCGGTCAGGGTGCCGTTGGCGATGTCCTGCCGGTAGAAAGGCTCCAGCAGCATGTCGAGTCGCCCCAGCGACCCGCTGCCGTTGTACGTGCGCGCCGCCATCTGGTACCACAGAATCCACTGGCACGCCTCGCGGAAGGTGCGCGGCGGCTCGGTCACCAGGCGAGCGTTGATGGCGGCCATGCTCTCCAGGTTCGCGCGCAGTTGGGGATCAGGCTCGGACTCGGCGCGCAGGCGGGCGGCGTCCGCGTGGCGGCTGATCCACCCCTGGATGCCCAGTACTACGTCCTCCAGGCCCTGGTACAGGCTGTCGCCGTGCGGGGCGTTCGTCCGGCGATAATGTCGAATCTTGCGCAGGATGCCGGCCCAGCCCAGTTGGAGACCGATCGCCAGGTCTTGCCCGAAGTGTTGCATCCCGCCGATGCCGGTCGTCAACTGATATTTCTCCTGATCGGGGCGGAGATGCGCGTAGTCCAGGTCGGGATTCCAGTGCGGCATACGGTAGGACGCGAAGTTCGCCATGTAAGCGCCAGCCAGCGAACTGAGCGGGTCTATGTAGGGAGGCTGCCCGTCCAGCAGCGCGCGGAAGTTGCGCCCGCAGGTGCGAGGGCCGTAGAAGCCGCCGCTTGGATGGTTGCTCTCGATTGCAATACCATCCAGCAGCACGTCTGTGATCGGCACGCCGGACGAACTGAGCACGTGGACCACTTTGCGCCGGTCGGGCGGCGGCAGGACAACTGCCCAGTCGTCGTGATCCATGGCCCCGATGCAGTCAATCTTCTCCTGCGTCTGGCGGAGCTTCGTCTCGCGCAAAGCGTCCAGGCGTTCCTGATAAGACAACTCGTGCCGCGTCTCGATGGCGGACATAATCAGTCTCCCCAGCATTGCCTCTCAAAGATACAGGTCGCGTCGTTGGCGCACCCTTGCCCGTGAAATGCGCCCATCGCTACTCCTCCGTCGCCTGCGGGCCTCGGCGCTGGGCCAGCTCTGTCAGCTCCGCCATGCGCTGCGCGCTGAGCGGCTCCAGGGCGCTGGCCCGGCAGTCCAGCCCCAGACCCCGGTACTTGTCACCGGCCAGGCGGTGAAAGGCCAGCAGTTCTAGCGTGATCGGCGCGCGCTCGCCGCGAGCGCGCCGCCCGTCGGCCAGTCCTCGCACAAAGTCCGCGATGGCGCCGATTTCCTCCTCCGTATCGTTGACCGTCGGGATCACCGGCACACGAAAGATAAGAGGGCGGTTGGTTTCGGCCAGCCGGCGCGCGTTGGCCAGAATGCGCTCGTTGGGCGCGCCGGTAGCCGCGCGGTGCCGGCCTGACTCCAGATGCTTGATGTCCATCATGATCAGGTCAAGCAAGGGCAGCAGCGCAGCGATGTGCTCCCAGGGATAATGCCCGGCGGTTTCCAGCGCGGTGTGCAGCCCCTCAGCCCGGCAGCGCGCCAGGATCGCGCCCGCGAACGCGCGCTGCAGTACAGGCTCGCCGCCAGAGAGCGTCACGCCACCCCCGGAGGGGTCGTAGAAGGCGCGATCTCGCAGAATCTCTTCCACAACCTGATCCGCCGTGACCCGTCGCCCCACCAACACGCGGGCCTCCGCGTAGCACACCTCGGCGCATGCGCCACACGCGGCGCACCGCCTGGCATCGTAGACGGGCGCTCCGTCGTCAAAGAAGCTGGCCCCGTGCTGGCAGACGGTCACACATGCGCCACAGGCGATGCAGCGTTCCGCGAAGAACTGCAACTGCGGCCCAGGATGCAATGACTCCGGGTTGTGGCACCAGAAGCAGCGGAGGTTGCAGCCTTTGAAGAACACGGTCGTGCGGATACCCGGCCCGTCGTGAATGGAGAAGCGTTGGATGTCGAAGATCGTCCCTGTCGCTCCACCTGCGCGCGTCGCGTGTCCCATTGTCTGCTCTTGCCTGATGTGGGCGCTCATCCCGTGAATAGCTCCGGCAATAACCCGCGCGCTGCCGGGCGCAGGTGCAGCACCTCTGCTTCCGGTATCCAGCGATAGGGCCAGCGCAGCCGGGTGCCGATGTCCGCCCAGCCGCCAATGGCCGCCAGCAGCTTGTCCACCGCCTGGTTGGCGTAGCCCGCCCGCGTGATGAAGGGGACGATGCGCTTGTCCATGAAGACGCGGATGCGGCCCTCAAGCGCCAGCGCAGCCTCGGGATCGGTGTGCATCATGGCGTACCAACGCTGGGCGCCCGCCGGACTCAGACAGGCGACGTTCGAGTAGGAGCCTGCCGCGCCCTGGCGCACGCCGGTTGCCAGGTGATGGCCCGGCACGAACACGGAGAGACCGGCGGCGTGCTGGCGCATGGCGGCGTACCACGCCGCGTCCCCGTCAGCGACCTTGACCCCCACCAGGCCCGGCACCTCAGCCTTGAGGCGCGCGTAGGTCTCCGGGCGCAGCACGCGCTTGGCGTGCGGCGGGTTGTAGAGCACCAGACCGATCGGGGCTGCGGCCTCGGCCATGCGCGCCAGGCAGTCCACTGCCTCGTCGTCGGTCAGCGGGAACCAGTCGGCCAGGATCACCTGGATCGCACTGGGCTTGAGCGCGGCGGCGCGCCGGATGCGCGCCAGCGAGGTCTGCGGGCAAGGGTGGCTGGCGCCAATCTGGAATGGGACACCCGCCGCCTCGCCGCGCTCGGCCAGCAGCGCGCTCACCCGGTCGTACTCATCTTCGGACTGGGTGTAGAACTCGCCCGCCGTCCCGTTGCTGTAGATACCATCCACGCCGCAGCCGATCAGCGCATCAATCTCAGCAGCCAGCCGGTCGTAGGCGATGCTCTCGTCCGGGTTGATGGGCAGCAGCAGCGTGGCCCAGTTGCCCGCAATCTCGCTCGCTGTCAGCGCTCGCATCGTCGCCCCATATCCCTTTGGATACGCCAGCCTTGATCAGGCAGACTAACGTCTTAGCTGTCTGGAGTCAATGATTCTTTTCGCGTGATGGGAGGATTTTCTGCAAACGCCAGCCCTCACGCTCCAGGCCCTTCTTCAGCCGACCTCTTCGCCGCTCTGTCACGGTAGGTCCCGCAGCGCCGCACGCAGGCGATGATCCACTGATACCGCTCCCAGCTCACGGTCGGCGGCACGGAGTGATCGGAATGGTAGATGTAGCCGCCGCCGCGCATTGCCGCGCCGATCTTCTCGTGGATTTCAGTCTCGACGGCGCGCGCGTCGCCATCCATGCGCGTCGCGTCAATATTGCCCATAAAGGACAGGTCTGCTCCGTACTCGCGCTTCAATACGCGCACATCCAGCCCGATCTTGGCCTCCAGCGGCTGGAGCACCTGCACGCCGGCCTCGATCAGGTCGGGGATCAGGGCGCGGATGTCGCCGTCTGAGTGGACGAAATAGGCGATCCCCGCGCGGTGCAGATAGTCGCCGAGCCGCTGGTGCGCCGGGTGCAGCAACGCCCGGTATTGCTTGCGCGAGAACATCAGACCGGTGTTCACGCCGAGGTCTTCGACCAGGAACAGCCCGTCGGGCACGATGCCCAGGGCGCGCGCCTTCTCCAGCGTGGCGATGACCAGGTCTGTGTGCGCCTCGAACATATCGGCCATCAGCGCCGGCTCCAGCACCAGGTTCATCAGCGACTGCTCAAAGCCGTGCTTGCGCCAGGTGGCCTCGAAAGGGCCATAGACATGCAGCAGGATGAAGCGCTCGCCGGATCGCAGCGCCGCAACCTGGCGGGCCAGTTCCTCCCAGGTGGGATAGGTGGTGAACGGCTCGAAGTACGACACAGGCCCGATGCGCGCTGTCCCGCCGAAGTCAACCTCCAGCCGGGGGCGCAAGCGTCGCCAGTCGTCCCAGTCCGTCACGGCATGGCTCAGGTAACCCAGCGCGCCGGCGTGGCCTTTCCACTGCTTACCGACGAAGCCGTGTTTGTCCTGGCGGATCGTGTAGTCGGGCGAGTCTTCCAGCAGGCGCTCTGGCAGGCGCAGCGACGCATCCATGAAGAGCACATCGAAGTCGAACCCCAGGAGCCTCTCCGGTGTGCTGTCTTGGGGCAGTCCTTCCGCGTGCCAGCGGGTCAGGGTGTCAATCCAGTAAGCATCCCATAGGCCGATGCGGTCTGGTTCCTGGTGGGCCAGCAGCCGCCAGATGCGCTCCCGGCTGCTCAGTGCGGTCATGGTGTTTGGGTCGCTCACATCTCAGCCAGTTCGTGCAGGCCGCAGGCTTCGAGCCGGGCGAACAGGTCGGAGCGAACGCTCCCGTTCGGCATGAGTCGCGGCAGCCGCAGCCCTCCGCAGGGAAATCCCAGCATCTCCAGCGCCATCTTGAGCGATCCCATCAAGCCCGACTCGATCAGAGTGGCGGTGACGGCGTTGGCGCGCTGCTGAAGTTCGAGGCCCCGCGCCAGGTCGCCGGCCCGGTAAGCCTTATGGATCTCGCGGTAGACGCCGGGCATCAGGTTGACTGTCGAGCCGATGTTGCCGCTGGCCCCGGACATGGCCGCGAAGACGCACTGCTCATCCATGCCGGAGAAGACAGCCCAGCTATCGCCCTTCAGCGCGACAATCTGGCTGAACTCGTACATGTTGGGGCCGGTATACTTGGCCCCGGCGACTGTCGGGATGGGCATGAGCTGGCGCATCAGGGTCACGGCGCTGGTGGGGCCGCCGTAAAGGTACGGCAAGAGCGCCAGGTCTGGCGCGGCGGCGGCCAGCATCTCAAAGTAAGCGTGCAGGCTGGGCACGTTGTCGAAGAGGGGCGGCAGCACGCTGCTGATCCCTGCTGCGCCGTGCTCGGCGGCATGGCGCGCCAGATCGGCGGCATCGCGGGCTACCACAGCCCCTACGTGCACGATGACTGGGGCGCGCCCCTTGACCTGGGACAGCACAACTTCCGCCACGAGCTTGCGCTCGGCGACCGATAAGAACATCCCCTCACCGGTCGAGCCACACAGGTAGAACCCGCCGATTCCCTTGGCGAGGTGGTGCTCGACCATATCCTGCAAGACGTTGGTGTTAATGGTGTCATCCGGGTTAAAAGGCGTGACCAGCGCGGGCCAGGCCCCGTGAAAAGTGAACACGTCGTGTCTCCGTTCTAGTGTGCCAACGATTGCTTGATGCGCTGCAATTCCTGCTCGATGCCGCTCGCCACGAACAAAGTGTCGGCGCGATGGATGATCAGGTTGCATCCCCACTCAGTCCAGAGCAGAGTGCGCTCCACTGGCCCAGGAGAGACCAGACCCACGCCGCTCTTATACTGGTGACAAACCCGGATGATCTGCCGCGAAGCCTCCTCAAAGAGGGGATGCTCGTACTGCTCCGGGATGCCCAGCGCGATTGACAGGTCATGAGGGCCGACCAGCACCGCGTCCACACCGCCCACCGCCAGCAGGTCGGGCAGGTTGGCGACCCCAGCCGGGCTTTCGATCATGATGATCAAGGCAGCGTCGCGGTTGTATGCGGGCAGGTAGGCGGCGGTTTCGGTGCTGGGGAACACGCCATTCTCCACAGCGGCGCGCAGCGCAGCCCCCTTAAGCGGGCGATAGTGCACGGCCCCGACCAGCGCCCGCACTTCCTCGACCGTCTCCACATAAGGGACGATGATGCCGTGCGCGCCGGAGTCCAGGCCCATCGCTGCCTGCGATGCGCTGATCTCCGGGATGCGCAGCAGCGGCGCGACGCCGTGCGCGGCGTAGGCCTGGGCCGCCCAGGCGGCCGTCTCGCGGTTGGCCGGCGTGTGTTCGGTATCCATGAAGACGAAATCCAGGCCGCACTGGGCGAAGAAGCGAGGCCATTTGGGCTGGCCGAAGCCCTCTACCGTGATCCCGTAGACCCGCTCCCCGCTGACGAGCGCCTTGCGAAGTTGGTGGCCGTGCATAGATGAATTGTCTCGCTTTCTCAGGGACGAATGTCACATCACCAGTCTGGGATCCGTGGCATCCCGCAGTCCGTCACCGATGAAGTTCACGCACAACACAGTGACGACGGTGGCGATGGCTGGCGGAATCCACATCCAGGGCAACCCTTGCAGCACTTCCAGGTTACGGGCCGCCTCAAGCATATTGCCCCAACTGGGCGTCGGCAGGGGCACGCCCAGCCCCAGGAAGCTCAGCCCGGACTCGATCAAGATGGCCTCGCCCACGCTGAAGGTTATCTGGGCGAGCATCGGCGCGAGGATGTTGGGCAGGATGTGCAGTGTTATGATACGCCGGTTAGGGACGCCCAGGCATTGCGCCGCCAGCACGAAGTCCTGTTCGCGCGCCGAGAGGAACTGCCCGCGCACCAGGCGGGCCATTGGCGGCCAACTTAGGCCGCCGATGATCAGCACCAGGTTGAGCAGACTGCGTTCCAGCAGCGCGGCCAATGTCAGCATAATAATGATGCTGGGGAAGGTCATCACGATGTCGGTGAAGCGCATCAGCAGCATATCTACCCAGCCGCGGTAGTAGCCGGACAACGCGCCAATCGTCGTCCCGATGGCGGTAGCCAGCAGCCCCGTCGCCAGGCCAACGGCCAGCGACACGCGCGCCCCGTAGAGCGTCCGGCTCCAGATGTCGCGCCCAATCCGGTCGGTGCCAAACCAGTGCTCAGCGGAGGGAGGCGATTTCGTATCGCGCAGGTTCATTTCCTCGTAAGGGTAGCGCGCAAACGTGGGCGCAAAGACCGCCAGCGAGATGATCACCAGCAGGACGATCAGCGCGCCAATGGCCAGGCGGTGCCGCAGGAAGCGGCGCAGGGCGCGCCTGCCAGGCGAATCGACCTCGACGGGTGTGATGTCAGCGATGCTCAGCGCTTCCTGTCCGGCTGGCAGGTCAGCGTCCATCTTCTCGGTCATAGAGGCCGTCTCAGTCATAGCGAATGCGCGGGTCCACCCAGGAATAAGCCAGGTCGGTCAGCAAGTTGGCCAGCAAGATGACAATGGCCATCACCAGGTTCAGGCCCATCAGCAGCGGCACGTCGCGCGCCCGCACAGCGTCCAGATAGAGGGTGCCGGTGCCGGGCCAGCTAAAGACAGTCTCAATGAAGACGGCCCCGACCACCAGGTTGGGCATACTCAGCCCGATGACGGTCACCACTGGCAGGATGGCATTGGGGACCATGTGCCGCCAGATGACAGTTCGCTCGCGCAGACCTTTGGCCCGCGCGGACTGCACGTAATTGGCGTGAATCACCTCCAACATGCTGAAGCGCGTGTAACGCATGAAGCGCGCGATATAGGCCAGGCTGAGGATCAGCGCCGGCAGGATCAGGTGATGCACGGAGTCCCAGAAGGTTGGCGCGCGCGTGACAGGACGCATCCCACCCACAGGAAACAGATTGAGCTTGATTGAAAAGATGTACAGGCCGAAGATGCCGGCAATGAAAGCGGGCATGGAGATGAACAGAAAGGAGAAGCCGGTCAAGCCGAAGTCCCAGAACGAATACTGGTGCAGGCCGGTGAATACGCCCAGGATGACGCCGACGACCGTGCCGAAGATCAGGGCCGTGCTGATGAGGCGCACCGTCGCGCCCAGCCGGAGCACGATCACCTCGGCCACAGGGCGGCCATCCACGTAGCGGTAGCCCATGTCGCCCTGCACGAGGCGACTGGCCCATTTCAGGTAGCGCACCGGTGCGGGCTGATCCAGCCCGAAGCGCTGGCGCAACTGCTCCATCGCCTCCGGCGTCATCTCGGCTTCGGGGTCCACATAGTAGTCCGCCACGTCGCCGGGTGCCAGCTCGGTCAGGGTGAAGATGATGATCGTGACGCCGATCAGCACTGGAATGCTGATCAGCAGGCGGCGAAGAATGTACTTCAACATCGCACCGGCTCAGTTCTAAAGGGCGCGTTCGAGAGACAAATTCAGGCGCAAGAATGATGGGGTTACTGGTTGTTGGTGGAACATACCCGCAACCGAGCCGCCTTCACCAAGAACCAACAACCAAAAATCGGTTACAGATGGTGCGTGTCCTGCTTGTTGGTTTCTCCATGACCTGGGGCCGGCCTGCGCCGGCCCCAGCAGCTTGGACGGCAGTATTACTGGCCCACTGCCCACAGCTCAGGATGATCTTCGTATGGCCCGCCCGCGCCAGCGGGGAACCAGTAGAAGTCAACCAGCTTATTGGAGGCCGCGCCGAAGCGCGTGGCTACCCACATGTAGCCCTCCAGCGCGTTCTCGTTCTGGAACTTGCAGATGTCTTGCAGCAGCCCCAGGTAGGCCTCGTGGTCGGTCTCGACCTTAGCCCTGGCGAAGAGGTCCATGAGTTCAGGGAAAGTTACGCCGATCAGCGTCTCTTCGCCGAGTTCGGGATAGCCACCCGGCTCATAGAAGAACCAGGGATAGGAGCCGACGTTGTTGGCCAGGCCGCGGTAGGAGATGTCCCAGCCCTCACCGGTGTAGAAATACGAGTTGTAGGTCGGCACGTCTTGTGGTGTCGGGATGATCTCGATGCCCACTTCGGCGAGGAACTGCTGCATGGCCGCCAGCGCGTCCAGGTGGAACAGGCTGTCGTAGTAGGTCACTACTTCGAACTTCACGCTGCTGTCCCAGCCAGCCTCAGCCAGCAATGCGCGCGCCTTGTCCGGGTCGTAGGCGTAGTCATTCAGTTCTTCGGCGGGCGGGCGCATCTCCGGGAAGGCGTTCAGGCAGGGCAGAACCTCGGCGGTGCCATTCATCAGCACTTCGGTGATCGTCTTACGGTCAATGGCGTAGAGGAATGCCTGGCGCACGCGAATGTCCTGGAAAATCGGGTTGCGCATGTTGAAGATCAGGTAGTTGGTCACGCCCGATGACCCCTGGAACATCTGGATATTCGGGTCATTTTCCAGGCTGGCCGCTACGTCACCGCTGACATAGGTGAACTGAATCTCGCCACCTTGCAGCGCCAGCACCGCAGAAGTCTCGTCGGCGAAGTAACGATTGATCAGGCGATCCAGTTTGGGCGCGCCGTTCCAGTAGTTGGGGTTGGGCACCACAGCCCAGAACTGATCCTGGACAAACTCATCTACCATGAACGGGCCAGTGCCGATACCCTGGGTGAAAAACCAGTCGGAGGTCTGCAGGTCGGCGGGAGCCACGGTCAGCGCGTGCTTGGGCATGATGAACACCCGCGTCAGATCGTAGGGCAGGCGCGGGTAGGAGCCGGTCATCTCGAACACAACTGTCAGATCATCAACGACACGAATCCCGCTAATCTCATCTGCTTCGCCATTGAAGTAGGCTTCGCCACCAACAAGCCGAGCCGGCGGTACCTGCTGCTGTCCGGTCATCGTGGCTGCGTCCGAGTGCAGGGCCAGTTCAAGGGTGAACTTCACGTCTTCGGCGGTGAAAGGCTCGCCATCGTGCCACAGCACGCCCTCGCGCAGCTTGAACGTCCACACAGAGGCGTCCTCATTGGCTTCCCACTCGACCGCGAGCTGCGGGGATAGGCCGGTAGCCGTCTCATTCCAACTCACCAGCGGGCTCCAGATCTTCATCAGCCAGGTATTACCAGCAGTCTGGTAAAAGGGGCGGCACTGCGGGCATCCGCCGGGGCCAACGTCGAACGCACCTACCAGGGTGCCCCCGCCGCCGCCCTGTGCGGACGCACTGATCGGCGCTGCCATTAACAGCACCAACACTACGACCATGATCAGGTTCTTTTTCATTGTGTGATTCTCCTAAACTCAGTCCAAAGATGCGAATGCAAGCGTGAATCGAGTGGGTTCAGCCTGGTAATCCGGTGAGCGGGTTCCTCCTTTCCTGCTCGGCGACTCGCTATGTGGCGTGTGTGTGCTGGCGTGATCACGCCTGATCGAACTGCGGGTACACTAGCGGTCAGCGTCCAGATAGCCCAGGCTGGCCGAGATCTGGCGGGCCGTCTGGCAAACCAGCTCGCCCAGTTCTCGGTCGCGCTCCGGGCGGATGCGCGTATGCGGGCCGGAGATACTTACGGCGGCGACGACCTGTCCTGTGTAGTCTCTGATCGGCGCGGCCACACAGCGGATGCCCTGTTCCGACTCATGGTCATCAATGGCAAAGCCCCGCTGCCGGATGCGCTCCAACTCCTTTACCAGTCCTTCAAGTGTGGTGATTGTCTGTGGAGTGCGGCGGTACAGGCCATGCTTCTCGACCGCTTGTTGCCACACGCTATCAGGCATGTGGGCCAGCATCACCTTGCCCAGCGCCGTACAGTGGGCGAAGCTCCGCTTGCCAATCTGGGTATACATCCCCACAGTGTGCAGCCCTTCAACGCGGTCAATATAGACTACTTCGCCTTCGTCAAGCACTGCCAGGTGAACGGTCTCGTTGACGCGGTGCATCAGCGCCTTCATCTGGGGCATCGCCTGCTGAGCCAGGTTGAGGCGCTGGATCACCAGGCCGCGCAGGTGCATGAAGCGCAGACCCAGGGTGTATTTGTGCGTCTCAGGGTCCTGGTCGGCATAACCCAGGCGCAGGAGCGTGTTCAGCAAACGGTGCACGGTGCCGACAGGAAGCTGGCTCCGCCCAGCTAGATCGGAGATACCCGCTCCCCGGTCTGCCTCGGCCAGCAATTCGAGCAGACGAAACGCGCGCTCGACGGATTGAACCCGGTCATCCATGCCTGAAACACCTGACTTGCGTGCGAAGCCTGTAAACCCACTGTAATGGCCAAGCATCCTCTGTGTCAATCAGTTTTTCCGCCATGCGGAAAGGTTTTCTGATAATCAGACTGAGGGAAAGGTCGTCGCGGATGCACGATGTGCCCTCGTGAATCGGCGCAGCTTGCGTAACGTTGAGGTGGTCGGCGCGCCCGGCTTGCTGCCTCCCACCGCGCGCGAGCAGCGCGTGGCCAGACTTGGGGGAGCCTCGCGGCGCGTGCTGGTACGGCTGTTTCCATGACCTGGCGCGCCCGCCGCGGTTCGCGGTGGAGTACAAGACCGACCACCTGGCGGCGCGCACGGGCAACGCCTTCATCGAGACCAGCTCGGTGGATGTTGAGCAGAAGGTGGCTGGGCCTTCACCGCGCAGGCGGAGCTGGTGCTGTACTATGTGCCAGGGCTGAGCCAGGTGTACGTGCTGCGGACGGCGGCGCTGCGGGCGCTGCGGGCGTCTCGCAGGCTGGCCAGGCGCGGGAGTCTGGGGTATCGTGCCAGCGGGTACATCAGATTATACGTGGGCAGCGCAAGTGAGCGACAAGCCTGGCGTGGTCCTTCCGAGGACATTTGCTGCAGTCCGCAAAGACAGCAGCCTATTACCGGCGGCCATTTCCGTGGCGCACGGCAAGCACACCGATTCGACATCTGCTGGCTGGGCAGCGGCGATAAGACAGCCGTGCGCTATGTTCGCCCTCCGCACGCCTGGCCACCAACGTGTGGAGCGGGTAGATCGGCGGATAAGCCAGGGCTGCTGCTGAAGAGCAAGCCTTCCGGCTTGAGGTGGATGTTCAGGGTGCCGCCCATGAACTCGCGGCGGTGAGGTTGCCCGGTGCAGGCCAGATAGACCAACAGCGCCTTGGCGATTTGCGAGACGAAACCCATGACCGGCTGCCATTCCGCCCAATCGTCAGCCCGCCCAGAGCGCGGATTTCCAGCAGATTGCTCATGAGAGGTCCCCCTGTGGCTTCTCTGATCGCTTTGTGATCGCTGTCTGGTCGCTACCTGGGCGTTGCCTGGTCACTCCGTGATCGTTCGGTTTCGTAGGATGAGGTCAATGAAGTGCGGGACGGCGGGAGACATTGCCGGATGTGGCAGGGCAGAACGCCGGGCACACAGCACCCCTAGGCCCATTATACGGCAAGGCAGGGAGCGAGGAGAAGGAACATGTTCACAGGTGGCGACAAGGACCGCAGGATAATCGCGGACATGCGCGCTTAGCCGACAATAGTCCTGCCCCCCAACACAGGTTTCGCTGAGCAGGGCTGTGGTAGATCACGCACAGCCCTGCGCTGATCTTGGATGGGGGGAGCCTCCTGCTGTGGGACCGCCGCGCGTTGGCAGGGCGCAGGGGACGAGCGTAGCGGGCGATTATCGAGCGCGTGCCAGGCGAGCAGATAGGGTTGGCCGGGTTGTCGGCTCACGACTGCCGCCACTACTGGGGGCGCAAAGTAGACGTGCTGCACTTGCAGGAAGCGGGCGGCTGGAGCAGTCTGGCCATACCTCGGCGCTGAAGACAGCGAGGTTACGTGATCTCTGTGTCTTACCATTCGCAGCACTGTTATTCGCATCCAGTTCGCCGCTATCGTTTCACAGGTTGAGCTGTCACAGCAGTTCGGCATTTCCTACCAGCGCGTGCACCAGATCGTGCATGGGCGGCGGAGATAATGAGACTACTCCGTCCCCCTGGCTGTGGGGCATATACTTCTCGCAGGCTGGCAGAAACCTTACCTTCTGCGCCGCCAGGACTGGGGGTGTTGTGCGACGAATTCTGCCCACTCTCGGTGACGCTTGGACATCGCCGCGTAGCGTTCAGCCAGCACCGGGTCTGGCGCCACTTCGTGCGTATCGAAGGGCAGAGCGCGCAAGAAACCCGCGACCGAGTCTACCTCGCCCGCCGCTGCAGCCCCCAATGCCACAGCGCCAATCGCCGACACGTCGGAGAAGTCGCGGAAAGCGGCCGTCACCCCGAAGGCGCTGGCGAAGATGCGCCGCATGACCTGGCTCTTGGACATACCCCCCGTAATGAGCACCTGGCGCTGCGGGGTTGCGTCACCGCCCAGGAGAGCGTCCGCACACTGTTTCACGCCAAAGACAACGCCCTCCATGACCGCCGCAGTCAGCAAGGCCCGGTCCGCTGAGCTTGACATGAATAGGAATGTACCGAGTGAATCGTCACGGATGTCGGGCGTGCCGGTGCCCTGAAGATACGGGATGAACAGCGGGCCATCCGCCGTGCCCAGCCGGTCGCTGGCCAGTTCGTCCAGATCGCCATAGGTTAGTTGTCCGCCGAGGAGAGAACGCCACCACTCCAGCGACAGCCCGGCGCTCGGCAACGCGCCCATCGCAAACGCCTTCCCGTCAATACCCAGTTCGAACAGATAGCGGACGCCGCGTTCAGGGACATAGGGGGCCGGCTGCTCCTGGATCAGGATGACCTGCGCTGCCGTGCCCGCATTGATCAGCAGCGTGTCGGAGGACTCAAGCCCGCTGCCGATCACGGCGCAGGCCACATCGCCCGCTCCCGTCGCTACTGGCGTGCCCGCCGGCAGCCCCAGGTCCGCAGCGGCCTGCTCGGTGAGAGAACCGGCGACGACCGTGGACTCCTGAGGCTGAGGCAGCAGGCTCGCCGCTATGCCCAATCGCGCCAGTAGATCGGCATCCCACTCTCTGGCTCCAAAGTCCCAGAGCAGACTGCCAGACACGTCTGAGAAATCGGTAGACATCTCGCCGGTCATTCTCAGACGCAAATAGTCTTTGGAGAACAGCACATGGTGCGTGGCGCCATAGGCCTCAGGATGGTTGTCCCTCAGCCACAGCAGCTTGGGCGCGCTGTAGGCCGCAATGGAGGGGTTCCATAGGGTGACGCCTTCCAGAGCGCCGATGGCCTTCGCCTGCGTAAGCGCGCGGGTATCCGCCCACACAATGCAATTGAAGGCCGGGGAGCCATCGGCCCTGAGTGGTACGATGGAATGCATGTGTCCAGAAAGACCAATGCTGCGAATGGCTGCGGGAGCAAGCTGGAGGCGTTCGATGAGTTCGCGCGTGAGCTTGCTCAGGAGCGGCCACCATTGGTCCGGGTCTTGTTCAAGAGCCCCCGGCCCAGCCTTGATATTGTGGATGGGGGCCTGGACAGACCCCAACACCGACACCCGCTCAAGGTTCACCGCCAGGACTTTTAGCTGCTGGGTTCCCAGATCAACACCGATTGCCAGGGGGGCCACCATGCCCACGTCTCCTTCTATGCGTGCTGCCATGCCGGGAAACCGGCCAGGCATGGCAACCTCGCGAGGCGCTGCTAGCTACGCTCGGGAGGAGCGTCCAGGCCTGCTCTACGGAACCACGCAACCTCAGAAGTCAGGCGGGGGCAGTTGCTGACCGCTCCGCCCCCGCTTACTGAGTGCTTCCGAGGACAGTGCCCTGGAGTGGGCGCAGTGCACAACGTGCTCCAGGTTACTTCTCGAAGATCGGAGCCAGGAATTCGTAGGCCTCGACCGCCGCACGGTCCATGTCACCCAGGCCGGCGCTGTCCATATCCCCAACACCGGTCGCGCCGCCCTTGAACCAACCTTCCCACTCAACAGCGACGTAGCCATCGTAGCCGATGCTGCGCAGCGCATTGGCGTACCGCTCGAAGTTCACCATGCCGCCGCCGAACCAGCACATGTTCCACGTGCCAATCACGCCGGTGATGTCCTTCGCGTGGATGTGGTCAATCCAGGGGGCAAACTGGCGGAATGCCTCTTCGATCTCCATGTGCGGGCGGATGCCTAGTTCCATGCCGCCGAAGTCAATTGTGACACGGACATTGTCCAGGTTGACCTTCTGGATAATGTCAATCGTCGGGGCGGGCAGGTTGATCAGGGTCTCCTGGTGAGGCTCGATACTAAAGGTCAGGCCACGCTCTCCTGCATATTCGGCGCATTCCTTAACCATGTCCACCATGATCTGCGTCGCCTCTTTGCGCGAGAGAATCATGTAGGTCTGCGGCAGATAGTAGCCGGCAATGTAGGCTACAACCGTCCGTGCCCCGATCTTGGCGCTATAGTCAATGGCCTGCTTCATCATCTGAATCTGACCTTCGCGCGCCCATTTGCGGTTCGTCAGAGAAAGGAAGTGTGCCCCGACCGATGCGATCTCGATACCCTTGCTAGCCACATAGCCCTTCAGCTCGTTGCCCAGGCGCTCATATTCCTTCTTGTCGAAGTCCAGAAAGAGCGTATAGAAGAAGTCAACACCGGAATAGCCATAGTCAACGACGCGATCAATACACCACTCAACCGGTTTGTTTCCCCATGAGTTGAGCGGCACACCGACGACGCCCATCTCACCATACGGGTTGTTGGGCCAGAGTTCGAAAGACAGTTTCATGGTCATGGTATTCTCATCCTCAGAATGCATAGAACGCTAGCAGCAGAGCCGATTCGATGTGAACGGCTGATCGGAAGTGCCCATTTTGTTCGAATGACTTACCTCCTTATGAAACGACTCTTTCCCTCCTCTGTAGAAAGGTGCTCATATCGTCGGGGAATACCCACTCTTTAGTTACGCTTTTAGCGCCCCGGCTACCAGACCATCAATGAAATAGCGTCCAGCGAAGGCGAAGAATAGGATGCCGGGAATCATGGCCAGGGTTGTGTTGCTTGTCAGTAATCCCCAGTTAATGTTGTACTGGGCTAGAATGTCTGCCAGGCCCAGCGGCAGAGTCTTGAGATCTGCGTTGATGAGTAGTACTGACGCAAATGTGTATTCGGTCCACGAAGTCACGAAGGCAAAGATACCCACCGTGGCCAGTCCCGGCGTAATCAATGGCAGCAGAATCCGGACTCCTGCCTGCAACCGATTAGCACCATCCACATAGGCGGCTTCTTCCAGCTCGCGTGGAATCGAGTCAAAGAAGCCCTCGATCAGCCAGAAGCTGAACGGCACCGTCAGAATGCAGTTAACCAGCACACCTGACCAGATAGTGTCCACCAGATCAATACGCACCAGGATTTCGTAGATGGGCACCACCAGCAGCGTCGTGGGAAAGACGAATGCCAAGATCGCTACGAACTTGAGGTTTCGCAGCCAGTGGATCTGACCCCGATAGGCTCCGAAAGCAGCCAGGACGACAATGACCACTGTGAACACCACTGTCAGTGCTGCAATTGTGGCGCTATTCTGAAGCTGGGCGACGAAATTAGATTGATCAAGCAGGCGTTCGTAGTTCTTGAGCGTTACCTCTGAAGGGAAAGCTGTCGGTGTGCGGGCAATGACCTCGCGCGGTGTCTTGAATGAGGACATAGCCACCCAGTAGAGCGGTCCCAGAGTGATGACCAGGAAGAGCACAACAACCAGGGTCAGGATGACGCGCATCAGCGAGCGAGGGACTGCTTCGAAGGCGGCTAGCATGTCAGCTCTCCTTTCGCACGACAAACCGGTAATACAGAGTGGCGAACACCATGAGGAATAGCATCAGGATGACGGAGGCCGCCGAAGATTTCCCCATTTGAAACTCGCGGAAGGCAGTTTCATAGACATAGATTGGCGCGGTGTAGGTGCTGTTGACGGGGCCACCTTTGGTAATCAGGTAGATGGTGTCGAAGACGTTGAACGACCACAGTGTGCCCACAAGACCTACAATGCCGAGGATTCGGCCAATCAGCGGGAATGTGATTCTACGAAAACGTTGGATGGCGTTGGCCCCATCAATGGCCGCTGCCTCATAGAGTTCGTTGGGCACAGTTTTAAGCGCGCCTAAGATGACGACGAAAAAGAATGGGAACCAATGCCAGGAATGAAGGCCTATTAGGCTTCTCATAGCGATGTCGGGGTTGCCGAAGGCGTTGATAGGCATGCTGATCAAGCCGATCTCGCGCAGAATGTAGTTGACCACACCATAGCTGCTGTTGAAGATCCAGGTACCAACTACCGCCACAGCAACGGTGGGAATCGTCCAGGGCAGCAGGATCAGAATCTGGATCAAGGCCCCGCCGCGCAGTCTTTGGTTGATCGTCAGAGCGAAGAAGAAAGCTACCAGCGTCTGCAGCAGCGCATTGCCCACTACCCAGGCCACACTCAGCTTGAGGCTGTCCCAGAAAACTTGATCTTCGACGACCCGCTCAAACTGCTTAAGCCCCACGTATTCACCTGGAACACCAATGAACGTCACCGACGTGAACGCATTGCGCACCGTCAGGGCGACGGGAAACACGATGAATACAACGATGAGTAGCATGAAGGGTACCGTTAGGGCTATAGATACCCAGTCATATCGCTTTGCTTGAGCGGCCATTTGCCTTAATCCTGCTAAGCTTAGGACAGACTATGCAACCGGGCGTGGGGGGGGGAACC
>Ga0334890_1001528_pt1 | contig 30345 bp, 30 predicted proteins | sample GraSluR1_MG_3_FD_207220 | JGI IMG/M metagenome (GOLD analysis project Ga0334890, IMG submission 207220) | Sludge microbial communities from methane-producing bioreactor in Wageningen University, Netherlands - Granular Sludge_31_08-R1 | ecosystem: Engineered > Bioreactor > Anaerobic >... | reverse complement strand
ATAACGCACGGAAAGGCACCAAATTTGAGAGATTTTTCCAGAGGTATAAACATATAGGTTTGGAAAAAAGTCTTCTGTATGGGCTTCTAAACGCAAATTAGAGGCATTCTAGAAGTGGGTTAGATATCAATATTTGAGTTGCCAAGAAAACTTGCGTTTTTAGTGCAAAATATCGATTAATAAAATGAATAATTTATCAATACCTAGTTGCCCTTGAAACTCCTATAAACAAAATAAATATCAATCACTAACACTAAAATACCAACTGATAAGAACATATTGTAATCTAAGATACAGCGTTTGTTTGCAATCAAATATAATGCATAAGAAGTTAATAATACTTTACCAAATATAACTAAAACAAAAGCACCAATTAGCTTGTTTCGTTTACCGTGAAAATATGCGTAAGAGTATAAGCCTAAAATTATAATTAAAACGAACACAATTCCTATTAGTATTATCTCAGCAGGATGCGGTAACAAAAATGTGACCCCCAATAAATATATCAAAAACTAACCCAATAATGATGTTAAAACCGGTTGTAACTTCTCAACCCCCGCTAAAATCGAAAGCACAATCACTAAAATAACAACTATCCAAAGTATCTTACCAGTTAATAGTTTAAGTAATTTGTTTGTTTCTGTAGTATGTAAGATGTTTTCGTCATTTAATTTACAAATATTGAAAGATAATTGCTCTAAAGCACGAGTCATTAGCGAAGTGTTCTTATTTAAATCATTTAAAACAGATGTTACTTTCTGGTTTTGGTCAACTATTTCTTTGAATAACTCTAAATTATTGATGTCGTTTACTTTAGCCATAATTATCAACTATTTATAAACTATTTTATAATACTTTAAATATATAAATTTTTCTATTTGACGAGCAAAGATACGGACTCATACGAAGGGCTCGGGGATGCTGAACTTGAACGGTTAAGATTAATCTTGAACCTGATTTTGTTGCCTGGTAAAGAGAACGTGTGTATATCACCACTAGTGGAATATGGCTCCCAAGTTATACCGCCATTGTTGCTTACCTCGTAAGTGTCAGACACAACATCATAACTCTCATACCTGCGAAACTCGCATTTTGTAGCGTTGTAGTCCAAAGATAAGGTGGTAGAAATTGCTTCGCCAGAAATCACGTCAGATTCTAATATGAGACGACCATTGGATTCCATACACCCATTCAACTCAGTCATCATCGAAGGTGATTCATCGAACAAGACGGTTAATGAATCGCTCATATTATTGATGTTCTGGTTTTTATCAATCAACTCTTCAGGATTGACTTTCTTGATGAATAAGTCGCTAATCTTAGTTGGTTTCTTGGAGAGCTGGATACTAGTAGTCATTGGGATACCAAACGAGTGGGTATACGAGTCAACACGATGCAACCCATAAATACCACAATACGGAACGGACGCATATATATTATCACCCGGACGGATTAGAGGTAAACAAGTAACAGTAGCACCACCATTAGGTATTATTTCTAGATTCTTTGATAGCTCGAAAGTTGATTTGGATTCAACAACAGACATCGAAGTGGCGCTACCATCGTTTATAATCTTTTCTTTTACCCAAAAATTGGTTTGTGATGCTGAATCGTTCTTAGTTCTAACAAGCAATACGTTATCAGAATCGGTCTTACCGTAATATATAATTCTATTAATAATATCAGAATTCTCGTGATTATAATTATCGAGGGATATTAAGTTTACACTATACGATATACCCGCATTAGGGTTAGTAATCGAATCCTTGATTAACGTTCGTAACTCATATCGAGACAGAACACTATTGTATTCTATATACCAATCAAGCCCGACAATCTCGCAAATTTCGGATATTACAGAAACACCAGTCCTATGCTGGTAAGTTGTATTGACCAGTGTAGTAGGAAAATTTGGTGCTGACGGCGACCACGTTACGGTATCAGACTCAGAATTATATGTGGCAACTGACCAAGTATCGCCGTTCCAAAATACTAGGGTCAAGTCAGGATAAAACTCGTCAAGGATTCCTGCTAAGCTTATATCGGCAGTAACAGAAATTTCTAAACCAGTAACCGTCTTATCAGCTAACTCTGGATAATCACGACCATAGAGCTCAATATACCAACCATCACTAGAATTTAACCCGTATTTTATATCGTCTATCCTACCATAGAATAGTAACGTAGTAGCGTCAATAGTATCGCAGTATATTTTTACAACCTCGCCACCATCAAACTCGTCAAGGAATATGCCCTCATCATTAAATAGTCTAAGAGTGAACGTTCCTAACTCGCCAGACGCTGATTTTGAACAACTGGCACTAAGAGTATAATTATCTGAAGCAAGCCCACTATAAGTATCCATAACCGTAACATCATCGCCATTATCCTTAGTTATAACTATTTTGGCATAAGTATCTGATTCAGTAGGTATCCAAATATTTCCTCTATTCCGGGTTATGTTAGTTACTGCAATTTTAAATCAGCTCTTCACTACAATAATCAACGTCTTCAGCACACATTCTCAAATAAACTTCTGGCGACCAAACTACAAAGTTGTCAGGCGTGCAATTATAATCAGCCCAGAACCATAGCCCAAAATTGGTTTCTGATGAAATGTTTGTTTTCAAATAGTACCACGAATTTATTGGTAAGACTGAACCTCCAGATTTTAAACTTGTATTGCTGATAGTTAGATTAACACAATTAATTATAGGAGATGTTGTATTTTCTATATATATAGACAAATTACTATTCTTGCCACCATAATTATAACTTGTTATATTATAAAAAGGAACAGAACTTTTCTGACCAAACGGAACTACATTCGTAGATGTTGGTCGTGACGGATAAAAATCCATCTGATAAATTTTGTCTGGTAACGAGACACTATACGCCGAATTATAAAACAATATAGTTCTTGTTATATTCTGACTATAATCAGGCAAATGGGCTAAAATAGAGAACGTTGAATTAGGACCAATACGATTATATAATACATTAGTAGGGTATAAAATACCTTTAGTGGAACTACTAAATGTTATTGGAATCGTTGAATTCTTGTATACTGAATAATAATTATTTAATAACGAACCGTTTATTAATACTTTCTTAGACTCGGTAGTGTCGATACCAACATTTAAGTTACTAATATTAATGGATACAGAACCAGTAGGATACGAAGGGTTGGTATCAAAAATGAAATAAACCGGCACATTGCATGCGTTGTTTGAATCAGGAATACAGACCGATAAATAAGTATTAAGTGCTTCCGAAATGTCGTCAGTGGTCGCTGAAGTGTTCAAGTTGCCATAGTAGCTATATTCGTAAATGCCGTCTAAGATACCAACTTCTATCCTCGGATTCAGTGGGTAATAGTTGAACTCGGATACTTCTATAGAGCCATTAGACAACATCATATACAGAGTGTTATTGCTTATCGTGAACTTGTCGTAAGTGAAATTGGTGCCCCTATCTAGTATATAATTCTGTTCTTGTTTGTTGCTAGAATTGAACCTAATTATGAACCTATCACTATCACCAATATAAGTGTAACCATTATAATAACTTATACCATAATTTGCGTTAGTGATATTAGATAGGTTCTGGTAAATAGCATAATAATGCGAACCAGTGAAATTCCAAACCAAAGCTAAAAGCTGGTAAATATCATTACCTGGCAAATCTTGGACTAAGTAAAAGTATGGGCTCTTGTAGGTAATGCCACGTGGTGCGGACACGAAACTGTCCAAAGTTGTAATATTAACTGTGGTATTGGTAGTTAAATTTGTATAATATATATGATACTGTTCTCGTGAATCTTTTCTGACAACGTATAATGATTCCGAATCCACATAAACAATACCGTGATTCTTCTTGCAGGAATCGGTAGTGCATAATCTATAAGTACCAGAAAAACCCCATTCCATCGAGATATTATAATCTTTGTACCTTGTTCCGTTCTTGTAATAGCTACGGATAACCGGAGTGTTCAAAGGTAAATCCTCATTACCACAAAGAACAAAAATGTGTGTGTCGTTGCTTGTTATGCTCGAATATCCAGTAGTACAGTTTGTTATATTTATTGGGAACACAGAACGGTCAGATTGGTTAAACTCAGGTAATCCAGTTATGTTAAAACTACCAGAAGTAACTATAGCTTTCTTATCAAGACTGATATTTTTTATAAGAGATGTTGTTGTGTTAGACACTATCTTAGAACTTGTTTTGAGGTCGCTAAAGGTAGTTAGCGAACCGTCCAAGCTATAAATTGACTGGACAAGGATATTGTTCAGATAAACTTTGATGTTTGTAGGGTCGTAACCACTAATCTTGTCGGTGTTTAGTTCAAACGTTAAATTAGATACGATATCGCCATACGAACCAGTAAAAATAGTAGACACATTAGAGTTGGTAGAAACGAACTGAACAACATCATAGTTTGTATATTCCACTGTTACGTCGTCCCATCTCTGTAAGTCCAAGTCGTCAGTCAGGTTATAGAACGCACCAAGCCCGATACCAGCAGTCCCAATCTCGGTCAAACTTGTATCAGAAGCATTACAAACTAAAGACCCGTTCTTGTAAGCGGATATTGTTGAGCCGTTAACCTCTAATTTTAGGATATTATTAACGGCAATATTCCCACAACTATTATTTAATACCGATTTAGAGCCACCAACAATTTTGAATAAATAATTATAGTATTCACCAGTAGACCCCGATGAAGTCCAACCATAAGTATTACTAGAGTTTAGCCATCTAACAACGAGAGTGAAAGTGTCATCGCCAGTATCAAGAGTACTAACTTTAGCAGAAATTGAATAGTCAGGGTACACCAACGAGTTAGTAATGGTACTAATAAAACCTCTACTAGTGCCAGTAGTGTTAGCAGCCAAAACCGAAGAATTAATATAGCCAGCGGCACTACCAGTGCCATACGAAAAAGAGTCTGACCAACCTGTACCAATATTTGGGGTATGGGTGGAGACTAATTTATTGGAGTCAGTAAATGTGTCATAAAATAAAGTCTTATTACCAGATTCTAAATTTAGTTGTATAGACGACGGAAACAACGAAGTATTTAAATTATATAATGAAGTGTTTACGCCACAACTTATATTTGTACCATTATCGTCACCTATAATGTCTATACAAACCTCGTGAGAGTTAGCGGTTGCTATTAGCATAATATCTCCTAGCTCAGCAGTGATGTCTTTATAAAACCCAGCAACGCTCAGATTCAAATCCGATAATGATGCGTTGGATACAGGAACAACCGATGAATTAATCCAACTACTGTTCTGGATATCGTCACTAGCCATACACGAAAAAATCCATTGGTCGCCGACTTTTAAGCTTGAGCCTAGAGTATTAACCAAGTATTCTTTGCCACCATCAAAATTACCGGCAATAGAGCCACTAGTATTCAATGACCCGTTCTTGAACCACATATAATAGATAGCAGTATACGGGACAGATAAAGACGTGTTAGCAGTACAATAGCCGTTTAAGGTGTCTGTGTGGTATGCTAGTGACGGAAACACCCGAGACGAATTTATTGTCGGGTCTACAGTGCTAAAGTTTAACAAAATAGACAAATACGCAGAATTTGAATCTAACTTAATCGTACACGTTCCGTCAGAACAGGTTTGGGTAGTATCTAACCAAAGCCCAACACGACTTATATTCTTAGTTATGAAATATTGGAGAGCTGTTGTTATATCAAAAGAATACCATTCGCCAGTAGAATTGGCACTAGTGAAGGTTATTGTATCAGTGGCAACACTCAAATACGAACTTGACGGTTTGTGGTCATAATTTAATCTGCGAGGTAATGACCAGTTCTCATAAACATACTTAACATTAACATTTATTGATTCGCCAGTACCCAACCCATATCTACGATTATACCGCAACGTTAAATTTGCAGAACTTGAATTTATTGGGTACGCTAATAACTCGGCAATATCAAAAAAAATGAACGATTGGTAATCGTAGCCAGTAGTAATACCGACAGTTAATTCTTTGTTCTCAAAATAATTATCAGAATATTTACCATAAACGTATCCGTACCGATATTGGTTGGTTAAATTATAAGTAATTACTAAAGGGTCAAACAAACGAACATTATAAGTTACGTTATCAGAATCTGGGCGATACCTGACCTTTAAAATGCCTGAAGCGTAAACAGTAGACCAATAATTACTATCGTCCCATTCCACTTTCATATTTCTGCCAAAGCTCATTGGAGATGATACGTCTTTAATAGTCTCGCCATCATAAACCAAATCTCTAACTTCGTATTGGTAAATATAACCTTCGCCATTCAATATGTTTACTTCGTGACGAATAGGAAACAACTCAACTTTACTAGCCCGACCATCAAAATAGTAAGTATCGATAATAACAGGACCTCTTATGTAAGGAGTTGTTCTTATAACCTTAATATCAGAAGCCGGTAATGTTGATAAATCAGTGTCTAATAAGTTTAGCCAGTCACCAGATTCGTCAAGATAGAAATATTCTAGTGTTATCTTGGAAGCGGCTCGGTTCAGTTTTGTGTTACCACTAAACAATGAGTTGTATTCGGTTCCAGATATTACCCACCGGTTCGTAATCTCGTCTAATGTATAAAACACAGACTTATCATTATCTATTCGCATCCTGACATTGCTACCTTCTAGGTTCAAATAAATAACGCCTGTTGCCATTAAAGTTACAATGATAAAACCTATTAAGATATTTCGTTTAGTTACTGACATTTTTAATCCTCTATTAATCTCATCCTATACCTATAATACATACCACCAAACTCGCCCATGTCCTCGAACGATAAAGAGCCAGGCAAGATGTAATAATTACCGTCATGGATACCATCAACGTATGTGTGTGGTTCGCAATCGTCAAGAGCTTCGATATTTGCTCGGTTTGTTCCTAATTCAGAAATAGATGCTCCAAAAATGTAAGCGTCAATATCTATCTCCCACTGAGTATCGTTTATGCCTATAACCGAAGCTTGTGCCAATGTTCTGCCAACCCTTGATTTTTTGGTTAGTTGTGTTTTTATTGGTGTTGCTGATATCACGTTAAGCGTGACACCGCCAAATGTTATTGTTGAACCATAATTCGCCACTTAAATCGACCTCAGCTCTCTTTTTATTGTGTTAATAAACTCTCTAGCGAACACGTTATAGTCGCCAGATACGCCACTTATTGTTAGCTGGTTTATGTTCAAGTTTGCTCCGCCAACATTGTTCGACCTGTTAAGTGGTATGACCAGTTCAGGACCAGCTTCACCAATCATAGCAAAAGTTGGTTGTGTAACCAGTCCACCGCTAGCCATTGGCGTTATAATACCAGCGTCTATCATTTTTTGACGTTCGGAATAAAAGCTTGACTGCGAAACTGACGAAACTTTGGCGGGCTCTGAAACTACGGACTTAGCCGTTGAATTTCCAATCAAGTTAGGATTATAAGTTACTTTCTGGATATTACCGAGAATACTGAACCAACTATCTAAACCAGACGGCTCTTTTAGAAGATTCAAGCTATATATTAATTCCAGAACCGTATCCTTTAACGATTCCATTTTCGTGTTTGTGTCGTCAATTATATCATTATGCGTTTTTAATTCGGCGTTTAGATTTTTAATACTATCTTCAGTTAGTTTGATAGCGGACTCGTATTTGGACTGAACTTTCCATTTGTTCTCTAATGCTTTAATCACCACGACAGAGTTCGCATAAACACCGTTCTTTTCGTCTTCGTGGGCTTGGATTGCTAACTTTACGTTGTTCTCCATACTACCATAATACAAATCATAAGCTTCTTTCAATAGCGATAAATACACCTCTTCGCCACTCTTTTCTTTTTTCTGGGCGTCGCCGTATTTGTTAGTTTGTAACAAGAGCGTTGAATATGCACGCACAGTATCGGTCATATTAACTTTCAAATCGTTACCTTGAATTATCTGGTTACGGATGAACTCAGTAATAGTGTCCTGCCACGCTTTGAACTTGTCTTTACTACTCTCTACCTCAGCATTGACCTCGTTGACTATAGCCAAATACTGCTCATAATCGCCAGACGTTGATTTGAGCTGAGCCTGTAACCAAGAATAAGCGTCGCCCAAACCATAAGTGTTCCATTTATTACGCTTTATTGACTGGTCAACGTTCTCGATTAAACGTTCTATGCCGATTTGTCCGGTATACCGAGCAGTAGACAAAAGTTTTATTTGGTTATTAACAGCACTTAGTGCGTCTTTTTGGTCTGATAATAATTCGTTCTGGACTTTAATTGCAGAATTGAGTCTGGTTATCTCCTGTTCCTCATTTTTGATAGTGGTATAATATTCAATCACTACTGGTATTTGGTCTTCGATAAACTTCTTGTTCTTTTCCAATTCTGTCCTAAAACTGGCAGAGCCTGCAAACTCTTTGATGAATAATTCATACTGGTCTATGTATTGCTTGAAATCGTCAATTAGTGGCATATTAGCATACCTCAAATCGTCTACCCATTTTTGGTATTCCTGACGGAAATAAGCGAGTGCACGCTGTCTTGTTTCTGAATATTCTTTTTCTAAAATTTCTGACTCTTTTAAGATTCGCTCTTGTTCTTTAAGTTTTTGTTCTAATAGTTCAGTCTCGCTGGGCATAGTCCATTTCTGGAACGCTTTGCCCCAAGCCAGAGGAGCAGCAGCTACCAATAAAGTTAAATCATTAAGTTTTTTTATGAAATTTGTAATTGTGGTATCTTTACCCAATAGTTTATCTATCCGTTTATCAAGCTCGTCTAAAAACCCGCCTTCCTTACTACCTTTGAACCCAACAGCAAATCCAGCAATTACTGCTAAAATAGCGGATACAGCCAACGCAACAGGAACTAATGCATTTAATGCCAACGTTGCTCCATTAACGAATGTAGCAAAAGCACCGCCGGATACGGCTAATGCTTTGAAACCGCCAACCAATGCAGTTATTCCGGCGATACTACCAATAATAGCTAATAATTGGGTTGCACCACCTAATATGGTTCCAATAACTGGGAACTCGGTATTGAGTTCAGCAAGCTTTGCGGTTACTGGCTCGATTATGTCCAAAATGTATGTGAACGATTGAACGAAAGTATCCCTAAAAGTGATTAAGCTTGTTTTTAAATCGTTCATGCTTTTCTGCATCCTAAGCATTGAACTCTCCATTGCCTTAGACGCGGCATCCGAAGCATACGATACGTCATTTTCTAACATATCAGCCATATCGTCCATTGCTGTTGTGGATTCACTGAGCAAGTTCAAAAACGCAGTCACCGCCACTTTGCCCCTAATATTAAACAGTTTACCAAGAGCCTCTTCTTTCTCTTTAGCAGTCAAGTTTTCTAGCGCGAAATATAAAGTCTTGAGACGTTCTGTCAAGCCTTTGGAATTGCCTTCAACGTCGTGGTAGCTTATACCGAGCCGGTTCATTAGTTCTTCAGCTTCTCGGGTTGGCTCGGACATAGAAGATAATACTTGTCTCAACGCTGTTCCGGCTTGGGTTCCGCGCAAGCCCTGATTGGATAATAGCGATAATGCAGCAGCGGTCTCTGATAATTTGATGCCCATATTAGCAGCGATTGGACCAACATACGATAGAGAACTACCAAATGTTTGAACTGATAATGCACTTTTGTTAGCGGCTAAAGATATTATATTAACAGCCTTCTCTGCGGATACGCCTTCGATAGAGAATGCGTGCATAGTCTGAGCCACAATAGTCCCTGCAACCCCTAAGTCGGTCATGCCGATAGTGGCAAGGTTCAAAATGTGAGGCAACGCTTCGGTGGCTTCGGTCACAGAGAACCCTGCTTTTGTGTATTCCAAAAACGCACTCCCTGCCTCAGTGGTCGAATATGGCGTGCCTTTCCTACCGCCTATGATTATCCCGGCAACGTTCTCCATGTCTTTACTTGTTTTCAGGATATCCAAATTCACCATTTGGATACGCTTGAGCTGAAGCTCCCACTCCATCCCTGCTTTAGTAGCATCAACGAAAGGCTTAGCTATCATTGATAGTGTTCTTGCTATGAAAGTTATATTAACCATTGACCAACGTAGCAAGTTAAGCTTCTCAAACAACCCAGAAATAGCGTTCTGCGAGTCTCTAGCGGCTTGGTCTATGTATTTTCGTGTATTATTAAACACCCTAGTAATGGCACCAGATTCTTTCTCGGTTAAGGATACTACATTAGATATGCGAGTCCCTATCTCTTTGTCATACTTATCAACTATTGGCGAAGCGGTAGACATTAATCGTATCGAAGAAAAACCACCAGCCAGTTCGCCAGATTCAGTAATGGCTTTAGATTTAATCAAATCGTCTTTTAGACGTTTGTAACGCTCGTCAGTAGCTATAAGTTTTAAAGTAGCTTTGTTCAATAATTTAATCTTTGATGCTTGTGCGTCTAAAGACGAAGCAACATCGACACCGGATTTGGTTTGTTCCTTGTTTAAAGTATTAACCTTAGCTAAAGCATTATTATAAGAATCTTGTGTACTAGAAACTTTTGCTATAGAAGAACTAAGCTTTTCGACCTCTGACCTTAGTTTAGTGACCTGCTCAGAGTTCAATACCTGAGCAAAAATTTTTACAATTATCTCGTTGATTTCGGTTTGGTTAGCCAAGGTTCATTATCTCCTAGTGTGTTTAGTTTTTACTGAATCTAATAACGAGTTCATTTCTTTGTTTTTAATATTATCAGCTTCAATCAAGCTATTGATTTCGTTGTATGTTAATCGACCATAATCGAAATAAGTATAGCCTAGCTCGTGAAGGAATAATATCATATCGGACTCGGATTTTTTTGATTTGAAATCTCGCAACGATTTACCGAACTCGTCTTCATCAGTTCTAGCGTTTCGTTTCAAACTTTTGTCAATATCTATTCCAGATATGAACAAAATATCTTTAATAACTAAATCTACAAAGTCTTGCTTGATATACTTGAACTCGTCGCCTGTAAACTTGGGCGATTTGATATGGTTAATCAACATATCAAATTCTATCTGACTATCAGTTAATAGCCCTGAACCGTATAGTTTCAGTTCCGAAACAGTAACAGGAACTAAAAAAATATGATTAATTTTGTTGTTGTATTCAATATTGCGTTTGACCGGGATAAGTTCACCAGCCAAATCACGATACAAACTAACCGAATCTAGTTTTGGCATCTTAACGAAACTTATTTGACAGGCATCCCGCTAATTTTCAAAATCGTCTTTGCGATTATTGATACCAGCACCGGTTTCATATATTTAATATCTTCTCTTGTGAATACCGGGTCTTTGCAGTGGTCCAAAATTATTAGTCCGTCAAAATCAGAGCTCTTTTCAGTACTCGCTTGTTCTAGTAATTCTTTAAGCTTAATCCTATCAACAGGCGTTACAAAAATTTTCATCCCTTTGTATTCGGATTGGTCAGAATCGTTATCGTCTATAAATAGTTCAACTTCTTGCGACACCAAATTCCCTTTTTCATCCCGTTCATATAACACATCTTCCTTCTTTAATAATACCATAGTTTAATCACCTTTTACTAATATTTAAAAAAATAAAAAAATAAAAAAAATTAAGCCCACGAAGCATCTGTATCTACAAAGTATAGCTTTGCACTCTCAACAGATACTGTTATGTTCTGTGAAACTATATCTTCTGGAGCACCAGTAATATTTATGTCTTCAAACGCACAAGAACCTAGTACTAACCTCATCCAGTTATCAGTTTCTAACTTTGGAGTTGCACCTATTGTTCCACTTCTAACAAAGTCAAGTGCTATCTGATATTTAGATAGTGTGGATTGTGATGCAGTTGCAGTATTAGACCCAAGGAATCTTTGGTACATTGCTTTATTCGCAAAATGCAACCCTAGTCGTGCTTCATAATCTCTTCCTTTTGGAACTAATGCTTTCAATCCTCTTAACGTTTGATGTGTTGCTGTAGTCCCAGAAATATACCAAACCGCTTCTAAATTATTGTTGATTGAAAAATCAATCGAATTTACTTCGGCAATCTCGTTACTAGTTCCGGGGGTTGTGTATGCAGTAATAGCACCAGAAGTGCAGTATACTTGACCCTGATAAAACACGAATGGATTTTTAGTAGACTCTGATACCGAAGTAGCGTCTCCAGTTGAAACAGTAACTCCCTGTGCTATCCAATCGACAGTACATTTAACCGGTTCATCAACAGTAGCACTAATAGATAACGTGTTTACTCTTGCACCAGTAAATAGTCTTTTTAAGTTGTATGTTCCAGTAGAATCTTCATAATCTGTGAATTCTAGACTGAAACTTGGGAAACTATTTACCCCCGGAGATGTTGCACTACCTAAGACGTGCAAAAAACTAGTGCCAGTATGAACCTTTGGTCCACTATCAGTTGTTGCAGTTGACCCAGAATCTTCTCCAAACGCCTGTCTAAGCAAAGCGCCCTCTTGCAAATAATATTCAAAACTACCAGAAATTTCGAATTTTCCCGGAACAATGTTACTATAATCCCTCGACCCGCCAAGAGTTCTTATTTTTATCAAATTGTTTTTCTCGGTGGGGTTTACTGATTGGACAAGCCCGACTGGCTCGTCTATTGTTCCGGCTACACCGTAGGTTGATTCACAACCCCAAAAGAGCTTTTGTTTGTAGCCCGTATTTACCATAGTTATTCTCCTCCTTTTTAGTTATAATCTATTTTACTCAAATTACTTTTTTATCCGTTTCGAAAACGAGTTAATGTTAGAGATGGATGATTTTGTGCTTAACTCAGATATTGGTTCATCACTTATCTTACTGTCAACAACACTTGATTCTTTCTGAACTAAAACAAAATCCGAATTATCAAGAATAATCTTGTCAACCACACTGCTAGGCAAATCCCTAACTTCACCAACATACCAATTAGTATACAAATTACCCTTAGCCGAAACATTGCAGGGATTTAAATTTCCGTTGTATTTTATTTTTGCCATATATAGTTCACCACTTTAATATTTAGTACTATACCCGAAGTTCTTTTTTAATGTGTTCAGTGAATATCTCGTTCACTCTAACCCTAAAATATTGTGACGGAAACCCGCCAACAACCTGCCAATTCGAACTATCAAAATCTAAAAAATGATAACCTTCCCACCACACGCCGTTCCTTAGTCTATGACCCATCTCTACATATATAGCATACGGGGCAGTAGCACCACCAGCAACTACCCTACTATGAACCGACGAATCTGTTTCTTCTACCCGTTCGTGTCTAAAACTATTAATAATCGCACTATTTGACGGAGCCGGGTTCATGGTTTTTCGTTGTTTCAAATATACGACCTGTGCCGCTGTTATCAGTTCTCTACCAGTTTGACTATCTGCATTAGATATCGCACGCTTAATTTGTTTAGCGTAGTTAAACAATAAATTTTTAGTCGCTCGTGGGATTATTATCTCGGTTTTAGGCATTTTAATCGTTATTGATGGAAACTTCTAACCCTTACTGTTACAGCACCAAAATAAAGCTGGGTTTCGGAATTGTACTGGACAGGCGTAGTATCGACAGCTTTATAATCTCTTGCACCATCACTACACATCTCCAAAAACTTAGACTTTAGCGTTGATTTTATTTCGCCCAAGTAATATTCGACCGCTTGAGCGTTTTTGTATGTTACGCCATTAACGTTTATTGAAAATCCGTTTTTGCTATAAAACCATATATTTGCAAATACCTGTTCGTGCTCCCAGTATTCAGGACCTATAGATATTGGCACACTTGGGTTAGTTAGTTTAAGAATTTGTATTGCTGGATACTTAGCAGAATTCATCGGCTCATCGCCAAAAATCCAGTACGACCCGTCCCTAGCCTGAGCAGTAGGAACAGCGTAAGTATAGGGGTCTATCAAGTAAGTCCTTAAAGTGTCCCTTAGAACATTGAGTAATGTTATGCTATACACCATTTGAACTTCGCCCCCCGGACAAGATATATATATATATATGCACTTCGGCATATATATTCTATTATATACAACTTCTTATATTTAAAACTTTCGTTTTAGTCAGTAAATTTTGGGTTATCAGTATATTTCTTTCTCTTGTTAGTATCAATAACGAAATCTGAAGCCACGCATTGTTTGGAGTGTTCGGAATTCAATCCGTATGCAGTATCCATTTGTTTTATTTTGTTTTTTGTCTTTGTATCCATCTTAACCAAACCCGGTTCCTACATATTTGTTTCTGTCAAAATCTTGATTTATATGTTTCAAATTAACACCATAAAGCGTATCATAATATTGTAAATCTGAGCTAATCTGAACACCTATTCTGTCCATTAGTAGTTTTTCGACCATCTGTACTTTCTTGGTTATTACTTCGAGTTCTTTGCTCATCTTTTTACCGCTAGTAGTATCTATCTGTTCAAGTAGAGATTGACACGTTCTGTATAAACTCAGTTTATGATACAGCATAGGCACATAATGGATTTCTAGTATTGACGTTGTATCCAGCTCAATACCACTAGACGCATACGGTAAAATCTGAATCATTCCACGTCTTAGATTTGTTTTGTACTCGTCGTCCAAAAACAGTTCTGATTTAGTAGCAGTCCCATAAAAGACACGGTCTATTCTATAAATATTCTCTTCACCAACATAGTATCGATATTGTGTTTCGCCATTAATACGACCAATATATGTAGTAATTCCTTGTATCGGAGTCCCTGCCTCGATATAAATTAAGTCATCGACCTCAGTAATCATATCAAATATTTCGTCGTCTGTCCATCTTCCAGTAGTTTCTATCATACGCCGAACATCTTCTACAGTACATAACCGAAGCAATTCTTCAGCGGCTATAGGGTCAGAATATTCTGAATACAAATCTGCGGTTCCGTCATAGAAACGTAATTTATACCAGTTAGTCTTACCGCCACTAACATCAGTATAATTAGTTATCCAAGTATTGCTAGCACTTTTTGGAGCACCGTCACTTGTTGCGTCAATGAACGCAATAATTGCGTATGTCCCATAAATAGATGTAGCTCGGTTTATTTCAATCTTTGTAATAGTCAGTTCTTCTGGTTCTTGCCACGTTATTTTAATAGCGATTATAATCACCTTCTTTAATATATATTACTTCAAGTATTTAAATGTTTTGGTTTCAGTATGTTCAAAATTGGAACTGATTGCACACAACAAAAAAATTAATTGGGGTCAACTAAATAGACACGCTTAAATTTAGCCCTTGGCTTAGGCTGGGTTATCAAACTTTCAGTCTTTCTGCTAATAGGTTTGCCAATAGACTTAGCACTTTTGTTAACTATAGGTTTATTATATTTATACCTGATGTCTGTTAAAATTGGTATGCTAGGAGATTTATAGCCCTTAGACATAATCGTTGCAGACGATTTTATTGATACTTTACTCTGCTTGAAAATTGTTAGTGCCGAAATCAAATCTTCATACATCGACTTTAATATACACGATTTTGTTAATAAACTTGAATAATACCTAATATTTATATAACAATCAGAGTTTAAACTTACCAAATAAGTTCTATTTATAAACGAATTCACGCTTAAAGATTTAATAAAACTCTGTTTAATGATAGAATCCGTGATTATATCATTAAACATACGCATTGAAATTACTAGGTTTGAAAGTAATGTTGAACTAGCAGACTTTAAAACATAAGATTTGGCTGATAAATTTTTACTAATTACGTTTTTTATATAACTAACCGAACTAAAATCAGCAACTTCTTTACGCTTTATTATTGAATTGGAATATATAGCGTCTGACTTAGTTTTGGTTATGAACGATAAACAAACCAATTGTTTAGTCGCTGTTTTTAAAATATAAGAACGTGACGGAATACGCCCATCATAAGAACATTTTATGTTAGAGTCAGAATTCAAACTATTGGTTTGCGTAGTTTTTATAACAAAATTTGAATTTAGACTAAATTCTTTTATTAATTTTATTGTCAAATTAGAATTCAAGTTATCTACATACGATTTAAACACATAAAATTTAGAACTTAGATTGATATAATTAGAAGATTTGATAAAGTAATTTGTGTCTATGTTTGAAAATTCAATTTTTTTAATTGTGGAATTAGAATTAATGGTGGCATATTCTAGCCTCTTAATATAAGAATCGGTAAACATACTACCTTCTTCGCCAGTCCTTAAGATATAGCAATTTAAACTTAAATGCTTTAACGAGATTTTACTAATAAACGAGTCCAATAACAACGAACTAGATTCGATTCTTTTGATAACTAACCCTGAGTTTAATGAATATGTGTTGCCTATTTTTTTTACGAATAAATTCGAATCTAAACCATTAGTATTTATTTTTAGTATATACGATTCCGAAACAATAGGTTCAGTATTAATATTTTTTATATGTGTATCAGATGTGATTTGACGCTTGTTATCTTTGGTTTTGATATAATAACTAGATTGTATGTTGTTTATCACACCCTTCCTAGAAATAACAAAATCGTTATTAATATTATTAGATATGGCGGACTTTCTTATATATGACGAACTTTGAATTTGTGATTCGATACCAACATTCTTTATAAAACTTACCAAACCCAACTGCTTATACAAAGACGATTTAATAAAATTGTTAGAATAAATACTACCTTCTTCGCCAGAAACTAAAATATAAGATGAAGATAAAAGGCTTTTAGTAACTGGAGTCTTTATATTCAGCATAGAATATAAACTATACTCGTTCTTAGTCAGAATAAAAGAGTCAGACTTGATTATTAAAGAATTGCTATATTTTATATACGAATCACTTTTAATTGTTTTAGTGGTTTTTTTCAGTATATACGAAACATTATTAATTGTGTTTGATTCAGTTTGTAAAACGTAGGATATGGAATCTAAACTATAATCAGAACTGGATAAAAGCATAGAATTGGTAGTTATGCTACCCTCTTCGCCTCCTACTAAAATATACGAGTTGGTTAATATATACTTTGAACTTGTTTTGAACACAAACGAGTTAGAATTTAAATTAAATTTGTTTATAAGCAAAATGTATGAATCAGAGTCAATATCTTTTGATACAAATCCCTTCACAAACGAATCTGAAACTAACGAGCCGCTAACAGTTTCCTTAATATACGATATTGAATTTAAGTTAGCATCAGACGATTTTAAAACATAAGATTTAGAATTCAGTTCAGAACTGCCACGCCTGAAAATAAACGAATCCGAATCCAAACTAGTTTTTATTATGTTCTTGATAGTAGCATTAGAATTAAGCGATATTGATTTTTGCTCAATTATAAACGAGTTTGAATTTAATGTTTTAGAAATCTTTGATTTGATAAATGAATCTGACTCTAAATAATTAGAATCATCAGTTGTTTTTATATACGAGACAGAATAAATACTGCCTTCTTCGCCAGAAACTAAAATATAAGACGAAGAATTTATGTGCTTAGAAACTGACGATTTTATGCTAAAAATTGAGTTTATAGACTTAGAACTAGTAGCTTTCACATAAGATAGTGTGCTAATATCTACATCTCTGATTATAATAAATTCTCCTTCGTTAGCCATTGAATTGAATCGCCTTAAGTATTTTATTACTTATACTTCAACTCATATCACATACGCATTTACTTTGAACAATCCGCCACTAGTAGGATTATCATAATCCGCCCAGCAACTTATATACGCACAAGCATCTATATCCAAACTACCACTAATAGTTTGGTTGCTAGTTGTTAATACTATTGAATCATCGCTAGTATAATCATCATCACATTTCAAATCGATATTGGATATTGTGTTATTCATACTCATTACTAAACTAGTTCCAGCAATTGTCCCATTGTTACATACTTTATATATGCTCTGCGTATTCCCAATATCTTGATTAACTGGCTCGCAATCGGTTTGGGTGGGTCTACACCTAAACCTAATAGATAATGTAGTTGTATCAACCCAATCCGAGCCGTCCCAGATTAGAAATTGAGTGCTTGGAAATAGGGGTTTGAAAGCTAATGGTAAATAGTCAGTATTATTACCGTCATCCAATACAGCGTATGAATCATCGCAAAAACCATCATTATTAGAGTCATTACAAGTTTCGGAAAACCCATCGCCTGCAGTAGTCAGCCACAAATTACCACCAATGTTACCACTTACACCATCTATCCTGGTTCCTGTTCTGTTAGTAACATTCCAATAATTTAGTGTGTGAGTAGCATTCTTATCAGTAAATGGGTAATACACTTTTTCTACGTTAACGGTATTATTAAAATAATTATTATAAATATATATAGGATATGTGGCATTAGCATTTGTGTTACCTAATGAAATACCAACATCATTATCAATTATCATATTATTAGTAATGTTTGCGTTTGCAAAATAGTAATAAGGATAACCTGATGGAGTTATTACAATGCCTTTAGTTGAATTTGAGATGTTATTGTTGGATATTAACCAACTTGTTATTTTATAGCTTGAACGGTACATTATTTCTATTGACCTGTTCATACCATAAATTTGATTATTGGATATATTAAACGAAAAAGCATAACTGTCATCATAACCAATCATTAAAACACCATTTGGCAAATAGTCAGTTTCTATAGTGTTGTTTAAAGTGTTGTTGAAAAATAAAACATAATGTGTATCGGTATATGTTTCACTAGAATAAGAAAAAAAATATGGGCCAATATCTTCACTAGAGTATCCCATATCTATGTTTGTTTCAAAATAATTAGAAGAAATATTTTGACTATGAAGTACATCATCATTATATATTGCACGTTTACAGTTTATAAAGGTATTATTTATTGCGGTCTCTACGCTATCAATGCCCTGAGTAACATTATTGAAAACGCTATTATAAACATGACCATCTCCTTCATCCCATAGAAGGATGCCTAACCATGAATCAGAGAATGTTGAATTATTAATAACCGTTAAAGAAGTTCCATCCTCGCCACCGTTATAATCGCCAATACCATAATCGGCATTAATTATATTAACATTACTAATAGTTAGTGTAGACCCAGGATAGCCGCTAAGCTTTTTAAACATATAACACTCCTCTTCGTTGTTGCCATCAATAGTATAGCCTAAACCGTCAATAGTTACATTTTCGGCATCTATCTCAAAACAATATCCAACTGCAGAACAACTTGAACTAGCACTTATATTATTCACTATGTTATAGTGCCAGTTAGAATTGTTTAAAACCCCACACCCTGTAAGATTAGTAACACCAGTAGCAGGTTCGCCCAACATCAGAGTTATATTATCAAAAGTATCGGGCGTATAACCGCCCTTTAAAACAAGAGTTATATTGTCATAACTATCTGGAGTGTAAGAACTACTAACAAACGCCGAAACTAAAACCAATACAAAAAATAATATAATAAAGTTGATTTCTATTTTCATTCTGATTCTATACACTCTATAAATGGTTCTGCAGTACCATACCTAGTATTATTGTTTGGGTCATACGCAACAGCTGTAAAATTACCCATCGTTGTCATATTATAAGACCAACCGCCAGTAGCGTTAGATTGAGTGGTTGTGACTATTGAATTATCGGCTTGATTAATAATAATAACAGTAGCATTATCTATTGGTGTATCGCTTTCATCAACAACCACCCCTTCAAAAAAACAAAATGGTATGTCACCAGATTCCATATCACCAAAGTATGAAATGGTAGGCTCATAGACTAATGAGAGATTGCTAATTTCATTATCGGATAGCTCTCGGTTATAAACCTTGATGTAATCAATACTACCGTTAAAAAGTTCTGTTGTGCCTCTACCACCAATTAAATAATCAAGCCCACTGTTAAATGTTGAAGAATATGCAGAATCGGAATTAGAAGAGCCATTCCAATAAAAATATACTTTATTACTTTCGTTATATTTAACAGCAAGATTAGACCATTGATTATAAGGGAATGCCCCAACATCATATAAACCATTAACACCAACTTTAGTTAGAAAAACACGGTTGCCATCGGCATCGTGAGAAATCACTATTCCATATCCGTTGTTTAGTTGAGATATTAGTATAGGATAATTACCCCCCTGTGCGTATGTTCCAGCAGGTGCAAGAGGGTATATACTACTAATCATAGTAAAAGATGGTCCACTTAAATCTATTGTATTTTTTCCCACATTAAGCATTCCACCTGCTGATTTTCCGTAAAACTGTCTCGAGCCATTGACTTCCCCAGAAGCAGATAAATTATACCCTACTGTGCCTGTAACAGAACTAACATTATTCTGGTTCCAAACATCAACATCATTATTATCGAAATCCCAAAATGAAATCAAGCCTGTGCCGAACACATTAGTCATATTGCTTATTGATGTAGCTTCAGGGTTACCGTAATAGATATAGATTGTAGTGTTAGTGTCTTTTTCGAGGTATGGCATTCTTACCCAAATCCGAGACTCGCCTGAAGTGTTCCAAGATTGGATATAATGGTCAAGCATTGTGCCGTTATCAAGTGCGAACCTAATATCTTGCCCTGTTGTGTTAGCAAGCGAATAATTGAAATTAGTAGTATTGAGTTTTACTTTCACAGAAGCGTTATACACGCTTCTATCTATATGCGATACATTGAGAAGATTCCTGTATTGCCAAGTGGAATTGAACCAAGCCCATTCTTCCTTTGTGATTAATGATACTTCCCCTGTTAATTTATTTGTTGTCTTGAGTGTAGGAATCCAGTCAATCTTATACCCCCAAGAATCGCCACAAATGGATATTTTTGGCAAAACCTTGAGTTTGTAGTCTCTTACACCCGCAGGGAGTTTATCTGTCTCTTGCCAGCATTCATAAGTTTCATAAGAAGTAATATAATAATCGACAACCTCATCTATGATGCAACCGTCTTTGGCGTATAACTCGCCTCTTTCCTCGCCACAAATTTCTATCTTCTTAAGAACAGGAGTTTTGATTTCTTTAGTGCAGTTAGTTTTGTATTCAAAGGTATAATCTATTACATCACCACACACTTTTGTGAAATCAATCTGCAAATTATTAAGACTGCTCTTTTCAACATCAACCTCTTGCAGTAACGGATTAAGGATCTTGAACTCCGCTTCAAGAGTGTCTTTGTCGTTGACGTCAAGCTTTGGAAAGATCTGATCTTTACTGTAAAATTCATCAACTGAACTATACGGATATTGAACTAATTGTGCTGAACCAAAATGGAACAATAGTAAAACCATTAACACTGATACGCACACAAACCAATACCCGTTCCGTGTATATTCTCGGTCTAATTCATTCATTATACATTCACAAACAACATTATGATACAAAAAAATGCAGACACAAGTATCAAAGCAGGAAGGTTAGAGATTACCCACATCGTAAGTGGCAGGTCAGTTCGATAATCTGAAAAAATTGCTAACTCAACAAAGGTTTGAATCGCATCTTGAAACGCAAAAGCTAAGAAAGCCACTATCAAAATTGAAACAAACAACAACACAACAAACAAGGGATTACCTCTAACAAGGAAGGTAAGGCCAGCAACTGCAATGGTATATATGATATAAGCTACCAATGGGATCCAATCAACAAGATTGAAAGTAGTATCAGAAACATCAGTGTAGGCTTCAGTGGACTCATTGTTCAGAGTTACATTATTGAACAGGCTTGTCCTCAAAGTAGAATCGACGTACTTATATGCGAATAGGCCAAGCACCATTGCTACAACAAATACCAAAATATAAATAATGTCTATGAATTGGCCTTTTTGATTTTTTTTCATATCAAATCCCACTTTAATTTCTTCGGGGTGTTATTAGTCTTGTAAACTTCCCACGCTTGGGCGGTGGTAAGGTTAATGCCTATCTGCTTGTGAGAATTGATGATGTCTTTCAATTCAGCATACACATAAGCAGGTACTCGTACTAACCTTGTTTTTTTGCTTGTCATTTTCCCATATTTTTTGATATTGCTTGGAACAATACTCCAAACAAATTCCAAAGCCCTATGAAAATAGGGAACGCTAAAACTGTCGCATACAAATATATCACTTTCATGTAGAATTCATCTACAACTGAAAGCGGGTATAATATGAAAAAAGGAGTACTCAGCATTATAATCAAAAAGATTTGTTTGTTGATCTCGTTTTGACTATGTTGGTATAAAAATAAAAACACTAAAGCCAACCCAATCATTGCGATAGGGTTGCCGATTAACATTCCCTGTACTATTGCATCTCCGCCCGTCAAGAAACTCATGATACCACCTCAGGTGGCGCATTGGCTTCAGGAACGTATATCCCTTCACGTTGCGCTAAGATCTTAATTATCTCAGTTGTTTGAGCGCTGTAATGTTTGAACTCGTTAATCAGTTCAGCTAATGGTTCAGAACTGGTTTCCATCGCTTTAACGGCTTTCTGAGTTTGGCCGTCATAGAATGAACTCACTAACACAAACCCAATAATACCCATAATAAAGAACAACACAATCGCAATCATCCCAATCATCTGGCTTAAATTACCGCCCACAAACTTGTCTGTGTTCCTGAGCGCTGTTACTGTTGATACTCTTCTTTGTTCCTCATCAAGAATTGGTTTTTGAGTGATACCATTCCAATCAACTTCCATCGGAGTGATGTTCTCATCGTCAATTGAACCAAACACATTAAAGATATAGTTTGGGCTTCTGTATATGTACTTGTCAGAAGGCTTCTGATAGACAATACATTTCTTGCCGAAATAAGCCAACAGATATTTAGGCCATGGGCAATTTGCCTTTAATAAAAAGAAAGTAGGAGTTTTCGCAGGATCGTTATCATTGATCAATCTTGCTTTATAATGATTAATAATCTTATAAGAATCGAACAAATAAAAATTATGTATGAACTCTTTCTTTTTTATGTAGGCTACAAAAATCCCGAGTACCAAAGCTACAAAAACAATAAATGCGCCACCGAATATCAATATCATTAGTTGTATGTTCATTGTCATTTACCTCAAAACTTGAATAACCCCCCCAAATTTTGGAAAAACCCACGTCTTGGAGAGCCTGATCTAACGTCACTAATAGAATATTTCTGCCTGGAAGTCTCTCGTTCTTTGCCGTCTAAGGCTCTCAATAGAGTCTGATATGCTGTATTGAGAATGAACAAGTTGACTATTGAAACCGCAGAATCGAAACTCAGGGCGTTATCGTCTTGCTTATCGGGCGCCCATTTAGGATAATTCATGTACATTATCAGAACAAGTTCTTTGCTGGTCAACCCTAAAACATGCTTGATCTGTTTGTCGTTGTATGCAGAATTCAGATTGTTCAAGTTAACAAGAGACTTGAACACAGCCATACAATTGCGAATGCCTTCCGTATTCAAGATAGGCTTTGCACCTTCTATCTTAACCCACTTGAGGTCGCCATTTTCGTCTTCTATCTTTTCGAAGCCCGACAACAAAGAATAAAACGCATCATATAACTGAGTCAAATCTTGCTGTTTCTCAATGAGTGTATCAGACACACCCCCCGACATATAAGGTGCGCCAAAGCCACCACCGCCCATTGGGGGGGGCATATCAACGTAATTATCTTGGGGTTGTGGGTAGTACTCTTCGTTTTGCATTTTTAACCTCACAATGGCCTGATTTCAAAACCAGTGAATAATTCCTTGTCGTCCTTGCGTTTGCCTCGAATATTAAATTCGTAAGCAACTAAAGAAGGAGTGTATTTGGCAACATTCCCAAAGCCAAACCCCGACCCTTTCACGCTTCGGCCTTTAAGACTGCGACCACCTAACCCCCAAGTTGGAAGACTTGCTTGGGTGGGGGGTTTAGGTGGCCTTACTGTTACATTTCGTAGATAGGAAGGAATGGCAGTGGATACACTTTTGGTTTGTGTCAGTTGGCTGGTAAAAGTGCTGGATGTTATTTTAGGCGATATTGCTCTCGAAGTATCTATTCGAGTGTTAACTTTCAGGGTTTGAATCTTGTCAGGTAATCTTTTTGAACTTGATCTTGAACTGAGGTTGGTTTTGGTGTCCAACTTAAGTTTGCTGTCTAACTTAGTTGCAGAACCTAATAACGCTAAACTTGAAACGCCAAGATTGGATTTGGTCTTGCCTAAGTTGGATTGACTCCAAACTTTGCCAAGATCATAACTATAATTGGGCGATTCAACCTTTACAGTGGATACTTCATACAATTGTGTCTTAGGTTTGGTAATTGATACAGGCTCAAAATCAAGACCAGCTTGTGCCTTTTTGCCTTTGATTTCGAAAGGGACTTTATAATTAGGCACCATACTAACAGAACCAGATTCTAAATAATAAGAGAATGTTTTAGAAATCTCTTTCCGTTCGCCAATGCTCGTGGTTACTCGTCTGTTTACTTTCAATACTTTAGGACTCTGAGGCGCAAACCCTTCCAATTCTAAAGTGTAAGGATCGTATTTCTGCACAGACAATTGTCTTGCTTTATACTTATTGATAGGTTTATCGACCTCACCACCTAATTCAAATTTAGGTTTAATCACATTTTTTGCGAATTCTTGAGTTTGGCCTAATTTGATACCGGACAATAGATCATACTTAGTCCCTGATGCAACATCTTTGACCAGATCAGATTGCTTGAAACTCTCAGTAATAGATCTTGTAACTGCTTTCGCTTCTGCTGATGACGTTTTCGTGTATGCAACTGGACTCCAATTAGGTGCTGGAATAGAAGCAACTTGCTCGAAAGAAGCTGTCATACTACTACCCCTCTCTGCAACTGCTAAATTAGGAGATAATTGACTAAACTTCTCAGTTGAAGTTCTTATGATTGGTTTGGAACCAGGCAAGGTAGTTGATAACATTAAGTTCTCAGGATACCTATACGCCTCAAGTTCCATAGCTGAGGGTTGTGACCAAGATTTAAAAGTAGGAACTAACATCTGAGATTGTGTCTTGTCCACAAACAGCTTTTGTCCAATAAAACCCTGTTCGAGTTGAGAAGGAGAATAAAACTTATCTTTGGGCGCAAAGTAAGAAGTACTAACTGTCTTGCCAGAATACAAATTTTGGTAAGTTACTGAGATCTGACCTGTTTTAAGGTCTTGACCAATAATCTCTCGCACGTTACCATAATCAGTGAATGATACAACTCTGTTAGGTTTGGAAGCTGAAGGTTTAGCATATTCAGCGATATACCCTGAGGTCATTGATTTAGACGTTCCACCAATATTGGTTTCAGTAGTGGTCATATCATACTTATAATTAGACGGTGTCTGAGTTTGACTTGAACCAGTTCTAAATTCCGACTTGGCAAGACCTTGCTTAACCCCCTGAGAGAACGCACTCATGCGAGTAATGTCAAAACCTGTATTATAAGTCTCGCCAGGCAATGCCCAGTATTCCTTATTAATAATTCTTGATTCTATTTCACTGGCTTTTGTTAGTATGTAACCACCCAATACAACAAGTCCAAGATCTCCAATAATCGTGCCCATAGGAGTTTTAGATAATGTGTCAATTGTACCCCCTGCAACAGAACCAACAGATTTAAGTGCATTAATACTCCATAATTGGAGTGCAGGATTAGAAATTGAACCCACCGTGTACGCCAACTTTCTCTCTGCAAAATCAGACGTTGTTTCGGTTTGCATCTTGCCAGCGGAATAACTTCCACCAAATGTCATTTGGAATGGTGCAAACGGTGCTTCTTTGAATCCAGTTGCAAAATCCCCCGCATAAGTTCTCAACCTTGCAAATTTAACAGGTTTATATGGTCCAACTACATTCCCGCTTATCTTATTTTCTTGCTGTGGACTCTTTTCCAGTCGAACGTATCTTTCCCCTTGCATAGTACTGACTGGAGTATAACCCATCTGTTCTATTCCTTTAGTACCTATTTGTTGTATAAATCTCTCCGCAGGAGACATAGAAGGAGTGCCTGCAAAATAAGTGCCTTGACCTGAACTGTCAAGTCCTGAATATCCTGTTGAAGCAGTTCTTTGAATGAAGGTCTTCGCTTCCTCATCATAATATTCAGTTCTGTTAGTATCTTTTGGAACGGTAGGTCTAATCACTCCTGTCGCAATTAGATTCTGTCTTGCTCTAACAAAAGATGCAGGTTTTTCGGAAACTACTAAACCTGAAGGTTTGCTCGTTTTTTGACTTTGGGAAGAAGATGACACAGACGGTGTTCTTGGTTCCTCGACAGAAGTTGTTTTTGGCACCGCCTGTGTCGAGGTGGTTAAAGCTTTCTTAGAAGAAGAACTCTTGGTCGAAATTCGAGAACCAGGCACTTGTGTAGTTGTTGTTTTGGGTTGAGTAGAGGTGATTTTAGCTTGTAACAGTTGCGAAGCAGTAGGAGTCGAGGAGAAATACTCTCCATAAGCAGAATATCCTGTTGAAGCGTTGGGTATGTTAGCGATGGTGTTACACCTCTAACATACTCAGAAATATATGTTTATATATATATTTCTAACAGGTCAGATAACTATTAAGATATATATTAGTTCAAAGACTATTTTAGTAAAGTGCCTACAAGGTAGTTGATAACATTAAGTTCTCAGGATACCTATACGCCTCAAGTTCCATAAATGAGGGTTGTGACCAAGATTTAGAGTGCGTTCAGTTTTTTATTAAACAATGCTATTTTTAATGGAGTATATGTTCTTTCAATATTTTTTAAATGATTGTTTAACCATTTCATTATAATTTTATCTGAAATGTCATCTACTTCAACACCCATATTTTTTAATTCTTTAATATAATCCAAATAAATTATTGTGTATAAACTATCTTCATTATATTTATCTTCTTTTTTAAGCTGTTTATGTGCCATTAATAATCACCATTATAAATGAAATAAAACAAAGTACACAAATAATAAAAAAGTTTAAAGAAAAATTATATTTTATTATATTATATCTTATTATGCCAACTAAAGATATAAAAAAAATACTCCACATAATAAGATAACTTTCTGTAATACTTTTTATATCATCTTCTATGTATGTTCTTTGACGATTCATTTTTTAAAACTTTTTCAATACTACAAAATAATAAAAAAGCTGGGATATTAAAAGCAAAGTAAATAAGCCATAAATAACTTTTAAAGGTATATTTTGTTGGTAATAACAAGTTAACCTTAACACCATAAGTAATATGGTTAAGATATTGAGTTATTATTTTTAGAGTTATTATTTTTAACATGAGATGCACCTCTATAACAACAAATTTCGTTATTAATTTTGTAATAAGCTTCTGTTACAAGTTCTTTTAGACAGTAATAGCAATTCATTTTTTTATAATTCTTATTTTAGTATATCTTCCAGTATCTACTCCTTGTGATTTTGCAAAGTCTTCTGCTTCTTTTTTTGTATTGTACCATACTGTACTAATCCAGCTATCTCTATTTGTTTTTTTATATACTCCTCTTGGTCTATATTGTGCCATTTTTTATTCCTCCTTTATCACATTATCACATTTTGTGATATGTTTTTGAAATGGTTTATTAGAACTGAAAACTAAACCGCATTTACAATAAAATCTCTCGTTAGTATCTGATTTGTAAGCGTTTAATATTTTAAAATATTCTGTAATAGTGTCACTCATACTCCAAGCACCGCCACCTATAACAGATTCAAAATGATGTTTATCTTCAATTATTCTATCATATACTTCTTTCGTTACACTTATTTTTTTTAATTGTGTTTGATTTCTCATTATACTACTTTTAAAGTATCAACTACTATATAAATGTTTCTATAATTAAATATAGACTCACCCACTGAAAGATTTATTTAGTTTTTGTGTTGTTTGTGCTATTTGTGTTATTATTATTACTTTAACTTTGTACCAACAAAATATATTCCTAATCCACAAAGCATTGAATAGAAAGCACCTGCAATTATGTAAGTCTCATCAGGAATTAAAGGTGTTGCAAAAATTGCAAACCCAAGCCCTAAAAATATTACAAGAGCAATTACACCTGTCAAGAATAATATTACGTGCTTGTTACTCCAATCTTTGAAATTTTGCATTATATTCATAACTACAAGGATCGAACTTCTTATTTAAATCAATTTCGATTCAAAAAGTTGCATATCTGCTAAAAACTGAAAGTGATACTCATGCCATTATCAACTCTAATATATATGTTATAATATTTACATTTACAGACATGAAAGATTACTTTCTTTTAGTTTTTATTTTATACGTATCAAATGTTTCATGATATATTTAATACGTATTCAATAAATATATATATATATCTACAGTGGAAATTTCGCTTCACTGGAAACGAAGGTCTATAACTCCAACATATACTTTAAAAGCTATATGTAGTAATTTTCAATACGAGAATTTGGTTTAAAGCATGTGGTTGTGAGTTCCACTGAAAACGAAGGTCTATAACTCCAACATATAGATTAGAGATACAATTATACTATAATATCTATATTAGAGTAAACAAATTAAACTTTTTTATACGTATTAAATGAAGCTCAAAAACATTTAATACGTATAAAACGAAATTAGAAGAACTCAGTCAAGCGATACTGACAATTATCCAAAAAGCGGTCAAACCCTATGTTTTTGTTAATATATTGTTTACTCAAACCTATACTTTCTGGACTATGTGTGTAGATCATATTAGTATCTTCTGATTCAATATATTCGATAACCTCATAACACTACTATTGAATAGTGTTTCCTACTAATATATATTTCGAAATATGCAAATATATTTATAAGTGTAAATCAATTGATAAACTATGGACTGCACAAATACTCCTGATACTCCCGAGGTGGTTTTAGATGGCAAGACCGCCTAAGTATGGGGAAGATACCACTAAAGTAACTGTGGCTCTTCCCATTTCTATTGTTAAGAAAGTAAAAGAGATGAATCTAAACATCTCTGAATTTCTGACCGAAACATTTTCTAAAAATGATCTTACTGCGAGAATCTTGTACGTTAAAGATGATGAAGACATAATAAACGAAGTTCTCGAAAAAAAACTCAAAACCGAACATCAGGTCATCGCATTAGAAAATACTAAAAAAGAGATTGACTTTAAAATTGAAACGCTTAAAATCAAAATCAACCAATTAGAAAAACAATATATACAAATTACCGAAAAGAAGGAAATTAAAACCGAAAAAGTAACTCAACTTATTTCTAAAATTGAAAAGCTTCGCAGTATGTTCTGTTACGTGGAGAACGTACTGGCGAGAAAATCCTTCTGTTCTTTATTAGATCTAAAAAAAGCACTTCCTGAAGAGTTAGATAATGAAGAGTATCTTCAACTCTTCAAACTGTATTCAGAAGAAAACAAGTCATATTCTTTCGAACAGTTCAGCACTGAGGCTGACCCGTTGTTTTTGGTCAAAACAGGCTTAAAAGAGGTGGTATGAATGGTAATAATTAGTAGGAACGATACAGAGTTCCATGAAGAAATCGAGAATGTAACTGCTAAGTTAGTATTGGATTACAGTAAAAAATGAAACAAACACTGAAATACTCAGATATTACAATTAACGGTGTAGAACTAACAGCCAAAACAGTAGAATCCCAGAGAAAAAAGTACCTTATGCATTTCCAAGGCAGGGTTAAACCAGTAATAGACAGCGAACATACTTTCCCATTTTTCATTGTTGAACATGATCCTACATATAACAAAGTAGATAGGTTTGTGTATTTCGACAGTGATGGTAACTGGCATTGTGATTGTACTGGGTATCATACAAGAAAATGGTGCAGTCACATTTTTGCGGTATTGTTCGAGAGGGGATTTTGATGAATCGTTGCAAAATTTGCAACAAAAAAGTACGCAAGAAAGGGAGTCATCTTTGTACCCAACATAACTCTGAATACATGAAACTCTATGCACGAGAACGTCAAGAAGCATGGAACTCAAAAACTGATGACGAGCAACTACTATTAATGTGGAATTTCGCCAAGAAATATTTGAAAAATTTGGAGACAACTTAGAAAATGAAACGTGGTATGTTGTGGTTGATACTGATGGTAGCAATCCTTGTATCTTATACTGTTGTGCACGAAACGATACACTCCGAAATCAGCAGATACTTTGGACATGACGATTGCACTTTCGGATTCAATGAATATGGTATCTACCATCTTTGTCCTAACAGGTTCGATACCAGCATCAATATTGTCGAAGAAATGAAACTGCACTCAATTAACGAGATTGTTGGTTATCATTTCTTGTTTGGGGTTGCTATTTTTTTAGCGGTGGGGTATATCAGAAAATAAGGTGATAATGAATGAGATATAGAGATTGTTACGAATGGACTCGGACTGAACAAGGTAAGTATATCAGGTACGCATACAAGTC
>Ga0334890_1001522_pt1 | contig 30423 bp, 29 predicted proteins | sample GraSluR1_MG_3_FD_207220 | JGI IMG/M metagenome (GOLD analysis project Ga0334890, IMG submission 207220) | Sludge microbial communities from methane-producing bioreactor in Wageningen University, Netherlands - Granular Sludge_31_08-R1 | ecosystem: Engineered > Bioreactor > Anaerobic >... | reverse complement strand
TTCGAAAAGGTTCGCAAAAGTCATGCAGCCGAAGACTCGGGTGGGAGCCAAATCGATCTCCGGGTCTTATCGGCTCAGGTTCCGGGAGGGATGCTCTCCAACCTGATCCATCAGCTGAAAAATCAGAAAGCCATGGATAAATACCACGATGTATTGGCGGAAATCCCCCGAGTCCGAAAAGACTTGGGATACCCGCCTTTAGTCACACCGACCAGCCAGATTGTGGGCGTTCAGGCAGTCTTCAACGTTTTGCAAGGCAGATACCGTATGATTACGCGCGAAGTGAAAGCATACTGCAAGGGTTTGTATGGAAGGCCTCCTGCGCCGATTGATCCACAGCTGCAAGCAATGATCTTGGGTGATGAACAACCCATTGATTGTCGGCCTGCGGACATGATTGGAGATGAACTGCCCACACTGATCAAACAAGCCGGACACATCGCATCCAACGATGAAGACCTGCTTAGTTTGGCCCTGTTTGGAGAAGTGGCCCGAAAGTTCCTTCTCGAGAAGTACTTCGCAAAAATCGGTGTAGATACCGTTCTACTGGAAAATTCGGAAGAAATGACAGGGGTATATCCCCTCGGTTGAATGGAGGTTCCTACTTGCTGAAAGAAAAGATCGCACTATTGTTAGATCAAAACGAGGCAGAACAAATTGTAATCATGGACATGAGCAACACACCGATCATCACGGACACCTTTCTCCTATGCACCGCCAATTCCAAAACCCACATGGCATCTTTGCGCGATCGAATCATCGACTTTTTCTCCTCGATCGACAAGACAGTCCTCTATTATGACAAAGGAAAAGAATACGATTGGTTGGTTGTCGATGCTTCTGAAATCGTGATTCACATCTTCACCAAAAAAGGGCGTGAATTCTATGCGCTGGAAAAGCTTTGGATCAACGCAAAACAGAAAGAGTGGATCCCTGCTTCCTCCGTACCCAAACCATAACCGATCCCTGATGAACCTGAGCTGAACAATGGTCATCCGGGCCTATGTATCCTCGGATCATTTCAAAGCCATCCTACAATCAGGCGTTCGCGAACGCAACCAGCCAGGGAAAGACCTCAAGACCATGAACCAGAACCGGATGGCCTATCTTCTGGCTCGAATCAACCGCTCTTCGGTCAGATCCCAGATGCTTGGCCAATATCGTCAATTAGAACAAATAATGGATTCGGGTGATACGACCGCCTTTCAAAACAGCTTTCAGGAGATATATCGCCATCTGGAAACAGCCGATCAACCCCGAACCGAACGGATCTTCGGCACATCGTACCACCAAACACCGTTATTCAAGACCACAGATCATCTGCAAGAACCATCTCAAACGAACCCTTCAATGTTCTCGAACAGTCCCGAAGGAAGACTCCGGCAAATCCAATTTCGTCAGATGGTGAGAGACCTTCCGAGAGCAGCTTTATACTCCCAAGCCTTTATGGAATTTGCCCCGCATCTTCAAATAACCCGATCAAATACCTTCCGTGTCCTTACCCTATCCGATCGAGGATTGGAAGCGTACAAAGGGCATATGTTCACTCAGTTCCGATAAAGATCCCCCGAACTTGACAACCTTGGCTATTTGTGTTATAATACAATAGAACACTAAAACATAACAGAAATGGAGAGACTCAAAATGATCATCAAAAAATGGACATGGGTATGGATGGGAATCGGAATCTTGGCCCTCCTTTTCACGGGTTGCGATTTAGGAACGGACCGCTATGAAAGGAGAATGACCCAACGATGGGACATCCACCAGCTGGGTTCTTTTCCGATCCCGACAACGATCCAAGCGAAGACCCTGAACGGATCAATCGTCGTACGCAGTTTCGAGGGAAACCATATCCAGATTGACACGCGAGCTGTCGTTCAAGGCTTTGGTGCCAAAGAAACCAAAGAATTCGGAGACAATCTACAGGTTCAATTCACCAATAACAACGGGGTCTTGACCTTTTGGGTAGACGATCGAACCCCTCATTTCATAACAAACATCGGCATCTCTTTTGAAATTCTCGTCCCGAACCAATGGCTCGATGACCTTCACCTAACCACATCGAACGGCCCAATTACCATCGAACACCTCCGCGCAGATTTGGATATCCGAACAAGCAATGGAGGCGTGACCCTCCGAAATACCGAGGGGTTGATCCAGGTCCAAACAACCAATGGACGAGTGACAATGGATCGTGTCCGTCTGAGCGAAGGCTCTTCAACGATTCGTTCATCCAACGGGCAAATAACCTTCCAAGGTGAATTACCATCCAGCGGTCTTTTGGACTGGCGGACATCCAATGCCCGGGTTACAGTTGATGTGCCAAGAGATACAGCCTTTCACGGTGATATACGCACCAGTAATGGATCCATCCAAATCACAGACCTCCAACACATCGATCACGTATTCTCACGGACCGAATTCCGCGGCAGCATCAACGGCGGAGGGAACCTCCATCTTCGGATCGTTTCATCGAATGGAGATATCACTCTTCGAGGGAAGTAATAAATGGATCCACCCGATTTCCCGACGCCTCACGAGTTCGGACCAACCGGACGAAGGGTAAAAGGGAAATCCCCTTCTGAGCAGGAGGATGCTTTTTTCTTCCATAAGCATCCTCCTTTTGAATAAACCCTTTCTCAGGCAATCATCGTTCAATGGTGGGCTGGAAAGCCCCCTGATTAAACCCCACCCATGCCCTTCCGGAAATAAATCCATAGCAGAAAGCCCAAATTCCATTACAAGGGTTTATCCCGTTCGCCTTGAACAGATTGTGGTATAATCAGGGAGAAATCCAAGGGATGATTCTCCATTTCCTTCGTTACGAACCAGGAGGGCAAGATGAATGCAATCGAACGGATGATCGGCAGACTTTTTATGATCGGTGTGGACGGGCTTTCCTTGACGAACGACTCTCGAAAGGCATTGCATACGGTTCAGCCCGGTTTTGTCATTCTCTTTTCACGGAACATTTCCGACCGAAATCAAGTGCTGGGACTAGTGGATGAAATCCAGCAAGAATTGGAGGTTCCCGCAGTTGTCTGCATTGATCAAGAAGGCGGGATTGTAACGCGACTGGATGAGGGGTTCTCTGTTTCTCCAGGAGCCATGGCCATTGCCGCAACCGGCAATCCCAGCAATTCCTTTGCTGTGGGTAAAATCATGGGATGGGAGATGAAGAATACTAAAATAACATGGGATCTCGCTCCAGTAGCGGATCTGAACACAAACCCGCTTAACCCGAGTTTGGGCGTTCGTAGCTTTGGAGACCACGCTCCAACCGCCATTCCTTACATCAAATCCTTCTACCAGGGATTGAAAGCGTCTCAAATAGCGGGTTGCGCTAAACACTTCCCGGGGTACGGGGATGTTTCGCTCGACCCGCATCTGGATCTCCCGACAATGGAACAAGATCTCTCCCAACTCCAAGCCCGCGAGTTTCTTCCGTTCCAAGATCTGATGAAAGAGGGAATCGAAACCATCATGCCCACCCACGTATATCTTCCCAAAATCCAAAAAACCAAAAAACCCACTTCGATGGATCCAGATATCCTTATGAAGATTCTTCGTGGCTCATTGAACTACCGGGGGTTGATCGTTGCAGACGACCTTCTGATGAAAGGGGTATTCGATTCCTATCCTCCCGAAGAATCGGTGCGGGAAGGGCTTTTGGCGGGATTGGATGTGTTGACAATCTGCCATGAACCAAGCACTCAGCGATCCGCCTTTACCCACCTTGTCCGATGGATGGAAGCCAATCCTACTGTTCATAGACATCTGAAAGAAACGTTTGACCGCGTAGAAGGATTCCGAAACCGATTTCTTCCCATTTATGACATAGAGCCGCGTTTCGATCTCCAAGGACACAAAATTATGGAACAGATTGCCCTAGATTCCATCACCCTGTTCAAGAACGATGATTATCTGGTCCCCCTTCCTCCGCTCGGGTCGGAAGATCTGATCGTCTCAACGAAGTTATCCCGTCAATCCCAAGCGGAAGAACGCTCGGGGAAACCCTATCTACTGCAGCAATTGTCCGTACACTTCCCCAAAGTGGATACTCTCCAAATCACGCCATCCCTGACCCCTGAAGACGCTCTATCCATCACGAAGAATCGCAAAGGCAAAGTATGCGTTTTTCTCAGCGAGAACGCATACCTTCACCAAGGGCAAAAAGAGCTGATTTGGAATCTGATGGCTCGTTTCGATCGGTTGCTGCTGATTTCCCTTCGCAATCCCTATGATGCCGGGATCGAAGGATTGCGCAACTGCCTGATGACCTATGGATACTCCCAGCCCAGCCAAAAAGCCGTATTTGATATCCTTTTGGGCAAACACCATCCCACCGGAAAGTGTCCGGTAAAAATCCATCTGGTACCGAGGTGATCGGATGACTTCCTGCGCGAACCAGCGCTCCAACAGCAAAATATGCAATTGCACCTATTCCGGATGTCCCCGACACGGAATCTGCTGTGAATGCCTTCACTATCACAGACAGAGAGATGAACTTCCGGCATGTTATTTTTCCAAAGAAGAAGAAAAAACCTGGGATCGGTCAATCTCTTTTTTTGTAAAAAATCGTTCCCGGTGATTGGAGGAAGACAAAACGGAGATTCCCTGTATATGGTATAATTGAATCATCATTAACCAAGGGGGAGAAGGAATGACCCATCAAAATACACAAGGGTATGAAGGCCGTGTGCGCCGTTTGTTGGAAAAAACGGCGTCGAAAGAAATCACCCTTTGCCTGATCCGGAACGAAGAAAGCTCCACAAAGAACCTCCATTACTTCAGCGGGTTCACAGGCACATCGGGTTTTTTTGCCATTACAGATCGAAAACAACAGATCGGAACCGATTCGCGCTACTGGATTCAAGCAGCGGAACAATCCCCGTTCGAATTGGTCCAAGAAACCAAAGACAATGCGCAAACCCTTTTGAAAACCATATGCTCCAAGCATAAAACGATTGGATATGAAGCAGCCACAACTTCAGTGCGATCCTTTCAGATACTCCAGAATCAACTGGGTGACAAGATCGAATGGATTCCGATCGATCCCCTTATTGAAGAACTGCGATGCGTAAAAGATGACATAGAGATCCAAATTATGAAAGAGGCTCAAAGAATCTCAGCGGAAGCTTTTATGGAATGGCTGAATGAAGTGCGTCCGGGACGGACAGAGAAGTTTCTGGCTGCCCATCTTGAGTACCTGATGAAAACAAAAGGGGCCGATGACGCCGCGTTCAGCTCGATTGTGGCTTCCGGATACCGCTCGGCCCTGCCGCACGGAAGAGCCTCGAACAAAATCCTGGAACCAGGAGATATAATTGTCATCGATTACGGTTGCTCCGTAGACGGGTATTGCTCCGATATTACCCGCACCATTGCCCTTGGTCCGATCGATTCCCTCAAAGAGGAGGTGTACGGAATCGTCGCGCAGGCACAATTGGAAGCCTTGAAATCTGCCAAAGCCGGAATGACCGGGAAAGAACTCGATTTCGTTGCCCGAACAATCATCCAAAAGGCCGGGTACGGGGACCACTTTGGCCACGGCTTGGGTCACGGCTTGGGAATGCAGGTTCATGAGGCGCCTTCTGTATCTTTACGGAACGAAAAACCCCTACCCGCAGGCAGTGTCGTTACGATTGAACCGGGAATCTATCTGGAAGGGTCATTTGGCGTTCGGATCGAAGATGACATAGTCCTTTTGAACGATGGAATGCTCAACTTAACCACACTATCGAAAGAACTACTGGTTCTCTCGTAATTTTCCCTGGAGGTGTCATTTTTGTGATCGAAGTCGGTGATCTGAGAAAAGGGCATGTAATTCAACTAGAAGGAAATCTATACCGCGTGGTGGAAGTGAACAAACACTTCATGGGCCGTGGCAGCGGGATCATCCGGTCTCGTCTGAAAAACATACAAACGGGCTACATCACCGAAAAAACATTCTCCAGTGGAGAACGGGTGGAAGAGGCTGAGCTTACCTTCCGTCAAGCAGAATACCTATATTTCGATGGAGATCACCATTGTTTTATGGACCTTGGCAACTACGAACAATACCTTCTCGAACCGGATATAGTCGAAGATGCGATCGGGTACCTGAAAGAGAATATGGAAGTGGTCTTGCTCTTTCATGATGAGCGAATTCTCGGAATTCAACTGCCAACATCAGTGGTATTGGAAGTTACCCAAACAGACCCCAACTTCAAAGGGGATACGGTATCTGGAGGGGGCAAACCTGCCCTACTAGAAACCGGCATGAAAGTAACGGTCCCTATGTTTATTGAAAACGGCCAGAAGATTCGTGTGGATACCCGCACCGGAGAGTATCTAGAACGAGCATAACGCGTTGAGGAGGTGTTCGAAATGGAAGATTCCAAAACCGGAAAATTACCGGATGAACCAAAGATCGAAGGGCTGAAGAAGACCAAATACGGGCAGGTAGATGTCGCAGATTCAGTCATATACGACCTGATCATCGTTGGTCTCAATAAAATTGAAGAAGTCGTCAAAGACCAAAAAAACATTCGAAAAGCGGTCTCTATTGACAGGAAAGCGACCGACAGCTCCGTTTCGGTATCGGTGAGCGTCAAACTATATCTTACCCGAAGCATCCGAGAGGTTGCAGAAACCATTCAGAGCGTAATTAAAGAAGAAGTAGAAGGCATGACTGGTTTGATCAAGGTGGAATCCGTTACCGTCAATGTTCTGGATATCGAAATTCCCGACCGAGATGTTCCGATCGAAGACGAAGAGACGCCCCAACAGGCGGTCCCGTCACAGGATGTTGAGGAAGATCATGATGCAGATCAAAAAATGGGCTGATCGAATCCTTCAGATGGGGATGATCGTTGCGATCGTTTCTGTTCTGTTATGGCTTCTTTCCATCCCAGTAGCCGGGTTCGAAATATGGACTTCCGGTTCCTTCTGGGGCATTTTTCTCCGGGTGTTGGTTAGTGTAGGCGCGATAGCGTTGATCTACCTCGGTATCAAACACAAAGAACAGTACGTCCATACGATGCCCGAAGACGGATTGGATGTGCAGATCTCTCCCGAAGTCTACAAAACCCTGATCAGCCGGGTTCTTGCCAACTATGATGGTGTGGAACTGGATGAATACTCCTTTCGGCCTGCTCAGAGGGATCGGGACGCCATGCTCTATGTTGTCATTCGAACAATGGACCCCTTTTCGATCTCTGAAATTGTGCGCAATCTGAAAGACAAAGTCCAGATGACTCTGACCCAAAGTGTGGGTAGATCCATGAATCTTCAAGTGGTGATCCGAGTAAAACCCTTCGAGGTATCTGTGTAAGGATGGCACAGTCCAAATGGCCTAAAAGAAGAAGGATGCGCGAAATCCTTCTGATGAGCTTATATTCGGTCGACCCAATGAGCGACTGGATCGTATCGGACCTAGAAGCGCTCATCAACTGCGCTTCTGAAGAGGGGGAGCCCATCACGCCCCGACTCAGAACCGAAACGCTCCGATTCGCTCAAGGAATCTTGGAACACATCCTTCCCATCGATCAAGCAATACAGAACCATCTCATGAACTGGAGCTGGGAACGGATTGCTATGGTTGACCGGACCGTCTTACGCATTGCTGTATATGAATTCTTCTATGAAGATGATATTCCGATCGAAGTGACCATAAATGAAGCGGTGGAAATAGCCAAAAAATACGGCTCTGAAAAGAGCGGTGGATTTGTCAACGGAATCTTAAACTCAGTAGCCAGGGATAACGTTTCTCAGGAAAAATGGGCGTTGTCCCCCAAACTTTCAGGGGGTGAAACCAGAAATGCTAAATGACGAAGAAATCGCAAACAAAACGAAAACCCTCCCCATTACCGACATCTGCGCAAATCTGAGAATCCCCAGCGACATGATCCAACCATTCGGTAAAGGGATCGCCAAGATCGATCATACCTACCTGCAAACATTGGATTACAAACCCAAAGGAAAGCTGATCATGGTCACTGCCATTACACCCACACCAGCGGGAGAAGGGAAGACAACGACCAGCATCGGCCTGGCCCTCGCTTTGAATCGCTTGGGAAAACCGTCGGTGGTCACCCTTCGAGAACCCTCTTTGGGACCAGTGTTCGGCGTAAAAGGAGGTGCTACGGGAGGAGGGCGCGCGCAAGTCCTGCCAATGGATGCCATCAATCTCCACTTCACCGGAGACATCCATGCCGTATCCACCGCCCACAATCTTCTTTCTGCCCTGATCGACGCTCATCTGCACCATGGAAATGGGCGAAACATCGACCCTTCGTCCATATTTTGGCCACGGGTGATGGATATGAACGACCGGAGCTTACGCAACATCATCGTGGGGTTGGGCGGAGGATCAAATGGAATCATTCGCGAGGACGCCTTCATGATCAGCGTCGCTTCCGAAGTGATGGCCATCCTTTGCCTTTCCCGGGATCTAGAAGACTTGAAAACCCGAATGGCACGGATCATGATCGGACTGGATCGGGATCGAAATCCCGTCTTTGCTTCGGATTTACAGGCTCAGGGGGCCATGGCGGCTTTGATGAAATTCGCGATCAATCCCAACATCGTTCAGACCACAGAGAATACCCCAGCCCTGATCCATGGGGGACCGTTTGCCAATATCGCCCACGGAACAAATTCTATCATATCCACCAACATGGCGCTGAAAATGTGCGACTATACCATAACCGAAACAGGATTTGCTGCGGACCTCGGGGCAGAAAAGTTTTTCGATTTTGTCACGCGTGTAGGTGGTTTTTGGCCAGATGGAGTGGTTTTGGTCGCATCCATTCGCGCGCTCAAAATGCATGGAGGGGCCTCCAAAAAGGAATTGGGCCATGAAGATGTGCAAGCCATGGTCGATGGCTTTGAAAACCTGAAGGTCCATATTGAAAACCTTCGCAAGTTTGGAATTCCGGTTGTGGTGGCCGTCAATCGATTCCCGGGCGATTCGCCCCGCGAGGTGGAGCGCTTAATTGAAATGGTCCAACAAAATGGCGCAGCAATCTCTTTGAGCGAGGTGTGGGAAAAAGGATCCGAAGGCGGCATTGATATGGCCACAAAAGTCATCGAGATGGCCAGTCAACCAACCACCGAGCCAAAACGCCTCTATCAGTGGGACCAACCATTGGAAGAAAAGATCGAAGTGATCGCAAAGGAGATTTATCGAGCCGCAAAGGTAGAATACATGCCTGATGCGCGCCGATCCATCCGTCGCTTCTCGAAAGATTTTGGCCACCTGCCTGTGATCATAGCCAAAACACAAGCCTCCCTCTCTGACGACCCCAAAAAGATTGGAGTGCCCAAAGACTACACCTTTACCGTTCGCGATATTTCGGTTCGTTCTGGCGCGGGGTTTGTTGTCGTGTTTGCAGGCGACATCATGACGATGCCCGGGTTGCCCAAATCACCCGCTGCAAATCAGGTAGATATCGATGCGTCGGGAAAGATCAGTGGTCTTTTCTGATCGCCGCCACTTCTTTCTTCGGTCTGGGGATTAGCACAAAATCAGCGATCGAATACCTGAGGGCTTCGGAATCGGGGCCATTGTTCCTATCCCATAAAGACACCCTCACCCAGCGCGATAAGGAGTGGTTGGAAGAGCGAAGTGTATCGTATGAACAAGGGGGGCACACCCGGCAGGCCTTACAAAGCCATCGGATCGTTGTCAGTCCTTCGGTCCCGCCGACACAACCAATGATTGTGGAAGCTCAGCGGAGAGGGATTCCGGTTATGACGGATTTGGATCTCGTTGCTGGCCGAATCAGCCCCAATCATCGAACGGTCGGGATTACAGGGACGAATGGAAAAACAACATCCGTTGAATGGCTCACCCACATCCTAAACCAGACGGATGAAGCGGTCGCTTTGGGCAACATTGGCCAATCCCCTGCTCGTTTTTTCCTGCAAAACCCTTCTTGGCAAGGTCGGTTTATCGTCTTTGAGTTAAGCAGTTTTCAACTCCACTATATTCGCTCACTATACTTAGACATTGGGGTTCTGCTGAACATAACCCCGGATCATCTTTCTTGGCACGGCAGCATGGAACTGTATCGAAAAGACAAACTACGGATTATCGAACGCGCAACACAGGTGTCTATCTTGCAGGAACAAGACCGAATCGCCTTCGGAATCTCAGCTCATGATTCCATTCAGACCGTATCCTCGACCCACCCCGATGTGGCCTGTCTGATCGACTTATCGCAAAAAAAGTTCCGGATTCGCCTCCCGAATCAAGAGGCCGAGATATCCTTTGAACAGATCCAACTCCAAGGATTTCATAATCTGATCAATGGCGCGCATGTCGCATTGTCTGCCTTTCTTCTCGGCGCGGACCCTGCAACGATTCAAAACGGACTGAACACCTACACCCCTTCGGAACACCGAATGGAAGTCTTCCATAAGCATGGCAGCACTCTTTTTGTGAACGATTCCAAAGCCACCAATTTGGATGCCACAGTCAAAGCAATTCAAACCTTTGGAAATGGGAAGAAAAATATCATTCTACTCGCAGGGGGATGCCCAAAAGGAGATCAATTTGAAGCGCTCGCTGCAGAAGGCAAGGATCATGTCCGAATTGCGCTTCTGTGCGGGGAAAGCGTTCCCTTCATCTCCCGCGCTATGGAAGGAAAGATTCCGTACGAAACCTTTCCCCGATGGCCTATGGCCATCAAGCGGGCAATCGAACTGATTCAGGGCGATGATGTGATCCTGTTCAGCCCCGCTGGATCGAGTTTTGATTTTTTCTCGGATTATGCCCAGCGGGGCAAGCAACTCAAAAAGTGGATGTTGGATGAACTCTCTCATAAATAGCCGTATTTGGGAAGAATTTCCCGGTCTTCCTCGTCTATTCCCTGGGAATCAAGCGGTATACATGGAAACATAAACCAGACATAATTGGAATAGGGGTAACCAATGGTGTATAATTGCTCTGAGGGTTCTTTCTTATGATTTGTTCCTTTTTTGGGGGGAGGCGATTGCCTTTGAGTCGGTTTCGACACCAGCGAAAGATTTATCAATCCGCCGCAGTCATTGTTTTGGCATGTGTTTCTTTTTTGCTTTCCTGTATGCCTGCGCAAAACTCGATCAAACCGCCCAGTACGGAGATTGTCCGCGTTCAACCCAAATATGGCGCTTCCGGTGTGGTTATTGAAGTATCCGGAAGAGACGAAAGAACCCCTGTCGAAGAGTTGTTTTACGTATATTGGGTGGGAACCACAATCGAATCCACCACTACCTCCACCAAGATTCAAATCGATTCTCATATGCTTGGGGAAGGGACCCATACCTTCCGCGTGGCCGCGGTGAACCAGTATAACCTTGCCGATCCCGAACCGCCTCAAAGAGAATTCAAAGTGGATCTGACCCCCCCACCGACACCCACCGCAACTGCATATCTGGAATCCGGGCAGATCTATTTCTCCTTATCCGTACCCGAACCACCCAATGATTTCGCAGGATATTCCATCCAGGCCCAGACCCCGGGAAACGAACCGCGGGTTTATACAGCGCTTGCGCGAGATCATGCCATATCCGCTGAACGCACGGAATACGCCTTCCAAGTCAAGGCGTTTGACGATGTAGGAAACCATTCTCAACCCTTTGCCTTTGCTTTGGACTTGACAGAAGATCGGCCTCCATACCTAAATAACGCCCTACCGGAACGGATCGGATCTGCGCATCGAGAGATCGAGCTGGATGTCCGCGATGACTGGGATCATCCAGAAGACATAACCATCATAGCCACCCTCACAACCATTTCCTTAGAGGTCCGGCCCCCGATGATTCGAATTCCTGCTTCTCACCAACCCCGTGAAGGCAAGAACACCCTTTCGATCTTGCTGATCGACAAACAGGGCAATCAAACCAGTCTCACCCATTCACTGTATATTGACCTAACCCCTCCGGAGACACCCTACCAACCCAAGCTATCCACCATGTTCGGAGGGTATTTTTTAAGCTGGAATCTACAGGATGACGCGCAATCTTACCGGATATATGGACTTAACGAAGGTGAAGACGACTGGGTTCTGTTGGAGGAAACCCGACAGAATCAAATTCTTCTTTCCGAACGGTTCTTACAGTACTCGGTCAGCGCCTTGGACCGTGTGGATAACGAGAGTTTGCGTTCATATCCCGTGCGGACCTATCCGGAAAAATACGTCCCTGTCGTATCTGCAGAAGAAATGACAGTATTCCAAGACAACACGTTGCTAACGACTCTATTCTCGCCATACATCATCCGAAACCCTGTTCAAATTCCCCAAAATGTCACGGTAGCCTTAGAACGAGGAATAGAAATCATTTTTGAAGAAGAGGGCCGGTTCGAGATCCTCGGTGAGCTTATCACGTATCCTTCTGAAACGGAACGAAGAACGCGATTGCGCCATGAAACCGATTCTATCCTTCCGGGATTGATCATCCAGGGCGGAAGCGTATGGCTGGAAAACTTGGACAGCATAGGCAACGGCGGAACATGGGTCCAAATTTCCCATCATGGAAGCTTTCAGGGAATCAACCTTTCTGTCTCGGGCTTTGAAGAGGTCTTCCGCATAAATGAAATGGAATCCCTGCTTATCAGCAATTCCCAGTTTGAAACCGGCAGTTTGATACGCGGAAGCAACGCCAAAAACACCCGAATTATGGATTCCATTATCCACGCGTCAAACGCGATCGACCTGATTGGCGCGGTTGAACTGTGCATTTCTGGAAGCATTATCCAAGCGTCAGAAACTGGGATCCAGCTTCGGGACCTATCCAATCTTCAATTAACCCAAACATCGATTCATGCGCCGACAGCTGTAGAAGCCACCAAATTCTGCACCATTGACGGAGTTGACGTCTTTGTCGAATCCGGTGAAACGGGATTCCTATTATCCAGCGCTTCCACCTTGAACCTGAGAAGAAGCGAAATTATGGGTGCAACCAATGGGATCCATATCCGCAGCAGTGGATATCTGTATCTTTCCGAAAGCCTTGTCCAGAACTGCATCACAGGCATACGGGCTGAAAATAGCGATCTCCGCGTGTTAAACACCCATATCCGCTCAAACCGAATTGGAATGGTAATCGAAGGCAGGCACACCCTTTCCGAAGAATCGGTAACCTACTCAGACAACGAGCACGACGCGATCCGAAAATAGCCGAAGCCTCTTTGCCTAACAATTCATCTCCCAAATCTCTTTCAGTTGCTTCTTCATAGAACGTGCTCTGCGTGCCTGTTCCTCAACGACCGCTTCCGCTTGATCATGGTCCATATCTTGGGTCTGTTCCACAAAAGATGCCACTCGGGCATAGTAAATCGGAACCAACGATTGAATCAACCCGTCTCTCAATTCATGATTGCGGTAGAGGGAAGCAAACCGAAACACCAAATCCAACCAATCCGCGCTTGCAATCATGCCCGATTCCTCCACACTCTTCCATCGCTGGGATGCAGCCGGATCAAAGTGCGTCAAAAGAAAATCTTTCTGTTGGCGAAAAAGGGTTCGCGAACGGCTTCGAAGATTGTCCAAATCCACTACCAATGGCTCCAACTCAACCTCCGGAATCGTTCCCATGATTGGAACATCCTCCAACGCATCTTCATTGGCCTTCCATATTGACTGATAGACCTCCATCATCGTGAACAACGTCCCCACCACTTGAGAAAACATAGGGCCCAAATGCTTCCCGGGATCTTTCACATCATGAATCTTTGCTCCCAGAGCGGCTTGGGCGATGGGAAGCTCTGCTTCACACAACGCGACGGTGGTCATCCAAATATCGATTCCAAACCGAGCAACATCTGTTTCCCAGACAACCTCGGGTTTTTGAATATACCGTTCAATCATGGAAGCGCTCACACCAAAATCGCCCCCGATCGGTTGGCGCACCTTCCGATTGTAGAGCATGCAAGTCAACGGATAGCAGATGTGATTGGTGATCGTTCCATCATATTTATGCCGTTGGTAGAAAGGTGTGATGTAGGACGCCGTTCCATCCAAAATAGGACGGGCCAATAAATCAACCCAATGAGGTCGGACGCTGCGAAGGTCCGAATCCAAAAGGACCAAACAACGGGATTCAAGGATATGCGCAGCTTCCATAATGCTCCTCAAAGCACTTCCCTTCCCCGGGAGCCCCTCATACTCAAAGCTCAGTTTGGGAATGTCGCCGGTTTCGGTCTCCATAAAAACCTTCTGCGTGCTGTCTTGACTGCCCCCATCAGAATTGAGGATGCATCCCCTTCCCCCGAAATATTGCTCAATCCCTTGATACGCTTGCTGTACCACAAATGCGACAGTTGATTCGTTCTCATAACTGGGAATGCCCACCACCACATCAGTCCCTTTGGGCAACTGTTCGAGTGCCTTTATTGTTTCAGTTCTCAATGCGCTGCTCATGGCACACCTCCTTTTTTTAGATCAATTTTTGGGTCTGGGGGTCAAACAAACAGATTCGCTCGGGGTTGATGTAGAATGTATGGCGACTTCCATCTTCCAGGATCTCGTCCCCCGGAATCCGGATGACAATCCGTCCCTCTTCGAATCCCAGATGGATAATCGTCTCGGCCCCCAACCGTTCGGAGAAATAGATGGTTCCGCTGATCGGAATAAAGGATTCTTGTTGGCCATGATGAATGTTTTCCGGCCGTATGCCCAGGATCAGTCGATCATACCCACCCTCCTCGACAATTGACCGCATCATCTCGGGACAAGGAAGGGTGAAATCTTTCGAGACCAGTTTCATCTTCCCCTCCTGAACACTGATTTCCACATCAACAAAATTCATCTGAGGAGAACCGATAAACCCAGCAATAAAGGTATTGGCAGGGCGGAGATAAATTTGATCCGGTGTATCGATCTGATGGATCACTCCGCTTTTCATAACGGCGATCTTGTCCCCCATAGTCATTGCTTCCACCTGATCGTGGGTGACATAGACCGTTGTGGTTCCAATCTTCTGCTGCAATTTTTTCAATTCGCTCCGCATGGTCACGCGCAAAAGCGCATCCAAGTTGGAAAGAGGTTCATCCATCAACAGGACAGCCGGCTCGAGCACAATCGCCCGGGCTACAGCAACCCGCTGCCGTTGTCCACCAGACAGCTGAGCGGGATAACGGTCCAGAAGCTCGGAAATGCTTAACAGTTCCGCTGTTTCCTGAAGCCTTTTCTGAATTTCCTCTTTTGAAAACTTCTTGATTTTCATGGGATAGGCAATATTGTCCCGAACCTTCATATGAGGCCAAACCGCATAACTCTGGAACACCATGGCAATATCCCGGTTTCTTGGTTGGAGATGAGTAACCTCCATGTCATTGAACCGGATGGCTCCGGATGTTACCTGTTCCAAACCCGAAATGCATCGCAGCAAAGTGGTTTTGCCGCATCCAGAGGGCCCCAACAAAACAACAAATTTGCCATTTTCGATTTCCAGATCCACCCCGTCTAGGGCGCGAACCGTTCCAAAGTGCTTATGAACCGCTTGAATGAATACTTTGGCCAAAACAATCACCCTCTCATTTCAAGGATATGCCCCACATGCTCATGAGGTATTTCCGTGTAAAGAAAATAAAGATCATTGCCGGTACAGCCATGACCGTTCCGGCTGCAAATTTGAAATAATCCGGGGATGTCATCGCAGTATTGAGGATATGGGCTGGCAGCGTTCTGTTCACCAGGGTAAGGACAGCAGCCACAAATACTTCATTCCAAGAGAGGATGAAGGCGTAAATAGCCGAAGCCGCAAGACCCGGTAAAGCAAGCGGAAGCGTAATCCGCAAAAAAGACCCAAATCGGCTCAAACCGAAGACCATCCCAGCTTCTTCATACTCCACGGAAATCCCGCTGAGAATTCCGGATGTAATGATGACGATAAAGGGGAGAATCATCGATGTATGGGCCAACGAAACGCCCAAAATCGTGTCATTCAATCCGATCCGCAAATATACGGTAATCAAAGGGACCGCAATAATCAAAACAGGAAAGGATCGAGTCATCAAAACGATGATCCGAAGCAAGTTTTTCCCTTTGAAGACATACCGCGCAAGAACATAGGCGGCCGGAAGTCCAATCAAAAAGGAAATCAGAATCGACCACAAGGCTACCTGAACGCTGTTCATCGTTGCTTCCCAGCCTTTCAGACGAACGAACAACGATTCCAGATGGTTCAAAGTCAGCGAACGGGGCAGGATCTGATCCATCTTGTAGTATTCGGTAGAGGGTGTGAGAGAAGCAATCACGATCATAAAGACCGGTCCCACGAACCACGCGAAAATCAACACGCACACCACCAAAATGGCAATCTTTTTGATCACGCGAGTCCCCCCCTCTCTTCATACTTCTTCGGCCGGAAGAATACCAGATACAGCCAACTGATGATAACCGAAACCAATGCAATCATCAACCCGTATGCGGAAGCCATATTTGGATTATGCAGCTGCGTCTGATAATAATAAGCCTCCCCTGCCATCACAGGAATCCCTCGATCGTTGAGAACCCAGACCACCCCGAAAATTTGGAAAGCAAATAGCGTACGGATAAGAAGAGCAGCCATCATAGATGGTCTCAGAACGGGCAGGATGATTCGGGTAAACTTCTTCCATTTGGAAAAGCCGAAGATATCAGCCGCTTCCAAATACTCTTTGTTTACCGCTTGAAGACCCGCCAAAAGAATCACGAAGACAAGGGGCGTTGCCCTCCATATCTCAGTGATGATAATAACCCAAAACGCGCGGTCTTGAACATGCCGACCAAGAAAATACATCGGAAACTCGATCAAGCCCGTCATCACCAAAGCCTTGTTGAGCAACCCAGAGTACCCGAAGACGGTATAGCTCATCAACGAAGCAGACACATCGCTCAAAGCCAAGGGAATGGCGATGATATATAGGATAAACAAATACCCTTTGAATCTTTGATTCACAAAAAGCGCCAAGGCAAGACCCAAAATCAGCTGAAGCGGAACGATGATCCCGGTAATGACCAGTGTATTTTGCAGCGTTACCCAAAATTCACCGGACCGGACCAGCCGTTCGAAATTCCCCCAAGGACCTTGCGGACTGGTAAAGGCAAGAATAAAAGTCTGAATCAGGGGAATCCCCATAAACAAGATCAAATAGGCAATCAAGGGTGAAAACAGCAGAAACGGAACCGGATCTTTTTTGTAGACCATCTCCACTCACATCCTTCTGGAATTGGATTATCGAAAAAGATCGGGAGCCCTTTCGGGCTCCCGTATCTCCGGATGGTTTATTGGTAATATCCGGCGTCAGGCTGCGGAATGGGCGCTTGCACATCTTTGAAGATTTCGACAAGCTGAGGCGCCAGTTCCTTTACAACCCGCGCGGCATCTTCCTTGTTGATAACAATTCTCTGGAAAGCCGTTCGATAGACGTTGTTGAAGTCTCCACCTCTCGCTCCCAGTCCAGGAATGAATGCGACAAGAGAATCCGGCGCGCTGGATTGCGCAATTACAGCCGAAGCAAGGCTTCGCATCGGTCCTTCGGGGATGATGCCTACGGCCTCTTCAACAACTGGGAAAAATCCAACGACTTCAAGAATCTGGTTCTGCACTTTGGGAGAAGTCAGATAATCGATCGCTTTGATCGAGTCGGCGATAGCAGGCGCGTCTTTGGGAATTCCAAGCCCCACGAGGACTGTGATGTATCCGCGTCCAGCGGGACCTGCGGGCAGAGGCACGGGAATAAAGCGGTCGGGATCATGCCGAATCGCGTCACCCAATCGCGCGGTATGGTCCCATGCGATCCATACTTCGTTGCGCAAAAGGGGTTCGCTCATGGCGCTCCAAGTGGATCCAGCCGGGTTGACATAATCAAAGAGCTCCGTAAGATATGCCCACATATCGAGCGCGGCTAATGAATCGAACTTCAGCATCTGACCGCCGGTGAAGGCAGGGAAGATATGACCGTGCAAAAATCGATGCCAAAGGCCCAACGTGGATTCCGGGAATCCGACCATCGGTCGTCCGGTGCCTCGCGTGATATTCTTGGCCCATGCAAGAAGAGCGTCATAGGTCCACTTCGGAGAAGCGTTCATCACATCTTGTCGGGTCAGGCCAGCAGGAAGGTAGTCAAAGGCCTGGGCATTTACAACCATCAGGAAGGTTGCCTGCAACCAGGGAATGAATTGAGTGACTCCATGCCCTTTGGCATAATATTCAAAGGTGGAGATAAAGGTGCGATCCGGGAACTTGATATCCGACATATCCCTGAGCAATCCGCGGGCTGCCATCAGATCGAATCCACTCTGCAAATCTCCATAGAGATTCACGATGACTCGTCCAGCTGCTTGTTCTGCTTGAATCCGCGTATTCGCCTCCTCATAGCTCAGGGGCAAAAACCGGATGTCAATCCCTTTCTCTCTCTGCATCGCGGGGAGCAGATTCCCTTCAAAGAACTCCCGTTCCGTTGCAGGGTGGAATTGGGTAGAGATAAATGCCACACTGCCATAACTAACTGTACCGATCAATAATCCTACCAAAACAAATACCAGCAACACCTTTTTCATTGTCTTTCCCTCCTTTTGTGGTATCAAAACGCTTATGAACCGTCAAAAGCGTTTTTTATCAATCGAGTGCTCCACCTTTTGCAGATTTTGCACCAAGTGTTCGTTTTTCCAAACAATCATCGAAACCAAAATATCCAGAACACACATCTGAGACGCGCGCGCGCCAAACGAAGCCACCCCCACCTCGAAGCCCTGAGGACTGGTGTAAATCACTTGATCCACATTTTGAGCCAGGGGAGAATCCTTGCCTCCCGTAATTCCTACGGTTTTCGAACCTACATCCCGCGCGATCTGAACAGATTTGACGGTATCTTTGATGGTCCCCGAAACGGACACAGCGATCACAGTATCTTGTTCGTTGCAATTCGCAGCAACAATCGCCTGCATATGAGGATCCGAATAACTAACGCTGCTCAATCCCAGACGGGCCAACATACCCGCCCCCATATCCGCCATCACACCGGACGCCCCCACTCCGAAAAACAATACCCGTCTCGAAGCCATAATCCAATCGGATACCGTTTCGAAGACGCGTGTCTCAACCAGTTTTTGCACATCATCCAAAGCGTTGTGTCCGCTTTTGATAATATTATGAATGATATCTTCCACTCCAGTCACAGATCGGGAAACCATCTTCTTGTTCTCCAGCGAAGACAGTTCGCGCACCAAACTAATCCGAAAATCTGAAAATCGGTGAAACCCGAGTTTTCGGACAAACCGGGAAACGGTCGCGTCGCTGCATCCAGCGTTTTCGGCGAAATCATTGATCGAGAAATGGATTACGTCATCCGCTCGCTCGATCAGATATTTCGCGGCTTTCTTTTCCGATGGCTTCAAGGAGTCGAACAAACCCTTGGTCTTCAGAAGAATCGTACTCACGCTCATACAAGCTCCATTCGTAAAAAGTTTCCTTCAAGAAAGTTATTTTCCTGAATTATTTCTACACGAAATGATTATACATCAACCCAATGCCAAGGGTCAAGGATCGAATGGAATCAAAAGAAGAAGAAAGGAGAAGAAACCGAAAGGAGATCTGGAATAATCACCGACAACGCCCACTAATCACGGGATCGTTTCATTATGGCGGAAAAGATCTTCCAAACAGCTATATCGCTGATTTTCGGGGTTAATTTTCGGTACTCGATCGCGGAAAAAGTCTCGGTGATCTGGGTCAAGTCGGGATCATCCGCTTCTTTGGATAACTCGTTGGGCGTCAAGGGATCCAATCCCGGATACTTTTGCCTCCGAATCCGTTGATAAAGAGCGCGGACTAAAGAAGGCCCCGAAAGAGAACTCAGGTCGTCCCATCCAGTCTCTCCTTCTCCTTCAGGGGGATCCTGGGCTTGGGTGTATTTCGGTTCTGGAGCGACCTTTCTCATGATGATCCACAACCATCCAAGGATCGCTGCCATCAGAAGGATCACCAAACCCCACAGAAGCACTCTGCGAACCGCGCCTAAAGATGGGCGGGGAGGCGGTTCAGCTGGATCAGCCGTTTCGAGATCCAAAGAAGGATCTCGGATATACTCCACAGAGTACGTTTGGCCTTCGGTGGGCACACCGGGCAATGTGATCTCCAAAGGGTCGGGTTGGTAGTTTGAGAGCCAGACATTGAGAAATATCGCGCCCGCGGCAAAACCCAGCGCTACCACCCACCACATCCGCGCCACTCGGCTCCTGGTGACAATAATCAGCCAGAGAAGGCGAATCAGGGTCAGAAAAGATAGCAGAAGAACCCCATAGAACAACCATTCCAGAATCTGAGCAGGTAGGGCGACATCCTGACCTTCATCCACGCCCGTAGTAGGGATAAAGGCAACCGATCCGGGTTCTTCCGCCCCATGGGGCAAATCTGATCCGATATGGACTGTTATTGTGGCGGGATCGGTCTGTTGACTTTGAGCTTCGGCCCCTGCGGTCCATAAACCAATCGGCGCAAGGGAAAAGGGAATCAACAGAATCAGCAGAACAGGAATCAGCAAACCCAGACTGACACGCGCTGACCGTGAAGTTCGGAAAAGGGCAAATATCCCAATGGCGCAGCAACCGATCGCGAATACGCGGCTCTCCGAAGGAGCCAAAAAAAGCAACGAGATGCCGGGAACTGCCCCCCAAAGCATCCGCTTCTCCAAGGGAGGAACCCATCCCAAAGCGATGATCAGGCAAAAGGAAAACCCGAGTCCGAACGCCAGGTCCATCTGTCCCAAAATGGCAGTCGCGATCAAAACCACCCCACCCCCCAATCCGAAGAGAAACCGGATCGAACGGGGTATAAAGACCATCACTGCAATCCATCCAACCCCGACCCAATGGAACCAGGCTGTTGGAGTCGCAAAAGCTGCGGTCATCATCGCGGGCAACAAGCGCGCTATATTAGGGAACATGGTCCACCGCCTCTTGCAACGCGTCGTTTTCCTGCAAAAACCGCACAATCACGCCATTTTCCATCAGGATATGCGCTTGGCGGAGCATCTCGCGCAAATCGGGATGCGGCATTCCATAACTCCTTGAAGGAAGGGTGGATGAGGACCGATACCCATACGGCATGATCAAAACCACAACCTTGGCGCTTCGGGCGCGAACCTTCATCAGCAAGGGCACTTCTGAAGAAGAAATATGCATGCACAGAATCACAACTGTGTCGTTCATGGTCGTTGTCATCATGCGCCCACGCAAATACTCCACCATGGATTCTTCCGGCCGCTCGCAGCCGCGGGCGCGGGTCAAGTCTTCCAGATAGGGAACATAATCCGCACGCGGATACTGGCTTTCGGTGATTTTCTCTCCCACAATGACCAATCGAACAGGCACGCTCATCCCCTTCAAATCTTCAATCAAGCTTGCCGCAGCATCCACAACCACATCTTCATAGACCACGCGCATCTGTTTCCATGCCTGATTGATCACAATATCTCGGGGCAGGTTGAGATCGACCAAAAGCGTGACATTGCCCAAGGCGGTCTTTTCGAACTCTTTGGCCATCAACTGATTCATCCGGGCAGATAGCTTCCAGTGAATCCGATGCATCGGCTGATGATCATACTCCTGCAGATGGGAGAGGCGGGACGTGTCCTCCAACATTGGGTATGGCGTCTTTCGCCCGTATATGATCTCTCGGAGCACCTCTTTCCGAAAAAAGAGAGGCTCCACTCGGGGAAAGACAATGACCGAATCCCCGAGATCATCGGTCCGGAAGATTTCGAACAGGCCCAAAGGATGGGCGTAATGGAGAGAAACGGTTCCAAGCCTTTTGACGCCCCGTGTATAGAAGCACCCTTGGGCATCGATTTGGGTTTCCTTGTTGCCCATAGCCACAATCGGAAATTCCTTGTTGACCAATCCCGGTACGGACGAAACCATCCGCGCTTCCAAAGGAATGGAGAGCGAGCGATCATTATGGATCGAGAGTCGAATCCCAAACGATTCATGAACAAAGAGCCGCGTTCGGGAAAGGGAACGGTTCAGACGAATGGCCCGCATCACGCGTTGGGTTTGGAAAAAGGTCATCCACACCCAGCCCAAAAAAAAGAAGCCCACCAAAGAATAGGGCGTGAATAGAAGGATCTGAAGGCTGCCAAACCCGATGGTCAACCACAGAAGAGGGCGGAAATGAGCCCGGCACATAGATCAGACCACCGCAGTCTTTGAAAGGACGTCGTCCAGGATATCCCGCGTGGTCTCCCTTCTGATCTTTGACTCCGTTGTCTGGATGACTCGATGTCCCAAGACGCTATGTACGCAGGCCTTCACATCATCAGGCAGCATATGATCGCGTCCCTCCATCATGGCAAGCACAGAAGCGATTCTCATCAACGCGATGCTCCCGCGCGGGCTCGCGCCCAATAGCAAAGAGGGATGGGATCGGGTGGCGTGGACAATTTTCACAATATACGCGGCAACCGCCTCGCTGATGACAATTGTTCGGGGAATGCCCAAAAGGTCCTCCACCTCGCTCTGATCCACCACTGACTCGAGAGCGCTTAATGGATGGGACACCTTTTGGTCCAGGATCACTTTTTGCTCGGTTTTCGGATCCGGGTATCCGATCTGAACCCGAACCATGAATCGGTCCAATTGAGCTTCGGGCAAGGTAAACGTCCCTTCGTATTCGATCGGATTCTGAGTGGCCAACACAAAGAAAAAAGGGGATAAGGGATGAGTTTGACCATCCACAGAGATCTGATTCTCGCCCATCGCCTCCAACAGAGCCGATTGGGTCCGAGGTGTGGCCCGATTGATTTCGTCAGCCAACAGAAAATCGGTAAAGACCGGTCCTTCCATGAACTGAAAGGAACCGGTGTTGCGATCGTAAATATTCAACCCCGTTACATCTGTGGGCAACAGGTCTGGGGTAAACTGAATCCGTTTGAACCCCAATCCCAACGAAAGAGCCAAAGCGCGCCCCAAAACGGTTTTGCCCACACCCGGCACATCTTCAAGCAACACGTGTCCTCTCGACAAAAAGGCCGCCATAACCATCCGGATCGTTGCCTCTTTCCCCAAAATCACACGGGACACATTGCGGACAATCTTGGAAACTGTTGGTTCAAAGGAAGCGATCATATCAGAAACCAATCCTTTCTGCTCAGTCTTCAAAATACCCACATACCATACGCGCAGCGCGCAGCCAACTCCCCGCCTCTTCGTCCATACGCTCGTTTTGGTACCGGAAATCATATTTCCGGATCACCTCATCGAGCTTCCGCTGCATCCGTTCCATCGATCGCTGTTGACAGACAGCCAACTCCTGGCGAAGCTTGGAATCTCCGCAAAGGGTCCATGCTTTCGAAAAATGAGGCAGGCAGAGCCCATCGCTCTCTCGAAACCGACGCGCAAACCCCTCCACAACCAAAGACTCCAACAGTCCTTCCAAACTCTTCTCTTCCACACTCTCCTCCAATTCGCAGGCAGGACACTTGCGCTTCAATCCAAAGACCCGATCCCGAAAAGGAGTAGCTTTGCCTTTATGGCGCGGCAATTGGTCCATCCGCTGGCTCATCGTTCCGATAACGTCCCGCAATATGATTGACTGGCCCAGCACGCCACCCATGCAATACAGCAACCGAGAATGGGGGGCGCAAAAGCCCCCCGATTCGCGAAGATGCTGACGAAGGCCCCGATCATTGACCGACTCGTACATCAACCCATCCAAAAAACGAACGAGTTCATGCCGAATGAGCGCGCAAATCGGGCACCCTTCTTGAGAAAGATAGGAGCTGAGCTCCCAATAGACCTGTTCCTTTTCGATGACTCGCTTATGTCTTTGCAGGGATCGTTTTTCCAACCATGCCAAATCCGATGCTCAACTCCATTGTCCATTTTTGGTGGTTTGAAGGATTGCGCGGTAGATGATATCCAAACCGACATCGTTGAATCCCCCACCAGGTAAGATGATGTTGGCAAAATACTTCTGCGGTTCCACAAAACTTTGGAACGAAGGAGCCACAAACCGGCGATATTGATCGATAATGCTCTCGATCGATCGTTTTCGTTCCACCATATCCCGTTCAATCCGTCTCAGCAATCGTTCGTCGTCCGGGGTCTCAACATACACGCTAAAGTCGAACAGATCCCGCAAGGAATCCTGGTGCAAAACGAAGATCCCCTCTACGATGATCACCTCAGAAGGTTGCACAGGAATGGTAATCCCGGTTTCCCTGCGATAGGTGATGAAGCTGTAGGAAGGCATCTGAACGGTCTTTCCTTCTTTCAACTGCTTCATATCGCCTTCGAACTGGCGGAAATCAAAGGCGGAAGGCGCGTCAAAATTGAAATCATGGGGCCGGATTCCGGGTGGAAGGTCCACGTAATAATTATCCATACTGATGATCGTGCATTCATTCCCAATCTGCTGAGCCAACCGATTGGCCACGGTTGTCTTTCCCGAACCGCTCCCTCCCACAATACCGATCAGCATTACAGACCACACTGCTGTCGTTCTTGGGGTGTCAGAAACCCATAGAAAAACTCGTGCTTTCCATAGCGAAGCCAATAGCGGTTCTTTTTCAGCTGGGCCACGATCTCGGTCACTTTTTGGATTGCTCCGGATTTGACTAACGGAATCACCATCAACAGCCGCAAATAATCGTTATCTGGCTCGAATTCCTGAAACCGCTCCACTTGAGTAAGGACGGCATCATATTGCTCGTTTTCCAGCTGAAACCGGCTCCAAACCTCCAGCTCGCTGATATTGCGGGGGACCATCTCCAAGATGGTTCGTCGGATCTGCTCGGTTCGTTCGTTGCGCCCGCTCTCATCGTACAACTTGTACAAATGATACAGACCGTAAATATTGTCGGGATTGCGCTGGAGATAATGCTCCAACAGATCGATAGCCTTGTCTGGCAGATTGGCGTTCAGGTAAGCATCCACAAGAAAAAAGGTGACAAATGGGTCGTCTGGCTGATACTGAATGACCTTTTTCCAATGAAATATGGCCTTTTCATAATCCCCGAGGTTAAAGTAGGTCTGGCCCAAGGTATAGTACGCCTCGGTCAGATACGGATCGATCTCCACCGCCTGTTTCAGATATCCAATGCCTTCCACCAGAAGACCACGTTCCACAAGCACCGACCCTTTAATCTCCAAAGCCCGCACTGACTTCGGATCAACCTCAAGGGCAAGTTCGACCAAGCGGATCACTTCATCCCATTCTTCCCGATCGAAATATTCAAAGACCATATCCATAAACGATGTCATGTTGATATGCTTCATTGCGGAGCAGTCGATCCCCATCTCCTGTTGGAATGAAACCAACTCCTCGGATGAAACCGGCAAAAGAAAGTTCGCCGGCAGGTCTCCCCCAACCAATCGTTCCATCTGCCTACAATCTTCGATCAATGAAATCAACCGTTCATGATTTGCGAAATCTTGTTCAAAATCGTCCCAGCTCCCCCCATACCATAGATCACGGAAGATCCATACCATAGGGATCCACTGGTCGATACTGGCCAAAAATTGGGATCCTTTCACCTCTACCATGTCCATCCCCCCAATAAATCGCATAATCATTCCTGGTAAAATGGACGAATTCTCACCGGTATGAATTCGGAAATCTCCGATCGAATACGGTATAATAGATCAAAACCAAACGATGAGAGGAAGGTGAAACCCATGTCGCTATCAGATGTCTGCGGCCCTGTGATGATCGGTCCGTCCAGTTCTCATACTTTGGGAGCTCTGCGGATTGCTCGGTTTGTTCACAATCTGTTGGGCCGAACCCCCGAAAAGGTCCATTTTCACTTGCACGCATCTTTTGCGCGCACCTACCGCGGTCACGGAACAGACCGCGCGCTCCTGGGAGGAATCATGGGGTTGAATGAAGATGACCCCTCTGTGCGGGACGCTCTGACCAGCGCGAAGGCCAATGGGTTGGAATTTGCTTTTCAACCAGACGATCTGGGCGAAACGCATCCCAACACCGTACGAATCGAAGCTTGGTTTGGGTCACTCTACCAAGATGTGTGGGGGGCGTCCATCGGCGCGGGTATGATACGAATCACCCGAATCAATGGGGTCGAATGCCTGCTGAGCGCGATGTATCCCACCCTGATCATCATCAACCGCGACACGCCTCGGGCGCTCGGAAAGATCCTGGAGTGCATCGAAATCAACGTAGCCAACCTCTATCTTCGAAGGATCAACAAACTCATGAATACCGCCCTTACCATCGCGGAATTGGATGAACCCTTTTCTCCGATAAAACTGCATCATCTCGCCTCTTTGGATGTTGTGGAAGAGGCCCACTACGTGCCCAGCTTGGCGGCGCGGCCATGACCTTTACCAGCATCTGCCAATTGGCCAACCTCTCAGGAATCTTGCTGCACGATGCCGTTTTGATCAGCGATATGGCAGAAAACGGAACTGATCCCGACGACACTCGGCATCAGCTTAGCTCATACCTGTCAGTTATCCTGGAAGAAGCGGAGCTCCAGTACGGCAAATCCCATCGAACCCTTACCGGATTGACGGGAGAAAACGCCCGCTCCCTGTCTGAATCGCATCCCAGGTATGTTTCGGAATTTACCTATATGGCGATGGTCACCGCGCTCTCCATCTCAGAAAGCAACGCATCAATGGGGCGCGTGGTCGCCTGTCCCACAGCCGGGGCAAGCGGAGTCATTCCCGGAATCTTTTACGCGCTGCAAAAACGCCACTCCATTCCGTTTGATCGCCTTTTGGAGGGATACATCATTTGCAGTGGAATCGGCAACGTCATCGCGACCCACGCAACCTTATCCGGAGCGGTTGGGGGATGTCAGGCCGAGATCGGAAGCGCAGCTGCCATGGGCAGCGGCGGTTTGGTGTACATCTCGGGTGGGAACGCAGAACAAGTGGGCCACGCAGCGGCGCTGACCCTCAAATCGCTTATGGGCCTCGTATGTGATCCCATCGGAGGCTATGTGGAAATCCCCTGCGTAAAACGAAACGCCGTCGGAGCCAGCATCGCCATTTCTTGCGCCGAGATGGCCTTGGGTGGAGTGGAAAGTTTTGTTCCCTTTGATGAAACAGTATGGGCGATGCAAAAAGTGGGCGCTTCATTGAGCGAAACCCTCCGGGAGACTGGGCAGGGCGGGATTGCCATTACGCGTACGGCCAAAACCTGGCTTACGGAGGGACGGCATGACAACGAATAAGGAACTGCGGATAGAAATCGGCCGACTCCAAAGAGCCCTTAAAGACCAGAAGATCCCGGTGATCATCCTCTTCGAGGGTATGGAAACAGCCGGCATCGGCCAACAAATCAACCACTTGATCCACGCTCTGGATCCAAGGGGGTATCAGGTTCATTACATGTCTCAGCCCACCCGTTCCGAACGACAGGTTCCATGGCTCCATCGCTTCTGGATCCGAATCCCTGCCAAAGGACAGATTGTCATCTTTGACCACAGCTGGTACGGATCGCTCTTCTTCTCAGACCCATCCCAAAAACCGCCCCCTCACCAGGTCCTACAACGAATCAACGACTTTGAACAAACGCTCTGCGCGGATGGCGCGATCTTGGTGAAGTGCTTCCTGGAAATCTCCCGAGCAGAACAAGCCAAACGATTGACCGCCCTAAGCGCGGACCCAATCTTTTCATGGAAGGTCAACAAAACCCACTGGAACCAACAGACCCATTTCACCCACCACATACAACAGATCGAACAAACCATCCAGCAGACCCACATCCCCCCCCACGCGCCTTGGATCAGAATCGACGCGCATGATCGCAAACAAGCGCGTAGACTGATTGCCCAAACAGTCCTCCAACGATTCCAACAAGCCTTGAAATCGATCCCTATCCCGCAGTTGGTTGAACCTCAGCGCCCTGAAGGATCCGATTGTGTGAAAGAACTTTGGGCCGGGGTTGATCTGAATCAAAGAATATCTCGGGTCGACTACAAAACAGCCGTAAAAAACCTCCAAAAGCAGATGGCCGAGTTGCAATCCGATCTCTATCGAAAAAAGATCGCCATGGTGGTGGTCTATGAAGGGTGGGACGCGGCAGGAAAGGGAGGAACCATCCGAAGACTTACCCGGTATTTGGACCCCCGAAGCTACCGGGTCGTTCCCATCGGAGCACCCGACGATCGGGAGAAAGATCGGCATTACCTATGGCGCTTTTGGACCCGCCTCCCCAAAGATGGATCCATCACCATATTTGACCGTTCTTGGTATGGCCGTCTATTGGTCGAACGCGTGGAAGGATTTGCTTCAAAGAGCGAATGGCAGCAAAGTTTCGCTCAGATTCGCGCCTTCGAAGAAGAAATGATTCACCACGGAATCATCCTGGTGAAGTTCTGGCTCCATATTGATCCAGAAACCCAGCTCAAACGCTTTGAATCAAGGCAGCAAGACAATAATCGGCAATGGAAGATAACTGAAGAGGATTGGCGCAACCGAGAACGATGGGCCGATTATGAAGAGGCCCTTGATGATGTCTTTCGATACACACACACATCGCAGGCTCCATGGACCATTCTGTCGTCCAACTGCAAGCGATGGGCGCGCCTTCAAGCCTTACGGAGGGTCTGCGAAGCCTATCGCTCTCGAATATCCATACCCCCGAACAGAACGAGCGCGCGTACTGTGAATGGGGGCTGATTGGGATCGGAATCTTCTGACTTTTTGGTCTTGTTGTCCCAACCGCCAAACAAGGGCAAACCGGCCACATGAGCCTTCCACCCTTTGGGAACGTAGATGTTCACCCCGCCAAATGCCACAAAAACATCCAGCACCGCGCCCTTTTCATCGAGTTTGGCCTCGGTCAGATCGATATCAGCCCCACCAAACATCGCTGCAGCAAAGCCGCCCTTGAAATGCTCCGAAAAAACTTTGGGGCTTGGTCCCGAAAATAAGGCAAACACTTGAAGATAATCGTCTCGAGAACTTTGGTCCGCGCCGACGCGCATCCGGGAAAACAAAATCCACACGCCAAGCAAGATCAAAATCAGGGCCCAGAATACCCCCCAGAAATTGACCGTGAAGAGCGCCAATCGGTTAAAAAGCAGAAGGGCGCCCACCAAGATGACGATACTCGAAGCGATGATCGACAACGACTTCGTCAACAGCTGGATAACCCCAACACAAATGATCAGGATCGGCCACCATTGGCTAAATACATAACCGAAGTTCCACACCCCAAATTGTTGGAGCAAAAACCCGCCTCCAATAACCAACAAAGCAATACCCAAAAACAGTTTGATCATGTTCGCCCGAACAAAAACCACTGGCTCTTTCATCCTTTCACCCCCGTTTGGATTCTTCTGTATGATAAAAGGCCCAATCAAAAAGCCGATCGGACCACAATCGGTGTTGAGATGACCAAAACCTGATCATCATGATCGCCTATATAATGCAATTCCATGAACAAAGCCATATAGGGAAAGGCAGACGAGGGCAGAGAATAGGTCAACTCCTCGTCATCCGAAATCTGCATCGGTTGGCTAATCCATGTCCTTTTTCGAAAGTCCCTTGTGTGCGAAGGGCAGATCAATGCCCGCGCGCGAATCAACTGAAAATGGCCTTCTGTTTCCAAGATCCGGCGCACCACGAGCGTTGACCCATCAAAAGTCCAATCAAAATCTGGCAGTTGAATCCCCCTATGGACATGGTCTACCATCGCTCGAATGGCCATTAACGGCCGATAAATCTCCATATCATGACCCGCGTTCGGCACATAAACCATCTTGGAATACCCCGGCAGATCATTCAGGTAAAACTGCCAAGACTCTGCGTGCCAATACGGATCGTTGGCTCCCACCGGGATCAACTTGGGCATGGTCAAAAAGCTCCGATAGATATAGGGATCCACCAGCTCTCGGAGCACACTGCCTTCTGGACTACCAAGCTGTTCATGCAATCCCAGCTCTGTGTACTCGCTGATCTCATCGGAGTAATCGCCGTAGGCCTTCATCTGAAAATCCAACTGAGCGGGAAAATTCAGAAAATCGTAAGCCATCGGCACGATCCCACGTACACGATCATCGACCACAGCCGTGAGATAGGTCGTCCAGCCCCGTTTCGATCCGCCCGCCAACACAAATTGGCGCACCCCATATTCCTCTTGCATCCAGTTCATCACCCGGATGACCGAACGGACCATTGGCAAAAGCAGAGGCCAGCGATCGTCACCGGTTTCCAAGTATTGATCGAAGGTATACGCAATCAGATGATCCTCGCGTAACCCTCCAAAAAGCGGTTGATTGGGAATATCATACAAGGCAGCGGTCACGATTCCATGATCGACTGCCACGCTTCGCACCGCTTCTTGCGTTCTGGCATCAGAGCGAAAGCTGCCGGTGATGAATATCATCCCAGTTTCAAATTTCGAGCCGTTCGGGTGAGCAACCACCACATGATTGATCCACTGGATCCCCTGCCAATTCTGGGTTGCCAACTGAACCACCATCTGTTGGCCCAATTC
>Ga0334890_1001520_pt1 | contig 30457 bp, 25 predicted proteins | sample GraSluR1_MG_3_FD_207220 | JGI IMG/M metagenome (GOLD analysis project Ga0334890, IMG submission 207220) | Sludge microbial communities from methane-producing bioreactor in Wageningen University, Netherlands - Granular Sludge_31_08-R1 | ecosystem: Engineered > Bioreactor > Anaerobic >... | reverse complement strand
CAAGAGTTAGCCGCGCTGCAAGAGCGCATCAAGGCGGAAGGCGTCAAGGCGATCCTGGCGGGTACGACGGTGAACCCCCAGACGGCGAACCGGCTGGCGCAGGACCTAGGCATCGGCGTTGTGCCGATCTACACCGGCTCGTTGAGCGAGCCCGGCGGGCCGGCCGCGACCTATGTTGAGTTTATGCGCAGCAACGTGTCGGCTATCGTCGAGGCGCTGCGCTAGGGAAGGCCGTCCTCTACGTCCAATGGCCCGATTAGTGTACAGCCCTCAGCGCCACATTCCAGTTGGAATGACGCGTCGGTAACCGCCAGTTCCTCGGCGGACGTTGATGGGCGACGCGGGCTTCTCAACGTCGGGATGTAGAGCATATCGTGAATAGAGGAACTGCCCACGAACGCCACGTTGGTCACATCGCCCTTGGACAGGTCCACGGTGATCGTAGGCGGATAGAACTGGAAGCCTTCTTTGGATGGCGTTAGGACGTGCCGGGTCTTGCTGAGGTTGGGCAGCGTGAAATTGCCGTTGGCATCGGTCATGGCCCAGGCGCCGTTCTGTGCGGTGATGCGCACGCCGGCCAATGGTGAAGCGGCGGCGGCATCGACATCGCCTTCACCTTCACCGGCTGCCGCCGCGCCGATCACGCCCTTGCTCAACACCAGGCGGTCGGCGTAGGCTCCCCAATAGGCTTGCCCTTTGCCGTCTCGGTTGACCTTGTCGTCGGTGATGAAGGCCAGCGCCACCCAGACTTTGTCTCGTCCCAGTAGACTGCCCATCCGATAGACGCGATTCAGGTCGAGCGTCTCCGACACCCATCCCCAGAGGTTTGCTTCGTTGACGCTGCTGCCCGAGACGCAGGGCCCGTTGAAGGTCCGTTTGTCCGTCGAGGCCAGTATGCAGAGCATGTCTTTATACGGTTCTGTGTGGACCCAGACGTTGACGCGCACGTCAGCAGCGATGGCGTCCTTCAGGCTGAAGGGGCCGTAGATCATCCACGAACGGGCGTTGTGGGGGTAGGGGTCGCTGCAGGCCAACTTCGATCCGTGAACCCCTCCGCCTACCGCTCTGCCGGTGCGGCTGCTGGGATTGATCAGGTCGCCGCCCGGTACGCAATTGCTCAGACCCCACGCATAGTCCCCATTCGTCGATTTGTTGGGGACGGAGACTTCCCAGTTGCCGGGCCAGGGACTCGCGTCAAAAAACTGGCTGGTGATGGTGACCCAGGCGGGCTGGCGAGTCTTGCCGGACACTTTTGCCGTGTTAGGCTGAGGCGCCGGGGGCTTGACCGGCTCCGGATCGGGCGGCGGCTTGACGACCGGCGGGGCGGCATACGTCCACGACGCGCATGGGTCGAACAGGTTGAGGACGACGATGTCGGTGTTGGGGTAGCGAATCCCGGATTTGGGGTTGGTGTGTGCGCCGCGTGCGTGGCCCAGGCCGATCAGGCCTTCTGTCTCAGCCCTGCCGCTGTTGTTGTTATAGGCGTTCCAGAGCAGGGCATGGCGGTGGCCCCAGGTCTGGTCCATGATTTCCTTGCCGTCTTTGTCGAAGATCCTGTCGTCATACATCCAGTTATAGATGGCGCGCTCTATTGCAATGCGATCGGGCGTAGCGAAGTTCGACCACCTGTAGGCGAGGTTCTCAGCAACGCCGAGGAAGTCATGACAGGCAGCGATGGCGGGCTTGGCGTTAAGCCGCTTCCACGGGTCGCTCCCATCAGCAAAGTGACCCGTCTTGTTGTTGACGAGCAGGTAGTCGGCGTAGGCCTGTGCCACCTCAGTGGCGTTCTTCTCGACGCTGTCCAGCGGCAGCAGCCCGCGCGCGGTGCGCTCCTCGTTGATCAGCCAGAGGGCTTTCTGGCCGCCGTTCATCGCATCCCATTGAGCTTGGCTGGGCATGGCGAGGGGCTTGACGAGCGTACCCAACTGGCCGTTTTCCAGGCTGCGCGCCCGGTTGAATTGGGCTTCGATCACGGCGACGCTGTCGCCGGCGCCTGTCCACTTGATTTCGGACGTCGGATCTCGAGGATAGTTTTGCGTGACCGCGGCGGCATCTGCCGGGGTTTCCTGTTCGGGCACGGCTGCTGTAGCAGGCATAGAGATCACGAAAACCGCATAGAGAAATACGGATAGGAGGAGACCCGCCTCCTGCAAATGTAATTTGCGCATGAGGTTGCCTCGCAGTGTGATAGGTTGAGTTAAACGGAGAAATCTTTAGGAACCGGGCGCAACCATGAGAGCCATAGCGAACCGCCTTAGTTTGTACAATATAGCACAATCGGCCGGTATTGGGAAGATGCTTGGTCGGCTATGCTGCTACCCAGCCCTGACGCATCCCGGCTTTGGTTCGGGCGGTTCTAGCGGGCGTAGGCGCGCTGCAAGCGATGTTCCATGTAGCGCACAAGGCGGGTGAGCAGTACGACCAGCACGAGATAGATGAAGGCGAGCATGGTCAGTGACTGCATGTAGAGGAAGTTGCCGCTGTAGTAGAGGCGGGTGAGTTGCGTGAGGTCTTGCACGCCGAGAATGGCGACAAGCGAGGAGTCTTTGACCATGGCGATGAAGTCGTTGCCCAGGGCCGGCAGAATGCGGCGCACGGCTTGGGGCAGGATGATCAGGCGCATGGTCTGGAAGTAGCTCATGCCCAGGGCGCGGGCGGCCTCGAACTGGCCCTTTTCGATGGACTGGATGCCGGCGCGGAAGATCTCGGCGGTGAACGCGCCGTAGCCGATGGCGAGGGCGATGATGGCGCGGGCGATGCCGGGCACGTCGCGCGTGGAGATGGGCACGCCTAGCCAGTTGAGAAACTCCACAGCCAGCGGGGTCAGTGCGAAAGCGATGTACAGGAGCAGCACCAGCATGGGGATGCCGCGGATGATCTCTACGTACATCGAGGCAATGTTGTAGAGGACGACGTTGGAGGAGGAGCGCATCAGGCCGAAGACCAGGCCGATGATCAGCGACAGCGAGTAGGCTACGATGGTTACCGTGAGCGTGATGGCGAGACCCTTGAAGAGAATCTCCCCGCCGCTCAACGCTGCCGGCGTCTGGCCGGAGATGAACCAGAACGTCTTCTGCATCTGCTCATCGGTGATGATGAGATAGACGATGTAGAGGGCGACTGCGATGGCGAGCAGAAGCCACCAGGGCCACTCGGACATCTGGTCGAGCGAACCGGCGAGGCGCGAGCGTCCAGGGGCGGCAGGGGGGGCGGTCTTTACATCCGTCTTGACATCGGTCGTCATCATGTACGCTCTTCCCAGCCACAGACGCATCCGGCGTATGTAGCGATGGCGTGCTCTGCTGCGTGAAGAAAATGGACCCGCTGGGACAGGCAGCCCATTGGGTCCATACCCATTGTCGTTATGCGCCGAGGGCGTTTACGCGCTATTCGGAATCGGTCTCGAACCACTTGGCGAAGAGCTCTTCCAATTCGCCGCTTTCTTCCATGGCCGCGAGGGCTTGGTTGACGGGGGCGACTAGCTGGCTGCCTTTGCCGAAGATGAAGCCCAGTTCTTCGCTCTCGACTGGGCCGCCCGTGAGCTTGAGTCTGTCGGCGTTGACGCCCACATAGCCGATGCCGGCTACGTTGTCGATCATCACGGCGTCGACGTCGCCGTTGATCAACGCCTGCACGGCTGTGCCGAACTGGTCGTAGGCGGTGACGCGCTCGGCCCCTACCAGGGCCTCAGCCGCGATGTAGTTGGTGGAACCCAACTGCGTGCCGATGATCAGGTTGGGATCGGCGACAAACTCCTCCGGCTCGACGAAGCGGTCCTCTTCGATTCTGACCAAGAGGACCTGCTGCGAAGCGATGTAGGGAACGGAGAAGTCGACGTGTTGGGCGCGTTCTTCGGTGATGGTGATGCCGTCGGCGCCGACGTCGAAGGTTTCAAAGCTGCTCTCGCCACCCATGACGGCGACCATAGCGTCCCAACTGATCTCGAGGTATTCCGGCTGGCAGTTGAGGTATTCGCAGATGGCGTTGAAAATGTCGTAGTCGTAGCCGACGGCCTCGCCGGTTTCGGGGTCGATGTAATTAAAGGGCTGGTAGGCGTTTTCGACGGCGATGCGCAGCGTGCAGCCGCCGAGATCGTATTGGCCGTCAACTTGGGTGATCTCGATGGCGCCGCACGGCTGGCTGGCTTCTTCGCCGGGAGAGGCTACCGGCGCGCAGGCGGCCGCGATGAGCAAGATAGCTCCTAGTGCGGCCCAGACAAAGATGGTGCGCAATTTCATGAGAGAGTTCCTTCGTGGCTAGTTTTCTTGCTTGGTCAATATGTCACGAAGATTATGCATACAATGCCCTGGATGCGCAAGCGCGAAATTCAGGCCCTCACGTTGACTCTTTGTCCGGCGACTAGGGCATACTGGCGGCCATCTCGACGACGGGCACGGTGAGGGTCACCGGCTCGCCGTGCTCAAAGACCAACTCGAGCTGGATCTCGTCGCCGGCAGCCATCGGTGCAGTGACGTTGAGCAGCATGACGTGCTTGCCGCCGGGCATCAGTTCGACAGTCTCGCCGGGCGGGAGTTCGAAGCCTTCGGGCATGTGAACCATGCGCATCATGTCGCCGTCTTTGACCGTCTCGTGCAACTCGACGACCTCGGCCGCGTCGCTGCGCGCGTCGACCAGCCGGTCGGGCTGATCGCCGTGATTGGCGATGGTGAGGAAGACGGCGGTGTTGCCGCCGGGCATGGGAACAGGCCGCGCCCGCACGTCCGAGATGTGGAGGCCGCCGGCGTGGCTGTCGTCTGCCGGCGCGGCCGCGAGCCGTGCGCCGCTCTCGTCGACCGAGACGTCGACATCCGCGCTAATGGCCGCGCCGTCCGCAGCGGTGACGGAGACGGTGATGATCCAGTCCCCGAACATGGTAAACTCGAAGGGGACCTGGTAGACGCCGTCGGCATCGCCGTCTGCATCATCGGTAACGGGTTCGCTGATGACGGGGACCATGCCGGCGTGGTTCATGTTGCCTTCGAGGCTAACCTGGGCGTCGGTGACGGGTGCGCCGTCTGTGCCGGTCACGCGAACCTGCAAATAGGACGCGCCTGTTTCGGGCGGCAGCAGATCGATGGCGAGCGCGGCCTGTTCGGCGGGCGCGGGCGATTGCGGCATCGGCGCACAGGCGCCAAACAAGAAAGAGGCCAAGAGCGCCGCAAGCAGAGGCAGCGCGACGGAACGATGGTGACAAAGCCGGAAGGTGGGCGATGTGAGCAGCCGGGCCATGTTCGTCTCCTTTGTGCAGATTTTTGTACGGGCTAGATACGTGTGAAGCGTCGGCGAATCGCGATTGTAGCCCATTGTGATCAAGTCGCAATCAGTCTAGCAGAGGCGGGAAGCGCGTCAAATCAGCGGCGGCGCGCGCGGGCGCAACATCGGCGCGGTGTCCGCCTTTGGGGAGGGGCGTGCTACAATGGCGCTAGTTTGCCCGCTTTTTGGGTCCGCCCCTGTATCTGTTCGGTTAGGCTAGATTTGGTTAAGTTACTGCCATGATCAACTCGATAGAACGCACCTCCCGCCGCTTTGACGTGTTGCGCACGCCGATCTTGGGGCGCCTGTTGCTGTGGAAGCACAGCCGCACCGCGCTGCAAGCCGTGCTGTTTGCAATCGCGGCGATGATGGTGATCGACGGGCTGATCGGCAGCCCGCTTGCGGCCAAGAACACGGCGACGGTGGCAGCGTGGGTGCACTATCGCGGGCTGATCGTCGTCGTCCTCTTGTTGGCGGGCAATCTGTTCTGCGCAGGCTGTCCCTTCATCCTGCCGCGCAAGCTGGCGCGCTGGATTGGCCGGCCGCGACAACGCTGGCCGCGTGTGCTGCGCAACAAGCGGCTGGCGATCGGCGCGCTGTTGGGCATGCTCTTCGTCTACGAGCTGTTCGACCTGTGGGCAAGCCCCTGGCTGACGGCCTGGGTGATCGTCGCCTACTTTGTCGCCGCCTTCTTGCTGGAAGCGCTCTTTACGCGCGACAGCTTTTGCCTGTATGTCTGCCCGCTGGGTAGCTTCAACTTCCTGTACAGCACGGTTAGCCCGACCCAGATCATGAGCCGCAGCGCGGATGTGTGCCGCGACTGCGCGGGCAAGGAGTGCATCAACGGGCGCTACGACGAGGATGACGTCCTCGTGCAACAGGGCTGCCAGCTTGAACTGTTTGTGCCGGCGATGCGCGGCAACATGAACTGCACGCTGTGCCTCGACTGCGCTAAGGCGTGCCCCTATGACAACGTGGCGTTGGCCGTGCGCCCGCCCGGCGACGAGTTGTTCCGCCAGACGTGGCCGCGGCGGCTGGACCTGGCGCTGCTGGCGATCCTGGCGGCCTTTGCGGCGTGGATGAACGCCTTCGCCATGACGCCGCCGGTGTACGAGTTGGAGCGCAACCTGGCCCAGGCGCTGGGCACGGATCAGGAGGTCGTGGTTCTGGGGCTGATCTTCCTGGTCGCGGCCGTGGCAGGGCCGGCGGCGCTGGCGTTCTTGGCGGCGGCGGTGAACCGCTGGACGGCGCCCGGCGACCGGCCCGCGTCGCTGCGCTCTTTTGTGACACGCTATGCCTATCTGTTTGTGCCGTTGGGCTTCGGCATCTGGACGGCGCACTATCTGTTTCACCTGCTGATCGGCCCGCTGACGATAGTCCCGGCGGCGCAGGGCTTTTTTGCGGATGTCGTGGGGCTGCCGATCTTCGGCCAGGCGGACTGGCGGCTGGCCGCGGCGTGGATGCCCTCGGCTTCGGCGGTGCGCTGGGTGCAGATGGCGGCTATGGCGGCGGGTACGATTGCCGCGGCGTTGGTCGGCTGGCGCGCGGCGACGCGCGTGCATGGCCGCACGCGACGGGCATTTGTCGAGTTCCTGCCTTGGCTCCTGATCTTGGTCGTGCTGGCTGCCGCAGCCGTGTATGTATTCCTCCTGCCGATGGAGATGCGCGGCAACGTACTAGGGTGAGCGCGCAACGGTTAGCTATCTCGGTTATCTCGTTCAATCGTTTGGGACTTACGTTCGGAACCAAGTTGGAAAGGCTGTAACACCAATGCAAAGCTTCAAGAATCTGATCGGCGGCGAATGGGTAGAAGCCGGCGATGGCGCTACCTTCCTCAATGAGAACCCGGCCAACCATGACGATGTTATCGGCGCGTTCCCTTCCGCCACGAAGGAGGATACCCGCACCGCCGTCGAGGCTGCACGCGAGGCGCTGCCCGCCTGGGCCAATATGCCCCCGCCTAGCCGCGGCGCCATCCTCGACAAGGCCAGCCGTATTTTGGAGGCGCGCCAGGATGAATATGCCGCCATCCTCACCCGCGAGGAGGGCAAGACCCGCAGCGAGGCCCTGGGCGAAGTGATGCGCGCCCGCGATATCTTCCGCTATTACAGCGGAGAAGGCTGGCGCATGGGCGGCGACGTCCTCCCCTCGAATACGGGCGGCGAACTGCTCTATACGAGCCGCGAAGCCCTGGGCGTCGTCGGCATCATCACGCCCTGGAACTTCCCCATCGCCATCCCGGCGTGGAAGATGGCCCCGGCTCTGGTCTACGGCAACACCGTGGTCTTCAAGCCGGCGTCCCTGGCGCCGCATTCCGGGCTGGTGTTGGTAGAGGCGCTGGTCGAAGCCGGGCTGCCTGCGGGCGTCGTCAACTTCATCACTGGCTCCGGGCGCAATGTAGGTGACGAACTGGTTTCCAGCCCCCTCGTCAACGGCATCAGCTTCACCGGCTCCTATGGCGTGGGCGTGAGCATTTACGAAAAAGCCATTCGCAACATGACCCGCGTCCAACTGGAGATGGGCGGCAAGAACCCCGTGATTGTCCTGAACGACGCGGACATCGACACGGCCGTCAAGCTGGCGGTAATGGGCGGTTTCGGTCTCACCGGGCAGGCGTGTACGGCGACCAGCCGCATCGTCGTCGAAGAGGGCATCGCCGACGCCTTCGCCGCGGCTTTGTCCGACGCCGCTTCCAGTCTGGTAGTCGGGGATGGCCTCGAAGCGGGCACGCAAATGGGGCCTGCGGTCAGCCAGGATCAACTGGAAACCGACCTGGAATACATCGGCATCGGCCAAAGCGAAGGGGCCAAACTGCTGGCGGGCGGCGATGTCGCCAAAGAGGGCGGCCATTTTGTCAAGCCCACCGTTTTCGATTTCGTGGAGCCCAAGATGCGGATCGCGCAGGAGGAGATTTTCGGCCCGGTCATCGGCATCATGCGCGCCCGCGACTTCGACGATGCCATTGAGAAGGCCAACAGCATCGGCTTTGGTCTCTCCGCCGGCATCGTCACCAACAATTTGCAGCGCGCCTTCCACTTTGCCAAGCGGATTGAGGCGGGCGTGGTGAAGATCAACGAGCCGACGACCGGCCTCGCCCTGCAAGCGCCGTTCGGCGGCTTCAAGCATTCCAGCGCCAATACCTTCAAGGAGCAAGGCCCGGCGGCTATCGAGTTCTATACCCGCACCAAGACCGTCTACGTCGGTCACGGCTAGAGTCTCGGGCCGCGCCAAGTTATTGACATGTGCGCCGCAATGCTGATATACTGCGCGTACAACTGAACAGTTGGTCCCGTGGAGGTGCGCTAGACGCCCGGATGCGTAGCGCATAAAGGGGGAAGACCGGTGAAGTCCTTTCTGGATCAGTCCGGCACTGTCCCGCAACGGTTAGGCGGCCTGCCCGCCAAGTCCGAACACCCGCCTTCACGGTTGCTTGAAACCACCTTCGTGGAAAAGGGGCCAGGCGTTCGCGAAGTGAACCTCTGAGCCTGCCGATCCGGCAGGCTCTTTCGTGGAACAAACCGGCTCCGAAGATCGGGCGCCGGATTCCCCCTGCTGCACAACCGAAATCCGCCACGCCCGCCTTCGGAGAAGCGACACGCCGCCAGCGTGTTCCGTCTTCGCCGGTGAGAGACGACGCACCCGCCATGCCTCTTCGGGATGTTTGTGTTCAGACGAGGACGACGGCAGTCGTCGCTCCAACGGTCAACACCGGCTGTCAAGACCGGCAAGGAAAGGGTAGGGCAATGAACGGGGTATACGACAGACAGTGGCGGTTATCGCTCTCGATGTTGGCGATCGGCGTAGGGCTGGCGCTGATGACGCTGCTGGCAATGGGGACGACGGCGGCGCTGGCGGCGGATGCGTCCGCCGATGCGGCCAATGAGGCGCATGTGGCGGTGCAGTTGGACGGCGCCGATTTGCTCGTGCGGCCCATCACGTTCACGGAACCGATTTCGGGCTTTCGGGCGCTGGAGCTGACTGGGCTGGACGTTCAGACGCAGGAGTTCGGTTGGGGCACAGCCGTGTGCAGCATCGAAGGGGTAGGCTGCCCGGCGGATGACTGCTTCTGCGACCCGGATGGCAAGTTCTGGGCTTACTACCAATGGGATGGGGGCGATTGGAGCTTTTCGTCGGGCGCCGGCAGTTCGGTGATCAGCCAAACGGGCGCGGTCGAGGGTTGGCGCTGGGGCGACGGCAGCGCGCCCTGGGCATCCGCCGAACAGGCGCAGGCGGCGCAGCGCGGCTTGGCGGCGATTCAGGCGGGCCAGTCAATTACCGACGGCAGCTACGGCGGCTCGATGAGCAGCAGCCTGGAGGCCATGCTCGCCATCGGCGCCAACAACCTCGCCGCGGACGAGTGGCGGGCTGCGCCGGGCGCGCCGTCGCTGATGGAATTCGTGACCTTTGCCGCCAGGGGCTATACCTGGAAGGACGTGAGCGCGGCGGGCAAGGCCGGCGTGGCGTTGACCGGGGCCGGCGGCTGCATGCCGCCGGGCATGCCCTACCCGTCCGAGTTCTACAGCCCGACACTGGGCGCGATGAGTGACCAGCCAGGCTTCCTGTCGTGGGCAATCTTGGGCAGCGTAGCGCTGTCCGAGCCGGTGGCGGCGGGCAACGTGGACTACCTGCGCGGCATGATCCAGCCCGACGGCGGATGGGAATGGTCGCCCACCTGGGGCACGGACACGAACACGACCGCGTTGGCGCTGCAAGCGTTGCTGGCCGCGGGCGTGCCCGTCTCGGCGACGGAGATCGTAAGCGGCGTGGCGTACCTCAGGGATGCGCAGAACGACGACGGCGGCTTCCCCTACCAGCCCGGCTCGCCCTTTGGTTCGGACAGCGACGCCAACTCGACGGCCTGGGCTGTGCAGGGGCTGCTGGCCGCGGGCGAAGATGTGACCGCGGCGCAATGGGCGCCCGGCGGCGCAAGCCCCATCGATTTCCTGTTGGACATGCAACTGCCCGACGGGTCGTTCGAGTGGATGAAGGGGGCTGGCTTCTTCGCCACGGAGCAGGCTGTGGTCGCGCTGTTGGGCGGCTCGTATCCGCTGCGTGTGCACTCTCTGAATGCGTGCAGCGTACATTTAACTTACCTGCCGTACACCTGCACGAGTCGACTGGACCAGTGAAGCAGGCATGATGCAAGGCGACAGGCGCGGTAAGCGTCATCCGGTACATTTCGCCCGCAGCGCGGCCGTCACCGCGCTGTGGGCGTTGATCCTGCTGATTGCAACAGGGCCGGGCATCCACGCGCAGACGCCGAACCGGGCGGGCATCGTCATCGACTATGGCAACGGGTTGTTCGACGCGCGCTGTGTGGCCTTGCCGGATGGCAGAGAAGCGATCAGCGGCTTTGAACTGCTGGACGAACTGCGCAGACAGACAGGGCTTGCCGTCAGCATCGAGCCATTTCCGGGCAAGGGCAACGCCGTCTGCCGCATCGGGGACACCGGCTGTACGACGCCCCAAGAGAACTGCTTCTGCAAGTGCATGTCCTCCGAATGCCAGTACTGGTCCTACTGGCAGCAGGCGGGGGGCGTATGGACGTATTCGGTAACCGGGTCCAGCTCTACCGAAGTGCGCAACGGCAGCGTGGACGGCTGGTCGTGGAGCGAAGGCGTGATCGGCAGGCATGCCGAGAACGCGCCGCGGCTGCTCACGTTCGACGAGATCTGTAACCCCACGCCCACGCCGACGGTCACGCCTACTGAGACGCCGGCAGGGCAGCCGACCGCAACGCCGACGGAAACGCGTGAGCCTTCGACCAGCACGCCGGCGCCCATCCCTACGGAGACGTGGACGCCCACGCCCGGCCCCACGCCGACCGACACGCCCACGCCCATCGCTACGCCGAGCATCCTGCGCTTCGGCGCGGATCGCGCCGCCGTCTCATTCGGCGAGAGCGTGACGCTTAGTTGGGACGTGGCGGGCGCGGACACCGTGTTGCTGCGCTACCCGGGCGGCGAGGAGCAGTTGCCGGCCCAGGGCAGCAAGGCGATGTCGCCGCAGCAGACGATGACCTACGTGCTGTTTGCCGCCAGCGCCGCAGGCCATAATGAAGCGGCGCTGACGGTGGACGTGGCGGCGGTCTTCTCCGCGCCCACGGCCGACCTCGCCGCAGCGCAGGCGCCGCCGCCTGAGCCGTCCCCGACGGAGACATGGACGCCGGAGCCGCCTCCTACGGCAACGGAAGTCCCGACCTTGCCGCCGACCGATACGCCATTCCCCACCGATACGCCGCCGCCCGCGGAGACGCCTACACCTCAGGAAGCGGCAGTCGCAGCGGTCCCGCCCGTCACGGTCATGGCGCCGGCGGCAAGCCCGCTCGATACGCCGGTCGCGCCGGCGCAGCCCGCGGTCGTGCTGTTGGACCCGGCGGACGGTCTGCCGTCAGCGGCGGCAAACGTCGCTCCGGCAAGCGCAGACCGTTTGGAGCGGCTGTTCCTGGTTAGCGGCATAGCGCTGGCTTTTGGCGCGCCGCTGCTCTTCGGCGGCATTTGGCTTGTGATCTGGGCGATATGGAGGCGCCGATGAGACAGAGCGGCCTGAGCGTCGCCATCTACGCGCTGACCACGCTGCTGGGCGCGGCTGCATTTCTCTATCCGTTTTGGCTGCCTGCCGCGGCGCAGGCAGCCGGCTCCGGCATGGCGCACGCGGCGGACGCGCCGCTGATGGTGAGTTTACTTGCCGGGTTGTGCTTCGCCGTGCTGCTGCTGGAGGTGCAGGGGCAGGGTATGAGCGCCAAGGTGGTGGCGCTGCTCGGCATTCTCGTGGCGATGAACGCGGTGCTGCGCTTCATCGAAAGCGCTGTCCCTGGGCCGGGGGGCTTCAGCCCGATCTTCCTGCTGATCGTACTGGGCGGCTATGTATATGGCGCGCGTTTCGGCTTCCTGCTCGGCGCGCTGACGATCTTCGTGTCCAGCATCCTCACGGGCGGAATGGGACCGTGGCTGCCCTACCAGATGTTTACGGCGGGGTGGACGGGCATGGCCGCGCCGCTGTGCCGCCCGCTCGTGCGTGCGTTGCGCGCTGAGGGCAAGACCGGTGAGGCAGTGGTCCTGGCCGTATATGGCGGACTGTGGGGCTTCCTGTTCGGCGCGGTCATGAACATCTGGTTCTGGCCCTTCGTCTCCGGGCCGGCAGGCCAATATTGGGAGCCGGGCGTGACGTTCGTCGAAGGGCTGCGGCGCTATGCCGTATTCTATGTGGTCACGTCGCTGGCATGGGACGCGATGCGCATGGCAGGCAACGTGGTCTTTATCCTAGTAGTGGGCGTGCCCGCGCTGCGCATCTTGCGCCGCTTCCGTGACCGCTTCACGTTTGAGTATGCGGCCGATCGTACCGGCGTGAACGCGCCGCTTGTGACGGGAGGCGGACGGTGAACCCGGCGACGCAGCCGGCAGTCCGGGGCGACGCCTCGATCCACGCCGGGGCCTGGGCGATGTGGCTGGCCGCGGTCGTGGCCGCGCTGGCCGTGAGCCGCAATCCGATCTACCTGGCGTTGATCCTGGCTTGGCTCGCGGCGACGTGGATCGCGGCGAAATATGTGGCGGGCGCGCTGGATGCGGAGCGGGCGGTCCCGCTGTCGCCGCTGCATTTCGGCCTGTTCGTGGTGAGCGTGTCGGCCTTGTTCAACGGGCTGATGGTGCATGTGGGCGACGCGGTGCTGGTGCGTCTGCCCGACGCCCTGCCTCTGATCGGCGGGCCGGTGACGCTGGAGGCGCTGCTGTACGGCGCGCTCAACGGGCTGGCGTTGACCGGGCTGTACGCCGCCTTTATCCTCGTCAACCAGGCGCTGCCTGTGCGGGAGATGGTGCGGCTGGCCCCGCGCGCCTACTATTCGATTGCGGTCGTGGTATCGATCGCGGCGGCCTTTGTGCCGACCACGCTGCGCCAATACCGGCAGATCCGCGAGGCGCAGGCGGTGCGCGGGCGGCGGGTGCAGGGTTTGCGCAGTTGGCTGCCCTTGCTGCTGCCCCTGCTAACCGGCGGGCTGGAGCGGGCGCTGCAATTGGCCGAGGCGATGACCGCACGCGGTTTTGCCGGCGCGTCGACGCCAACGCACGACGTGTGGACGCAGGTAAGCCTGATCGCAGGGATTGCCCTGGCCGCGGCCGGGCTGCTGCTGCGGCTGGTGTGGGGAGCGGGCGCGCTCGGCCTGGCGACTGCCCTAATCGGCGCGGCGCTGGTGGCGGGCGCAGTGTGGGCGGCAGGGCGGCGGCATCCGCAGACGGTCTACCGACCGGCGCCGTGGCGCATGCGCGAGTGGGCTGTGGCGGGCGGCGCCTTGTTGACGGCGGCGTTCTTCGTGCTGCCGCTGCCGGGGCTGGACCGCAGCTCGCTGTTTTTCTACCCGTATCCGAGCCTGACGCCGCCGGGCTTTTCGCTGTGGATCGGGATGAGCACGTGGGGGCTGCTGCCGCCTGCGTTGGCGATGGTCGGGCCGGCGCTGCGTTAGTCAGGCGTCATGACGCCTGACGACTGACGCATGACGACTGAAAGGGACTGCCTGTGATTCACTTTCGACACGTCTCCTATACCTACCCGAACGCGGCGCATCCGGCGTTGTCCAACATCAGCTTGGACCTGCCGCAAGGGGAGTTGATCCTCGTCGTCGGCCCGTCGGGCGCGGGCAAATCGACGCTGCTGCGCTGCATCAACGGGCTGGCGCCGCACTTCAGCGGCGGGTCGCTGGCGGGCAGCATCCGCGTGGGCAATTTGGACCCGGTGCAGGCCGCGCCGCAGGTGATGAGCCATCACGTCGGCTTCGTGTTCCAGGACCCGGAAGCCCAGTTCGTGATGGACCGCGTCGAGGACGAGATCGCCTTCGCACTGGAGAATGCCGCCATCCCGCCGGAGGAGATGCGCGTGCGCGTGGAGGAGACGCTTGACCTGCTCGACCTGACGCCGCTGCGCGACCGCGCCCTGAGCACGTTGTCGGGCGGCGAACGCCAGCGCGTCGCCATCGCCGCGGTCCTGGCCCTGCGCCCGGAGGTGCTCGTGCTCGATGAGCCGACTTCGCAGTTGGATCCCAAGTCGGCGGAAGACGTGCTGTCGGCGCTGGTGCGGCTGAACACGGACCTCGGCCTGACCATCCTCGTGGCGGAGCACCGGCTGGAGCGCGTGCTGCCCTATGCGGACAAGATCCTCTACCTGCCCGCGGACGGCAGTTCGCCGCTGTTGGACGAGCCGCGTGCGGTGCTGGCGCAGATCGACCTGGCGCCGCCGCTGGTGCGCCTGAGCAAGGCGTTGGGTTGGCATCCGTTGCCCCTGACGATCAAGGAGGGGCTGCGTCACAGCCGGCGCCGGGCTGGCAACGGGCGGGCGGCGCAACCGCGCCAGGAGAGCGTCGCCGAATCTGCGGTCGGAGCGCGCACGCCGTTCCTGGCGGCGCGTGATGTCGCCGCCGCCTATGGGGGAACCGAGGTGCTGCACGGCCTGAGCCTGGACGTCTACCCCGGCGAGATCGTGGCTTTGATGGGGCGCAACGGTTCGGGCAAGACGACGCTGCTCAAGTGTATGGTCGGGCTGGTGCGGCCCGTGCGCGGCGATATCCGGATGGATGGCCGTTCGATTGCAGGGCGGGACGTGGCGGACATCTGCCGGCAGGTCGCCTATTTGCCCCAGGACCCGAACTCGCTGCTCTTTGCCGAGACGGTAGCCGAAGAACTGGCGATCACGCTGCACAATCACGGCCTCATGGCGCGGCGCAGCGGGCATGCGCTGCCCGACGACGCGCGAGAACTGCTGCGCACGCTGGGCATGGCGCAGCACGCCGAGAGCTACCCGCGCGACCTCAGCGCGGGCGAGCGCCAGCGCGCGGCATTGGCCGCCATCATGGTGACGCGGCCGCGGGCGCTGCTCCTGGACGAACCGACGCGCGGGCTGGACTACACGGCTAAGCGCCAACTGGCGGACCTGCTCAAGGGTTGGCGGGCGGCGGGCATGGCGATCGTGGTCGTGACCCACGATGTGGAGTTGGCCGCGGAGATCGCGGACCGCGTGGCGTTGATGAGCCAGGGCGAGGTGATCGCCCAGGGCGAGCCGGCGCAGGTGTTGGGCGCATCGCCGCTCTTCGCGCCGCAGGTGGCGAAGTTGTTCCCGGACAGCGGCTGGCTGACGGTGGAAGATGCGCTGCAAACCGCATAGGAGAATGGAGAGAGGCGAGCGATGCCGAGGCTGACGAAGATCTATACACGGACGGGCGACGAGGGGATGACGGGGCTGGGCGGCGGCCAACGCGTGCCCAAGGACGCGCTGCGCGTGCAGTCGTACGGCACGGTGGACGAGTTGAATTCGCATCTGGGCCTGGCGCTGGCGCTGGGGCTGTGTGACCGGCTAGCCGCCATCGTGCCAGAAATCCAGAACGAGCTGTTCGACGTCGGCGCGGACCTTTGTTTTGTGGAAGAGGACAAAAAGCGCTATCCGCTGCCTCAAATCGAAGAGCGGCATGTTCGCCGGCTAGAGGACCTCATCGACGAGTTGAACGAGTCAGTCGGCCCGCTGGAGAACTTCATCCTAGCGGGCGGCTCGCCTGGCGCGGCGCAGCTCCAGGTGGCGCGCACGGTATGTCGCCGGGCCGAGCGAGAGGTGACGGCGCTGGCGCGTGAGGAGGGCGTGGGTCCGCATACGCTGATCTACCTCAACCGGTTGTCTGACGCGCTGTTCGTGATGGCGCGCTATGAGAACTACGCGCGCGGCGTGGCCGAGCCGTTGTGGCAGCCGGGGAAGTAGCGAGGAACGGGCAAGAGCCGCAGCGCATTTCACCGTAGAGGCGGCCTCCCTGCCGCCGTGCGAACTGAAGAATCTCATCTCACGTCATGCGTCATGCGTCATCCGTCATTTTTGACTCGTGACGCTCAGCGTCTGTCATTCTGAAGCGAGCGCAGCGAGCTGAAGAATCTCGTGTGCCGGAGGTCGGGATGCTTTGCTTTGCTCAGCATGACAGCGCGCATATCGGGCAGCTGACTTGACCCCAGGCCCGGCTTCCGTGACAATAGCCGGTAGTATTGTCATTCGCCTCGACGCTCGTGCAGTCGACCGCGGAATTCCGTTGCGCCGCTTGCCGGGCGTCCACGTTAAGTTGAGCGCCTGCCGATCATGGCGAACGTAGCCACACCCTCTGCTACACCTTCTTCCGCATCCCCCGCTGCATCCTCTGCCGCGCCTGCCACGCGCCACAGTTGGGTGATCGACCACAGCCCGTTTTTCTATGGCTGGGTCATCCTTGCCGCCGGTTCGCTCGGCGCGGTGATGATGGGCCCGAGCCAGACCTTTACCGTCAGCCTGTTTATCGACAATTTCGTGTCGGAGTTGGGCATTTCGCGCTCGACCGTCTCGTTGATCTACGGCGCGGCGACGTTGGGCGCGTCGCTGCTGTTGCCCATGACCGGGCGTCTGGTAGACCGTTACGGCACGCGGCGCATGATGCTGGCGGTGACGCTGGCTTTTGTGGCGGCGCTGGCCGCCATGTCGCGCGTGGCGGGCATAGCCGGTCTGCTGCTTACGCTGTTGGCGGTGCGCTTTTTGGGTTTCGGCTCGATGCAGCTTGTGAGTAACAACGTCATCGCGCAGTGGTTTGTGCGGCGGCGAGGCATGGTGATGGGGCTGGCCTCGCAAAGCCTGGCGGTGAGCCTGTTCGTATTTCCCGCTTTGGCCGAGACGCTGATCCGCCAGTTCACCTGGCGCGGGGCCTGGATCGGGCTGAGTCTGATTGTGCTGGTGATTGCCGCGCCCGCGGTCTGGCTGCTCTACCGTGACCGGCCTGAACTGTACGGGCTGCAACCGGACGGGAACGCGCGCGATCGCTATGCGGACGGCGCTGCCGAAGAGGACTGGACCTTGAGCGAGGCGCGCCGCACGTCGGTGTTTTGGGTGTTTACGCTGGCTTTCCTGGTGATGGCGACCGTCAACGCCGGGCTGATCTTTCACCAGGCGTCGCTTTTTGTCGAGCGCGGGTTGAGCCGCTCCGACGCCGTGATCGCGTACCAGGCGATGGCGCTTGTCTCCATCATCGGCAATCTGGGCATGGGGCATCTTTTGGACAGAGTATCGGCGCGGTTGTTGTTGGTCGTGCAGATGGGGCTGCTTTTGGCGGCGCTGTTGTTGCTGCAAGTCATGGAAACGATGTGGGCGGCGGTGATCTACGCTACGCTGCTTGGCCTGGCGATGGGCGGCTCGCGCGTGATGGACTCGACAGTATGGGCCAAGTATTTTGGCCGCCGCCATCTGGGTTCGATCCGCGGGGCGACGATGGTCGGGTCAGTGGGCGGGACGGCGCTGGGCGCGTATCCGCTTGCGCTGAGTTACGATCTGGCGGGCAGTTACTCGCCGGCGCTGACGGCGCTTATATTATTGCCGATAGCCATCAGTTTTTCCATGATATTTGTTAAGCGGCCCCAAAAGCGAGAGAGGAGGGAGGCGGATCATGCCATCACAGTGGGTTGAGTGGTCTGTGCGCAGCGCGGATCCGGTGCAAGCCGGCCCGCTGCGGATGACGCCGCAGGCGCACGTATTGCGCATACACTGGCCCGGCGGCGGGTTCGTCTGGAACCATCCTGCCGCAGTGATCGTAGAGCGGGATGGGGTGACGGAACGCCTGCCGGTGATCGACGTCCTGTGGGCTGTGCGGCTTGGGTTGCTGGCCGTGTTGGGGGTGTGGCTGTTCGGGTTGATCCTGCTGGCGTTGTTTTCCAAGCGAAGTGTTGTAAAGGAGAGGTGAAATGAGCGAAGACAAAGAACTGATTGATGAAAAGGCCGCGCCTGTCAGCGCGGAGAGCATCTCCGGGGCGGCGGTGCACTCTACGGAGCAGGCCGCCGCGGTGATCGGCAGGCTGTTCGACGTGGCGCAACCCAACGCCATCTTCGGCAAGCCGGCTGAGTTTGGAGATTACACGATCATCACGGCCTCGGAAGTCACGGTTGGCATGGGGGTTGGGTTTGGCGCAGGCGGCGGGCCGACGGAGGAAGGCGACGAGGCCGGCGGCGGCGGAGGAGGGGGCGGGGGCGGTTCGCTGGGGCGTCCCGTGGCGGCGATCATTGTCGGTCCCCAGGGGGTGCGCGTGGAGCCGATCGTCGACGCCACCAAGATTTCCATCGCCTTTTTTACCGCCATCGGCGCCATGTTCATGAGTTGGCGCGCCATGCGGCGCGCGGCGCAGTAGAGGAGTCTGCCGTTGGGCGCGCCGCGTAGATCGGCGCCCACGCAGTTCGTAGGCTTTTGGTCCGAATTAAGACCGGAACAGGCCGCAACTTACACGTACCATCCATTCGTATACATAGTATCTGCAAGCCCGGGTGCGCTGCGACAGGTTTTTACGCTATTCCGCCAGAGGGTCGCCGGGCAAGAATCCGGCAAGCCGGCTCGCATCATCCACGCCGCGGGGGTCAACGCAAGGCCCTTTTTCCGCACAGCCTGCACGCCGGCGTCCGGGTTCCACTACGAATGCCAGTACGAATGCCAGGGTTGTCTGGGGTCGCCGCGCCGCATTGCCGGCCGGAAGATGTCCACACAGGCAGGGAGGTACGAAATGGAGTTGCTGCTTTTTATGGCGCTGACAGGCATGGTTTCGGGCGTGATCAGCGGGGCCTATCTTGGCGGGCAGGAAGGGCTGATTTTGGGCGGCAGCACCGGCCTGGTCAGCGGCGTGATTCTGTGGTCGCTGACGGGCATCATCGGCCGTACGTTGCGTGAACGACGCCTGGACCGTTACTTCAATCAAGACAGCGGCGAGCATCGCTAGCTCGTCGCACCAGCGCCACGATTGGGGCGAGCCATGATCGAACGCAATCCTGTTGCTGCGCCGCTGCCGACCTTGCGCGACGTGATGGCCGCCCAAGTCGTGGTGCGCCGCTATCTGCCGCTCACACCGCTGCACCGCTACCCCGCGTTGGACGCCTTGCTCGACGCCGAAGTCTACATCAAACACGAGAACTACCAGCCAATCGGCGCTTTCAAAGTACGGGGCGGCATCAATTTCATGGCGCATCTGCCTGCGGCGGAACGCGCCCGCGGGGTGGTGACTGCTTCTACCGGCAACCACGGACAATCTATCGCCTATGCGGCGCGGCTGTTCGGCGTGCGCGCCGTGATCGTTGCGCCCGAAGGGGCGAACCCGGTCAAGGTCGAGGCCATGCGCAGCTACGGCGCGGAGGTGGTTCTGCACGGCGCGGACTTCGAGGCCAGCAAACGCTATTGCGCCGAGTTGGAAGCGGAGCAGGGGCTGCGCTTCATCTCGTCCGGCGATGAGCCGTTGTTGGTCACCGGCGTGGCGACGCACACGCTGGAGATTCTAGAAACGCAGCCGGATGTAGAAGTGATCGTCGTGCCGATCGGCGGGGGGAGCGGTGCAGCAGGGGCCAGCCTGGTCGCCAAAAGCGTCAACCCCCTGATCACGGTGATCGGCGTCGGCGCGGCGGGCGCGCCTGCCGCGTTCCTTACATGGCAGACGCGCGCCTTTCGCCGCGCGCCGATCGACACCTTTGCGGGCGGCCTCGCCACCGGCGAGCCGTTTATGCTGCCGCAGCGCATCCTTTGGCAATATTTGGACGATTTCACGCTCGTGGGCGACGACGAAATGCGTGTTGCCGTCCGCCTCTTTCTGGAGAAGGCTAAGACGTTGGCTGAACCGGCGGGAGCGGCGCCGCTCGCCGCGGCCCTGCGTCTGCGCGATCGTCTGCGCGGCAAGAAGATCGCGCTGATCCTCAGCGGCGGCAACATCTCGCCGGACGAACTGCGCCAATGCCTGGACGCGCCTATCCCGTCGTTTTGAGCGGTTCACCATAGTCGACGAGAAAGCGGATAGAGGCGTACGAATGCAACCGCTAACGCTTCGCATCCTGCCGGAGCGGCTGGCGATCTGTTCGCTGCCGCCGGACGCTGCGCCGCCGGCGTGGGTTTTCATGGGCCGGTTCTACGCGCTGATGCGTACGCCGGAGGAATTGTCGATCGTCTGTGCGGCGGAGAACGTACCGGCGTTTGTTCCGTCCGTGGGGCCGTGGGCCTGTCTGCAGGTGGAAGGCGTCCTCGATTTTGCGTTGACCGGCATCCTCGCCGGTCTGGCTGCGCCTTTGGCCGAAGCGGGCATCGGCTTGTTCGCCCTCTCCGCCTATCGCACCGACTTCATACTTGTGCGCGCCGAGGATCTCACCCACGCGCAGAGGGTCCTCCGGCGGGCAGGCCATGCGGTAGGCTAGACCTGCGGCGCTGGGCGGACCCTCTGCGGCGCCCCCCTAAGGTATTTTATCCCCGGTACACGGGCCTAGATGTCGAAGCGCGGGATCTCGATCAGCGCGCCGCCGCGCATGGCGGACATGTGCGCGCAGATGCCCGGCGCGGTCCAGTTGGCGGCGGTCACGGCGTCGATGGCCGGTTTTCGCTCTTCGACGATGCTGCTCACGAATTCGTGCACCAGATGCGGGTGGGAGCCGTGATGCCCGCCGCCCTGCTCGAAGGAGAGGTGCTTGTCTTCGTTGCTGTAGACGAAGCGCTGCGTGTACTTGCCGATGGACGGAGGCAGCAGGTCGGCCCGGTCCGGCGGCTCGGGCTGTTCGACGGTCACGTCGCGGAGTTGATCGGGAACGATTGGGCTCATCGTGAAGAGCATGGGCGGCTCGTCTTCCATTTGCCATTCGTAACAGGCGTTTTCGCCGTAGACCACGAAGCTCTCCATGTAGGGGCGCGCGCAGTGGAAGAGCGAGCGCGTGACTTCGAGCGAGAGTTCAGGGACTTCCGTACGGAAGATGGCCGTCTCGATTGGATAGTGGTTGCGGTATTGCCGATGCAGTTCCTCGCGCATGACGCCTGAGCCGAAGCAGTGGACCGCGGTCGCACGCGTATTGGCGAGGGCGAGCAGCGGGCTGATGGCGTGGGTGGCATACCACAGGGGCGGCAGGCCGGCCCAGTACGCAGGCCAGCGCTCCATGTCCTGGTAATGGGCGCCGCGCAGGAATTGGATGCGGCCGAATGCGCCCTGTTCTTTCAGCGCCTTGGCATAGAAGAACTGGCGCGTATAGACGGCAGTCTCCATCATCATGTAGACCTTGCCGGAAGCTTGCTGTGCGTGCACGATGGCGCGCAGGTCTTCGAGGCTGGTCGCCATAGGGACCGTGCAGGCGCAGTGCTTGCCGGATTGTAACATGGCGACCGTCTGCCAGGCATGGTCGGGGATGCCGGAGACAAGGTGCACGGCGTCGAACTCATCCGAGTCGATGATCTCGCGGACGTCGCTGATGCGACGCTCGATGCCGAAACGCTCGCCGACGCGCTGGAGCCGTTCTTCACTCAGGTCGCAGATCGCCACCTGTTCGACGTTGGGGTGTTCGAGATAGATGGGGACGAACTCGGCTCCGAACCCCATGCCCACTACGGCGACGGATAACTTCTTGTCGGTGTTCATCATGATTCCTGCTTGATTGTTCTGCTTGGTCGTGATGGGTTAGGTTCCTTGGGTTGCGCCGGCGAGAATGCCTTCCACGAGTCGCTTCTGGCCCAAGATGAGGATGGGGATAATGGGCAGCAGCACCAGCACGCCGCCGGCGGCGATCAGGTCGTATTGCGGCAGATAAACGTCTCCGCGATTCGGCATTTCGAAGAGGCGGACCGTCAGCACGCGTTTCTCTGGCGTAACGCTGAGAATGTAGGCAAAAAGAAACTCGTTCCATGCATGAATAAAGAGCAGGAGGAAACTGACGACAAAACTGGGCAGGGCGATGGGCAACATGACGCGGAACAGGGTGTCGAACCAGGAGCAGCCGTCGATGGCGGCGGCATCGTCGATATCCCGCGGGATCGAGTTGAGGGCCGAGAAGACGACGAGCATCGCCAGGGGCAGGCCGCCTGACAGGAAGACGAGCGTCAGACCGAGCCGGGTGTCGAGGAGGCCAATGTCTTTGTAGGTCATGAAGATGGGGCCGATCGTCACCATGCCGGGCAGCGCCAGGGTTGCGACCATGAAGCCGTAGAAGGCGCTTCTGCCGGGAAAGTGCAGCCGGTTGATGCCGTAGGCGGCCATGCCGCTGAGGATGGTGGCGCCCAGCGCAGAGAAGGTGGCGATGACAAATGTGTTCAACAGCACCTCGGGATAGTGCCATCTCTCAAGCAGGAACTTAAAGGCGTCGAGCGTGGGGATGCGCGGGATCAGAGTCGGCGGCAACTCATTGGCCTCTATCGGCGTTTTGAGCGATGTCACGAGCATCCAATAGAGGGGGAAGAAGACAAAGACTAGCGTTAGCGCCAGCAGTGAATAGAGGATGACCGAAGTGATGAGACTTCTGTGGTTTCGCTTGCGCATCTGAATTACCTTGCTGCCTGGTATAGTTTCCACGAATAATAGAAGCCGACGAGCGCTGCAAACAGAAACAGCCACATATTCACGGCGGAGCCGTAGCCATACCTGAACTCAGTGAAGAACCGCTCGTAGGCGAGCAGCGCCAGGGTGCGGGTGGACGTGCCAGGTCCGCCCATCGTCAAGCCGTAAATTTGCTCGAAGGTTTGGATTTCGCCCATGCCTCTCAGCAGCAGGATGAGCAAGGTGGTGGACTGGAGCAGCGGCAAAGACACCCTGAAGAAGCGGGTGAAAGGGCCGGCCCCGTCCACCTCGGCTGCCTCCAGCACTTCCTTGGGCAGGGAGCGCAGGCCAGCCAGGAAGATCAAGGATACCCAAGCCACATTCTTCCAAACCGAGACGAGAGTCACGGATACCCTCGCCCAAAACGGGTCGCTCAGCCAGGGTACGCGAGAAAATCCCGCCACGGTGAGCGTCTGGTTGAAAATGCCGGTGCTGTCATAGAGCAAGAGCTTCCACACGTTGCTGGCGAGCATGGGGGCGATGACCCAGGGCAGCATTACGATGAAGATGGCCGTAGACTGGCCGCGCAACTTCTGGTTCAGCAAAACGGCGATGGCGAGGCCCAGGGCCGTCTCGATCAACGTGGCTGAGATAGTATAGACCGCGGTCCAGCCAAGCGAGTTGATGAACAATTCGTCCTGGAACAACATCGCGTAGTTCCTCAATCCGACGAACTCACCGGGGTTGGTGATGGACATGTTCGTCAGGCTGAGCCAGAGAGTGCGAAAAAGAGGAACTATTGTGTACGCAAAGCGCACGATGATCGCCGGCAGCACCAACAGATAGGCCATCCAGTATTTGGCGAAGAAACCGGCTTCATGGCGCGTCCGTGAGCGAGTCGGGGAAAGTGCAGATTCGGCCTGTGCCATAATTGCTATGTCCTGCGCGGCTCCCGTCTGGCGAAGTTTATCTATCGGCTTCGCCAGACGGGGCAAGAGGCTGAGGACGCTATGTCAGCGTCTAGGGATGGGTAGGTTAGCCGGCATCCGCCATAATGCGCTGATACTCCGTGACAGCCCACTGCTGGGTCTCTTCGGGAGTCTTTTCGGCGGAGAAGATGAAGCGACCGATGTTCTGGAACATGCTCCAGAGCTCATTCACAGGTTTCTTGTTGACGATGGGCTCGCGGAACTTGGCGCCTGCCAGGATTGTTTCCCAGCCGACGGGCAGCGCCAGCGTGGGCACGGCCTCGATGACGTCCGGGTCGTTGATCAACGAATAGCGCGGGGGCGCGTCTCGGTGTACGTTGATGATGAATTTCTTGAGGACTTCGGGCTGGGAGAACCAGGTGAGGTATTCGATTGCCAAGTCCTTCTTCTCGCCAACCTTCGGCAGCATCCAGCCCCAGCCGTGAATCAGCCCAATGTCGCTTGCCGGACCCATAGGCCAGCGCGCGGCAGGCGCGTTCTCCATCGTGAGCACGCTTTGTTCGTGTTCGAGTGCGTTGCGATAGCCGCCGGTGTAGTTCCACCACATGCCGGCTTTGCCCAAAGCGCTGAGGTTTGCGATCTGGTCATTGCCTTCACTGGTCGTCGACTTGGGCGTGATCTCGTGGGTGAAGACCCAGTCCTGCATGAATTGGAAGGCTTCCAGCGTTCCGGCGTCGTCGAGCGTATCGAGGTCTGCGCCGGCCTGGTTGAGCATGAGCAGCACCGTGTTGAACTCATGGCCTACGCCGTTCGTCGGGCGCCATCCCCACACATCCTCGTCCGCGTTGGTAGCGTCCTTGCCAAACGTGATCAACTGGTCCCACGTTTTAGGGGCTTCCGGCACCAAGGCCGTGTAATGGAAGAAGGGTTCCAGGTCCAACAAGAAGAAGATGCGATAGACGCCGTTGAGCACCGAATTCAGCGTATGGATCCCTTCGACCGTATCATCCTCATGCTCGGTCCAAAAATCATAGTCGCCTAGTTCGGCTGCGAAGCCATTGGCTGCCATCATGCCGGCGATGAGGTCGTCGGCAATGGTCAGGTCATAGCCCGAATAGCCTGTCTGGCTCCAGAGCGCGAATTTGTTCATTACGTCAGACCAAACGCCCTGAGGGAAGACCGCCTGGCTAACGTCGATGCCCGTTTCGGCGGTGAATTCCGCATTGAAGGAATCGAATCCCTCCATATCCCAAGCCATTAGGGTGATCTCGCGCTCCTCCTCTGCGGACGGAGCGCCTGCCGCGCCGCCTGATGGCGCGGTTGACGGCGCGCAGGCGGCTAGGCCGAGGCCTACGCCGGCAATGGCTGCGCTCTTCAAGAAGACGCGACGGCCGAAACGTTTGTGCTCTTCCATAACCATATCCTCCGGTTTGTCTTGCAAGGTGAGTAGTTGAAGAACAGGGGTGCTGTGGACTATTATAGAGTTCCGGTCCGGGCCTCTCAATGCCATAAAGGCCAGGAAGGGGACAAGAATAGGACCGAGGGACGATATATGGACCCGTATGATCTCTTTATACGCGAACTGCGTTACGCACTGAACCATCTCTATGAACCCGAGTTGCTGCGACACAGCCCCTTGCAGGAATTGATCGGCAAGTCGGACAGACCGCAGGCGCCGCTTAGCGAATTCTTGACGGCCGCGATTGAGGCCTTGAAGCCCCCGATCAACGAGGCGGCGAATTCGCCTGCCTGGCATGTCTACGAGTTGCTCTACTACCGGTACGTGCAACGGGCAAGCCAGGGCGATCTAGCCAACCAGTTGGCATGCAGCATCCGCCAGGTGCGCCGAGAACAGTCGCATGCGCTCTCTGTATTGGCGGAGAATTTGGCGCGCCAAGCCGGTTATGCGCACGACGAATGGCCTGTATGGTCCGGCGAACACGCCGCCGATCCGGCTGCCGGCGACGACCCGCTGCGCGACGAGTATGCGGTGACCCTGGCGAGCGGGCAGGGGCAATATACGGAGATTGGCGCGGAGTTGTTGGCAGTTTCCGACATCGTGAAGCCGTTGTTGGCGCGCTATCGGGTCTCGCTGCAAATGCCGCCGGAGAGCGATTATTGGCTCACCTCGATGCCAAGCGTGTTCGTGCGCCAAGCTCTGATCGGCCTGCTGACGCATCTCGTTCCCTCCTGCGCCGGCGGCGCGGTGCGGATTGGCGTCGCCCAAGAGAACGGGCGCGTGTATCTGCGGATTCATGGGATGAAGGGCGGCATAGGGCATTGGGCAGAGAGCCGGCAAGACAGCCTGGATGAGACGCGCTTTTTGCTGGAAATGAACGGGGGCAAGCTGGATATTGCCTCGCAGGGAACCGATCTGCTCGAAGCGCTGCTCACACTGCCTGCGGTCCAGGCAGAGACGGTCTTGGCGATAGACGACAACCGAGATGTCTTGCAACTCTTCACTCGCTATACGGAAGGAACCCAGTTCGCTCTGTTTCCATGCAGCGACCCGGCAGGCGCTTTGCGGCTGGCAAAAGAGCGGAAACCTCGGATCATCACGCTCGACATCATGATGGCGGGGGTTGACGGCTGGCAACTCATGCGCGAATTGCGCGAGAACCGCGCTACGGCGAACACGCCGATCATTGTTTGTTCGGTTTTGGCGCAGAACGAACTGGCCGAGATGCTGGGCGCAGACGACTTTGTCTGCAAGCCGGTTAGCCGCGAGGCGTATTTGGCCGCGCTGGAGCGTCAGATACGGCAACGGGCGTAACCGTTTGCGCCAATGCGCCGATCACGTCGAGCAGTTCTTTGCTCGTGAAGCCGCTTGAGCGAGAGAGGGTCAGGCGGCTGGTGATCACCGGTTCGCCGATCGGGTCCTGTGCCGAGGTCACCACGATTCTAATGTCCTGCAGGGCCGGTTCTAGTTTCCGGGCGGCGAGCACCTCAAACCCGGTCATATCAGGCATGATCAGATCGAGCAGAACCAGGTCCGGGCGGCGGTTGCGCATGAGTTCGAGCGCGCGTGCGCCGCTGCTTGCGCGCAAGATGGTGTAGCTGTGCTCGGCAGCAGCCAGCATGCGGGCGAACAGTTGCACCGCCTCGTCTTCATCATCCACGATGAGGATCGTGTTCACGGGCGGGTGGAAGCTCGTCACGACGGACAGCAACTCCTCATGCGAGATCGGTTTGATCAGATAGCCGTCGACGCCCAGGTGAGCGGCGGCTGAGGGCGTACTCGGCGCGGAGCACGCCACTACGGGCAGCCGGTAGGGGACGGCTCTGAGCGCCGCTTCCAGATCGCATAACTGTAGGGCGTCGGACTGGTTGAGGACCGCCATCTGCGCGGTTGTATGGCGCAGGTCTATGACGGCTTGGTCAACGGTCGGTGCGAGGGCCAACTCTATCTGATCGCGCAAGTGATAGAGCGCCGACGAATAGAGACTGCCGTCGGCGTCTATAAAGAGCACGCGCCTATCGATGACGGGCAGCTCGCGGCGACGGCCGTCTGTGCGATTTCGATGGGCAAAATCGCGCGATATCCAGCGGCTGGGTCCGCTTATTTGTTTAGGCGGCGTCTCGATGGGAAGGCTAAAGGCGAAGCACGCTCCCGCGCCGGGTTTTGACTCCAGCCACATGCGCCCGCCGTGCAGTTCGACGAGCTTGCGGCTGATCGCCAGGCCGAGGCCCGTGCCGCTTTGCTCGCCGCGGTGCGCGATTTCCAGTTGACGGAACGGTTCAAAGAGAAACGGCTTCTCGTCTTCCGGGATCCCCGGCCCCGTGTCTTCGACGGTGACTACCGCTTCGTTGTTTTCCATCCGGGCGTGAATGGTGACGCCGCCGTTTTCCAGCACTCGTCCCGCGTTGCTTAGAAGGTTCAAGATGACTTGGCGGATGCGCGTAGCGTCGCACAGCACTTCGGGCAGGTCCGGCTCCATCTCCATCCGAATCCACAGATGCTTGGAGTCGAACAAGTTCTTTACGGCTTGGGCGGCTTCTACGGCTAAGTCCGGGATCGAAGTGTAGGAGAGCGACACCTTCATGTATCCGGCGTCGGCTTTGCTCAGGTCGAGCACGTCGTCTACCAGCTTGGAAAGGTGCAAGGCGTTGCGTTGGATGGCCGAGATGTCCGCCAGGAGTTCGGGAGGGAGTCTTCTGCGGTAGGTGAGAGGCGCTTTGGCGATCAAGCTGCTGAAGCCGATGATCATGTTGAGCGGCGTGCGCAACTCGTGGCTCACGTTGGCCACGAACGTTTCTTTGGCCTGACGAGCCTCGTCTACGGCGCGTTGAGTCGCCAAGAGCATGGCGTTCAGGCGGCCCATTTCCTTGTATGCACTGTGCAGGTCTTCGTAAGCCTGGTTTAGCTCTTCTTGACGGTCTCTGCTTTCTTCAAGCATCTTGCGCGCAGCCGAATAGTGATACCAAGATTCCGCCGTGGCCGTCCGCAACGGGCGGAGCGCGGCTCCTACGAGCGCGATTCCGCACCAGATGGCGATAAGCGCAATGTCGAGCGATTCGAGGTGAAAGTACGCGGGTTGCACAGCAAAAAGCGCTATCAGCAGCCCGGAGACGATAGCCCCCCAGATAAGACCTGCCTGCAACCCCAGGTAGACAGTCACGAGGAGGCAGGGCAGGGCGAGCAGCGTCAAGGCGGCGGGCAGTTGAAAAAGAATGCTGCCTAACACGATGATCGAACTCGTACCCAAGGCGATAACCCATACACCATACGGGTAGCGCAGACGGAGGCGCCATGCGGCGAATGACACCACGCACAGGGCGATCCCCAGGATATCGCGACGGCGCGAAACGTCGGCGTTGTTCGTGATCCATAGAAAGGCGACGGCAGCCGCCAAGAAGAGAGCAACGGCGATGAACGGGAACGAGCTGTTCTGAAGCCCGCGCAGGTATGTTTGCAGCAGCGCATTTTCGTCATCCGGCTGCGAGTCTGTATGCGAGGTTTTCGTCGGCGGGGCGATTTGGGAAAGGTGTGTCATAGCAGAATCTGTGCGAAGCATGAACGGCCAAGGAGTAGACATGCGGACCGGCGCACGTCCTAGTTGATTCTACTACCTGCCATGCGATTCCGCGAACGTAGGGAGCGCGGACTCTTGGCGTGACTTCGCCGGGTTTGATATACTCCCACCAAGAACAGCCTCATTTCGCGCCGGTCACAAAGCCGGCAGACGGCGTTCGTCTATGCTGATCCCCGCGCTACGGCGCTCCACACGAACGGCAAACCAGCTATGCAACGACCGAAAATCTGCGTTGTCGGCGCCTCGAATATTGACTTAATCAGCTACGCCCCGCGCCTGCCCAAGCTGGGCGAGACGATCCCCGGCACGCGCTTCCAGATGGGCTTCGGCGGCAAAGGCGCCAATCAGGCCGTGATGGCCGCCAAGCTCGGCGGAGACGTGGCGATTGTGACCAAGGTGGGGCAGGACATCTTCGGCGAGGATACGCGTAAGAATTTCGCCAAGTACGGCATCGATACGACCTATGCTTTTGCCACCGTTGACTCGTTTACCGGCGTGGCGCCGATCTGGGTCGAGGAGAGCAGCGGCAACAACGCCATCATCGTGGCGCTGGGCGCCAATGACCTGCTTAGCCCGGCGGACGTGGAGCAGGCTCGCCCCGCGCTGGAGGCGGCCCAAGTCGTGGTCTGCCAGTGGGAGTTGCAACTGGACACGGCGTTGGCGGCGCTGCGTATTGCACACGGGGCGGGCGTGATGACGATCTTCAACCCGGCGCCGGCGCGCAGTTCGCTGCCCGACGAGGCTTACGCACTGAGCGACATCTTCTGCCCCAACGAAAGCGAAACCGAACTGCTGACCGGCATGCCGGTCGCGACCATCGACGAGGCGGCCGCGGCCGGGCGCGAATGCCTGGCGCGTGGCGCGGGCAACGTCATCCTCACCTTGGGCGAGCGCGGCAGTCTGTTGGTGACGCACGAGCAGATCGCCCACGTTCCCGCGCCGCAGGTGCGGGCCGTCGACACCACCGGCGCGGGCGACGCCTTCGTGGGCAGCCTCGCCTACTTCCTTGGCTCCGGCCGATCGCTCACGTCCGCCGTCGAGCGAGCCAACCGCATCGCGGCCGTCAGCGTGCAGGCCCCCGGCACTCAGAGCAGTTTTCCCGACGTAGCCGACTTGCCGTCCGAGTTGCTTGCCGGCTGAACGGCGCGGGCCAAACGATACGAACAAACAGGACGCAGAGCAGCGAGTTGAGCCTGCTCTGCGTCCTGTTTTGTTTGCCGATATCCGGCCTGCCGCACGTCTAGACGGCGAAAAGCCTCCACACCTGCGCAACAACAAACGTGACCAGGAGCCCCATTACCACCGGCAGGAGCGCGGCTACCGCCGTCCATTTGGCGCTGCCTGACTCGCGGTAGATGGTGTAGATCGTGGTGCTGCACGGGTTGTGGATCAGGCTGAAGAGCATCAGGTTGATGCCGGTCAGCAGCGTCCAGCCGCCCGTCTGCAGGATGGAATAGGTGGCGTTCTGGCTCGCCAACTCAAAGATAACGCCTGCGCCTGCGCCGGCCTCGTGCATGCCCGTAGACAGGACGGTCAGCATCAAGATGGTGGGCAGGACGATCTCGTTGGCCGGGATGGCGACGATATAGGCGACCAGGATCACGCCGTTGAGGCCGATGAGCAGGCCGACGGGGTTGAGGAACCCGATGAGGTGTTCGGCGATGCTCGGCCCGCCGATGTGGATGTTGGCGATCAGCCAGATGACCGCGCCCGCGGGCAGGGCAAAGACGATGGCGCGCCACAGCACATAGAGCGTGCGGTCGATGATCGAGGTGTAGATCGTCTGCAAGATGCGCGGCGGGCGATAGGGGGGCAACTCCAGGCTATAGGCGCTGGCCTCGCCCTTGAGCACCGTGCGCGAGAGGCCGGCGGAGACCAGGAAGGTCAACAGAATGCCGAGCATGGTCACGCCGACAACAGCCGTGGCCGAAACCAGGCCGGCCAGGTGAGCGGG
>Ga0334890_1001516_pt1 | contig 30527 bp, 27 predicted proteins | sample GraSluR1_MG_3_FD_207220 | JGI IMG/M metagenome (GOLD analysis project Ga0334890, IMG submission 207220) | Sludge microbial communities from methane-producing bioreactor in Wageningen University, Netherlands - Granular Sludge_31_08-R1 | ecosystem: Engineered > Bioreactor > Anaerobic >... | reverse complement strand
CGCGGATCTTCTGTGGGACCGGCTTTCCAGCCGGTCTTCCCTGGGCCCCCCGGATGGACCGGCGCGGAAGGCACCCGGCCGGGGGTGCCGATAAACGGCGAAGTGTCCGTTCAGGATTGTCCAGAAGCGCGGCCCGCCGATTCCACGCTGAAGGAAGGCGGGAATCCGGACGCGCTTGCACAGGAACTTGGTGGAGGACTGGCTATGCATCGAACAATGCATCGGTGGGGGCTTGTATTGCTCACGGCAGGGCTGCTGGGATGGACCGGTTGTGCGGCATCCGGTGGCGGTAGTGGAGGCGGGGGCGGTGGCGCCACCAACAACAATGACAACGCTGTGGTCAACGACAACAACGATAACGCCGTAGTCAACGACAACAACGACAACTCGGGCGGGCCGTCGCCCGGCTTCGCGGCGTTCTCGGCCGGGGGATGCACGGCCTGCCATACCAGCACGTCCAACAACTTCGCGAACAGCACGATCGACGACATCATCGACACGCTGCTCGGTGAAAAACCCCACCCCGGCGGCGAGTTCGGCGACCTCACCGAAGAGGAAATCGATCTGATTACCGAGTTTCTGCTCGACGTGATGCTCGGCGACGACGACCTCGACGGGGGCGACGACGACAACGTCAATGACAACGCCGACAACGACAACGAAAACGACAACCTGAACGACAACGAAAACGACAATTCGGACGGCGGCGGCGGCGGGGGCGGCGGCGGCGACGACGCGGATTACACCGCGGCCCAGGTCCAGGCCTGGTTTGACCAGGTCTGGACGGATTTCGATCGGAACTACTCCCATTTTGCCACCAAGGGGGTGGACTGGGACGCCCTGCGGGATGAATACGCCGATGAGTTCAACATTGCCATGACGGAAAGCGCGTTCCTGGCCCGCCTGTCCGACCTTCTGGCTGAGTTGCGGGACCTACATATCTGGATCGAGGACGCCCAGGGCAACGCCACCGCCCCGTACATGCGTACAGCCGAGCAGAACTTCCCCAACGACAACACCCCGTCGTACTTCCCCCAGGAGCTCAGCCAGGTGGAAGCCTTTCCATTCTTCCACGGCTGGCTGGAGAACAACCTCGCCTATATCGCGATCGACACCTTTTCCGACAGCGAGTGGGACGGGCTGCGCACCAGCCACCTGAACGGCGTGTTCTCCACGTATGCCGGCGCCGCCGGAATGGTCATCGACGTGCGCCGCAACAACGGCGGCAACGAACTGATCGCCAAGGCACTGGCCGGCTACCTGACCCAGACCGCCTACGTTTACGGCTACCACCGCCTGCGCAACCCGGGCCCCGATCACGCGGACTTCGGCGACTGGGTGGAGCACAGCCTCGAGCCGGCCCAGGACCATGTGTTCACCGGCCCGGCCGTCTGCCTGATCGGCGAGACAAACATGAGCTCGGCCGAGTGGTTCGTCCTGATGATGCTCGAGAACCCCAACGCCATCATCCTCATCGGCGATACCACCCGCGGCAGCTCCGGATCGCCCCAGCCGTTTTCCCTGGATAACGGCATCACGTACTACATCCCGAGCTGGGAGGCGTACCGGGCGGACCAGACCACGAAAATCGAAGACGTGGGCGTCTCCCCCACGGCCGGGTATGCAATTTCACCCGGCCAGGGCACAGACAAGAGCTACACCAGCGACCGGGACCTGGTACTTGAGCGAGGCATCGACGCATTGACTCCGTAACCACCGTGGGAAGCCACGATCGAGCCCGCGGGCGGTGGTGGGGCAAGCTCCGTGTGATACGCACCATGCAAAAGCTCCACTGCCGCCCGCTTCATTCGTCAGCGACCCGGCCCCGGCCCCTCGGTGGACGCCGACGCCCGCCCGCGTACCATGGCCGCATGGCCCTGACCCAGGATGAGGCAATCGCCCTGCGACGACTGGATTACTCGGAAACCTCCCAGGTGCTCGTCTTCCTGACCCGCGAGCACGGCAAGGTGCGGGCCATCGCCAAGGGCGTCAAGCGAGGCACCCGATCGCGATTTGCCGTGGGGATTGATCTGCTCGAGCTCGGGCATGTCGTCGTCTCCGCCCGCCCGGGCGGACGGGCTGAGCTCGCCACCGTCACCGAGTGGAAGCAGACTCGATCCATGACCGGCCTGCGGCAGCGACTCGCACGGCTGCACGCCGCCGAGTACGCCGCGGAAGTGACGGCCGCCCTCACCGAGGACTGGGACCCCCACCCGCGAGTCTTTGCCGCCCTGGTGGGCTTGCTGGACGGCCTATGCCAGGCGAACCAAGCATTCGATCGGCTTGTGGACTTCCAACGCGAACTGCTCGACGAGATCGGCTCGCTCCCGGACTTCGCCGCCTGCCTGGCCTGCGGCCGCGTCCCGGACCCTGACGAGCCCGTCCACTTCTCCTCGTTTGAAGGCGGGTTGCTCTGCCGCGACTGCGAGCCGGCCCACGTCGAGAAGCGGGAGCTGCTGCTCGGCTGTCTATCCGTCCTTCGGGGCCAGGCCGGGGAGCCTGCGTCCCAGGCCGCCGCCTTCGACATCCTCAACTACCACATCGCTCACCTGATCGGCCGAAACCCCACCACCGCCCCCATCCTCCAGGCGACGGCTCCCCACCCCTGAGCGATTCTCCCGGCCGACGGCACGCCCCCGACGGGGAACGCGTTCGGTTCACCCCCGCGCCCGCGGCGACGCGGAAGGCCCGGGGATGCGGCCGGGCACCGACGGGCAGACGGACCCTGCGGCCGGCTACAGGTCAAAATCTCCGGCGGCCTCCGGCTGGTAGAGCACCTCGGCGATGCGCACCGTGCGCCAGCCGGCGGGGACCCGAAAACGGATCTCTTCGCCCGTCCGGCAGCCGAGGATCGCAGCGCCCAGCGGCGCGAGCACCGAGATGCGTTCCCGTGAGGCCACGGCAGCCTCAGGGAAGACCAACGTGTAACACGTCTCCTGATCCGTGTCCGAGTCCACGAGCCGCACCCGCGAATGCAGGGTCACCACATCCGGGGGGACCTCGTCGGGCTGGATCACCTGCGCGGCGTCCAGTTCGTCGCGCAAGACCGCCAGGTTCTCGCGGTCCTTCTCGTGACGGCGTCCGGCGACGCGCAGCCATTCCCGGAGCCGGATAGCGTCCTGCTGTGTGATGTGGATCCTGCGCCCGGTCATGGTCGCACCCATTTCCAGAGTTCCTCAGGTGCGGGCCGCGTCTCCCGCCGCTCCCTCGGGAGGCCGTGTGGCCGGCATGATGTTCGGATTCAAGCGGCAGATCGCGCGGAGCAGCGACCAGGCGGAACCGGTCGCCGAGCGCGCCAAGGGGTGGGGGAAGACGGTGGCCCGCCCGGTCGTGACGTCAACGAGCGTTACGCCGCGAGGCCCATCCGGCAGCGGCCGATCCGATTCGCGCATCCCGCGGTTTGTCGCGGTCCCATCGTTCACAGTCGGACTCCTTCAAGACAGCCGGGCGGGCTCTCGCCGACCCGTCGGGTGATGTCTGGCCGGCCCTCGCGGCGACGCCACGGCCAAAGGCGCCGGCCCGCCACCAAGCGTGGGCGGGCCGACGCCTCCCTCCGGGCAGGCACCGGCTTGTTTCCGCTCCCTCGCGGGCGGGCCGGCGACAAGAGCCGGGGGTTCCGGACTTCCGGTGGTACCCTGCGTACCGGACTCGGCTCATTCATAGGCTCCTTTCCCATCGTTAGCAAGCCAGATAATATCGCATTGATCGTTCGTATAATCCGAAGTACACTGGACGCATGGACTGGCTGAACTACCACCACCTGTTCTACTTCCGGACCGTCGCCCGCGAGGGCAGCATCGCCGCGGCCTGCCGCAAGCTGCTTCTCTCCCCCGCGACGATTTCGGCCCAGTTGCGGGAGCTGGAGGGCGCGCTGGGCGAGGCGCTGTTCAAGCGGGTGGGGCGAAGCCTGGCCCTGACCGAGTTCGGCCGCATGGCCGCCCGGTACGCGGACGAGATCTTCGCGCTGGGCGACGAGTTCATGGACGTCGTCAAGGGCCGGACGCTGGAGACGTCGCTGCGGTTTCGTCTGGGTGTCGATGACGTGCTGCCCAAGCGGCTGGTTGCCCGCGTGTTGGAGCCGGTCTTCCGGTTGCCGCAGGCGATCCGCCTGGTGTGCATCGAGGGCACGCAGACGCAGTTGCTGCCCCAGCTTGCCGTGCATGACCTCGATCTGGTGCTCTCCGACGCGCCGGCCGATCCGTCGATCAAGGTTCGCGCGTTCAGTCAACTGCTCGGGGAGTGCGGGATCACGATTTGCGCGACCCCTGCCCTGGCCCGGGAGCTACGCCGAGGTTTTCCCCGTTCGCTGGACGGCGCTCCGGCGCTGCTGCCCACGGCCAATGCGTCCATCCGTCGCACCCTGGATGAGTGGTTTGAGTCGGTGGGCGTGCGTCCGCGGATCGTCGCCGAGTTCGAGGACGCGGCGCTGATGACCGCCGCAGGGCGCACGGGCGCGGGCTTTTTTGCCGTTTCGATGGTCGCGGCCGAGGAGATGATGACGTCTCGGCAGAGCCTGGCCGTGGTTGGCCCGATGGCGGGGGCGCGGCAGCGGCTCTTTGCGATTGGCGTGGAGCGCCGGGCCAGGCACCCGGTTGCGATGGCCCTGGTCGACAACGCCGGGGCCGCGCTGCGCCGGCCACCCGCGGCGGAGGGCAAGCCCCGCCGGGCGCGGCGGATGGTATCGGGATCCGCAAAGGAAGAGCGTTTGGGCCGGCGGAGCAACAGAAGCCGCGTCCGAGAGTCGGCTCCGCCCGCTCGGGCGGCGCGGCGCAGGAAGGCGGAAATACAATGATTCGACGCGTAGGGTTCATCGGAACGGGGATCATGGGCCTGCCCATGGCGGGGCACCTGCTCAAGGCCGGATTTGAGGTCCGGGCGTACAACCGGACGCGCTCCCGGGCCGAGCCGCTCGCCGCCCAGGGGGCCGCGCTGGTCGATTCACCCGCGGCGGCCGCACGAGACGCGGACGCGGTCATTACGATCGTCTCCGACACGCCGGACGTGCAGAGCGTCTATCTGGGCGAAGGCGGCGTGTGCGAGGCGCTGGCCCGCGGCACCGTGGCGGTGGACATGTCGACGATCTCCCCCGTCGTCACGCAGGAGATTGCGAAAGTCGTAGAAGAGCGGGGGGCTGCGTACCTGGACGCGCCCGTCAGCGGCGGCAAGGTCGGCGCGGAGAACGGCATGCTGTCCATCATGTGCGGCGGGCCGGCCGAGGCGTTCGAACGCGTCCGGCCGCTGTTCGAGGCGATGGGCAAGAACATCGTACACTGCGGCCCGAACGGCTACGGCCAACTGACCAAGCTCTGCAACCAGATCATGTGCGGCCTGAACTTGCTGGGGGTGTGCGAGGCGTTCGTCCTGGCGGAAAAGGCCGGGCTGGATTTGTCGAAGGTGCTCCAGGCGACCACCGCCGGGGCCGCGGGCTCCTGGGCGCTGGCGAACCTGGGCGAAAAGATGCGGGTTCGGGACTTCGCCCCCGCCTTCATGGTGGACTTGCAGCAGAAAGACCTGCGGCTCGTGCTGGAACAGGCCTCCGGCCACCGCCTGACGCTCCCCGGAACGGCCCTCGTCTCCCAACTGTTCCACGCCAACCAGGCCGCCGGCGAAGGCCGCGAAGGGACCCAGGCGCTTCTCAAAGTGCTGGAGCGAATGTCACAGATTCTGCGCTGATCAGCAGATAAACATCGCGTCGCCGTAGCTGAAGAAGCGATACTGCTCGCGAATGGCGTGCGCGTAGGCGGTGCGGGTGGTCTCGATTCCGGCGAACGCCATCACCAGGGCCAGCAGCGTGCTGCGGGGCAGGTGAAAGTTCGTCAGCATCGCATCCACACACCGGAAGCGGTAGGGCGGATAGCAGAACAGACGCGTCCAGCCCTGGCCGGAACGCAGCGTTCCGTCCGCCTCCGCGCACGATTCGAGCACACGCACGCTCGTGGTCCCCACGGCCACCACCCGGCCGCCCGCTCGGCGCCGGTCGGCAATGAGCGCGGCGGCGGCTTCGGGCAGGTCGTACCACTCCGAGTGCATTTCGTGATCCGCCAGGCAGGCCGCCTTGATCGGCGCAAACGTGCCCACGCCCACGTGCAACGTGACGCGGGCTGTGGCCACGCCCATGCGGGCAATCTCCTCCAGAACCGCCTGCGTGAAGTGCAGGCCCGCCGTCGGCGCCGCCACGGCCCCGGGCGCGCGGGCGTACACCGTCTGGTAGCGGTCGCGATCCGTTGCCTCGCGGGCGTCACCTTCGACAAGCCGGTGGATATACGGCGGCAGCGGAGGGTGGCCGAACTGAGCCAACAGATTCTCGGCCGGCTCCGATGGCTCGACGGCCACCTGCCACACGCCGTTTCCCTGGGCGCTTTCGAGCCGGATCACCGGCGATGCCGCGCCGGCGGCTGGATCGCCCATCGTGAGTTGTTCCCCGGGGCGAATGCGCCCCCGGCCTTTTAGCATGATCTCCCACCGGCCGGCGGAAAGCTCTCGCAAGAACAACCCCTCGAACCGACCGCCCGTGGCACGGTGCAGCACCAGCCGGGCCGGTACCACGCGGGTGTCATTCAAGACGAGCACGTCTTCCGCTCGGAGGAGGCGGGGCAGGGCGGTGAAGGGCATGTCTGCAAGCTGGCCCGACTGCCGGTTCACGATCAGCAGGCGCGACTCATCGCGCCGATCGGCCGGTGCCTGCGCGACCAGGTGTTCCGGGAGGTCGTAATCGAGTTCCGCGAGGGTGAAATCGCCCATGGCCCGGGCATCATCGCATCGCCTCGCAGCAGAGGAAAGGCGGTGGTGGGGGAATGGAGGGACGGAGGGACGGAGGGACGAAGGGACGGAGGGACGAAGGGACGAAGGGACGTGCGGACGTGGATGATGTGGGGGCCGAACGTTGCGTGCGGGCATCGTTCCGGAACAACAGGTTCGGCAGCCCCGGATGCGGTTATGGGGCCATCGCGTGTAACTCCCTGTGATTACAGATGTTGTACCTATTTCGGGCCAATCCCCGTCCCCTCGACGGCTGGGTGCGCGGGATGCACCGTTGGGGTCTGGACCGCAGTGCGCTCACTGCGGCCTGTGGGGGGAGAGATATGGAAATCCAACCGATCCACACGCCGCCGCGTCCTGTCTGGATCACGCCATGGGGGCCGTGGTTTTCGCAACGCGTTTCCTGCTGGGGAGGCCTGCAACCGCTTCTCGGCGGTCGCTGGCAGTTCTGCGGCGGCTACTGGTTCTCGCCGTGTCGCTCGGTGTACAGCTTCGTTCTTCCGCCGGTGTATCCGATTGACCTGTCCGCGCCGCGGGACGCAAAGCCCGCCAAGCCCCTCGACCTCACCTGGCCCTACGAGATGCCGCTGCCAGAGGAAGAAACGCTCTATGACGAACGCATGGAGCTTCATTCACAGGTTCAGCCCGGAAGCTACCTCGATCTGCTGACGTAACGGCTCCCCCCGGCCGTGCGTGGCTGCGCCCGTCCGGCTACAATGCTGCGGATGGGTCTGATTCGACAACTCGTGGATGGTGTTGGCCGGACCATAGCCCCCGCTCATCTCCTGCACTGGATGCAATACGCCGGTTTGCGAGTGGTCAACACGGTGCTCCACATGTTTCCGGTGGAGTGGAACCTGCGGACGGCTCGCATTCTGGGCCGCATCTGGCCTGTAGTGATGCCCCGTCACTATCGGCGGGCGAAGGATCATCTGCGCCTGGCGTACGGGGGGACCCTTTCCCAGGCAGAGGTTGACCGCATCGCATTGCGCTCCATGCAGCATCTGGCAATGATGGCGGTCGAAATGGCCTTCGCCCCCCGGCTGATCGACGAGTGGACCTGGCCGAAGTACGTCCGCCCCGTCGGCATCGAGGAGGCGCTGCAGGTCCTGCTCCGCGGCAAGGGGGCACTTCTGCTGACCGCCCACTTCGGAAGCTGGGAACTGGCCGGATACCTGCTGGCCACCTACGGGTTCGACATCGTGGCCATCATGCGGCCGCTGGACAATGACTACCTGAATCGGTTCGTTGTGCGGACTCGTCAGCGGCGCGGACTGCGGCTCATCAACAAGAAGGGCGCCACGGCCCAGGCGGAAGAGATCATTCGCGGGGGGGCGGCCCTGGGCTTCATCGCCGACCAGAACGCCGGCAGCAAGGGCATGTTCGTCGACTTCTTCGGAGTCCAGGCCTCCGCGTACAAATCCATCGGGCTGCTGGCCATGGCCATGGAGGTACCGATCCTCGTCGGCTACGCCCGGCGGGTGGGGGATCGGTTCTTCTACGAGGTGGGCGTGCAGCGGATCATCCACCCGCACGAGTGGCAGGACCAGGCCGACCCGCTGCGTTGGATCACGCAGGAGTACACGACGGCCATCGAGACTTTCGTGCGAAAGTGGCCGGAGCAGTACCTCTGGATCCACCGCCGCTGGAAATCGCGTCCAAAGGCGGAACGGCTGGCGGTTGCGGTCGCCGCGGCCGGTTGACCCGACCTCGGGGAGGCCCTAGAATCGGCCGTGGTTCGGGTCCAGAGGATCTCGTGGAAGTCATTACATAGCAAGGAGTTGAGAAAACGCCATGGCGGGTGCCGATACGGTTACGATCACGGAATCGAACTTCGAGCAGGTGGTTCTTCAGTCGGACCAGCCGGTGCTGGTGGACTTCTGGGCAGAGTGGTGCGGCCCCTGCAAGGCGATCGGGCCGGCCATCGACGAGTTGGCGACGGAGTACAAGGGCCGCGCAGTGGTCGGCAAGGTGAACGTGGACGAGAACCAGGGCTTGGGCAGCCAGTGCGAGGTCAGCGCGATCCCGACGCTCCTGCTGTACAAGGGCGGCGAGATCCAGGAACGCATCGTCGGCCTCCGTGCCAAGAAGGAGCTGGCGGCGTTGCTGGATCGGGTCCTGGGCTAGCGTGCCGTTCGCAGGACGTGCCGACGGGGTGACCTGACGACCTGTCCAGGCCGGACGCATATGCAGGGTAGGCTGCAATTCACACGGGGTGTTGGCAACCCTGCGTCACGTTCTGTAAAATGCGTCGTGGCCAACCGGGTTGACGTGCGACGACACCGGACGGTTGGATATCCGGAAGCGTCCGCCGCCGCACCCGTACGCCGGAACACCTGACCACGGTGGGTGGTTCTCGTGACGGTGCGCGGCCACCGGGTTCGTATCACTGGAAAGCCGTCTATGAACGAGGAAGGTCGGGAGCTTCCCAGTCCCGACAATACCGAAGCCGCCGGACCGGATACGTCCGCGCCCGCGCCCCCGCCTCGCAAGGAGCGGAGCACGGTGGGCGTGCGCTTCGGGTACATGCGACAGCTCGGGGAGTTCACGGCGCCGGCGGATTTGAAGCTCTCGTGCGGCAGCGCCGTGGTCGTCCAGACGGATCGGGGGATTGAGCTCGGTGAGGCCGTTCTGGCGGATGGCTGTCGGTTCGGTCAGCCTGTTGAGCCCGAACAGGTGGAGCGTTACGTGGCGGCCAGCGGCGCGGACACCTATCAGCGGCGGTCCGGACGCGTGTTGCGTGTGGCCACGAGCGATGATCTGGCGGAGGCCGTGCATATTCGGGCGGGTGCCGCTGCGAAGGTTGCGTTCTGCCGGGAGCTGGTTGCCAGGCATGAGCTGCCGATGAAGCTTGTCGAATGCGAGCACCTCCTCGGGGGCGAGCGCATCATCTTCTACTTCATGTCGGAAGGGCGTGTGGATTTTCGCGCCCTCGTCCGCGACCTGGCTCACGAGTACCAGACGCGGATCGAGATGCGGCAGGTCGGGGCCCGCGACGAGGCGCGCCTGGTGGCCGACTACGAGACCTGCGGGCAGCATTGCTGCTGCCGGCAGTATCTCAAGACGCTCAAGCCGGTCACCATGAAGATGGCCAAGCTGCAAAAGGCCACACTGGACCCGTCCAAGGTGTCGGGCCGGTGCGGCCGGCTCAAGTGCTGTCTGCGGTACGAACACACGACGTATGAAGAGCTGGACCATTCCGTGCCGCGCATGGGCGCCCGCGTGTGTACCGTGGAGGGCGAGGGTGTAGTCGTGGCTCGCCAGGTGCTGACGCAGATCGTGCAGATTGCCAAGGACGACGGCGGCATGGCCACCGTGCCGGTGGAAGGAATTCTCGATCCCGAAGCTGCGGCGGCCGCCAGGGCCGAGGCGACGGCCCGCGCGGAGGCCGCTGCTGCCGCTGCGGCGGAACGCGCTCGCCGACAGGAGTCCGACAGGTCGGGCCGGCGTTCGCAGCGACGCCGTCCGCGGGCCGAGCGACCTCCTGCCGACTCGACACGGCCCGATGCCGGAAAGCCACCGCCGCCGCCTCGTGCCGCTGCCGCGGAACCTCCGGCGGAAGGCGTCGACGAGGCAGCGCCGGCAAGCCCGAAGAAACGTCGCCGGCGGCGACCCCGCCGGCGCAAACCCCGCGGCCAGGGGGGGGCGGAGCCGGGCGGTACCGCCTCCCAGGGGCCGCCGGGCGGCGAATGAGCCGCACGATTGGGGCTTGACGGACGGCGCCATGGGATAGAATCGGCAGGGGAAGCGACGACACGCGGGGCTCGCGAAAAGATGGTCAGAAAGCCGGTCAAACCGTTTGCCCAGGTCGTGGCGGACGCCGGTCGGTATCCGGAGGACGCCTTCCATTTCGTCCGGGAAGCGCTCAACTTCGCGGTGGAGAAGATTCACGGTCCGTCCACGCCGCAGCAGATCGCTCTGTACGAGCTGTTGGACCAGAAAAGCATCGATCTGCACGAACTCGTGGAGGCCTACGAGTGTGGAAGCCTGAGCCCGCAGTTCGCCCGGGCCATCGAGGCGGCCGGCGGCATCGACACGCTCAATCGACACGTCAGCGGCGTGGAACTGAGTTGGGCCGTGCGTGAATATGCCCTCGACCGCTGGGGCCGGCTCGCCCGGATCGTGCTCCACCGCTGGAACGTCCGCGAAACGCTTGACTTCGGCCGGATCGTGTTTGCCATGGTCGAGAACGGATACATGCAGAAGCAGCCGCATGACTCGATCGACGACTTCCGGAACGTCTTCGATTTCCGGGAGGCGTTTGACGACGCATACCATATCCCGTGCGACGCCGAAGAGTGAGCCAGGCCCAATCCTTCTCCGACGACCTTCACACAAGAGCCGGAGGCGAGCCGGCGGAACACGGGCGAAACCACACGCCCACGCCCGATCCGGGTCTGCGCATCGACCGGATCGGCGACGCGGACGTGTGGTGGGTGCCCCGGCCGGCCGGCCCGCGGACCAGCGTGAGGGCTGCGGTGATCGCCGGCGTGCTGCTGGCCGTCGGCATGGGTGTGGCCGTGGTATGGACCCTGCGCCACGGGCTGGAACTCTGGCCGTGGCCCACCGTTGTGCCCATGACGCCGACCGCCTCCCAATTGGCGGTGCGGTATCTTTCCCTCGCGTCCGCGGGGCTGCTCTATCTGGTGCTGCGGTCGTTGCCCGGCTGGCTGCGCGTGGGGCGTGTACTGCGGTTTGACGAGTCGGCCCTCGAGCCGCGCATGGAGCAGAATGCCTGGACGGAGGCGGCCTGCCGGCTGCATCGGTGTACGCACCTGCGTCGGGAGCTCTACGGCCCCGGCCGAATGCCACCCTGGGTGGAAGAGACGGACGCCTGTATTCGTCCGCATCTCTCCTCCACGCGACGAGTGTACGTTCATTATCGCGATCGCGACGAACCGCCGCGGGTCCCGGATCGGCCGGAGGCGGGGTTCACGCCGTGCATCGTTCCGGTCAGCGTGGCCGGCGGGTGGTGGATGGTCCCGATCGTGCTCGTGCTGACGGCGGCGGTGCTGGCGGATCTGGGTACGGCCATTCACCGCGGTTCGTACGGCCATCTGGCCAGCGTCAACTTTGTGGTTGCGGCGACGATCGTCGTCGCCTATTTGGGTACTCACCTGCTGGCGCTGCTCGGCTGGCGCACGTACTTTCGGTTTGCCCCGGGTGTGGCCGAGGTGCTGAACTACCGGGTCTGGCGGAGCCGGCCGGACGTATCCACCGTGCAGCTTCGGGAGTACGATGCCCTGGTCGACGTGACCGGTCCGAGCGTCGTTCTGACGCTGGTCGATCGCGAGACCCGCGCGTGGCACCGCGTCTGGCAGCTTCGCAATACGGCGGAGAATCGGGAGGTCTGCTTTCGGGCGTTGCTCTCCCGCGCGGAAGTCCCCGATCTGTCACGAGAGCACCTGATGGGTTGAGGAGGCCCCATGCCCAAACCGTCTCTCGGCGTTCACGTGCATGATTTCCGGACCGATCCGAAGTCGGGGTTGCAGCGCGCCGCCCGGCTGGGCTTCGGCAGCGTGGAGCTGCGGACCTTGGAGGGCGACCTGGCGCCGCGGAACCTCTCGCCCTCCGGCCGCCGTCACCTGGTGCGATACGTCCGAGACCTGGGACTCCACCTGGCGGCGTTGGATGCGGACTTTGGAGCGACCGCATTTGCCGATCCGGCTCGTGTGGATGCCTGCATCAGTGCGACCGTGGATGTTCTGGCCCTGGCCCGGGAGCTGGGCGTGCCGGTGGTCACCGGCTGCGTGGGTCGGCTCGCCAGGGATGCCGCGGACCGGCAGGAGGCCGTGCTGGCGGCCTTGCGGGCCGTCGGAGAGCGGGCGGACACGATCGGGACGGTCTTCGCGGTCACGTCGGCATGCAACTCGCCGGAGTTGATCCGCGGGCTGGTGGATACGCTGGACTGCCCGTCAATTCGCGTGTGCGCGGATCCCGGCGCGCTGGTGATGGAAGGCTACGATCCGCAGGCGGCCGCGGAGTTGCTGGCCGACCGGGTGATTCTCTCGCACGCACGCGACGGCCTGATGGGCAGCCCGGATCGGGGCGGCCGCGAGGTGGCCTTGGGGCAGGGGCAGGTGAACTGGCTGCGGTATCTGATGACACTGTCGGCCGCGGGGTATTCCGGCCCGCAAATCCTGCGCCGCACCGATTCGCAACGCCCCGAGGAGGACCTGGCGGCCGCCAAGGCCGTACTGGAGGAGCACCTCTCGATGTGACCCCGTTGCCCGTGCGGTTCACCCCATCCCCGACAGTTTGCCGAAAATCTGCCGGCCAAACGTGACCACCAGAATTCCCGTAATGGCCAGACCGACGGCCACGCCTTTACGCCGGCTGAACGGCTCGTGCAGCAGAATCGTCGCCAGGATGATCGCGAAGATCACCGCCGTCTGGTTGAGAATGGCCGCGGTGGTCGCCGCGGCGTATTTGAAACCCGCGATCCACAGAATATACGAGAGGAACGAGCCCAGAACCGACGCGGGAACCGTGAATCGCCACGTGGGGGAGGGTCGGAATACGCCCGCGACGGCCTTCCGGTTCGGCGATGCGGCCCCCAGCAGCAGCAGGGCGGCCGTGCCGGCGCCCAGGCGGATGGCGGCGGCCCAGATCAGCGGAAAGTCCTGGGCTTCCAGCACCGGCTTGGCAAGCACGACGGAGAACGCCATCATCCCGATGGCCAACGCGCCGAGCAGAATCCCCGTGATGAGTTCCCGTCGTGTTCGGCCCGGCGGCGGGGGGTGTTTGGAGGACAGAAGGACGCCGCCAAGGATCAGCGCCCCTCCGATGTAGTGCGGCAGGGCGAGGCGCTCCGCGATGAGGAGCCACGCGAAGAGGGCGGCGAACGGACTGTAGAGGCAGTCCACAATCGACAGGATGCCCACCCCGATGCGGTTCAGGGCGGCGAAGAACGCCGTGTCCGCCAGCGCAATTCCGATCACCCCGCTGAGCACCAGTGTATACAGATCGTGCCGGTGGAACGCCGCGAGCGTCCCGGGCCCTTCCCCCAGGACCAGCAGGCAGACCGTCAGCAGCGTCAGGCTCAACACGTTCTTGAACAGGTTCAGCGCCAGCGGCGGCACCGTCTCCCCGCTCCGCTTGAACAGCACCAGCGCAAACGCCCAGACAACCGCCGTGGCCAGCGCATACACTTCCCCTTGATGCCGCAAGAATGCGTCAGTCACGTTGCTGCCCGCCGATCCAACCGTGTTCCCGCCCGGGTCCCGCCCGGAGTTCGGGAGGTGCCGAAGCCTACCCGCGGGACGAGGTTCTGGACAGGCGCCGGCGTAATCGTCGCCGACACCCCACAGACGTCTTGACCGGGTCGGCGAGCGGGGCGACGGCAGCAATCAGCGCGGCGTGAACGCCCGGCGCGAGCTATGCCCCGGGGCCGCCGGCCGCCAGGGCTTGCTCAAAGACCACGAAATCTTCCCAGTCTACGACACCGTCATTGTTCAAATCCGCATCCACGGTGCAGTTGGTTGGCGGCAGGTCCTCCGGGTCGTGGAAGCACGCGGCGAACAAGGCGAAGTCCGCCAGGTCCACGTCGCCATCGCCGTCGAAGTCGGGTGATGGGGCAACCCAGCCGAGAACCAGATTCCGCTCATACATGTTGCCTGTCACCTCGCCGATCTGGACATTCGCCGTCGTCACAGCGTCCGGATGGCCGGCCTTGCTGGCCGTGAGGGTGTACAGGCCCGTCGGCAGGTCAATGAATGCATAGAAGCCGGTGCCGTCCACATACATGCTGCGGTCGGTCGGTCCGGTGATGCTCACGGTCGCATGGTCCGCCCAGGTGCCGTCCAGGTGCGTAACGGTGCCCATGATGTGCCCCAACGTCGGGGCGCTCTTCCACGGCATGTCCGGGATGTCCGCCCAGGTCGGTGTCACCTCGTCTCTCAGCGACGGGGCGAAGTCGTCCCACGTGCCGTAGACCAGCGGGTCGGAACTGATGCGATAGGGCGATCGATAGGAGTAGCCGCAGAACCCCTCGGCAACGTTGCCGGCCGGCGACAGATCGCGCGTCTTCTGCAGGTGCAGAATCGCGTTGGGCAGCGAGTTCAGGTAGATGCCCGGCCCCACGATCATGTGCCGGTTGAACTTGCGGTCCTTCTCAAAGTTCATCCACCGCACGTAGTCGTCCGGGTGTTGGTGCTCTCGGTAGTAGGTCATGGGGATGGCCATGTCCACGAGGCCCTCCTCCACCCAGCGATCCCAATCCGAATAGACGTCGTCGTACGGCCGGGTCTCCATGAACGCCGCGCGGGTCGAGGCCGTCGGCGATGGATTCCAGGTCACGAACGAGCCGGAATGCTTGACCCAGGGCTTGCTCTTCTGAATGTGCCCATGCACCCTGCGCACGACCGCGGTCACCTGGTCCCGCCGCCACTGCTTGAATTGCTCGTCGGATGCGCTCGGCTGACCGGTGAGGCCGTAGCGTTCGTTGTAGCGAGCGATGCTGGTGGGGTTGTACCCCTCGGTGTCGGCCTCGAACCGGATGTAGTCGTGGTGAATGCCGTCGATGGCGAAGTTGTTGACCAGGTCCATGCAGACGTCCGTCAGGTACTGGAGAACCAGCGGGTGGCCCGGATCGAAGGCGCCGTCGGCGTTCTCGCTGCCGTTCTCCAGGCGCGTCGGCCAGTAGTTTTCGAGATTGTCCGGGTCGCTGTGCTGACTGTAGACCACGCCCTTGCCCGTCTTGAAATCCACAATCCAGCCATGCACCTCGATCCGCTTCTTGCCGCCGGTGGTGTCGTGCGCGGCATCGATGATCGCCTGCAGGGCGTTGAAATCCGGAGGGGTCAGGCCGCTCATGTACGGTTCGCCCAACCCGGACGGGTAGCAGACGTCCGCGCGACGACGGACCTGCACGACGACCATGTTGCAGTTCACATCTCGGATCCGCCCGCCACTGTCGGGGTTGCCCACCTCGCCCAGGAGTAACTCGACCTCATCCTGGTTCAGAAGGCCCGGTCCCCAGGCGTCGACCCAGAACGCGCGATACTCCGGCCCGAAGACCGGACCGCCCGTGAACTCAGCCGTAACCACTTTGTCCTGATCCATCGTCACGGTGGTTGTCGGCGAGTTCGGATCGGCCACCGGACTGCCGGCCGAGACCTCCCAGCGATCGAACGTGTAGCCCGGCTCGGCGTTCGTCGAGATCGGAACGACCTCGTCAAGGCTGTAACCGTACGGTCCGCCGACTGCCGGATTCGTCGCACCCGCTTCGGACGGGCTGACGGCCATCGTCAGCCACGTCGACTCGAGCGGACTGAACCGCACCGCGTCGGCGATCACCACCCGTGGCGAAGCCACGTTGTTCAACCGCACGCGGCCCGGGGTGCCCGCGGCGAAGTCATACGTGCCGAGCACAAACCACGTGCTGCCGTTCGTCCGTTGATCGACGTACACGGTGTGGGACCCGCCGGCGTAGTCGACGGTAAACGGCGCATCCGGAGCGCGATTGCCGCCCTGTGGATACCAGATGGCCACCTCATAGGCGCCTGCGACGGGAAGCGCGGGACGCCATTCCACCTCACCAAACGGGGGATCGTCGAACGTGTCCGCGAACCGGTAGTCCGGGCCCCAGCCGCCGGGGAGGCTGCCGGTCTTCCATTCACCGCTCAAGACCGAGAAGCCGGCATCCTGATTGTCCACAATCATCGGGGCGCCGGATGCCACCGTCACGCCCAACGCGCACACCGCAACCGCCGCCCAAACCGACCAACGAGACTGGCGCCACACACAAGCCATGAGGGCCTCCTCCCCGGTTGAACCTGTCCGCTCGCACGGCTGAAACCCCAGCCGGCATCACGGCCGCGGCGGCCGCGATCGTCATGCATGCACGCGTCCCCGTGTTCTTTTCCGGTCGAGGCCGTGAGCGGAAGGGAAGGCTCAAGCATCCCACCCCCCGTGGCCCGGAAAAAAAAGAGAGCCCGCCCGGCTTCCAGGCGAATCTCTCTCTTCCCGCCAGATCGAGCGCCCCGCCGAGGCAGAGTCCCCTCCAACTCGGTCAGGCACACCCCCCTATTCTAACAAGCGGCCGCGATTGATACAAACACCATCACGCCTTTCCCCAGGCGGAAGGGGTTCGCGTATGGCAGCGCCAACGGCAGGAAAGGTCGCGCACGGTACACGTCACGCAGGGCTTCATCGAGGCCTGCGAATGGGCGCACGTGTATGGGATGATCAACGCGCAGGACCAGGCCATCCTTGATCTGCCGGCCCGCGCCATGCATCCCAGGGCCGGATCCTTCCCGTGTGACCTGCAGGGCAAGATCGGCCAGGCCTGCCAGGACTTCAAGAAGGCCAACGACCGCGATGACACCCTGATCCGGGTGCAGCCTGGGCATCAGAGACTCTGACCGATGCTTTGACGCTATGCCAGGGCCAATCAGCCTACGCCGAAGTCCGTGTTCTGCCAGAGTACCTCGACGGTTGGGTGGTCGTCCAGCCATGCGTACTCTCCGCGGAACCAATCCTTGATTTCGTTGTCCAGCAGGGCGGCGCTTCGCGTGTTCGGCGTGAAGAGGTTGATGCAGCCGTATTGGAAGTGGCTCAGCAGGATTTCGATGTCACGCCGCACGATCTCGCGGGTCTGGCCACGGAAGCCCACCAGCAGACAGATGCTGTCCGTCAGACCGGCTACATCCGCCGGCTCGTCGAAAAACATGGCCTTGTTCAGGACGTCGTTACGCAGGTGGGCGTCAAACGTCTCCACGCCGATCTTGATTCGCGTGGGGATGCCGAAATACCGGCCTACCTCGTCCAGCCGCTCGCGGTACGCCCAATACGATTCGCAGATCAACTCGCGGATGCCCGCCTGTCGGATCTTGTTGCGCAGGCGCTCCCAGACCGCCGGCGGCAGCTCCTGGATGCTGCCGGAATTGAGCACTTCCAGGCAGCCCAGCTCGCCCGTCACCTGGCCCAGGACCTCGTCCGCGACCCGGACCATCACGTCTTCGTCCGTGGTGTTGTCCTCGATGTAGTCGCAGAACGTGCAGCGGCCCCAGATGCAGGGCCGGCCCCGCAGCAGGACGATTTCGCGAGGCAGCTTCCTTGTAACCCGGGCGTAACGCTTCATTGTTCGGTTTCGCCGGCAATAGGGGTCGGTGCCTCGACGTTCTTCCCACCGTAGGGGCGCCCGATTGGGGGGCCAGGACCATTGAGCTTGGGGGGAACCAACCCCGTACATACAGGAGAGTACGCCAATGACTTCACTGATTCCATTGTTACTGACAGGAATGTTGCTGGGACAGCCGGGACCGGGGATGGGGCCGCGAGCGGGCGGCCCGCCGGGAGGCCGACAAGCCGGTCCGCCGGCGGACATCACCCCCTTCATGGACCGGGTGGCGGAGGCGGTAAACGCCACGCCGGAGCAAATCGAGCAGTTGCAGGCCATCGCCGCGGAGCACAAGACGGCCGCCCAGGCGGCGCGTACGGCCCGGCACGAGCAGTTGAAGGCGAACGAAGAGCAACTGCGAACCCTGCGGGAGCAGATGCGCGAAGCCCGGCAGGCCGGCGAGGAGCAGAAGGTGACCGAGCTTCGCCAACAGATGCGCGAGCTGATGGGATCGCCGCCCGGTGACCTGATGCGGCAGACCCACGCGAAGATCACGGGCATCCTCACTGCGGAGCAGAAGACGGCGTTCGAGGAGTTTCTGGCGAAAGATCGACCCGGTGTAAGGGAGCGCGCGGGACGACCGGGTCCGCCACGCGGACCGCAGGGGCAGGAGCCGAACATCTACCGGTTCATGGATCGCGTGATCGAGGCGGTGGACGCGACGGAGGAGCAGCGAGGGCAACTGCGAGCGATCGCCGCGGATCACATCCGGGCGATGAAGGCAGCGGAAGCCGACCGCGCAATTGCCCTGCAATCCAATCGCGAGCAGATTGAGGCGCTGCGCCGCCAGGTCCGCGAGGCCCACAGGGAGGGCAACACCGAACAGGCCAGGACCCTGCGGAAACAGTTGGACGATCTGACCGGCACCCCGATGGCGGATGTCCTGAAAGCGACTCAGGAGAAGATCGCGGGCATTCTCACCGCCGAACAGAAAGTGAAGTTCGACGCCTTGGTCCAGGATGCCCGCGGCGGCAGGGGGCCACGGAGCGCCGGCGATCGGCCCGGATACAGGGCGGGTAAGGCCGAGAGGGCCGGCAAACAGCAGGGCGCCCCAGGACGTGAAGGAGGCAAGCGAGGCCGCCACGGTCCGCCGCCACCGCCTCCAGCAGAGAGCGACGGGGCCGAATAGCAGCAACTCCAACGTGGCGGACAGTTCAGGCGCCAGGCCGGTCTGCAGGACCGACCTGGCGCTGCTTTTTAGCGATTGGCGGACGGTTGACTCCCCCGAATTCGAGGGTATATTACTTTGTATTCCCTCCCGGTCCCGGGTTTCGGGCGGGAGGCGGTTGCTCGGAGTGTATTGGTGAGGCTGCGTCCCCTCCCCGTCTGTGCGCTGGGCTTGTACGTGCTTGTCGCCAGCGGCCTGCCGCTGGGCTGGCATCTGGTGTCGGCGCATGGCGAGCCGAGCTGCCACGAGACGACCACGTGCGTTTCGGGATGCGACAAGACGCCAAAGAACTCGCATCCGGACGAGTCCACCGTTCCCGCCCACGATGGCCACCGGTGTGAGGTCTGCTACCAGATTGCCGTCGCCAAGACGGCGGTCGACCTGCCCGTGGATGACGGGTGGGCCACCCTCGACAACACATGCGACACGGTCACTCCCGCAAATACTCGCCTGCTTTGCGGCCAGCGTGTCGCCAGTGCCGACCCGCGGGCGCCGCCCTGCTGATCCTCCATTCCATCCAACGTATCGGAGTTTGAGAAGGCCGACGTGGCATTGACCGGCTCCACCTGCGCAGTGGCAGCCCGGTCCCGTCCGTCCGGCCAAACACTCACGGATGAACACCCATGCGGAAGCGAGGCTTCACGCTGATTGAGCTGCTTGTGGTGGTCTCGATCATCGCGCTTCTGATAGCCATTCTGCTCCCGAGCCTTCAGAGGGCCCGAGTACAGGGCAAGCGGACGGTGTCCGCCGCCAATATGCGCAGCATCGGCATCGGGATCGAGATGTATGCGGGGGATTACGGCGGATCGTTCCCGGAAACGTCGCACGGCGTGGCGGCCACCCGGTCTTGGATCTTCACGCTGCGCCCGTACCTGGGCGACGTGGACGAGGTCCGCATCTGTCCGGCCGACCCGAAGGGACGGCAGCGCCTGGCCGCGGACGGGTCGAGCTACGTGCTGAACGAGTACGTTGCGGTCCGACCATTGGATCCCTTCGGGCAGCCGCTGCCGGACGAGCCGGATTTCACCGTCAAGCACCGGCTCAAGCGGCCGGGCGAAACCGTCACCGTGTTCGTCTGCGCCGATAACTACACGATGGGACCGACAGGAGATCACACGCACTCACGCATCTGGTTCCAGCCGGCGCCCAGCGTGCCGTGGGACAAGATTCGCGATGATATTCAGCCCGACCGGTACCACGTGGGCGGCGCCAGTCGCGACAACACCAAGGGTTCATCCAACTACCTGTACGCGGATGGACACGTGACAAGCATCACCGCCGAGGCGCTCAAGGCCCTGGCGGATGGTCGGGTCAACTTCGCCAGGCCGCGCCAGTAGCGAGCGGGGAGAGCGTGAGGGCGTCCGGCCTCGGAAACGGTCGGGCGGCTGTAGAACGCGAACATTGCCGCGTATGCGGAAGGAGTAAACCATGACAGGAATGGTCAAGGGGACGTTCATTGTGCTTTTCGGAGTGGGAATGCTGGCCGGGCCGGCCACGGCGGCCGTTCTCCAGAGCGGACACGCCGACCTCGGCCTGGGGTACGAGGAGGGCTGGGACCTGCACATTCACGTGGAACATGGCATGGTCGACGGGCTCCCCGTGATCGACGAGGAATATGAGCCGGACGCCCTGATCATCCTGGTTCCCAACAAGCTGCTCGGCGGTCGACCGGCCGGTGCGGCCTGGGACCCGATCGGCAACGGGGCCGCCGCGGACACCTGGCTGCTGTCCGCCGTCCAGCAGGTCGGCATGCCGTTCGTGGGCATCGGGGCCGAAGAAATCGCCCCGGGCGGCTTCGTGAACGACGAACTGACGCTGACGCTCACCCAGGTCGTCTCGCCCAGCGGAGCCGGCCATTTCGCCCTGTACACCACCGACGGCTTCGGACAGCCGCAGTTCGGAATGTCCAGCTACGAGGGCGGCATCACGGCGGCGGACGCCATCACTGTGCCGGCCGGCGGGCACCTGCACTTCAACTACAGTTTCACCGAGCTCGGCCTCTGGGCGATCACTTTCGAGGCGTCGGGCACACACTCCGTCGACGGGCCGACCGCCGGCAGCGGAACGTATTACTTTCACGTCGTTCCGGAGCCGGCCACGCTCGCGCTGCTGGGTCTGGGCATCGTACTGGCGGGTCGCAGGGGCAAAGCACGCTGACACCCTGCCGTTCGCTGCGCTTCCGGGCCGTTCCCGGAAGCGCAGCGCGGCGGCGGCGGTCTTTTGCGGGGATTGTCAACCATGACCAGACGACTCATCGCACCGACGTTCATCGCTGGAACGCTGGCCCTTCTCGCCGCGACCGCGGCTGCGGGGCCTACGCTTGTCCAGAGCGAAATCACCACCTTCTACTTCGGCGTCGAGACGGTCACGCCGGACCCGGACCATCCGGACACGCTCGACAACTGCCACACCGATCTGGACGTGCCGTTCCTTTCGTGCGACTGGCGGCCGGAGGTCTCTCCGAACGACGTGCCGGGCGGCGGCGACCGCCAGGTCGATCCGGAAGATGCCCTGTTGTACGTGAACTCCGCGGCACGGATTACGCTGGGGTCCATCCCGCCGGGGTTCGAGTTCATCGGCATCACGCCCGGCGTTCCGTTCTGGGTGCTGCCGCAGAACTACGCCGCGGGCGTGCTGTGGCTGGGATTCTCGTCGGAAACCATGTCGCCCGCCGACCGGGCCGGCCTGAGCGAGTGGGACCCGGGCGACCCTCGCGGCGGCGCCAACGTGGCCGCGAAGTGGATTCGCATTCAACTCGTCGACGTGCGCGGGCCGGCCGGCGGCAACTTCTCTCTCTGGCAGACGACCGGCATGGGCCAGGCGGACGCATTCATGTCCACGTATGACGGTGGAATCACCGACGTGGACGTCTACCACGTGCTGGCCGGCTCCCACACGCACGTGAACTTCGGCTTCACGCAGCCGGGGCTGTACGAGGTCGACTTCCGCGTGTCGACGTACCTGGTCTACGACCGCGGCGACACCGATTGCGACGCGGACGTGGACCTGGACGACTTCGTCCGGCTGCCGGAGTGCGTCGGCGGCCCCGACGAGGCCCCTGCGCCTGCGGCTCCCGTGACGGCGCAGAACTGCCTGAACTGGTTCGATTTCGACCAGGATGGAGACGTGGATCTGGCCGACTACGCCGTGTTCCAGGCGGCGTACGCTGGGTAGCCGTGCAGACGGCCCAACGAGCGGGAAGCGCTGTTCACTTCTTGACCAGGGGTCCGGCCAGGATTTCGAACTGATCCATGGGCGACGTGTCGCCGCTGCGGATCAGGTCGATGTCGCGCCGGATGGTCAGCGCGCTCTTCTGGATGTAGCGCCGCGCAACGGCCCGCTTGCGCTCACTGGCCGTCGCCTGCCGCAGGAAGATGTGCCCGATGATCACCGCGATGGCCGAGTCCACCAGTCGCCGGCCGGCGAGGTCCATGTACTGGCCGCCCTTCTCCTTGATCACGCGGATGCCGTCCAGCACCAGGTCTTTGCCCTGGCTGAGGGTCTGCCGCAGCTCGCAGAGCAGGGCGTCCGTGTATTCGCGCTCTTCGTACTCGGTGACCAGCTTCTCGAACGCGCCGCCGCAGACGCCGCGTACGGCCGCGACGACCTGGAGCTGGCTGGTGCCCTCGTAAATGGTGGTGATGCGGGCATCGCGGAGGTGTCGCTCCACCGGGTAGTCCGTCATGTACCCCGATCCGCCCAGCACCTGGATGGCGTCGTTGGCCACCTTCACGCACATCTCGGATGCGTAGTACTTGCTCATCGGCGTCAGCATTCCGTTCCGCCGCTTGAGCACGCGGGCGTCGTTCTTGCGACGCTTCACTTCGTCCGGATCGGCGGGCGTGTTGAACTCCAGCACGCGCAGGTTGTTGTTCTCCACGTCACAACTGCAGCTTGCCTCGTACGTCAGTGCCCGGGCCGCCTCGATCGCGATCCGCATGTCCGTGATCAGTTCCGCCACCGCGGGCAGCCTCTCAATGGCCACGCCGAACTGCTTGCGGCTGTGGCCGTAGTCCCGGGCCACCCGGAAGGCCGCCTCCGCGATGCCCAGCGACTGCGCGGCGATCCCGATGCGGGCCCCGTTCATGAGGCTCATGGTGTACGAGATGAGGCCGAGCTGCCGCTCGCCGATCAGCTTGGCGGGCACGTCGTCGTACACCAGCTCACACGTGGGCGAGCCGTGAATGCCCAGCTTCGTCTCCAGGTGCCGCACCTTCAGGCGCGGCGATCGCTCGTTCACAAACAGGCTCAGGCCGCGGCCGTCCTTCACGTCCGGCTCGCTGCGGGCCAAGGTCAGCAGCACCTCGCCGCAGCCGTTGGTGATGAACCGCTTGACGCCGGTCAGCCGCCACTGGCCGTCGTCATCCTGCCAGGCCCGCAGCCCGACGGATTGCAGGTCCGACCCCGCGTCGGGCTCCGTGAGGGCCATGGCGCCCGTCAGCTCGCCGTGCGCGAAGCGGGGCAGGAAATCCTTCTTGATCTCTTCGTCGGCGAACGCGTTGATCGTCTCCGCGATGCCCTGCAGCCCGAAGATGTTCATCAGCGACGCGTCGGCCCGGCTGACGATCTCGTTGGCCATCGTGTAGACCACGTTCGGGCAGTTCAACCCGCCGTATGCCCGGGGCAGCGTGAAGCCCATCAGGTCGGCCTGGGCCAGGGCCCGGAGGTTCGCTCGCACGCCCTCGCCCAGCGTGACCGTGCCGTCCTCGTTCAGGTGGTTGCCCTCGTGGTCCACGTCCTCCGCCCGCGGGGCGATCTGGTTGCCCGCCACGTCTCCCACGATGTCCAGAATGCGACGGTAGTTGTCCATTGCGTCCGCGGCGTCCACCGGGGCGTACTCGCTGCCCGGCCCGTCCGTGGCTCGGAAGTCGTCCTCCTGGATCGTGGCGATGCCCGCTAGGTCCAGGTGCTCGAACAGGAACTGCAGGTCGTCATTATCGCGAAAGAAGTTCGGCATAATTCTGCTCGGCCTCGATGCTGAGGAAACTCGGCTTTCTCTGACTCGCCCCGGGCGGCTACACCCGCTCCTTGATCGCCCGAATCATCATCGGGATCACCTTGTTGATGTCCCCGACGATGCCGTAATGGGCCACGGAGAAGATCGGGGCTTCCCGGTCCCAGTTGATCGCGATGATCTTCGCGGATTCCTCCATCCCCGCCCGGTGCTGCACGGCCCCGCTCACGCCGCACGCGATGTACAGGGCCGGCCGGACGGTCGTGCCGGTCTGGCCGACCTGGTGCTCCTTGCCGATGAACCCGCTGTCCACCGCCGCCCGCGACGCGCCCACCACGCCGCCCACCGCGGCCGCCAGGTTGTGGATAAGCTTGAAGTTTTCCTTGCTGCCCACGCCGCCGCCTCCGGTGACGATGGTGCGGGCGGCCTTCAGGTTCACCTTACGCGGCTCGCGATGCCGTTCGATGAGCCGCATCGCAAGGTCAAAGTCAGTGAACGCGACCTTCTCCTCGATGATCTCCCCGCTCCGCCGCGGATCCCCGCTGCCCAGGGCCATCACGCCCTCGCGGACGGTGGCCATCTGCGGCCAGCGGTCGTGGTTGATGATCGTCGCGATGATGTTGCCGCCGAACGCCGGCCGCACCTGCAGCAGCAGGTCCCTGTGCGTGACGCCCGCCTTGGTGTCTTCGTAATCCCCGATCTGCAGGTCGGTGCAGTCGGCCGTCATGCCCGCCCGCATCTCCGAGGCGACCCGCGGGGCCAGGTCCCGGCCCAGCGGCGTCGCTCCGTACAGCACGATCTGGGGCTTGTGCCGGCCGATCAGCTCGCACATCACGCGGGCGTACGGCAGCGTGCGGTAGTGCTCCAGCCGCGTGTCATGCACGAAGTACACCTTGTCCGCGCCGTGCGCAATCAGCCGGTACGACAGCTCGCGGACGTTCCAGCCGGGCAGCACCGCGCCGGCTTTCACACCCAGGCGGTCGGCCAGTTCGCGGGCCTTCCCGCACAGCTCCAACGAAACGTCGCTGAGGCTCTCGTCTTCCTGTTCGGCAAAGACCCAGACATCGCCTTTCCGGTTCGGTTCAATCATGGATGTCGCTCTGCGTTCCTGGCGTTCTTAGTTCGAGGCGGCGGCTGCCGCGGGGTCGTCATCCCAGCGTGTGGTCCACGATCAGTTCGTGAATCATCCGTCGCACGCCTTCTTCATTCGGCGGAATCTCCGTGTGGCCCTCTTTGGTGAGCACGATGGACTGGATGCGATGCACCTTGGTCGGCGAGCCGGCCAGACCGCACCACTGCAGGTCGGCCTCCAGGTCGTCCAGGTTCCACGTCTCGATCAGAAGGCCGCGCACCTGCAGGGCGAGCGTGCGCCTCTGGAGTTCCGCTTCCTTCAGGGCGTCCGTGGCGTCGGGCATCTGGGCGTTGATCTCCCGAGACACCTCGTCCCGGCCCCGGGCCCGCTTCTGCCGCATGACGCGCCGGGCGGCGGCCGGCCGCGGCAGGTTGGCGATGTCCAGCACGGTCAGCAGCGCGGGAAGGCGCGTTTCCAGCACCTCCCAGCCGTTGCCGACGTTCCGCCGGACGCGGGCCGTCGAGTCGGTCAGCTCCACGAACCGTTCAAAATACGTCACCTGCGGGATGCCCAGCTTCTCCGCCATCTGCGGCCCGACCTGTGCCGTGTCGCCGTCGATCGCCTGCCGCCCACAGAACACCAGGTCGTACGTGGCCAGCTTGCGGACCGCCTGGCTCAGAATGTACCCGGTGGCCAGCGTGTCGCTGCCCGCCGCCCGCCGGTCCGTGATCAGAATCGCCCGGTCGGCGCCCCGGGACAGACACTCCCGCAGCACCTCGCACGCGTTCAGCGGGCCCATGGTCAGCGCCGTTACCGTCCCGCCGAAGCGGTCCCGCACGTCCAGGGCGGCCTCCAGGGCGTGGAGGTCTTCCGGGTTGAAGATGGCCGGCAGGGCGGCCCGGTTCACGGTGCCGTTTTCCTTCATGGCCTCCGCCGTGACGTTGGCCGTGTCCGGCACCTGCTTGACGCAGACAATTGAATGATAACCCAAGGTATTTCTCCCACTCGCTGCAGGACAACGGATGGATCGCGAGAGTGCCGGAAACGTACCGGACCGATGGCGCGCCGTCAAGTTGCTTGATCGTCCTGCGCGGGCCGGATACAGTGTTCGCGCACCGGCGGCGTGCATCGCGCCGCTGCCGGCGATGAAGCGCCCGGGCCGTCTGCTGCAAAGGCCGAAGAACCCCGACTTCGGAGGACCCGTCATGCAAACCCTTCACGGGACAGTACTTCAGCCGCGTTCCGCCACGGAGTGCATGATCTGCGAAAATGCGTGGGTGCGCATTGACGATCGTGGCCGCATTCACGAAGTCGCCCCGGCCGGCGCCGAGACTACCGACGGGGTGGGCGATTCGTCCTGCTGGATTCTCCCCGGATTCATCGACGCGCACTGCCACGTGCCGCAATGGGACCGCCGCGGAATCGACGGCCTGACCCTCTTCGATTGGCACGAGAAGGTCGTCTATCCCGCCGAGGCGCGGTTTGAGGACGCAGACTTCGCCGAGCAGATGGCCGAGGCGTTCGTCTCCGGCGTCATTTCGCTGGGAACGACCACGGTCGCGGCCTTCGGCAGCCCGTACCCGCATTCGGTGGATCGCGTGTTCTCCGTCTTCGCCCGCCGCGGGCTGCGGGCCGTGTTCGGCATGATGCTCAACGACGTGAACTGCCCGGCCACGCTGTGCCAGCACACGAATGCCGCCCTGGACCAGTCACGCGAGCTGGGCGCCAGGTGGCACGGTGCCGAGAACGGCAGGCTGAGCTATGCCTTCTCCCCCCGAATGCCCATCTGCTGCAGTGAATCCATGATGCGCGGCGCCGCCGCACTGGCGCAGATGCTCGGCTGCTACATTCAGACCCACGTGGCGGAATCGCCCGAAGAGGTCCTGGCCGTCCGCGAGACCTTCCCGGACCGCCTCGACGACGTGGACGTGCTGGCGGAAATGGGCCTGCTGACCGGCCGGACGTTGCTCGGGCACGGCGTCTTCCTCTCGCGGGCGCAGCGCAAGCAGGTCGCGGAGGCGGGTACGGCCGTGGTCCACTGCCCGACGGCCAACCTCTTCCTGGAAAGCGGGTTGATGGATTACGTCGCCCACCGCGCGGCCGGCATTCCCATGGCCCTGGGCAGCGGTGTGGCCGGCGGCCCGAATCCGTTCATGCCGCAGGTGGCGGTGGACTGCCTGCAGACGGCCAAGGGGATGAAAGTCCACGCCATGCCCCGACGGACGTACGACGTGCCCACGCCAGCCGAGGCCTGGTGGCTGCTTACCCGCGGCGCGGCGGCTGCCCTCCGCATGGACGACCGGATCGGCTCCGTCGAGTCCGGCCTGGAGGCGGACCTTCTGGTGGTTCGCCCGGAGCCGTGGCTTGCGGAACTGCCGCCCAACCAGCGCATCTCCGCGCTGCTTTACACCCTGCACCCGAACCAGATTGAACACGTCTTCATCGCCGGCCGCCGCGTGGGACCTTGACCGCCGCACCCGTTTCGCCCGGACCGACACCAGCCACGTAACCCTGCTGCCTCGAAATCAATGGGTCGCGGGCGTCCACACTGCCGATGGTAAAAATCAGGGCTGCTGTACATTGTGCAATGCCGGTGCAATCCAGAACGAGTTGGGCCCTTCTCTCGCCGATTGAGGTGGAACAGGCCGTCCGGTTTCCGGTATTATGAGAACGGCTTGACCGGTCTGGGGATGGGCCCGCGGGATCGGATACCTACGCCGGGGCTGCCCCGGTGGCATTTCAGAAGGGATGGGAACCTGGATGAACAGCATAGCTGATCGCGGTGGTATTGTCGGCCGGACGGGCTCGGCGGGTCGCCGGATTTCGACCATCGTGGCCGTCCTGGTGGGTGGGTTGGCGGTGCTTGGCGTAAGCCGGGCAAATGCTCAGATAAAGATCGTCCGCCAACCGGAGGCCCGGGAGATTGCCCGGCAGAGGGGCTGGATTGTGCGTCAGGAGTCACCCACCGGCGTGATCGAACTTCAGGCCATCGTCAACGGCGTGCCGAAGTACTTCATCACGCACAACGCCGTGGCGGCGGACAGCATCAGCACCGACGAGGTCCTGCCGGGCGGATCGAGCGGCCTGGGTCTCACCGGGTCGGGGCTGCTGCTGGGCGTGTGGGACGCCGCCGGGGTTCGCACCAGCCACCAGGAGTTCGGTGGCCGGGCCACACAGATGGATTCGCCAAGCGGCACGCACTACCACAGTACGCACGTGGCGGGCACGATGGGTGCGTCGGGCGTGGTGGCGGCGGCCAAGGGCATGTCACCCGCCGCGACGTTGCGGTGTTGGGACTGGAACAGTGACACCGCAGAGATGGCCAATGCGGCGGCTGGCGGACTGAGGGTCTCGAATCACTCGTACGGCTTCGCAACGGGCTGGACCTGGAACTCCTCCTACGAAGTCTGGCTCTGGTATGGCGACGTGACGGTCAGCACGGTGGAGGACAACTGGTTCGGCCTCTACACCAGCTACAGCGCCGAGCTGGACGATCTCGCCATCGACTACCCGTACTACCTGATCTGCAAGTCCGCCGGCAACGACCGGAACGACGACGGGCCCGGTCCCGGCGGCGGGCACTATTACATCAATCCCGGTTCCGGCAATTGGGAGTGGAGCACGGCGACGCGCGATCCGGACGGGGACTATGACAGTCTGGGTTCGCAGTGTGTGGCCAAGAACATCCTGGTGGTCGGCGCCGTGGAAGACGTGGTCGGCGGCTATACAGGGCCGGCCGGCGTCACCATGAGCAGCTTCTCCAGTTGGGGGCCGACGGACGACGGGCGCATCAAGCCGGACATCTGCGGCAACGGGGTGGGGCTGTACTCCCCGATCAACGACTCCAACTCCGCCTACTACAGCCTGTCCGGCACCTCCATGTCCGGGCCCAACGTGGCCGGCTCGCTGGGTGTGCTGATCCAGCATTGGCGAGCGACCCACCCCACCGAGGGCGACATGCGTTCGGCCACGCTCAAGGGTCTGGTGATCCACACCGCCGACGAGGCCGGCTCGGCCAACGGCCCGGATTACCAGTTCGGCTGGGGCCTGATGAACACGCTGACGGCGGCGAACACCATCACCGCGGACGTAGCGCAGCCGCTGACCATCAGTGAGCACACGCTTGGCAGCAGCGAGACCTTCGAATTGTCGCTGACCACCGACGGCAGCACCCCGCTGCGGGTTACGCTGTCCTGGACCGACCCGGCCGGCACGCCCCCGGGCAATCTGCTGAACCCGACGACGAAAATGCTTGTGAACGATCTGGACCTGCGACTGGTGCGCAGTTCGCCGGCGACGACGTTCGATCCCTGGGTCCTGAACCTCTCGAATCCCTCCGCGGCGGCCACCACGGGTGACAACACCCGCGACAACGTGGAGCAGGTGGTCGTGTACTCGCCGGGCGCGAGTTCGTTCACGCTTCAGGTGACGCACAAGGCGACGCTCTCAGGCGGGGGGCAGGCTTTCTCGTTGATCATCACCGGTGCGTCCACGATCGGCGAGACGGAATGCGACGACGACGAGGACTGCAGCGACGGGCTCTGGTGCAACGGCATCGAGACGTGCGTGGGAGGGGAGTGCCAGGCGGGCACCCCGCCGGACTGTTCGGACGCGTTCTCCTGCACAATCGACTGGTGCAATGAGGCGACGGACCAATGCCAGCACGATCTGGTGGAGGGCACCTGCCTGATCGGCGGCGCCTGCTACGACAGCGGAGATGCAAACCCGGCCAACGACTGCCAGGCGTGCATCCCCGCCTCGAGCGGCAACAACTGGACGAACCGGCCCGCCGGTTGGGCCTGCGGCGATCCCAGCGATTCCGCCTGCGACAACCCGGACACGTGCAACGGAGCGGGCGCCTGTCTGGCCAACCTCGAGCCGGCGGGCACAGAATGCCGGCCGGCGGCCGGCGTCTGCGACGTCGCGGAATACTGCACGGGCAGCGATCCCGAATGCCCCGCCGACGGGTTCCAGCCCGCGGGCACGCCATGCCCGGACGGCCTGTTCTGCAACGGCGAGGAAGCGTGCGATGCGTCCGGCGTCTGTCAGCCGGGAGAGAATCCCTGTCCGGGTCAGGCCTGTCGGGAGAGTGACGACACCTGCGTCGACTGCCTGTACGACAGCGATTGCGATGACGGCGTCTTCTGCAACGGGGCGGAGACCTGCGACGCCGGCGGTTCATGCCAGTCCGGCAGCGACCCCTGTCCCGGCCAGCTTTGCCGCGAGAGCGACGACACATGCGTGGATTGTCTGGCCGACACCGATTGCGAGGACGCCAATGAATGCACCCATGACACCTGCACAGGTGGGGTGTGCGTGAACGTCCCGCTAGTGGATGGAACACCGTGCGACGACGGCGACGTGTGTCAGATCGGTGAGACGTGCCAGGCGGGCGAGTGCGTCGGCGGCGCGGCGCCGGATTGCTCGGGCTTTGACGAGCAGTGCCGCGAGG
>Ga0334890_1001508_pt1 | contig 30634 bp, 18 predicted proteins | sample GraSluR1_MG_3_FD_207220 | JGI IMG/M metagenome (GOLD analysis project Ga0334890, IMG submission 207220) | Sludge microbial communities from methane-producing bioreactor in Wageningen University, Netherlands - Granular Sludge_31_08-R1 | ecosystem: Engineered > Bioreactor > Anaerobic >... | reverse complement strand
TGACCACGTTGCGGGACCCGGCCGAGGTGCCGGCCGATGCGATCCGGGACCTGTATCGCGACCGCTGGATGGCGGAGTTGAGACTGCGCGACGTGAAGACGACGCTGGGCATGGAGGTCCTGCGGGGGCAGAGTTCGGACATTGTGCGGAAGGAAATTGCCATGCATCTGCTGATCTACAATCTCGTCCGGATGGTGATGGTGGAGGCGGCCCGGCGTCACGGGCGGTCGTGGCGCCGGTTGAGCTTTGCCGGGGCGCTGCACCGCCTGCGCGAGACTTTTGCGTTAGCGGTTCTGCTGTCCGAATCACGGACGCGGGCTCTGGCGGCGTGTCTGCTGGCCTGGATCGCGGAAGACGTGCTGCCGGATCGCCCGAACCGCATGGAGCCCCGCCGCCTGAAACGCCGCCCCAAGCCCTTCAGCATGATGGTCAAACCTCGCGCGTTCTATCACGCGCACGGAGACCCCGACGCGCATTAGCTTCATGCCATTCGGGTCAGGAATCTTTCCTGCGCCTCCGTGGCCCTTTCGCCGACCGGGCCGGACGCTTGCGCGGCCGGCTGCGAGTGCGAAGCGACGTTTCCAGCCCCAACGTCCGCACCGTCTGCGACAGCCACGGGCCCTGACCATACGGAGTACCCCGGTTCACCCAACGATGCAACGCCTCCAATTCCAACACTACTGGGGACGCTCACCGTTTTTCAGCGAGCGTGCCATATTATGGCACCCGCGTTCCCAGCTCCGTCCGGCCAACCATTCTTCCCATTGTCTTCGTCCTGCCGCTCCGCCCAGGCACAAACCGCCTACCCGAAGTCTAGCACAAGCCCCCGCACGCCCAAAGCCGAAACCCCAGCCGGTCCGCCAAGCCAACCGAGTGATTTCCCCCAACGTACTTCCCGTAGCCGGCGACTGAACGCAACCTGCCCCGCGCAGATGCAGAGCAAGGGATGGCCCCGTGCTTCACCTCCGTAGCGTTCAGTCGTCCCTTGCGGGACTTGGGTGTGGGTGGGCCGAGCGAAACCGGCCTTAAAAGGCCGGTCTGTCCTCGCGTCGGCCCGGCGGCTGGGGGAAACGTCATCGAGCCGGAAGCCCGTTGAAACGGGCTGCGGGGGAGAAGAGGGGTGTGTGCGGGGCGTTCGATCAACCGGCCGTAAAGGGCCGGCCTGAACACAACGCGGGGGACTCATCCTGTCCCTGCGGGACGGAAAGAAGACATGGGCCGCTGCAAGCCACGAGTGCCACGTTGTGTCGCCCCGATGGGGCTCATATCGTCTGGGGCGCACGTTTCCCGCGGCTCACGCCGCTGGCTATCCCGGCGCGCGCCGGGACCCCGATGGGGCTTGGCCGGGCTATCCTCGCCCCGGCCTACGGCCGATCGACTGGCCCTCGAAGGGCCCGCCAACCAGAAGAAACTGGAGACCGGAACGGGTGGTCCGCGGGGCGGACCCTACTGTCGATGCCCGGCCAGGTGCTCGACGAGCATGGCCTCGTAGACCCGCGCGACGGTCTTCAGGTTGACCATTTTACGATCTCGTCGATTCTGGTCCGGGCCTACCGGCCGGCGAAGCCGTGTCCACGCCCGCACCGGCGCGAGTCCTTCGTCGCTTCGTACTACAAACGTGCGATTTCTTCCCGCCACGCGCAGAATTCCACGAAGCCACTGGCGCAAGCTCCGTCTCCGTCGCTTCGTCGCGGAGCCTGCCCCGGCGCGGCGGGGTCGCTTGGGTTGCGGGCGCAGCCCGCGCTGCGTTTCTGGGTTTTTGCGTTTTTGCGTTTTTGCGTTTCTTCTACGCGCCCAGGTCCAGCAGCAGAACGCTCGCCTGGTTGCGGCTGTGGCGGGCGAGTTCCAGGCGGAGGACCTCCAGCACCTGACGGATGTCCACGAGGCCGGAGAGGTCGATGATGCGGTCGGCCAGCAAAGCATAACAGCGGGGGATGGTGGCGCCGGCGTCGGAATACCGCGTGTACGTTTCCGCGAACGCTTCAAGGTCGCGCTCCGCGGCCTCGGCGGTGGATTCGCGCACGTCGGCGTGGTTTGAGGCCCAGCGGATCGCGCCGGTGCGGTCCAGCGCGCGGACGGCCAGGCGACGCTCGGGGAAGAACCGCCAGAGCCGATGCACAATGCGCTGGGCCGACCAGACCTCAAACCCCGCGGCCTCGACGACGCGGCGCGGCGGGCCGGCCCCGTCGCCCAGGCTGGCCGTCACCAGGGCGCGGCGATCGTCCGCGTTCAACACTTCCGGCCGCAGGGCCTGTTCCTTGATCTCGGTGGCGCCTTCGGCGGTGGCCCGCAGCAGGTTTCGCCGCGCGTCCACCTCCACGAACACCTGGATCGTCTCGGCGGCGGCGCCCATCTTCAGCACGCTGGCGAAGGCCTCCTCGCGGATGCGGCGGATGTCCTCCTCGCCCGGCTCGATGACCGTACGTTCCACGGAGTCGCGCACCAGGGCCAGGGCCACACCGATGGCACTGATCACGTCGGCGTCCGGGACCGTTTCGTGGGGCAGGCCCATCACGCGGGCCACGTACGGCACGACGGCCGCCGCGCCGCCGCCTCCGCCCAGCAGCCGGATAACGCCGGGGTCGAGCTTGTAATCGCGGATCAGCCCCTCCAGAACGGCCTGCGCCTTGGGGGCGGCCTTGGCCAGAATCGCGGCGGCGGCGGCGGCGCCGTCGGCCTCGCCCAGCGTCTTCGCCAGCGCGTCGAAGCCGCGGGTGATGGCGTTCCGCTCGCCCCGGGCGCAGTCCCCGTCGGGCACGAGGCCCAGGCGATTGGCGGCACACGTCGGCGTGACGGCCAGCTTCTCGCCGCCCGCGTCCACGACCAGGTACGACTCGCCGTTGTCCTGCTGCGTGGAAGCGGTCATGGCCGTGTCGCCTTTGCCGCAGAAGCTCAGGTAGCGCAGCCCGGCGATGTGGGCGCTGCGCGGACCGACCTGCTCGATTCGCCCATGCCGCTCGTAGACCATCGACCCGCCGGCCACGCCGATGGTCCGTACGTCGAGCGTGCTGACGTGCAGCTTCTGCCCGCCGACCTCGGCGCTGCGGATCGGGCAGCGGCCGTTCTTGATGGCGGAGATGTCCGTGCTCGTGCCGCCGACTTCCAGGAACAGCCCGTCCGACACGCGGGCGTACAGCAGGGCGGCGGCCACACCGGCGGCCGGGCCGGAGAGCATGGTTAGGATCGGCCGGCGGCGCATCTCCTCGATGTCCATGACGCCGCCGTCGCTGCGCATGATCATCAGCGGGGCCCGGATGCCCGCCTGGCGCACTGCTTTTTCCGTCATGTCCGCCGTGCCGAGCATCCTGGGGATCATGCTCGCGTTGACGACGGCGGTGCGGGTCCGGATGCCCAGCCCGTGCAGGCGGCTGACGTGGTGCGTAGCCGTGGCGGGCAGGCCGCGGCGAGCGGCGATGTCGCAAACGAGCTGCTCGTGCGACGGGTCGTCCACGCTGAAGGCCTCGGCCGCCACGATGACCTCGGCGCCCTTGCGGACCAGGGTATCGATGGCCGCCTGCACCGTCTGCTCCGCAACGCGGTCGGAGTGGATGAACTCGTGGTGGGTGTGCAGGAACCTCCCCGGCGCCAGGGGGATGGGCCGGATGGCGGTCTGCCGGCGGGCCAGCCACGCTCCGGCCCCGCGAGCCATGCCCACGATGCCGACCGTGGCCACGTCCCCTTCGAGCAGCGCGTTCGTGGCCTGCGTCGTGGAGTGCGCGATCAGCATCACCTCGTCCGGGGCGATGCCGCACTGCTTGAGCAGGGCAAGCAGGCTGTCCACGACGCCGCGGGCCACGCCCTCGGCGGCGGTGTGGGTGGTGGGCACCTTGGACCGGCCGACCAGGCGCAGCGTCGCGGCGTCGACGGCGACGGCATGCGTGAACGTGCCGCCCACGTCGATGCCGATCCGGATTTTGCGCTGGTCAGGCACGGCCACTCCTTACAAGGCTCCCACGAGCCAGAATCCGAAGATGACGATGGCCACAATCGCGCCCGCCCAGACGGGCAGCACGGTATAGCGCAGAATCTGGTTCACCGTGACGCCCTGGAACCCGGCGATCCAGACGTTGTACGTGTTCGTCGGGTCGCACACGGCCTGCAACATGCCGGCGGCCAGGATGGCCCCGAGCACCGCGGCCGGCGGCAGGGTGGAGGTGGCCAGCAGGATGCCGGAGACGGCCAATCCCATGCCCCACACGTTCAGCGGGCCGCGATAGAGCGCCAGCGGGGCGGCGAGCGCGAAGATCGCGATGTAACTCCAGCGGGATTCGGGCACCACGCGCTGCAGCATGGGCTGGAGGTAGCCCTGCACGGGGGCGGTCTCGATGGCGGTAATCAGGATGCCGATGCCGAGCATGAGCAGGGCCGGCGGTATGACGGTCTGGGCGCCCTCGATGAGCGAGCGTGAGAGCGTGCGTACGGCGCCGCGTCGCCGGCAGATGCACAGGTACATGTAGACAATCGACGCGATAAACGACGGGATTTCCTCGATGCCCGCGAAATAGACCAGGGCCACCGGGATGAGGGGGGCCGCCATGAGTCGCGCGGGCACGCTGCGATCCGGCGCCTCCGGCTCAACCGGGCGGGCACAGAAGCTGCTGAGCAGGCCGCGCCGCGTGCCCCAGAGGATCCAGGCCAGTCCGCAGGCGAAGTAGATAGCCACCATGGTCCATAGGATGGTATCGAGTCGGGCCGCGGGGATTCCGTAGAACTCCAGCCACAGCCGCCGGGCCACCGGGTTCAACGTGCCGCCCATGGAGATGCCGAGCAAAAAAACGCCCGCGCCCACGATCGGGCTGAGCCCGATCGAACGCAGAATGGGCAGGATGATCGTGCCGAGCATGATCACCGTGCCCAGGCCGCCGACGGACGTGAAGATGCCGGCCGTGACCAGAAAGACGGCCAGCGTGATGAGGAACGGCCGCTCGCCCGCGAATTCGGCGGTCCAGTAGACCAGCCGCTCCGCGACTTTGAGATTCTTGACATACACCGCGAACATGCCGCCGAATACGGTGGCGATGACCGCGACGTGGAGCCGCAGGCTGCCCCCGCCGAGGACGTAGATCAGCAGATAGCCCAGGTACTCAATGGCCCCGGCCGCGCGGAAGGCGGCGGTGTCCGTCTCGGGCGGCGCGGGGTAGCGCTGCGTCAACCGATTCGCATCCGCCCGGGCGCGATTCAGAAGAAACGCAACGCCGTCGGTATCGGAATCGGGGGAATCGGCCCAATCCGCGATGGGTTTGAATGCCTCGCTGATGAGGATGCCGTCGAACGCCTGGCGGAATCGGCCGGCCTGCACGTCAGACTGGCCGGGACGACCGAAGAACGACGGGTGCTCGGCCAGGGCCGCGTTTGCGTCCCGCACGAAGCGTTCATCCTCGCCCCGGAGGTCGCGCAGCGTCTGCAGGAGTTGGTTGGGGGAGGCGCCCGTAACCGATTCAAGGCGATCGAGCGTGCTTTGCAGCAACCGGGCTCGGTCGTGCAGCAGTTGGTGCTGGAGACGTCGCAGGGTCAGCCATTGAGCGAAGCGCGACGGCCTGTCCTGTTGCTCCGCGGATCGCTGGCGGCGGCCGTAATCGTCGCGCGTCTCGGTGATGACCGTCGTGGGGACGGCCCGCGGCTGGAGCAGGTCCCCGCCGGCGGAAACGAGCAGGAAAGCGACGGCCATCAGGGGCAGGGCCAGCAGCGCGGACAAGCGCTCCAGGAACATCAGCATGGCAAAGCCGACGAAGACGAGCACCAGCAACGTCGCGACGGCCAAGGTCATGACCCCACCGCGCTTTCGTTCCTTTGCGGAAGGCGGACCAGGTCGCGCAGCGCGGCGGCCCAGCGGGCGATGCCCTCGGGCCCCAGCGCGTCCCGCACGGCGTTAGCAAATTCATCGGCGGCGGTTTCTTCATCGACCGGGGGAAAACGCAGAAATCCCGCGCCCTCGATCCCTGGATCCCTGGATCCCTCTCGCATGGCCTGCCCGTTTCCGCCGAAGGCGGATCGGGCGTGGCGACTCGCATGATAGAGCTCGTGGGCGAACGTGCGGACGAGTTGTTTGTCAGGCAGATCGGGGGTCACGCCGAAAAGCTCGATGCGGCGCAGAAGGGGATCCCAAGCGCCGAGGACTTCACGGCCTCTGGCACGTAGCGACCTCGTCGAGACGCGCAGCGACACCCCGATCGCCGCGCAGAGGGCGACGGGGTCGACGCAGCGGCCGAAGGCGTCGCGCGAACCACTGCTCAAGGAGCAGTGGCACACGTGTGCAGGTTTCAATCGACAATCCGCAATTGACAACCGACAATCCCCACCATTTCGCAATCCCGGCGCGCCGGGATCCGCAATTCGCGATTCAGTCTTCCAGCCCCGTCACGCCCAGCACCATCAGGGACGCGGCGGCGTCGGTGGACCGCAATGTCAGAGACTGGATCGTCCGATCCGGGTGCGGGTGCGTCCAGATCATCGCCCGCAGGGCCGCGGCCTGACCGCCGGGAGAACGGCCGGTCCAGACAATCGGGGCCTCGGCGGCCGGGGCCAGATCGGTGCAGGCCAGAATGTTCCGACCGTACACGATGTCCAGAACGGCTCGCGAACCGTCTTCGTACTCGAGTTCGTAGGCGCCGACCTTCGCCTGCGCGGGGCAGGGCAGATGTGTGGCGTGGAGAATGGCCAGTCGACCGGCCTTTGCACCCACGGGCAGCGCCACGGCGACGGGCAGGTCCATGCCGCGGGTCAGCCGGCTCCGCAGCACGATGGCGGACGGCTTCGTCGCATCGGCCGGGTCGCCCATCCGGAACGCGAGGCCGTTGAATCGCGCGGCCCCGCCCGGCACCGTCGACAGGTCGAACTCACGGCCCAGGCCGAACCAGCCCTTCGCGTCGGCGGCGGCCAGCGGGTAGTTGTACGCGCCGGCCAGGTCCAGGGTCCAGCCGGCGTGGTATCCGGGCTTCAGCGTGCTCAGGCCCATCAGGTCCAGGAAGTATGAGCCGTACGGGTACGCGTCCGGGTCCGGCGGGTTGTCCGCGTTCCAGGCGGCCTCGGCCGCGATGACGTACATGGCGTACTGCTGCATTTCCTTCTGGAAGCGGGCGGGGTCCAGCGAGTAGCCGGCCCAGGTCGTCTGGAGCAGGCCGCGGGATTTCATCGCGTGGGCGGCCTGGGCGAAGTGGACCACGTTGCCCGGGCGCGACCAGGTGGAGGCCACCGTCTCGAAGCCCTCGTCGTGAAACACCTTCAGGTTGACGTAGTTCTCCGGGGCCGTGTCCACGTAGTGCCAGTCGGCGATCCAGATGTCCTTGGGCATCTGGTCGCGGAGCGTCTTCGCGCTTTCGGCGGAGGCGGCGTGGCAGGCGTCGGGGCCTTCCCCTTCGCCCAGCAGCATGTCGCCCCACATCATGACCCGGATGCCGCGCTCCGTGAACCACGCGTGGTGCCGGAGCGTGTCCATGGTGAACAGCTCTTCCACCGTGTACGGTTTGCTGGACTCACGGTACGGCACGCGGCCGCGGTGATGGAACTCATCGTGGCCGATGTGGAAGACTTTCGGTTTGAAAAGCTCGACCGCCTCCGCGTACACCTCGAAGATGAACTCGTAGGTTTTGGGGTTCGTGACGCAGTAGGCCCACATGGCGTCGGGATCCTCCGCCAGATCGAGGTTGTGCCCGGTCTCGAACATCCACTGGCAGTGCCCCAGCGACATGACCAGCGGGATCACCTCGATGCCCAGGGCCCGGCACGTGTCGAGGATGGCGCGGACCTCGCTCTTGGGCATGCCGTACTCGGGGTGGTGAATCTCCGGGTGCGAGTCCCACTCCGTGTACTCGGCCTGCATCACGAGCGTGTTCATCTTCAGCGGGCCGAGAATGTTTCGCAGCAGTTGGAAGTGCAGGTCCGGACCCTGGCCGCCGGTGAACAGGTGGACGCCGCGGAACGGCAGAGCGGGCCAGTCGCGGATGTCGGCGGACCGGATCAGGACCTTGCCGTCGGGCAGGCGCACGGCAAGCTGCTTGATGGTCTGGATCGCGTGACGGAGTCCGGCCTCCGTCGCGGCCTCCACGGTGATGCGGTCCGGCGTGACCCGTAGGGCGTAGCCTTCCTCGGGAAGGTCCGAGGCAACCTTCAGGGTGATGAGGGGGGCGCCCTGAGGGTCCTTGGGGTCGAACGCGATTCCGAAGCGGTCGTGGAGGAAGGTTTTCAGGTCGTTGGCGGGGGCGTCGGTGATTTGGAGATCCGACGATTCCGTGCGGACGACCGGGCCGCCAAACGACGAAGTCACTTGGAATCCGCCTTTTGCGAATGTGGCGTTCTTCGGCTTCGGGATGAGGGTGGGTGGACCGTCCAGGGGCCAGGTCTGGGCGTCCTTGTGATGAGTCAGGTTGGTCTTGCGTTTCATCGGCGCCTCATCGGTCTTTGCGGCATCGGGCAGCGGCAGATGGAAGACGATACGATACCGGATCGGCTCGCCCTTGCGGAACCGCGTGCCCATGTCCCCCAGCCAGAACAGAGGCCGGGCAGGGTCGGACCAGCGGTTCCTGCGGTAGTCGTAGCAGACAACCGGATGCGGGCTGTCCATCTCGATCCGGATGGGGCCGATGCGGGATTCGAACTCCAGCGTGCGGAAGCCCCTGGCCAGCGTGCAGGCTTCCATCTCGCTCGAGACCGGCACCACGGGGACGATTCCCTCCTTCACGCTGCCGTCGGCCAGCGAAGCCTTGAACGGCCGGCCGATGATCAGCGCGGGGTTCAGTCCGGCGATCATCCACTGGATAAGGGCCTCGCCCTCTTCCTTGTTGAAGCGGCCTTCGAACACGCGCTCCACCCGGCCATCGCTCGTGACGGTGACCACGTCGTCGCCAATGAAACTGTCGTGCTCGCCACGATGGCTGATCGTCAGCCGCGTGCCGCCCTCCACGAGGTCCTGCCTGGCCGTGCGGACCGCCTGGCTGTCGGGTCCCAGGTAGAAGTGCGGCGCCCACGGCGGCGCAGTGATCACCATGTTGCTGCCCCCGCTGACCACGATCCCGCCGATGGATATGCCGATCCCGCGATTCCAGGGGTTCGCGGTGACCTCCACATCCCCGGCCGACAGCACGCGGGGGGCGTCCGCGGCGCGGGTGACTGGCATGGCAACCAGGGTGAGGCAGAGGGCCATCCAAACGGGGCCGCGTGCCGTGCGTCCGCGGCCTCGAAGGCCGCCCACGGAGTCGAATTGCTGTGCAGTGCCTGGCATGGGGTCATTCCTCCGATGTGGAACAGGGCTTCGGAAACGCAATGATGCGGGCGACGTGCCCGCAGGGCAAGAGCGTGGCTGGCCGGGCCGGCCACCCAGGGCAACCCGGCCACATGCCCGCGATTATGGAATCAAGACTTCCTGGAACCGCGCAAAGTCGGCCAGATCCACGTCCGTGTCATCGTCGAAGTCCATGGCTTCGCAGATTCCCGAGACCGGTCCCGCGCCCGGGCCGGTCCAGCAGTCCCCCGCAAGGGCATAGTCTGCCGCGGTGACCCGATTGTCGCCGTTCACCTCGCCCAGCGCGTACCCGCTGAGGACGAGCTTCATTGCGTCACTCGATGTGTATTCGCCGGGCCCGCTGCCCGCGTTGGATACCCTGACACGGTGGGTGATCGGCCCGGCCCAGAACGGCCAGCGTCCCAGATGCACCCAGCGACCGCCGTTGGATCGCTGATCCAGGTACACGGTGCTGGAGCCGTTGCCGTGCCAGACGGTGTACTCTGTCTGGTCGTTGCGGTTGCTCGATGCGGTGTACCAGACGTAGACGTCATACCGCCCGGTCTTGGGGGTGGCGGTGCGAAACCGGGCGTATCCGGCGTCCCCGCCGGCGATCACGCGGGAGTCGAACTGGAAGTAATCCGGCTGGGCCGAGTTGATCCAAGTACCGGCTTCCTGGTAAGCCGTCGCTCCATCCAGGTTGTCGACCACCAGTTGGACGGCACGGTCGCTGACGAACGGATTGCCCGCCGGCAGCTCCCACGACTGCCCGGGCTGGGGCAGGTAATCGATTTCATCCTGGATCGCGATCTGAGACGTATACTGATGATAAACCCAGAGCCCGCCGTGGGGGATGCCCTGCCCGCGAGCGTAGTTGAGCTGGTCCGTGACCACCAGGTAGTCGTCGTCCTCGCTGGCCCGGTACCCCACGGCCAGCTTGTCCAAGTGGTCCGGGGCCTGGGCGACCTGCGTGTTGAACTCGTTGATGAACGCCGAGAGTGAGGTCACGTACATCTGCGGCATCACGAGGTCCATGTACCCGCCTTCGACCCAGGCCGACCAGCGCTGCATGTGTTGCGTAATGCCGTACGAGCCCACCGGCGCGCTGGAGACGGCGATCTCCGGGTTCGCGGCCTTCACCGCCTCGTAGCACTGCTGCACAGCCTGGTTCACGAGCCCTTCGCGAAATTCCACCCAGCGGGAGTTGTTGACGTTCGTGGGCGGGTCCGTGCCGTACGCGGCGCGGTACAGGTCGGCCGTGGCCGTTTCGTAGCCGTACTCCCGGCCGGTGGTCTTGCGGCCCCATCGGAAGCGATCGAGCTGGATGTCGTCGAAGGAGTAGTTCTCCGCCAGCTCGCGAATCATGGAGACCAGCAGGTTCATGGCGTCGGGGTGCCCGGGACTGAGGAACACGAAGCCGCCGTTCTCGCCCGTCACCGGATCACCATGGATGTCGCGGGCCAGCCATTCCGGGTGCGCCACCGCGATGGGGTGGCCGGCGGGTCCGAGAGCCATGCCGTACTCGAAAAACGCCCCGACCTTGAGCCCCTCCTCGTGGAAAATACGGACCAGGCGGCGGACGGCGTCGAAGTTCGGCGAAGCCCAGGTACCCCCGGCCGCCTGGTAGGCCTTGGAGGGCCAATGGACCGTGCCCCCCCCGTAGACGCACACGTACACGGTGTTCATGTGGCCGGCGAGTATGTTCTGGGCGATCGCCCGGAGCTGGGCATCCGTCTTGTTCTGGAAGGCATAATGCGTCAGCCAGCAGCCTCGGAGCTCTGCGGCGCGGAGGTCGGGCCCGACGACCGTCCGGGCCGCGGGACGGGCACGTTCAGTCGACACGCGGGTGTCCGCCGTCACGCCGATCACGGGTTGAGGCTGCCCAACCGCCACACAACCGGTCAGCAGTATTCCCAGCGGCATCCATCGAACCGGCATCCGTCGCGATCGGCAGAGCATTGAGAGTCCCTCCAAGGCCGGCTGAAGCGGGCATGCAGCCCACGGAACCAGACAAGCATTATATAACCATAGGGCAGCGCACACAACCAATCGGTCATGCCGCAGTGGCCCGTTGGGCCCACCCGTTCACGCGCAAGCAGGCGACGACGGATTCTCATGCAACGCCCGCATGCGCCGTCAGCCGCTGCGACCCAATCCGTTATCGGAAGCCGTGGTGGCGACAGACGCCCGGTTGCGCGTGCCGGCGAAGGCGTGGTCAAGCCCGGTCAAGAGCGGACAGAATCAAGGTTGGGAGGAAGCGGGAAGTGCAGTCAGTCAATCAGCCCCACAGGCCTCGGTGGCGTGTGTAGCGTAGCGCGCTCCGGACGGTGGCGGTCGATCCCTATGCCCTGTCCGCCCGCATGACCCCGCGATCCCGCATGTCTCATTGTAACATTATTTTTGGCAAGTACTTATGTAGCCACTCCATTGAGGCGCGGTACGTCCACAAACGCAACGGACGGGCATTGCATCGCTTCCTGTATAATTATATAATGATCCAACGTCGCAGCTTGCGTTGAGGCTGAGCGGTATGCCGGTGTGCTCCGTTCCGTCGATCTTCATTTCATCGAGCGGACCGCGCAGTCTCAGCGGAGGAGGGGGCACAGGACGAGAGAGAGGGCCGGTCGGCGACTCGTGATCTGGCCGTCGCGCTCCTTTGGAGTCGGCGGAGTTGAGGATAACTCGTTCTGTTTCACTCTCTATTGGAGGAGGTAGTTGCGATGAAGAAAGTTCCATGGCTCTCTCTGGCGGTCGTCGCGCTGATGGTGAGCGCAGCCCCGGCCGCTCAATCAACGCTCATCCACGTCAGCAGCATCGACCTGGGCAACGATTTCAACGGCACCAGCGGCTACGGCGACAACCCGCTCTCCATCGCGTTCGACGGCACAGCGGCCTACGTCGGCGGGCTTCGCAACACGTCCGACAGCCCGGACACGGTCGGCGTGGTCAAGGTGGAGGGTCTTTTCGGAGGACCGACCACCATCACGCCCATGCCGCTGACTCTGATTTCGGGAGTGGCCGTCACCCGGGGACTGGACTCGCTGGCCTACTCGCCCGGGGCCCTGATCATGCACCATGATTCCGGCTCGACAGCCACGGGCTTCATCAGCCGGCGTTCTCCCCTCGACGGTGCGGAGGCCTGGACCATTCTCGGTCCGCAGGGGGCCCGGCCGCTGGGCGCGGTGGGCATCGACCCGGTGGGCAACAATGGTGCCCCGGGCGTGGCCTACCTGGTGCAGGGCTCGGGCCGTCGTCGTCTGCTCTCGCTGGCGGACGGGTCGAACGTCTATGACGGCACGAACGGCGGCATCATCAACACGAGCCCCACGGTCTTCGGCACCTCCTGGCGGGGGGTCGCGTTCGACTCGGAAGGGAATATCGCCCTGAGCGAGGACAGCGGGTACGGCTACGGGCAGCGCATCGGCGTGAACCAGTGGCAGTCCCTGGGGGGCGTGCCGAATGCGACGAGCAGCTCGATCGCGAAAGACGTAGCGGCCAACCTGGTCGGCCAGGGCATCGCCATCCTGGAGGATTTGGGCTCGGACCTGCTGGCGGTCTCCGGGCGCAACATGAATACCTTCACCGATCTGAACGGTGACCTGACCTTCGTCGATCGCACGCGGGTCCACATCCGCAACTTGGACGGGTCCGTCGCGGGCCTGACCCAGGTCGAGTTGGCGGGCGACGAGGACGGGATCGGTTTGCCGTGGACCGGGACGATCAAGAATCTGGCCTTCGGTCTGGATGCCGGGGGTCTGCCGACGCTTCTGGTGTTGGACTTCGAAGGGCGCCGGCTGGACGTGTACCAGATTCCGGAGCCGGCGACGCTGGCGTTGCTGGCCCTGGGGGGAGCCGCCCTGCTGCGCAGACGGCGCTAGAATCCTTCGGTGGGGAGCGCGGGTGGCACGTCCGTGCCGCCCGCCTCCGCCCCGTTTAGGGGAGTGTCAGGCACGTGGAACGTGCCTGCGAAGACCGGAAGTGGCACGGTGCCACGCCGGGTAGCTGCGGGAGACGAGACGGATGAAACGCAAGGTCGCGGCCATGAAACGACGTGGAAGCGGTTTCACACTGATCGAGCTGTTGGTGGTGGTGTCCATCATCGCACTGCTGATCTCCATTCTGTTGCCGTCGCTGAACAAGGCACGGGACCAGTCCAGGCTGGTGGTCTGCATGAGCAACCTCAAGCAGATCGGAATGGGGTTTACGCTGTACGGCGACGACCACGCCCAGCAGCCGCCCCCGAACCGACAGAAGATGGACGCCGGCGCTCCGTACGGCGGCACGCCGCCCGACTTCAAGGACAGCGACTGGTGGTACTACAACCACATGGTGCCGCGTTTCATTCCGTCGCGGGAGAAGTCCGGCACGAACGCGGCGTTCGGCGGGGTGTTTCGATGCCCGGCAGACAAGATCGCGGGCCGGGCCTACTCGATGAACATCTTCGCGAGCAACTACGACCAGAGCAAGCCGTTCGCCACCACGTACTCGCGAGGAGTGACCTTCAATCCGTTCTCGGTCAAGTCGCCGCAGTTGTATCTGCTGTTCGGGGAGGCGCACGCGATTTTCGCCGACTCGTCGAACCCGAACTGGTACGGCACGCGGTACGTGATCGGGATGGAAGGCTCGTCCGTGTACCGGAAGTTCATGAAGGCGACCGAGAGCGCCCAGCTCGGCCCGTTCAGCGGATACATCGACTTCAAGAAGCACAAGCAGCGGGCGAACTTCCTGTTTGCCGATCAGCATGTGGAGACCCTGCGGACCACGCAGGTGGTCAAGCCGGACGAGGCGAACCCCACGCGCTGGATCTCGACCCTGCGCGTGCAGTGGTCCCCGGAAGACCCGCAGTGGAATCTGCCCACACCGCAGTAGAACAGAGAGTTGAAGAGGCATAGGAGGTACTGAAGCATGACGAGTTCTCAACGAATCCGAACGGCCGGCGCCCTGCTGGCCGTGCTGTGCATGGGGCTGCTCGCGCCGGCGGCCCGTGCCGATTTCTACCTGGAGCGAACGATCAACCTGGACGCGGACTTCGGCCCGCTGGGCAACAACCCGATCCAGGTCGTGTCGGACGGCACGTACGCATACGTGGCCGGCTACACCAGCGTTGAACCTTCCGGGGAAGCGGGCATTCTCAAAGTGAACCTGTCTGACCCGGCCGATCGCATGGCCCTGGACGGCGGCACGCAGGAGATGAATCAGTTCCGGGCGTACATCGGCCTGGTGGTGCGGGACGGCGTGCTCTACGCCATGGCGGACCGCCCACAGAATACCAACGCCTCCACAAACGTGCGCGCCATCAACACCACAACCGGGGCCCTGGTCCCCGAGTTTGACGGCGACACCGGTACGGGCGACGGAATCGCCTGGGACCCGGCGGCGATCGGGACGGCCACCGGAGGCATGGCGTACGATCCCGGCGTAAGCGGCTTCGACTACGGACTGTCCATGCTGGCCCTGGGGTCCGGTCGGCGCGTGTTGATCGGGATCGAAGACGGTTTCACCATCTATGACAAAAGCGATGGCATGATCGTGGCCGATGTCAGCGGCCAATGCGCCGTCTCCGACCTGACCTCCTGGCGCGACCACGTGTACGACGCCGCCGGTAACGTGTACATGCGCCGTTCAAACCAGGTGCAGATGGCGATTCGAACCGGCCCCAATGTCACCGACGGCTACGCCCACCGACACCTGACCGACGAACTGAACGCCGACGGCACACCGAAGGTCGGGTGCGGGGACGGCAAACCGGTGGCCCTGCGGCTGCAGCCCTTCTCCCTGGGCCAGCACATTGAGCACATTCCGGGGACCTCGACGGGAGCGTCGGGGCAGGAACTGCTCATCTTCAACGATCGGCCGAACAATGACGGAGGAAAGGCGTTCGCAGACGTGATCAAGATGGTGGACACGAACGGCCTGCTGCCGGACCCGCCGGTGCAGTTGCTCAACAGCAACGGCCTGCCGCTGACCACGGTGGAGGTGCCGAACAGCGCTGCGCTGTACGACTTCTACTACCTGGCGGACGTAGACAAGCTGCTGATCCTGGACTTCTCGGCCCGAAACCTGTTAGTATTCTCCAACACGCCGCCGGGCGTGCTCTGCAACGATCCGCAGCAGGACATCGACGGCAACGGCTTCGTCGATCTGGGCGATTATGCGAAGCTGGCCGAGTGCATGGCCGGGCCCAACCAGCCGTGGCCGGGGCCGCCGGTGGACCAGGATGCGTGCCGGTGTCTGGACGCCGACCGGGATGATGACATAGACCTGGAGGACTTCGCCGTCTTCCAGGAAGTCTTCTCCGGGTGATGAGACCGGCTGGAAAGCCGGTCCCACAGGGAGACCGGCTGGAAAGCCGGTCCCACAGAGAGACCGGTTGGAAAGCCGGTCCCACAGGGAGACCGGCTGGAAAGCCGGTCCCACAGAGAGACCGGTTGGAAAGCCGATCCCACAGGGAGACCGGCTGGAAAGCCGGTCCCACAGGGAGACCGGCTGGAAAGCCGGTCCCACAGCAGGGTCGGCGGAAGGACGGTCCCACAAGGGCGGCAAGATCTTCGCGGATGCCCCGGCCCCAAACGGGGCCGGGGCATCCGGGACAAGCGAAGAAGCCGACGTCCTGGGGAAGAGGGCGAGAAACGCTTGCGTTCAGGACGCGGGTTTGCGAGAGGGCGTGTTCGTGTTGACGAAGGTGAACATCAAGGACCCGACGCCGAAGTATCTGCAGACGCAGCGGATTCTCATCGACGCGATTCGGGCGGGGTCTCTCCCACCGGGCTGCAAGCTCCCCTCCACCAAGGAAATCAGCAGTCTGGTGGACGTGAGCCTCATCACGGCGCACAAGGCACTGGAGCGAATGGTCGAGTCCGGCTGGCTGCGTCGCGAGGTAGGCCGGGGCACGTACGTTCGGGACGACGTGGACATTCGCCGGGACGGGCGGCCGCACGTGTCCATCGGCATCGTGCTGGATCGCAACGTCAACCTCAACGACTACTACCACAGCACCATCATTGAAGGCCTGCGCCGCGAGGCCCGGGCCGACGAATACCAGGTGGAGTTCTACTTCCACGACGAGTTCGAAATGCGGGGGGCCCGCAAGAACGGCGACACCGGCGCCATCTGCATCCACCCGGCCCTGGAAGCCCAGGCGGACGTGGAGCGGTTCGCCCGGCACTACCCGGTCGTGGTCCTGGGCGGGGCGTTTCCCAACACCGAGGTCGCCACGGTGGACTGCGACAACTTCCGAGGCGCCCGGCAGGCCGTTCGGCATCTGATCGAATTGGGGCACCAACAGTTTCTGGTGCTCTCCGGCCCGACAAACCTGAGCAACGCGCGGGACCGGGCGGCCGGAGCGGCGATGGAACTGGCCGTTCACGGGATACCCCTGGGCGACCGCGACTCGTTCGTTTCCAAAGACAGCGTCATTCTGGACGAGGACACCAAGACGCGGATGGAACGGCGGCTGAGCGATCCGGACCGTCCGACGGCCATCGTCGCGGGCGGTTTCTACCTGGCCATGGCCGCGATGCAGGTGGTTCGTCGCGCCGGGTTGTCCATGCCCGAAGAGGTATCCGTGGTCGGATTTGACGACCCCGCCTCTGCGCCGCTGCTGGACCCGCCCCTGACCACGGTGCGGCAGCCGCTGCAGGAGATGGCCGCGGAGGCCTACCGTATGGTGCGGGACGCCATCGTCACCGGCAGCCGCCCGCCGCGCGTGGTGCGGCTTTCGGCCGAAATGGTCGTTCGCGGCTCCACGGCCCCGCCCGCCTGAGTGCAGGCGCTCCTCTGCATTCGCGTCCTGACCCCAATGAATTGCTTGCACCGGACGTCACGGCGATCGATGCGATTCCGCCGCGCCGGCGAACGCGCTCGGCTCGCGGTGGGAAACGGGCCCGCCATGCGGTATACTCTCAGACAGCGAGAAGGCAGGAGGTGGGGTCATGGGGTGCAAGCGGTTCCTCCGTCGAGCATTGTGGGCGCTGGCCGTGCCGGCCGTCGCGGGCGTGGTGCGCGGGCCGGTCGCAGCGGCCGCCGAACCGACCGAACAGGTCCGGCCGGCGGACTGCGCCGGGATGTGGTATCCGGGCGACGCGGAGGCCCTGGCCAAGCTTGTCGACGACCTGATCGAGCGGGCGGCGCCGAATGAGCTGCCGGCCGGCCGGCCGCGGGCGATGATCGCGCCGCACGCGGGCTACCAGTGGAGCGCGCCCGTCGCCTCCATGGCGTACAAATCGGTCAAGGGCCTGTCGTACCCGCGCGTGATCGTGCTGGCGTTCAGCCACCGGCATTCCGCATTCCAGCGCGGTATCGACGTGCCGATGGAGTACACGGCCTACGAAACGCCGCTGGGGAAGGTCCCCCTGGATGCGGAGGTGTGCGCCGCCCTGTTGAGATGCCCGCTGTTCACGTCCACGCCCGGGCTGCACCGGCAGGAGCATTCGCTGGAGCTTCAACTGCCGTTCCTGCAGCGTACGATCGGTTCGTTTCGGCTGGTGCCGCTGATGGTGGGCGGCCTGAGCAGCGCGGAATGCACGGAGGCCGCCAACGCCCTGCTGCCGTGGATCGACGACGACACCCTGATCGTGGTCAGCAGCGACTTCACGCACTACGGACGCAATTTCAACTACGTGCCGTTCACGGACGACGTACCGGAGAAGCTGCGCGCCCAGGCCCGCGAGGCCGCCAAGCCGCTGCTGAACGCGGACTATGACGGGTTCGTCGACTATCTGGCCCGGACGAAGGACACCATCTGCGGTCGGCAGCCCATCCTCCTGCTGATGCGACTGCTGGCCATGCAGGGCGGGGCGTCGGCGGTCCGCACCGGGTTCGACACGTCCGGACGGATGACCGGCGACTACACCAGCAGCGTCACGTACCAGTCATTCGTCTTCGCCCCGCGGGAGCTCACGCTACCCGCGGACGCGCGCGAGGCCCTGCTGAAGCTGGCCCGGCGAACCGTGACCGCGCATCTGAACAAGGAGCGGCTCGATAGGTTCTCTCCGGCCGAGCTTCCGGAAGCGGCCCGCGCGGACGGAGCGTGCTTCGTCACGCTGGAGAACCACGGCGTGCTGCGCGGCTGTATCGGGAACATGGAAGCCACGGGCCCGCTGTATGAAGCGGTGATTCGAAACGCGATCTACGCGTGTCAGGACCAGCGGTTTGTGGACAATCCGGTTACGTCGGCGGAACTGGACGAGATTCACATCGAGATCAGCTACCTGACACCGATGCAGCTTGTCTCGAATCCGAACGAAGTGGTCGTGGGCCGAGACGGCCTGCTCGTGGAACTGGGCCCGCGCCGCGGGGTCCTGCTGCCGCAGGTGGCCTACAGCCACGGCTGGACGCGGGAGGAGTTCCTCACGCAGGTCTGTCGCAAGGCCGGGCTGCCCGCCGACGCATGGAAAGACCCGGCCGCGCATCTATACTCGTTTACCGCCGAGGTGTTCGGCGAACCGTGAATTGCAGTGCGAATCTCTGCCGCCCAGGGGTGAACCATGCCTTCCAGCAGCAATCGTCGCGAGTTTCTGGTCCAGGTGGGTGCGGCCGCGGTGGGGGCGGCCCTGGGCAGCCCGACCCTGGCTCGAGCCACGGAACCGCAGGCGGAGCGTCCGCGGCCCCGCGTGGTGATCGGTCGCGACGAGACGATCGCCAGGGGCGAGCCGTCGGAGCACGCGGAGCCGATCCGCAAGCTGCTCGATGCCGCCATGCAACGGCTCACCGGCGCCTCGGACGCGGCGGCGGCCTGGCGAACATTCTTCCAGCCGGCAAATCGCGTGGGCATCAAGGTCAACACGCTGGGGTACTCCACGCATCCGGTCGTGGTGGACGCCGTCGTGGCCGGGCTGCGCGCGGCAGACGTGCCGGCCGAGAACATCCTGATCTGGGACCGCTTTGATTCCGAGCTGGTCCGGGCGAGGTTCCGGCTGAACAAATCGACCACCGGCGTGCGCTGCTTCGGCACGGACGCGGACCGCGTCGGCCGGGGATACCTGAAGGAAGTGGAGACGAGCGGCCGGATCGGTTCGTGCTTTTCGCGAATCGTGGCGGAGGAGGTGGACACGCTCATCTGCGTGCCCATTCTGAAGGACCACAACCTGGCGGGCGTGTCGCTGGGCATGAAGAATTTCTACGGAGCGATTCACAATCCGAACAAGTATCACGATCACAACTGCGATCCCTACGTGGCCGACGTGGTGTCGCATCGATACATCGCGCCGAAGTGGCGGCTGACGGTGGTGGACGCCGTGCGAGGCCAGTACCACGCCGGCCCCGGGCGCAGTCCGGAGTATTTCTGGCCGTTCGGCGGGCTGGTGGTGGGGGCCGATTTCGTGGCCGTCGATGCGGTGGCCGCGGACGTGCTGGAGGCCAAGCGCCGTGACGCGGGGCTGCCCGCGCTGGCCGAGGAGAATCGCCCGTGCCGGCACATCACCACGGCCGGCGCCCGCGGCCTGGGCGAGGCGGACCTGAAGCGGATCGAGCGAATCGAGGTCTGAATCATGGACTCCCTCGAGAACATCTTCCTTCAACCGACCCGGCGCGACGTGCTGCGGTTGGGCGTGGCGTGCGGTGCGGCCGGCCTGCTGTGCGGACGGGGGGTCGCGGCGGCCCAGGACACGGCGGGCGCCGGTGCCCTGGAGGGGCTGCGGCTGCCGGGCGTAGTCCGGCACGAAGCCAGGCACTGGCGGTCGCTGCCGGACCGCAAGGTCCGCTGCGTGCTTTGCCCGCGCGTGTGCGAGGTGGCCGACGTGGAGCGCGGCTATTGCGGCGTTCGCGAGAACGTGGGCGGGCAGTACCAGACGCTGGTGTACGGCGCCTTGTGCTCGGCCAACGTCGATCCCATCGAGAAGAAGCCGCTGTTCCACTACCAGCCGGGCACCACCGCGTTTTCCGTCGCCACGGCCGGCTGCAACATCGAATGCAGGTTCTGCCAGAACTGGCAGATCAGCCAGTTCCGGCCCGAGCAGGTGCCCAGCGTGGAGGTCTCGCCGCAGAGGCTGGTCGATTCCTGCAAGGCGGCCGGCAGTCCCACGATTGCCTACACGTACTCCGAACCAGTCATCTTCTACGAGTACATGTACGACACCGCGATGCTGGCCCGGCAACAGGGCGTGGGCAGCGTGATGATCTCCAACGGGTACATTCTCGAGAAGCCGATGCGCGAGCTCTGCCGGGCGCTCACCGCGGTGAAGATCGACCTGAAGGCGTTTACGGAGAGCTTCTACGTTGAGCAGTGCGCCGGTCAGCTCAAGCCGGTGCTGAACACGCTGGAGGTGCTCAAGGACGTCGGCATCTGGTTCGAGCTGGTCATTCTGATCATCCCGACGCTCAACGACTCTGCCGACGAGATCCGGCGGATGAGCGAATGGGTGGTCAAACACCTCGGGCCGGACGTCCCCATGCACTTCACCCGGTACCACCCGACGTATCGCCTGACGAACCTGCCCCGCACGCCGGTTTCCACGCTGGAGCGGTGCCGGCGGGTGGCCCTGGATGCGGGCGTGCGCTACGCATACCTGGGCAACGTCCCCATGCACAAGGGCGAGAACACGTACTGCCACAAGTGTGGCACCGAACTGATCCACCGCGTCGGCATGCAGACCACGGACAACCGCCTCCGCGACGGCAAATGTCCCAAGTGCGGCACGGCCATCCCCGGCGTGTGGTCGCAGGCCCAGGCCCTGAGCGTCACCAGCCGCCCGGCGGACGTTTGACCCGGACGAGCCCCCCATCTACAATACCCACGATGAGTCGAAGTCTCCTTGCGACGGTGCTGGCTGCCTGGGGTCTGATCGGGACGCCCGCTCTCTGCGTGGCCGGCGTGATCCGCCATGCCTGTGAATCCGGCGCGGTCGAGAGCCACGCCGCGGCAGCGGATTGCCCGTGCGATGCAGACCCATGCCACCCCGAGTCGGCGGGCAGCGAGCACCAGGGAGACTGTGACCAGGATCCATGCACCGGACTGGTCGTCCGGCCTGAGTCTCCGGAGGAACTCCCCGGGGCCGGTTCGCCGGCGATCGTTGCCGTGGAGACGGCTCGCTTCGCGTCCTCCCTCCAGTCGCTCCGGCACGAGGCAAACCGGGCCGGCCCGGAGCGTTTCGCGAGTTCCGGCCACGTCCATCCTTCGGATCTGCCACTTCTGCTCTGATCGCATGCCTGCAATCGGTCGGTGATCGCGTCCGGCTCGGGTGCGGTTCCCCTGCGCCGATTCTCCGTCACGTGCCGTTGGAAGACAGGTAGTGCCTCTGTCTGCTCCTGCACGGTAATTCCCCGGCAGAAAAGCGAACAGTGTGAAAGACCATGCAGCAACACCGACAAACGCTGTGGAATGGGGTTCGGCTCGGTCTTCTGTTGACCGGCCTGGGCGGCGCCGGCTGCGCGCAGGTGAACCCGGCTCCGGATTTCGAACAGGTCCGGGCCCGGGTGCGCAACGCCACCGGCCATTCGAATGTGTACCGGCCCGACGAAAACGCGCTTGTGGAGGAGCGGGTACGCGTCCTCCGAGAGGAAGGACTTACACGCGATGAGGCTGTGCAGGTCTGCCTGCTGAACAACCCGCGTTTCCAGGCGGCGGCCATGGCGGTGGGCATGGCCCGGGCGGACCTGGTGCAGTCCGGGCTGCTGAGCAACCCCACGCTGGGTGTGTCGATGCGGCTGCCGTCGGGCGGCGGCCTGGCGAACCTCGACGTCGGCCTGGCGCAGAACATCGCAGAATTGTGGCAGCTTCCGGCCCGGCAGAACGCGGCGCAGGCGGAGTTGGACGCCGCGATCCTGGAACTGGCCCACACGGCGGCCCATCTCGCGACGCAGACGCAGGCGGCTTACTTCGCGGCAATCGGTGCGGATGCCCTTCACGCGGTGGCCGTGGAGAACTGCGACGTCGTCCGCCTTGCGACGGAGGCGGCGCGGATGCGGCGCGAAACCGGCGCGGGGTCCGATCTGGATGTGAACCTGGCCCAGGCCCAGTTGCTCGACGCGGAGCTGGCGGTGGCGCTGGCGCGATTGGCCGCGGCGGATGCGCGGCGGGAACTGGCCGTGCAACTGGGGATCACCGATGACGCGCGCACGCTGGTCCTGGTTGATCCGTTGCCGGAGCGGCCGGCGCCGTTGAGTGACGGCGAGGTCCTGGTTGCCCGGGCCCGCGCACACCGGCTGGACCTTCGCGCGGCGGAACACGAGTCAAAGCGGGCGGCGGCGCAATACGCACTCGAAATGCGTCGCGTGTTGCCGACCGTGGAGGCCGGCGCCGCCTTCGAGCGGGACGAGCGACGGGCAGGTGACGGGAGCTCGGGCCGTCCCTTCATCGTGGGGCCGAGCCTGGGGCTGGAATTGCCGCTCTTTGACCAGAACCAGGCGCAGATCGCCCGGGCGGAGTTTGCCTGGCGGCAGGTGGAGAAGCGGCGAGAGGCCATCGATCGGGAGATGGTGCAGGAGGTGCGCAGCGCCGCCGACCACGCCGCGGCCGCCTGGAAGGTGCATCGGATCTGCGCGGAGGAGTCCGTTCCGCTGGCGGAGCGGAACCTCGCCCTGGCCCGCGAAGCGTACAACGCCGGCGGCACCTCATTCCTGGCCGTACTGGAGGCCCAGCGATTCTTCCTCCAAGCCCGCACGCGGGCCATCGAAAGTCACATGCGCGCCGCACAGACCCTGCCCGCCCTGGAGCGAGCGGTCGGCACGCCGATTTCAGAAGGACGAATGCAATGCAACGACATGTAGGGTCCGCCATGCGGACCATTACCCTGCTCCTCCTTATCGCCGGTTGCCGCGAGTCGGCGCCGACACCATCCGAAAGCGATCCGCACGCCGGGCACGATCACGCCGCGCACGACCATTCCCACGCCACGGAGCCGGCCGCGAGGGAATGGTGCCTGGAACATGACGTGCCGGAGTCGGAATGCACACGATGCAATCCGGCGCTGATCGCGAAGTTCAAAGCGGCCCATGACTGGTGCGCCGGCCACGGCCTGCCGGAATCGCACTGTCTCCTCTGCAACCCGGAGCTGGCGGCGAAATTCGCCGCTCTGCGACCGGCCGAACCCGCGCAGGCCGCGCCGCAGGAGCCGGTTGCGTTTGCAGTGGATCGCGTCGGCCCCGCCCTGCGGGGTCCGAACGATCTGCGCTGCGACGTGGAATCCCTCCAGGTTCGTCTGCTGAACCCCGGCGTCGCCGAGGTGGCCGGCATCCGGACGGAGCGGGTGGCCCGGCGGCCGATCCGCGCGACCGTGGAATGCCCCGCGGAGGTGCGCTACAACGAAACGAGGCTCGCCCGCGTTACTCCGCGGGTTGCCGGCGTGGTGGCGGAGGTGAACGTGGATTCCGGCGCACGGGTGAAGGCGGGAGATGCGCTGGCCGTCATCGAGAGCCCGGCGCTGGGCGACGCCAAGAGCGAGTACATCGAGAGGCGGGAAACGTTCCTGCTGGCCCGGGCGGACCTGGAGCGTCACGACTCCATTCACAATGCCGTTCAGACGCTGATGGCCGCGTGCGAGGAAACGTCATGTCCGCAGGAGCTGCGCCGGACCGGCGCGGATGCTCGCCTGGGCGAGTTCCGGAGCCGGCTGCTCCGTGTCCATGCCGACCTGGATCTGGCAAAAGCGAGTTTCGCCCGGCAAAAGCAACTATCCGAGAAGGGGATCGCCAGCGAGGAGGCTTTACAGACCACCCGGCGGAACCTGGCGGAAGCCGAGGCCGAGTTCGCGGGCACGCACGAAGCGATCGACCTGGAGCTCGAGCGCGAACACCTCCAGTATGAGCGGGCGGTCAAGGTGGCCCGGGTGGCGATGGAAGCCGCCGAGCGAAGGCTTCGCATCCTGGGCCTGGGCGATGACGACGTTGCGGCCCTGAACGAGGGCCGGGCGTCTTCGTTGTCACGCTACACGCTGACCAGCCCGCTGGACGGCGTGGTGGTGCAGCGCGAGGCCGTCGTGGGGGAGACCGTCGACGAGGGCGACGCCCTGTTCGTGGTGGCCGATCTCTCCACGATGTGGGTGATGCTGAACGTCGACGAGCGGGACGCGCTGGGGCTGCGGACGGGCCTGCCCGTGGTCTTTTCCATCGACGGACTGCCCGGGCGCAGCATGCAGGGCGCCATCGAGTGGATTCGGCCGGAGGTGGACCCGCGCACGCGGACGGTGCAGGCCCGGCTGACGTTGCCGAACGAGGCCGGGCTGCTTAGAGCCTACGTGTACGGTACGGCCCGCATCGCCGTGCATGAAAATGAGCCGGTGCTGACTGTGCCGGACTCCGCCGTCCAGAGCGACGGCTGCTGCCAACTCGTCTTCGTGCAGGAATCCCTCACGCTATACCGGCCGCGCCAGGTGACGCTGGGAACCAAGGCCGGCGGACACCACGCGGTGCTGGACGGAGTGCGGGAGGGCGAGGCGGTGGCCACGGCGGGCAGCTTCCTGCTGAAGACGGAAATCCTCAAAACCAGTATCGGGGCCGGCTGCTGCGAGGTGGAGCCGGGACGGTGATGCAACATGCTCAACGCGATCATTGACTGGTCTCTGAGACACCGATTCCTGGTGCTGGCCGCGACGATGGGGCTGATTCTGTCCGGGGCCTATTCCGTCCGGCATCTGCCGGTGGATGCCTTCCCCGACACCACGCCCGTGCAGGTGCAGATCAACACCGTCGCGCCCGTCCTGGCTCCCGTGGAGATCGAACAGCAGATCACATTTGCGGTGGAGCAGGCGATCAGCGGGCTGAACGGACTGACCGAGGTGCGGTCGTCGTCGCGGTTCGGCCTTTCCCAGGTGACGGCTATCTTTGACGACCACATCAGCATCTTTCTCGCCCGCCAGCTCATCACCGAGCGGCTGGCCACCGTAGAGCTGCCCGACGGCATTGCCCGGCCCCAGATGGGACCCATCGCCACCGGCCTGGGCGAGGTTTTCCATTACATCGTGACGAGCCCGACGCGACGCCTGGCCGACCTGCGCACGATTCATGAGTGGACCATCAAGCCGCAGCTCCGCAGCGTGGAGGGCGTGGCCGAAGTGAACACGTGGGGCGGCCTGGAGAAGCAGTTCCAGGTACACGTGGGACCCGCCCGGCTGGTCAAGCACGAGCTGGCCCTGGCCGACGTGGTCGAGGCGCTGCAGAAGAACAACGCCAACGCCGGCGGCGGTCTGGTCACGCGAGCGGGTGAGTCACTGATCGTCCACGGCCTCGGGCTCGTCACCACGGTGGAGCAAATCGGGGACATCATGATTGCCGCCTCGGACGGCGTGCCCATCCGCGTGCGCGACGTGGGGGAGGTGCTGGAGGGGCATGAGGTTCGCCGGGGGGCCGTGACCTACAACGGGCAGGGCGAGGTGGTCATGGGCTTGGGCTTCATGCTCATGGGGGAGAACACCCACGACGTGACCCGTCGGCTCAAGGATCGCATGGAGCAGATTCGCCCGACGCTGCCCGACGACGTGGCGGTGGTCATCGTCTACGATCGCACGGAGTTGGTGGACCACGTGCTGACCACCGTCCGCACGAACCTGCTCGAAGGCGCCATCCTCGTCATCGCGGTGCTCTTTGCCTTCCTGGGCAGCCTGCGGACCGGGTTGATCGTGGCCTCGGCCATTCCGCTGTCCATGCTGTTCGCAGGCAACCTGATGCTGCAGGCGGGCATTGCCGGCTCGCTGATGAGTCTGGGCGCCATCGACTTCGGCCTGATCGTCGACAGCTCGGTCATCATGGTCGAGAACAGCGCCCGCAGACTTGGCCTGGAAGGCGGCGAGCGCTCGCGGCTGGAGATCGTGCGCGACGCCGCCGTCGAGGTGCGCCGCCCGACGCTGTTCGGCGAGCTGATCATCATGATCGTGTATCTGCCGATCCTCACCCTGGAGGGCATTGAAGGCAGGATGTTCGCACCCATGGCCCTGACGGTCATCTTCGCGCTGGGCGGCTCACTGATTCTTTCCCTTACGCTTATGCCGGTGCTGGCCAGCCTGCTGCTTCCGCGAACCCCCATCCACCGCGAGCCGCGGCTCGTTCGGCTCTGCAAGCGGCTCTACGAGCCCATGCTGGACGCCGTGCTGCGGCTGCGCTGGCTGGTGCTCGGTCTGGCGGGTCTGGCCCTGGTCGGTGGGGCCGTCGGGGCCGGCCGCCTCGGCACCATGTTCATCCCGCGCCTTTCGGAAGAAGCTGTAGTTATCAACACCGTACGCCTGGCCGGCGTTTCTCTCGAAGAGTCCGTCCGCTACGGAACGCAGATCGAAAAACTGCTCCTGGAGACCTTCCCGAACGAAATCCGCTACATCTGGTCGCGCACCGGCACCGCCGAAGTCGCCACCGACCCCATGGGCATCGAGCTGACCGACGTCTTCATGACGCTCCATCCACGCGACCGATGGACCCGCGCCCGCACACAGGCGGACCTGGTGGGGCAGATGGAGGCCGCCCTGGCCGGCATGCCCGCCATGCGCACGATCTTTGCCCAGCCCATCGAGCTGCGCGTGAACGAGATGATCGCGGGCATCCGCAGTGACCTGGGCATCAAGCTGTTTGGCGACGACTTCGACACGCTCCGCGACGTGGCCCACCGCATCGAAGACGTGGTCCGCCAGGTGCCCGGCGCCGCCGACGTGGTCACCGAGCAGATCACCGGCCAGCCCGTGTTACAGATCCGACTCCGTCAGGACGCCCTGGCTCGCTACGGCGTCCCGGCGGCGGAGGTTCTGGATTTCGTCGCGGCGGTGGGCAACATCCCGGTGGGCGAGATTCGCCAGGGCCAGATGCGGTTTCCGCTGACCGTGCGGCTGCCAGACGCATACCGCGGCGACCCGGAGAAGGTGGCACACATGCTCATTCCCACCGCCGCCGGCCAGAGGCTGCCGCTCTCGCGGCTGGCGGACGTGGAGATCGTGTCCGGCCCATCGACCATCAATCGTGAATGGAGCAAACGGCGGATCGTGGTGCAGGCCAACGTGCGCGGACGGGACGTCGGATCGTTCGTGCGCGAGGCACAGCACCGCATCGCGGCGGAGGTGTCGCTGCCGACGGGATACTTCATCCGTTACGGAGGGCAGTTCGAGCACCTGGAGCGGGCCGGGCAGCGGCTGATGGTGGTCGTTCCGCTGGCCCTGGGGCTGATCCTCCTGCTGCTCTACGCCACGTACGGGCGGGTCACGGACTGCATCCGCATTTTTCTGACGCTGCCTCTGGCGGCCGTCGGCGGCATCGCGGCCCTCCACCTGCGGGACATGCCGTTCAGCGTGTCCGCCGGCGTGGGGTTCGTGGCCATGTCCGGCGTGTCCGTGCTGGGGGACATGGTATTCGTGTCGTATCTGCGCGGATTGCTCGAGCAGGGCGTCCCCTTGGCGGCGGCCATCCGACAGGCCGCCCTGACGCGGCTGCGTCCGGTGCTGATGACCGGCCTGGTGGCGAGCCTGGGGTTCGTGCCCATGGCGGTGAACACGGGCGTCGGGGCCGAGGTGCAGCGTCCGCTGGCCACCGTGGTGATCGGCTGCGTCGCGACGTCCACCGTGCTGACGCTGCTCGTGCTGCCGGTGCTGTACTCGCTGATCCTGCACCGGCGTCCAGAAGAACGGGTGGACCGCCGGCCACTCCGGGAAACGCCCGGAACGACCGGCAGTCCACCCTGATTCCGCTCAGAAGGACTCCCGTTCATGGCGGGGAGGTCCCTCTGCATCACTGCACACGCCCCCTGGGAGGAGGTTCACGCTATCGGCGGCGACCGCAGAACATCGCACCGACCGCCAGGAGCAACAGCGCCCCGGGCTCGGGAATCGGAACGATCGCCAGGTCATTCGGCTGCACCAGCGGGTAGCCGTAGCCTTCGATCATCTCGTTCGGGCCGAAATCCGGCCCCAGGGTGTACGCGGAACCGTCCGTGGCAAACGTGTTGATCTGGCTGAAGAAATTCGGAAACTCACCCTGCCCCACGGCCCCGTGATAGCCCGTGTCGTTTCGCGACCAGTCGATCGCCAGGCCCTGGGAGTAGTTCGTGTCCTGCGGCAGCGAATACAACTCCGCCAGCGCCAGGCCCGTGCCCTTATAGATCTTGTCCACGCCCACGTCCTGCAAGTAGAACGCGCCGGTGGAGTCAATGGCCATGCCGACCACCCGATGCACCTCCGTCGGCAGGCCCGAGAAGTACCCCACGAGCGACGTGGCCCCGGTCGCCAGGTTGATGCTGTACAGCCGCGTCGAGTTGTACTGCGAACGCACGCCGTACATCTTTCCGTCCACGGGGTTGAACGCCAGGTCATCCAGCGGCTGCGTGCTCGCCGTTCCTTGCAGCGTCGCCGCCCCGGTCGTGGTGTCCACGTGATACAGCCCGGCCGCGGCGCCGCCGGTGGGCTTGTAGAACGATGCGTACGCCCAGAGGTTTCCGTCCGCGTCGAACTCCATGCCGCCGAAACCGATGTTCGGCACGTTCATCGAGCCGACCACCTCGAACGCCGCCGGATTGGACGTGTCAAACCTCACCAGTTCATCCGGTCCGCTGAAGGGGTACGGACGCGACACGCCGTTGGGCGCGTAGACCATGACCGCGCCGGCCGAGGAGGCCAGCATCAGCAGCACGCCGGTAAAACATGCAAACCTATACATGGTGTCACCTCCCCTTCCCACACAGCGCCGCACCGCCACGAACGCCTCGCCGCGAACCCAGCAACGCCGCCGCGCCAATCGCCAACAGGCTCAGGCCGGCCGGTTCGGGAACGGTCGCCTGAAGGTCGTCGAACACGACGCCCAGCCCGGGACTCGCCGCGCCCCAGATCTCAATGCTGCCGAAGGGAACGTCGCTCTCCCAGCCGTACCAGGCCCATTGGCCCATCGTGAGGGTCAGCGGTTGGGTGTCGAGAACCAGACCCATTTCGTCCCGGAACGTGACCATCCCGCCGCTCAGGTCGTCCGCGGCGCCGATGTATCCGCCGAACTTCTCCACCGGCGTGGTGAAGTCAATCACGGCACACCCCGTGACCGAGCCGCCCATCAGGTTCCCGTTGTACGGATAGATGGATACGCCCGTCAGCCCGCTTTGCAGGCTGTACGCGATCATCAGCATGTTCGCGAATACGTCGTTGAACGTGGCGCCCCCGTCCATGATGGAGAAGGGCCCGGGATAGCCGCCCGGCGTACCGAGGTTCTCGAACCCCTCGTACAGGTCTCCCGTGAACTCGCCGATCGGCACAACGCCGGCCGTCAACGGACCGGCCGCCACCGCCAGCACCACCAGTCCCATGATCCAGTTTCTCATCTTTGACCTCCTGAAGGTTAACCTGAGAGATAAACCAAGCCACAATCGCTGGTCCCAGTATAGTTCCGCGCGGATTATATTACAATATTCCTTAGAGATATTAGTCCGATTTTCCCTGCGAACGCTTGCGGTTCCACAAAAGCCGCGGTATGCTATGCTTAGAACTATGCAGCAAACGGAAGGTCAAAAACCCACGCAGATGCCCCAACGGCCCGACCGCATGTTTTCGGACCATGCCCGCGCGGTGGTCCGGTCGGTCCGGGGTGCATTCTCGGAACTGCTGACCTCGGTCGGCGCGGACCCGCAGGCCCCGCAGGAGTTTGGCCGGCAGTTCAAGCTCAACAAGAACCTGGCCTGGAAAATCTCCAAGCTGGTGCAGACCGACGACCCGTCGGTCGCCCTCGCCCAGATGCCCGGAACGGGCGGCATCAACATCTTCCTTCGAAGCATCGAAACGGCCGGTGCCAGCCCCGCCCTGCTTCAAACCGCACGCCAGGCGATCAAAGAATACGACGACCTGATCCGCACGCATTCCGGGGACCGGGCCACGCTGGAGATCATGGCCAGCGAGTTGAGCCCGGTCAGCCGGCGGCAGCGCGACGAGCATCACCGCAAACTGCTCTTCCAAGGCGCCAGCTACGTGTGGGGGGCGCACGCCCGGGTGAGCCTGAAGGTCGGGCTCGTCGGGCCGAGCCGCAAGACCGGCCGGCTCGACTTTGCGTCCGTCAGCGCCCTGATTGATTTCCGCCGGTTCCGCTCCGACGTCACCTGGGTCATGGCCTCACGTCGTTCCCGGAATGACGACGGCAGCAGGATGGACACTCCGTCCATGGAGCCGATCGACAGACGTTTCGGCCAGGCCGACGCGGCCCCTCTGATGGAGGACTTCTGCTCCAAACCGCTGCCCGAGCTGCGCAAGGTCGACACGCCCACGGGGATGAATTTCGAACTCGTGGAGGGTCCCGTCGGCAACGCCGGCGCCCGGACGTGCGTGTTCGGCGTCATTCAGCGGAACATCCCGTATTGTCGATCACCCGAGAACGAGTGGGGCGAGCACAGCGCCGTGTCGGACACGCCCGCGGAGTGGCTCATCGTCGACCTATTCATCCACGAGCGGTTCACCTTCGCCATCCCGCCGGAGGCCGCCCTGTACAGCGAACTCGGGGCGAGCGGCGCGCCCTATCCCGCGCGCGGCCGGGAGAAGCACCGTC
>Ga0334890_1001502_pt1 | contig 30751 bp, 22 predicted proteins | sample GraSluR1_MG_3_FD_207220 | JGI IMG/M metagenome (GOLD analysis project Ga0334890, IMG submission 207220) | Sludge microbial communities from methane-producing bioreactor in Wageningen University, Netherlands - Granular Sludge_31_08-R1 | ecosystem: Engineered > Bioreactor > Anaerobic >... | reverse complement strand
GGACGAGGATTACCATATCTTTGGGGTGAACCGGGATGGTTCGAATTTTGTGGAGCTTACCCCCTTCGAAGGGGTGCGCACGGGAATTCTGGATATTCTTAAGGATGACCCGGAGCATGTGCTCATGGTGATGAACCAGCGGGATCGGCGGTTTTTCGATGTCTATCGCATGAACGTGAATACTGGGGAACTCGCCCTGGTGGAAGAAAACCCCGGCACCATTGCGGGATGGGGGACGGATCACGATGGCAAGGTGCGCCTGGCCTACGCCAAGGAGGGGCTCCAGCGGAAGGTGCTCTATAGGGAGGAGGAATCCCAGCCCTTCGAGAGCATCATGACCACGGAGTTTACCGATAAGATGCTCCCCCTGGATTTCACCGCGGATAACCGTAATCTCTATGTTTTCTCTAATTTGAGCAGGGATACCCTGGCGCTCTATACCTTTGATCCCCGCACAAAGGAGTTCGGGGAGCTTCTCTACGAACATCCCGAGGTGGATCTCGGCAGCATCATCTGGTCCGATGCCCGGAAAAAGCTTCTGGGGGTCTCCTACTACAGTGATAAGCGGCACCGGCACTTTTTTGACCCCGAGACGGAAGAGTTTTTCGAAAAGCTGCAAAAACGCTTTCCCGGCTACTCCGTGGGGATCTCCGATACCAGCCTGGACGAGCGTAAAATGATTATCGGAGTGGGGAGCGACCGCATGCCCGGAAGGCTCTACTACCACGATCTGGATAACCCCGAGGAGTTCACCCTTCTGGCGGATCTCTATCCCTGGATCAACGAAGAGCATATGGCGGAGCGTCGCCCCGTGAGCTACACCAGCCGGGACGGCCTCACCATCCACGGCTATCTCACCCTCCCCCCCGGGATGGAGCCCGAGAAGATCCCCGTGGTGATCAACCCCCACGGAGGCCCCGAGGCTCGGGAGACCTGGGGGTATGATCCGGAATCCCAGTTTCTCGCCAACCGGGGGGTAGCGGTCTTTCAGATGAACTTCCGTATTTCCACGGGGTATGGCAAATCCTTCTGGATGGCGGGGTTCAAGGAGTGGGGGAGGAAGCAGCAGGACGATATCACCGACGGCACCCGCTGGCTTATAGAAGAAGGGATAGCGGATCCCGAGCGTATCGCCATCTACGGGGGCTCCTACGGGGGGTATGCCACTCTCATGGGGCTGGTGCGGGAGCCGGATCTCTACGCCTGCGGGGTGGATTACGTGGGGGTGGCAAACCTCTTCACCCTTCTGGAATCCATCCCCCCCTACTGGGAGCTGGAGCGGGAGAAGATGTACATCACCATAGGGAACCCCGAAACCGAGGTGGAACTCTTCCGGGAGATCTCCCCGGTCTTCCATGCAGAGAAGATCAAGGCCCCTCTCTTCATCGCCCAGGGGGCGAACGATCCCCGGGTGAAGAAGGCGGAGTCGGATCAGATGGTGGAGGCCCTGCGGCAGCACGGGGTGGAGGTGCCCTATCTGGTGAAGGATAACGAGGGGCACGGCTTTGCCAATCAAGAGAATCGCTTCGAGTTCTACCGGGCCATGGAGGCCTTTCTCGGAGAGTGTCTGGGGCTGGAGGGGGTTTCGCCGGAATCTCTGGAGCTTCTGGAATCCCTGAAATCTGCGGCTTCTCTGGAGCCTTCCGCCTCGCCGGAATCCCCTTCGGAGAGGGAGAACTAGTAAGATGAAATGGCGTGCCATCATGGCCCACCCCCGGCTTCGGGGGTGGGTTTTCTACGATGTGGGAAACTCCGCCTTTGCCACCACCATCATGGTGGTGCTCTATCCTCTCTTCTATCAGAATGTGCTCAGTGCGGGGATGGAGCCCTCCCGTTCCGCCGCCTACTGGGGGTACGCCTCCGCTCTGGGGCTGCTCTTCGCCGCCTTCGGGGGGCCCTTTGCGGGGGCTCTGGGGGATGCCTGGGGGAGGCGCAAGCTCGGGCTTGGCATTATGACCGCTCTGGGGATCGGGGCCACAGCAGCTATGGCCTTTCTCAGGGAAGGACAGTGGGGGATGGGGCTACTACTGCTGGTGCTGGGCTCCGGTGGGTTTGCTCTGGCAAACATCTTCTACGACTCTCTTCTCACCCGCATCGCCGCCCCCTGGCGCATCCCCGCCATCTCCTCCGCAGGGTACGCCTTCGGCTATCTCGGGGGGGGAGCCCTTCTGGTGGTGAATGCCCTTATGGTCTTTCTGCTCCCCCCCTGGGGATTTCAGCTCTCTTTTCTCTCGGTGGCTCTCTGGTGGGGGATCTTCTCCATCCCCACCTTCCGGCACGTGCCGGAGCCTCCGGGAGAGACCGGGGAGCCTCTGGGGGATTCTCTTCGCCGCCCCCTCCAGACCCTTCGTCTCATCCGGGCCAGGCCGGAGATTCTGCGCTTTCTTCTCGCCTTCTGGCTCTATAACGACGGCATCGGCACCATCATGAAGATGGGGGTTATCTTCGGCAGCACCATCGGGGTCCCCCCTCTCTATCTCATCACCGCCCTCATTCTCACCCAGTTCGTGGGCATCCCCAGCACTCTCGCCTGGGGGAGCCTTGCCCGAACCTGGGGGTTGAAAAAGAGCCTGGTGGTTACTCTGGGAGGGTATGCGGTAATCGCTCTGGGGGTCTACTTCGTGCGCACCCCCTTCCACTTCGCCCTTCTGGCGGTCTCCGTGGGGCTCTTTCAGGGAGGGGCTCAGGCATTGTCCCGAGCGCTCTTCTCCCGGCTCATTCCTCCGGAAAAGACCTCGGAGTTCTTCGGCTTCTACGACATGTCCAGCAAGTTCGCCGGAGTGGCGGGGCCCTTTCTCTTCGGGATCCTCACCCAGATCACCGGCACCGTCCGGGCGGGAATCCCCATGCTTTTCTTCTTCTTTATAGGGGGGATGCTGCTGCTCCGCAAAGTGCCCGAGAGAAGGCCCGTGTCTTCCTGATCTGTTCTCGGGGAACAAAAAACATCCGCAGATAACGCAAAGCCGCAGGGTTTTTTCTCTTCTCTCCCTGGGCATTTTTACGTTATCTGCGGATTTTGTTTGTAGTCTTGATAGCCTTAAACCACCGAAGCTTCTGCCTTACCTCTGTTTTGCCCCTGCCTTGTTTTTGCCTCGGCTTCCCACTTCACACTCCCCACTCATTACTAGATTTCCCTCACTCCGCTCCCATCTCCCGAATGCGTTTTTCCAGCTCCTTGAGAAGGGCCTCCCGTTTGGCCTTGGAGGAGAGCCCTTCGGGGAGATCCTGGGGATGGAGCAGGGGGCCGAAGGTGATCCGTAGTTTGGTGGGTTTGGGAAATCTGCTCCCCCTGGGGAGGGAGCGGTGGGTTCCCTCCAGATAGATGGGGAGGATGGGGGCTCCCGTCTTCAGGGCCAGCATGGCCGCCCCACCCTCGAACTCCTTCAGCTTGCCGTCCCAGGATCGGGTTCCCTCGGGGAAGAGGATCACCCGCTTTCCCTCTTCGAGGAGCTTGAGAGAAAGCTTGAGCATCTCCACGGCGCTCGCCGCCTTGTGGTGGGTGATGGGTATGACTCCGAGATGGCGGATGCAGAAGCCGAGAAGGGGTATGCGAAAGAGATAGTCGATGGCCACAAAGGTGAGCCTTCCGGGGTACATGGCCCCCACCATGGGAGGGTCCAGGTGGCTCGCATGATTGGCCGCAAGAATACAGGCCCCCTGGGAGGGGCAGTTCTCCAGCCCCCGCACCTCCGCCCGGTTGTAGATAAGGAAGAGGACTTTAAAGAAGTTTTTCGTCAGCCAGTAGAACATCAGGATTCCCCCTGCTTTCAAGATCTCCCTATGGTAATACAAAAACCCTTTTTACGGGTACTCCCTCGGGTCGAAGTGGATTTTATTGAAAGATTCATCATGGTTCTCCCCAAAAATCTTCGAGTTTTTTCCCGAAAGGGTTGTAGAGACGAGCCTCTTTTGGAGGTTGACAATAGTGTACAATAGTGATAATGCTATACAAAAAGGGTATGCTTAGCCCTTTTCAAGCGGAGTAGTTGGGGACGATGGAGCTGGGACGTATTTTTTAATCATGAGAGGAGGTTGTTCTATGGGAATGCGAAGGTTGGCGGTTTTAGGAATCCTTGGAGTAATGATGGGGGGTATGTTCGTTTCTTTCCCCGCGAATGCGGGGGATGTTGCGGATGCGGTCTATCATAACGGCACGATTCACACGATAAACGGAGCTTTCGAAACGGCACAGGCTCTGGCGGTAAAAGATGGGGCCTTTATCTATGCGGGAGATAACGAAGCTGCTCTGGCTTTTGTCGGGGAAGGGACCAGAGTGGTGGATCTGGAGGGAAAGGCCGTTATTCCGGGCATTGTAGAGGCTCATCTTCACTATCCTCTCCTGGGGCAAATGCTCCTTCAGGTACAGGCTCACTGGAAACCCAAGGAGGAAATCCTCGCGGCGGTAAAGGCTGCCTATCCTGTGGCGAAGGAAAACGGGGAGTGGATCGTGGGGCGGGGCTGGAATCAGGAAGTCTGGGAGGGACAGCTTTTTCCCCTCAAAGAGGAGCTTGATGCGCTGGCTCCGGATGTGCCGGTGGTGCTGAGGCGCACCTGTGGTCATGCGGCATGGGTGAATTCCAAAGCCCTGGAGATGGGGGGCATTACCCGGGATACGCCGGATCCTCAGGGGGGTGAAATCATTAAGGACGCCCAGGGAGAGCCCACGGGGGTGCTTATTGATACGGCCATGAACTTGGTAACCAATCTCATCCCTCCCTTCACGGAGGAACAGCACCGGAGAGCATTGTTGGCGGCTCAGGAAGAGCTTCTCGGATATGGCATCACCACAGCCCATGATTTGGGATCCAGCATGGAGATGATCGGTCGGATGGAGAAGCTCTACGAATCCGGGGATCTCAAAATCCGGCTTTACGTTATGGGTTCTTCAGGAGGGTATGGGCAATCTGCCGAAGATGCCTACAATGCCTTTTACGAAATGGGTCCCAGGATTGGGCTATACGATAACCGTCTTACCGTGCGGACGGTGAAGTTTTTCGCAGATGGATCTCTGGGAGCCCGAAGCGCCTGGATGCTTGAGGAGTATAGCGACAAGCCTGGGCATACAGGGAACCCCCGGTACGAGGACGAAGAGATCTATCAACTGGTGCTTCAAGCGCGGAAGGCGGGATTTCAGGCATCTACCCACGCCATTGGAGACGGTGCGAATCACCAGATGCTGAATGTCTACGAGCGCGTACTCGGGGAGATTCCGGAACCTCAGGATCATCGCTTTCGGATAGAACATGCCCAGGTTGTTCTTCTGGAGGATATCCCCCGGTTTGCCCAGCTTGGAGTTCTTCCCTCCATGCAGTCCGTGCACGCTACGTCGGATAAAAACATGGCGGAAGACAGGGTGGGGCCGGAGCGTATCAAGGGCGCCTATGCATGGCGCAAGCTTCTGGATGCGGGATCCATTCTACCCAATGGTTCCGACGCCCCGGTGGAGCTGGTAAATCCTTTCCATGGTTTTTATGCGGCGGTAACCCGGATGGATCGGGAAGGCACCCCCGAAGGGGGCTGGTATCCCGAGGAGAAGATGACCCGGGAAGAGATGTTGCGCTCCTTTACGAACTGGGGAGCCTACGCGGGGTTTGAAGAAGATATCAAGGGAAGTATCGAGACGGGAAAGCTTGCAGATTTTGTTGTGCTGGACCGGGATCCCATGAACTGTCCCGAGGAAGAACTCAAGGATATTCAGGCGCTTCTCACAGTAATAGGGGGAGCGGAGGTTTTTTCTCGTCACTAGATACTATTTTTAACAAGGGGAAAGGCCGGACCTTCAGAGCGTTGCAAAGGAGGTCCGGCTTTCTTTGTGGAGGCAGTGTGTTTTCTAAAGAGGTTTTTGAAAAGGCTCTTTATTTTAATCTATCTGTAGAGGGTCCCTGGGGAAGGTGCTCATGGGAACGCATCCATCCGCGGTAACCACCACGATGTTTTCCACCCGGATGCCGATTTTGCCGGGTATGTAGATCCCTGGCTCAATGCTGAAGGCCATGCCGGGCTGAAGGATCTGCGTATTTCCCCGCATGATGTTCGGGGCCTCGTGAACCGCCATGCCGATGCCGTGGCCCAGTCGGTTGTTGAAATACTCCCCGTACCCCGCATCTTCGATGACCTTCCGGGCCGCTATATCCACGGATTCCGAGGTAACTCCGGGACGTACCGCCCTCTCTCCCGCCTCCTGAGACTCCTGAACGATACGATAGAGCTTCAGGGCCTCCTCCGAAGGTTTTCCCACGAAGAGGGTGCGGGTGGTATCCGAGCAGTATCCCTGATAGCGGCAGCCGTAGTCGATGAGCACCGTATCCTGCTCCTGCACAATGCCATCCTCCCGGGTGTAGTGGGCCATGGCAGCGTTCTCTCCCCGGGCCACGATGGGGGTGAAGGAGGTGGCATCCGCCCCCTTTTCCTCCAGCAGAGCCAGAAGCTTGCGCTTGATCTCCCGCTCGCTTCTTCCTGGGCGAATAAAGGGGAGCAGGGCCTCCAGAGCGGCATCGGCGATCTCTCCCGCCTTTTTGAGCTTTGCCACCTCATCGGCGGATTTGATGGAGCGCATGCCGTCCAGATAGTGCCAGCCGTTTATCAGGGTGACCTTCTCCCGCTGCATAATCTCCACCGCATCCACACCCCGTACGCCGTCGTTCAGGGCGAGAGATTTTCCCTTAAGACCGTACTTTTCGAAGGCCTCCGAGAGAGTGGCGTAGAACCAATCCTTGTCCTGCCAGTCGAAAATGGGAACCTCCTCGGGCATGCACTCCCGAAACTCCTGGGTACTGATCCGGGGGCAGACGCAGAAGGAGCGCCCGTCCTGAAGAATAAAACATCCCTTGAAGCGTTCGCAGTCCTGCAGATGGAGCCCGCTCAGATATTCAAGATCCGACGTGGGGCCCAGAAGCAGAGCGTCCACACCCTCTTTTTGCAGTACCTGGGCAACCTGGGCGACTTTTTCCTGTTCTAGCATGGGTGCACCTCCTGAAAATGGGAAAGGCACGAGTTCTCTTCCCCTCATATCTCGAATATATGCAAAATATATTGTACGGCGAGAGGGCTCCGGGGGTCAAGAAAAAAATCCACATTTTTCTTGCGAAGCCGAAAAACTTTTCGACAAAGATTCCGTTATAGAGTATCCTAGACAGAATATAGTGCTGATATATGTGCTGGTCTACAGAATAGGGGTGGGTACGGTGGTGCCGTTTGATTCGTCAAAGCTGGTTTCCCTGAGGGAAGTGGTCTATAACTATTTGCGGGAGAAAATGAACAGTGGAGAGCTGTTGCCGGGATCGTTCTTTAATCTCCGGGAGATCAGCGAAGCTCTGGGTATTAGTACCACTCCCCTGAGGGAAGCCTTGGTACAGCTTGAAACAGAGGGATTTATCACGATTTTTCATCGTCGGGGAGCTATGGCCAATGCCCTGACGCCCAAGGTGATCCGGAACATTTACGTTATTCTCGGGGCGCTTGAGTCGGCGGCCCTTATGGAGGCATCTCCCCGGATGGGGCCCGAGGTGGTGGATGCCATGGAAGAGCATACCAATGCTATGGTGCGTTGCCTTGAAGAGGGTGATTTCGACGAGTATCTCTCCCGAAACAACGAGTTTCATAAAATATACATCAATCTTTCGGATAACGAAGAGCTGGTGCACCGGGTGGATATTCTGAAACAGAGGCTTTATGATTTTCCTCGGAATAACGAGATTATCCATGCCTGGGAAGAGGCGGGGCTCAAGGAGCATCGGGATCTCGTGCGTATTTTGCGAACCCGCGATTTTGCAGATGCTGCCCGCTACCTTCGGGAGGTGCATTGGAATTATGATGTGCAGGAGGTCTTTGTGCGCCAGTTTTATGCCCAGCATCTGGAGGCGGTGGAGCGTAAAAAGGCGAAGATGCGGGTCTGATCGGGCTTTCCTGTGACTCCCTTTGATCTCTACCGCATCTACCGCAGCATTTTTGCAGAAGAAATGGGCTTCACTCCCCTGGGAGGAAGAGCATTTCTTCTTTTTCGCATTTTCCCGGAAGAATACCTCCGGGAATGAGGAAAAAAGGAAGAAAAAAACCTAGGGAGAGCTTTTCTTCTGGTTTATACTGGAGATGCTCGTGGAAGTTCGTATTCCTTTAGTAGCCGCAGTTATAAAGTTTCTACCAGGGTCTTTCGGAAAAAACGAGAACGGTACGGCGCCATCGGTCGAAAGGGGGAGCGGGCATATGAGCAGGGGATCAAAAGCTTTTTTCAGCGTGATGGTGGTGTTTCTCCTTCTAAGCATGGGGGTGTTTGGAGAAGCGCAAGAGGACTCTCTCTCTGGATATCTCCGCTACCCGGTCTCCACGGCGGTGACAAGCCTTGATCCCCAGAGGGCGGTAACAACCCTTGCCTTTACGTTGGGAAATCATATCTGGGAGGGGCTTGTGCGGCCAACTGGAGGAGAGATTGCTCCGGGGGCGGCCCGTAGGTGGACCCTTTCGGAGGATGGCACCCGGTACACCTTTTTTCTTCGTTCCTCCCAGTGGAGCGACGGAACCCCCCTGGAGGCGGAGGATTTTGTTCACGCGGTAGAGCGCCTTCTCAATCCCAAGGCAAAAAGCCCCTACGCTTTTTTCGCCTACGGAGTGCAGCATGCCCGAGCCTACAACCGAGGTGAGATCACTGATTTTTCCCTGGTGGGAGTGAAGGCCCTGGATGCGCATACCCTGGAGTTTTCTCTGGAGCGTCGGGACGCATCCTTTCTCTTCAGGGTGGGACTCCTCCCCTTTTTTCCCGTGCCCCGGCATTTTCTGAAACAGCTCGGAGGGACAACCTATGCAAAGGATCTCGCGTCGCTACTCTCCAACGGCCCTTTTGCCGTGCAGAGCTGGACTCCCGGAAGCGAGATGGTGCTTGGTAAAAACCCCGCCTACTGGAACGCCTCAACGGTCCGTCTTCCGGGGATCCATGTGCAGGTTGTAGAAGATCCCGAAGAGATTCTGCGTCGTTTCGAAGCTGGGGAGTTCCATTTCTGCCATATTCCTCCCTCCAGCTACCTCTCCTACATCCGGCGGGGGAAGGGGGAACTCTTTCTCAACGGTACGGTGGATTGGATCCGTTTCAACTGCCGGGAGCGTCCCGAAGCTCCCTGGGGGAGCAATCTCAAGTTCCGCCAGGCGCTGGGGCACGCCCTTGATCGCAGCAGCTATGTAGAGAAAGCTACCAAAAGGCTTTACTTTCCCCAGACACGGTACGTTTTTCCCCTGCTTCGGGGAGTCTCTCGCCCCTATGGAGATGAGTACCCTCTGCTCTTCTACCCTCCCGGAGGGGATCCCCAAAAGGCCCAGGCTCTTCTCGCCGAGGCATTGCAGGAGATGGGATTTGAGGCCCCTCGTGATATTACGGTCTCCTTCCTTATTCAGGATAGTGAGGAGTGCCGGGCCATAGGAGAGGAACTTAAATATCAGATGGAGTCTGTGCTGGGGATATCCTTCACCCCGGTCTATGTAAGCCGGCAGGAGCGCGAGATCCGCGAATACGAGGGCTCCTTCGATTTGCTCTACGGAGGGTGGATTCCGGATTATAATGATCCCATGACGTATCTGGAGATCTGGGAGAGTTCTCAGAGGAAGAACAGCGGGGGATATGCCAACTCCGAGTATGATGCTCTTCTGGAGAGCGCCCGGAATGAGGAGAACCCGAGAAAGCGGATGGATTTTCTCTTCGAGGCGGAGAAGCTCCTTTTGCAGGAGGCTCCCATGATCCCTCTGCAGCTTCGGAGAAAGGCCTGGATATGCAGCCCCAAGGTACATAATCTGCAGCAGACCTTTATCGGCACGGAGTTCAACTTTATATCCACATGGATTGAGCCCTAGAGGAGTCTCTCCGGCGGGGATCTGCCGGGAGCTATCGTGTGATGCTATCTAAGAAAGCCCGCTAAGGAAGATGAGGAGGGATATGCGTTGCACCATGCCGGAATGATAGGCCGTAATATAGAGCGGAACGATGCGTGGGAAAAGCTTTCGGGAAAGGCCCAGTATGTGGATGATCTCTCTTTTCCCGCCATGTGGTACGGAGGGACGCTTCGTTCTCCCCTCTGCCGGGGAAAGATTCGGGGCCTCCGCCGCAATCCGGAGTTTGACTGGTCTTTGGTGGTGATGGTGACTCCCGAGGATCTTCCGGGGCCCAACGAGGTGGCGGTGATTGAGATGGATCATCCCATCCTCGCAGAGGGGGAGGCGCGCTTCTTCGGAGAACCTCTTGCTCTCGTGGGGGCTCCGAGCAGGGAGCTTTTGGAAAAAGCTCTCGCAGCTCTGGAGGTGGATATGGAGGAGCTTCCTCCCATTCTTGATCCAAGCGAGGCCCTGAAGAACCACGATACGGTTCGGGGGGAGCGGGGAAACTCTAACCTTTTCAAAGAATACGCTTTCTCCAAGGGGGATCCCGAAGGTGCCTTTGCGACGGCGGAGCACGTGCTGGAGCTGGAGTGCAGTACCCCCCATCAGGAGCACATGTACCTGGAGCCCCAGGGGATGATCGCCCGGCCCCTGGAAGATGGGGCGGTAGAGATTCTGGGCTCCATGCAGTGCCCCTACTACGCTCTGGGGGCCCTCTGCCACGGTTTGGGGCTTCCTTCGGAGAAGGTGCGGGTTCGCCAGACCGTTACCGGCGGGGGGTTCGGAGGCAAGGAGGATTACCCCTCGGTGCTTGCCCTGCACGCAGCCCTTCTGGCTCTGAAGGCTCAGCGTCCGGTCAAGATGATTCTTGACCGGGCAGAGGATATCGCCTGTACCACCAAGCGACACCCTTCCCGAAGCCGTCTCCGGGCAGGATTCTCCGGCGAGGGGGTGCTTCAGGCTCTGGAGGTGGAGCTTCTTCTCGACGGCGGCGCCTATACCACCCTCAGCCCCGTGGTGCTCTCCCGGGGGGTGCTCCACGCCACCGGGGTCTACCGGGTACCCCACGTGCAGGTTCGGGGATGGGCGGTGGCTACCAACTCCCCCCCCAACGGGGCCTTTCGCGGTTTTGGAGCCCCCCAGATGCTCTTCGGCGTGGAGCGTATGATAGATGCCATAGCCCGGGAACTCTCTCTCGATCCCGCAGAGGTGCGCCAGCGGAATGTCCTCAAGCCCGGAGACACCCTTGCCTGTGGCCAGCAGCTGCGGCATCCCGGAGCGGCGTTGGTGTTGCAGCGCGCTCTGGAAATTTCCGGCTACCAAGAGAAGCGTGGCACCCCCCGCCGGGTCGCTCCTGGGCGCCTTCGGGGGTTGGGACTTTCCCTCTATCTTCACGGAGGGGGGTTCACCGGCTCCGGGGAAGAGAACATCGCCGGAAAAATTCGCCTGGAAGCCTCCAGAAAGGGGATCCTCACCATCCGCAGCAGCAGCGTGGAGATGGGGCAGGGGGTGTCTACAGTCTTTGCCATGATAGTGGGGGATACCTTGGGGGTGCCCTACGAAAGGGTGCGGTACGGAACCCCGGATACATGGCAGGTGCCGGATAGCGGCCCCACCGTGGCATCCCGCACCACCATGATAGTAGGAAAGATTCTGCAGCAGGCCTGTGAAGGCCTTGGGGAGGAGCTTCTTCAAAGGGGGCGGACTCTCTTCTCGGAACCCCAGATACGATGGGAAAACCGGCAGTATCTCTTTCCCGAAGGGGAGCCTCTCTCCTTTCTGGAGATGCTCGAACGGGTCTTTGCCCTTTCGGAGGAGGAGATGCTTACCTGGGAGAGCACCTATAACCCCATCCCCGGCAAGGGGTGGAACGATGGCACTTGCCAGGGAGACGCCTATAAGGACTACTCATGGGGGGCCAACGTGCTGGAGATTGAGGTAGATGAAGATACCCTGGAAATTACCCCCACCAGGCTTACCTCGGTGATCGACGTGGGGACCCCTCTGCACCCCCTTCTTGCGGCGGGACAGGTGGAGGGAGGGGCTGTGCAGTCCCTGGGGTACGGATGTATGGAGGATATCGCCTATCGGGATGGAAAGTATACCAAGTACCGCATGGCCACCTACAGCATCCCCACCACTCTGGATGTTCCTGCCATGAAAATCTCCTTCGACGGCATCCCCTTTGAATACGGCCCCTGGGGTGCCAAGGGGCTGGGGGAGCTGCCCATGAACGGAGGGGCTCCCGCTCTGGCGGGGGCGGTGGAGGATGCTCTGGGTATCGTTCCTCGGGATCTTCCTCTCACCCCTCAGGAACTTTTTAGACTTCTTGCTGAAAAGGGGGAAGATGCATGAAACTTGCGTTTTACGTCAACGGCCTTCCGGTGGCAGTAGAGACCACGCCTCTTAGAAGCCTTCTCTCCATTCTTCGGGAGGATCTGGGGCTCACGGGGACTAAGGAGGGGTGCAGCGAGGGGGAGTGCGGGGCCTGCGCGGTGCATCTCGACGGGGAGCTTGTGAAATCCTGCATGGTTCCGGCGTTTCAGCTTTCGGGACGTTCCGTGGTGACCATTGAGGGTGTCAGTGCCGGGGGCCCCACGGGTCTTCAGGAGGCCTTTCTTGAGGAGGGGGCGGTACAGTGCGGTTTCTGCACTCCTGGCTTTGTCATGGCCTCGGAGTACCTTTTGCGAGGAGATGCCTCTCCGGATGAGGGGGCCATCCGGAAGGGGCTCGCGGGAAATCTCTGCCGCTGTACCGGCTATGCGAGCCTTGTTCGAGGAGTGCAGCGGGCGGTGATGGGGGGATATACCCCTCGGGAGATACCCCTCTCCCTTTCTTCCTCCGAAATTTCTCGTGAAATTCCTCAAGAGTACCGAAAATCCCTCGAAAATGAGGGAATCTTCCTCCCGGGTACTCTTGAAGAAGCCCTTGTAATCCTGGAAAATCAGGGAGAGAAACTTCTTCCTGTGGCAGGAGGAACGGATATTCTCCCGGATATGGTGAAGAAGGTTCGGCAAGCTCCCGAAAAGGTGATGAATCTTCGGGGAATTCCGGAGCTGGAGAAGCTGGAATACAGGGAAGAATCTGGGATGCTTGAGATTGGGGCGGGGGTTACCTTTGCCCACATTCGGGAGCACCCTCTGGTAAAGCAGCATCTCCCCGCCCTTCATGAGATGGCCGCGGGAGTGGGGGCCGTGGCGATTCAGAACATGGCTACCCTGGGGGGGAACCTCATGAGCGCCTCCGCCGCAGGGGATGCGGCCCCTCTGCTCCTCGCCCTGGATGCAGAGGTGGTCTTCGTATCCTCCCGGGGAGAGCGGGTTCTTCCCCTGAGGGAACTCTATCAGGGGTACCGGGAGACCGTGCGGCACCCCTCGGAGCTGCTCTACAAGGTGCGGATCCCTTCGGGGCTCTTCGGAACGCCCCAGAAATTTTTCAAGGTGGGGACCCGCAAGGCCCTTACCATCTCCAGGCTCTCCCTGGGATGCAGCGCCATTTCCGAGGCTCCGGGGATCTTCTCTCGGGTGCGCCTGGCGGTAGGGAGCGTTACCCCCTGGCCGGTGCTTCTACCCAAGGCTTCGGAGCTGCTGGAAAACCGTCCTCTCACTCTCGAAGATGTGAAGAAAGCCGCGGAGATTCTCGCGGGGGATGTGGTCCCCCGGAAGGATACCGCCTACCGGCAGGGTATGATTGCGAATCTCATCTGTCGTTTTTTTGCGGAACTTCTGGAGCAGAGAGTGGTATAATTCCGAAGTAAGAAAAAGCTCCCCTGGAAAAGCTAAAAGAGGTGAATTTTTCATGAGAGAATCCTTCCGGGTCATCAAGGGAATTCTGAGTATGGAAGAGCTGGAGCAAGAACAGGAACAGAAAAAGAAAGCCTATCTCTACGTGCTCTACGGAGATCGGGGGATCTACGCCATGGGTTTTCGCTTTCTTGAGGGGCGGGATGCTCCTGTGGGGCTCACCACGGAGTGGGCGGAGTTCGCCTCCTACGTGGCAAGCTCCTGGAAGGAGCCCGAAGCCGAGTACGTGGAGCTTACAAAAAAGGCAAGCCAGGAGTTCTTCGAATCCTCCCGGCTGAAGGATATCTTCGAGGGAAGCCGTGACGGCGAGCGAGGGCTGGAGCAGCGCTTGAATGCGGTGCTGGAGAAGACTCTCGGCTTTCAGGTTTTTTCCTTTCTCAAGGTGCAGAAATGCACCTTGGCCATGGTGCGGGATTTCCTGAAGCAGTTTGGGGATCCCTCGGTGCTTGATCCCCCGGAGGAAGAGAGTTCCGAAGAGACATTGGAGCCCAAGGGGATGCCCCTGGAGTATATCCCCTGCGGCCCCGAGATTGATCCCATTCGGGGAAAGTCCGTGGCCTCTCTTCAAGATGGAGACAGGCTCATGGTAAAGATTCCTCCGGAGACCAAGCTCTACAAGGTTCTCACTCGGGCGAGGAAGGGGCGCTTTGACGGGGCTGTGCCGGCCACCCTCCTTCGTATGGAAGAAAAGGGACCCGATCGCTATCTTCTGGAGGTGGGGATTACCGATCGCATCCGGGGGCTTCTCATTCTTCAGAAGAGCCTGCGTCTGCGCCCCGAAGCCTATGAACCCGAAGAGATTCCCGTGAAGGCGGTGCAGAGCTTTGTTGCAGGCCCCTGGGCCTCCTACCTGGTGGGGGGGGCTGTCTTCGTGGGGGTGGCTCTTCTGCTTCTCTGGCTCTACCGTTTTCTTCTCTTAGACCTGTAACGTGGATCTGTAGTTTTTGGCGGGGCGTGCACCATCTCTGCCTTTTTGATGTGCAAACTGTACAAACATCTTCTCTCCCGAAAGGAGCGATTTTATCATGGATATGGTACTGCGTAGCACCGATAGCTGTGACGTGGTAGCGGTCTCCGGGCGTATGGATGCGGTGACGGCGCCGGAGTTCGAAAAGCAGTGTCTCGCCTGGATGGAGGAGGGGCATACCAAATTTCTTCTGGATTTCTCCTCGCTTGAGTACATCAGCAGTGCGGGGCTTCGCTCCATTCTGGGGGTGGCGAAAAAGGTGAAGCCCCTGGGAGGGAAGGTGGTGCTCTCGGGACTTACCGGGGTGGTGGCGGAGGTCTTTTCCATCTCTGGTTTTGATGCCTTTCTCCCCATCGTGGATACTCCGGAAGCGGCTCAGGGACTCTTCTGATATGGCCTTCCTTCCTCTGGAGAGAGAGCGTACCTTCGAGGCCCGGGTGGAGGAGGTACCTCAGATCGTTGGGTGGATTGAAGGGGTAGCCGAGGAGGCGGGACTGCACCCGAGGCAGCAGCAGCATCTGGCGCTCTCCACCGAGGAGGCGGTGATGAACATCTGCTCCTACGCTTATAAGGTTCCCCCCGGAGAGGTGATCATTCATGTTGCCTCCACACCCGAGGCGTGCCGGGTGATTTTTCGGGATCGGGGGATCCCCTTTGACCCCTTCTCTCTGGAGGAGCCGGATCTCAAGGCCTCCATGGAGGAGCGGGAGATAGGGGGGCTGGGGATTCTCCTCATGCGCCGGGTGATGGATGAAGTACACTACACCCGGGAAGGAGAGGAAAACCTTCTTCGTTTCGTGATCTATCCCAGGGAGCAGGGGTCATGATTTTCAGAGACACCTTGAGGATGTATCCAAAGATAGACCCAAAAATAGACCCAAAGAAGCACCGGCTCTTCTTCGGGAGGATCTCTGTTTTTCTGCTTCTTCTTTTTGTTGTGGCATCTCTGTTCTCTCCCCGGGAGGGGATGGCCTTTTCCTTTACCCATGTCTTTGTACTCCCCCAGTGGTCTCCCCAATCCCAGTTTGCAGGAATCTACGTGGCCTACGAAAAGGGTTTCTATCTCCGCCGGATGCTGGATGTTACCCTTCTGCGAGGAGGTGCTGACGCAGATCCCTGGGAGTATCTTCAGAAGGGGGAGGCAGATCTGGTGACCCAGTTTCTCTCTTCCGGTCTGGAGGCCCGGGATAAGGGCGTTCCCCTGGTGCTTCTCGGCCAGATGGTGCAGAAATCCTCTCTCATGCTTGTGGGGCGAAAGGATAGAGGCATTGCCTCCCTGGGGGATCTTTCCGGGCGGGGAGTCTCTCTCTGGGAGGGGCCCTTCCGGCTGGGGTTCGATCTTCTCTTCGAAAAGGAGCAGATAGACCCCCGCATCTATCCTCAGTACTATTCGGTGAACCTCTTCCTTCGGGGAGTGGTGGATGCCTGCGCCGCCATGTATTACAACGAATACCACGTGCTCTACCAGGCGGGGTTCGATTTCGAGGAGCTTGCCCCCTTTTTTCTTGAGGAGTACGGCCTGGGTTTTCCCGAAGACGGTATCTATGCGCTGGAAAGCTTCTATCGGGAAAATCCCGAGGCATGTGCCGACTTTGTGGAGGCCACCCTGGAGGGATGGGCCTATGCCCGGGAAAACCCCGAGGAGGCCCTGGATATCGTGATGCAGTACGTGGACCGGGCCCATGTCCCCGCAAACCGGGGGCATATGCGGTGGATGCTTGAGGCTCTTCTCCCCCGCATCCTTCCTGAGTCTGGAGATCATTGGGAGCCCGGAGTGCTCTCGCGGGAGGAGTACCGGAGAGCTGGGGAGGCCCTTTTCCAGGGAAAACGCATCAACTCCCTCTTCCCTTACGAGGATTTTGTAATTCCCCGGGAGGTGCCCCATGCTCCGTAATCTCTCTCTTGCCTGGCGCATGTCCCTGCTGCTGCTTCTTGGAGGAGGGTGTATCCTCGGGGCGGTGGTGGGGTTCAGCTACGTCTCCTCCCGGAACCTTCTGGAGAAGGAGCTGGAGGACGAGGCCCGAGAGACCGCCCAGGCCATAGCCTGTCAGGTGGAGTCTGTGGCCAAGGCCCTGGAGCAGACTGCCAAGGGGGCGGCCTACGCCATCCGCCGTTTTGCTCCGGGCACCGAGGGAATCTTCGGCCTCCTTGAGGAGAGCCTGCTGAACAACCCCGAGGTCTTCGGCATGGCGGTGGGGCTGGAGCACCCCTCCTGGTATGGGGTGCAGGGGGTTCCCTACGTGCAGCGGGAGAGAGATGAAATTGTGTTTAAGGATCTCGCCAAAGAGGGAGATTCCTTCCGCATCACCGACTGGTACAGCCTCCCCAAACATGCCCGGCGTGCCCTCTGGACGGATCCCTACTTCGATGATCTGGGAGGCCAGACGCTTATGACAACCTACTCGGTGCCTCTTCTCTCGGGCTCCGGGGAGAGCAGAACCTTCGAGGGGGTGGTGACGGCGGATATGTCCCTGGAGTGGTTCTCCAGGATTGTGGAGGGCCTCTCTCTTGATGAAGGAGGTTTTGCCTTTATTCTCGCCAGAAACGGCCGGTTTATCGCCCATCCCGAGGCGAGCTGGATTCTTCGGGAGACCATCTTCAGCATCGCCGAGGAGTATGAACTTCCCGCACTGCGACATCTAGGGAGGCGGATGATTGCGGGGGAGTCGGGATTTGCCTTCCTGGAACATACCGTGATGGGTCCCGAGGGGTGGGTGGCCTTCGTATCCATTCCGTCGGTGGAGTGGTCTCTCGGGGTGCTCTTTCCCCGGGAGGTGCTGGTGGCTAAGATCGCTGCCCTCACCCGTTATCAGGGGATCCTGGGGGTGCTGGGGTTTGTCTTTCTTCTGGGACTTATCCTTCTGGTAACCCGCTCTATCACCGGGCCTCTGGTGCAGTTGGAGCATGCCACCCGCAAGCTTGCGGAGGGAGAGCTGGATGCCCCTCTCCCCCATATTATCGGGGAGGACGAAGTAGCCCATCTGGCGCAGTCCTTCGAGGTGATGCGGCAGCAGCTTCTGGTGCAGATCGACATTCTCTGTGCCACCACCGCCGCCAAGGAGCGCATCGAAAGCGAGCTGCACATCGCCCAATCCATTCAGATGAGCCTCATTCCCAAAACCTTTCCTCCCTTTCCGGAGCATGAGGAGTTCGATCTCTATGCCCTTCTGGAGCCCGCCCGGGAGGTGGGAGGCGATTTCTACGACTTCTTCATGGCGGACGAGGAGCATATCTGTCTTATCGTGGGGGATGTCTCCGGCAAGGGGGTTCCTGCGGCGCTCTTCATGGCGGTGACCCGAACCTTTACCAAGATCCTTACCAAAAATTCTCTTGATCCCGGAGATATTCTCTTCAAGCTCAACAACGAGCTTGCGGAGGATAACGAATCCTGCATGTTCGTTACCATCTTCTGCGCCATCGTACACCTTCCCTCGGGGGAGTGCCGCTATGCCAGCGGAGGGCACAATCCCCCCTTCTATCTCCCCGCGGAAGGAGTGGTCACCATGCTTCCCCAGGTGAAGGGGGCTCTTGCGGGAGCTATGGAGGATGTGATCTTCGAAGAGGGAACCTTTACCTTTGCCCCGGGAGATACCCTTTTTATGTATACCGACGGCGTTACCGAGGCCATGAACCACCAGCAGGAACTTTTCGGAGAGGAACGTACCGCTCTGGCATTGGTGAAGCTCCGAAAGAAGCCTCCCACGCTGCTTATTCAGGAGCTGCGTAAAGCTCTGGAAGGGTTTGTGGAAGGGGCGGAGCAGTCCGACGATATCACCATGATGGCCTTCACCTACGGAGTGGATCGGAAGGGATAGCTTTTTGCAGGAGTAACGTGTTCAGGCCCCCTCATACCCGGTGCTGCCTTCGGGTATCCGGGGGCCTGATGTTTTTTAGGAGGGTGTTTTGTCGGGATTTTTCGAGCGGTATACCAGAAGAACCCCCAGAATGGCCACGGTGCCCCCTCCCAGAGTGAGGAGCGAGGGGATCTCTCCCAGCCAGACCCAGGCTATCCCCATGGCGATCACCGGGCTGAGATAGAGCATGGAGGCCACCTTGGAGACCTTCATATGGGCGATGGCGTAGGACCAGGCTACGATGGAGAACGCCGCAGGCACCACCCCAAGATAGATCACCGAGAGAGTGGCATGCAGAGGAGCCTGGGCGAGGGTGCCCAAGACCCCCGGAGCGAAGGGGAGCATCCCCAGGGTTCCCCCCACCACCGCATAGGTGGCGAAGCGCACCGCCCCGTACTTGGCGAGAAGATCCTTCTGGAGCACAAAATAGACGCTCTCGCAGACCGCCGCAAGAAGAATCAGCAGAGCATCTGTGTTGAAGGAAAAAGCATCTCCCTCCCCGAAGGCGATAAGGGTGGCTCCGGCGAAGCTGATGGCCATGCCGGTCCACCCCAGAGGAGGAAGCCCCTCCCGCAGAATAAGAAGGGCAAAGAGGGCGGTAAAGACGGGAACCGTGGCGATGAGCAAACTTGCGGCCCCGGCGGAGACGGTCACCTCCCCGTAGTTGAGGGGCACATGGTAGAGGGTGATCCCCATAAGGCCCAGGAAGAGAAGCCGGGGGATATCCCGCAGATCCGGTACTCCCATGCGGGTGATGGCCCCGTAGGTGAGCAGAACTCCCGAGGCGATGACAAACCGCACCAGAGCGAGATGCCCCGGGGGATAACCCTCCAGAGCCGCCCGGATGGCGGCGAAGGCGGAGGCCCAGGGAACCAGAGTGCAGAAGAGGGCCAGGGCGAGTTTCGATTTTTCCGTAAGCATAGAGCATCTCCTTTTCGCGAATAGGGGGTGCAGAAATCTTTCCCCATGGTAGGATAGCTTCAGGAAATTCTTTTGGCAATTCTTGGATGGCGGGGAGTTTTGCCTTTGGCCCCCCGGGAAGATTGTCGCAGATCTGGCTGGAGATGAGGGAGGAACCATGGACGATAGAGAACAGATGCCTTTTCCCGGCTCTTTTTTACAACCTTTTTCCGAAAAGGAAGGGTCAAAAATGTCTGCAGTGGAGGAGATAGAGAAGCGTATCCTGCGAGAGTTCTCTTCGGAAGCAGATGCCCAGGCTTTTGGACGTATCCTTCTTGAAGGGGATCGGGAGCTTCTCCGCAAAGTGCTGGAGGAGGCCCCGGAGGGGGAATTCTCCTTTCCCTTGGGGAAGCCGGATTCTCTGATTCTTGAGGAGAGGCTCCGTCGACTTGCCCCGGCGTTGACATCCCCCCTTCCTCTTCGGGAGGGTTTTTCCTCTTCCATGGTGGGCCTTGCAGTTTTGCTGGGGGGGTTTTTCGGCTGGTTAGCCGCCCTTCTGCTCGGCTCCGGAACCGCCGGGGCCTCTCTTGCGGGGGGTGCTCTGGGAGCGGGGGGAGCCTTCTGGATGGGGGAGAAGCGCCGCTGCTCTTCCGGAAGGGCTGGGAAAAGGCTCCCCCGGACCTTCCGCCTTCTCGCTTTTCTCGGAAAATGTCTCGCCGCTCCTCTGGTGCAGTCCGGGGGCTCTTCTGAGGAGGTGGATCGGGATCTGTTACAGGGTCAGCTTCGGGAGCTTCTGATCCAGCGCTACGCCTTCTACCGCCTCGCCCTTCGGGGGGAGTATCTCTTCGAATCTCTGCGGCAGAAGAATCTTGAAGAGGAGAGGCGTATTCCGGATCTCACTCCTCTAGGGGCCTCTCTCTATGCTCTGGCCGGGGCCTCTCAAGAGACCCTCCCCGAGGCGGTGGAGGAGCTGCTTCGGGCTGCCCGGGAGGCGGGGTTCGAGAATCTGCCTCTTCCTGGGGATGCCGGAAAGAGCCCGCCGGAAGATCTTCCCCGACATTGGTGCGAGGAGCTTCGGGATCAGTACCAGACCCTGGGGTATCTGGAGCCAGGGGAGCCCGTGGTGGTGGAGCGGCGCCCCGCCTTCTACCGGGGAACTCTTCAGGAGAAGGGGCTTCTTCGGCGGGATAAACGGGGTACGCAGGATAAAAATGTCCGGGGAGACCTCTCGCATGATTGCTAAAGTTCTGGCGGTGGATTTCGGTACCAGCACCTCGCACTTCTCCTTTTGCCCTGGAGATGAGCTTCTTCCCTCTTCTCTTGTCTTTGATCCCAACGCTCTGGGGATGGAGTCCGCGGTGCTCTTTCGAAAAGATCGGGAGACCCTGGTGGGGCGCATGGCTCTCGATACCTGGGGAGATGCCTTCGAAGCGGAGCAAAAAGAATATGATCTCCGGATGCACTTCAAACCCGATATTGCCCACTCCTCCGAGGCCTGGAGGGCGGGGGTTGCCTTTCTTCAGGGGGTGCGCCGGGAGGCGGAGAGCCTGTATGCCTCCCTTGATCAGGCGGGGCGGGTCTTTTTCGGCGTTCCCAGCGAAGCCGGGGAGGAGTGGCGGGAGGCACTGCGTACCCTGGCCCGGGAGGGGGGTTTTGGGGAGGTGGAGCTGGTGGATGAGCCCGTGGGGGCTCTTCTCTACCACCTCTCCCAGAAGGATCTCAAGCCTTCGGAATCCCTGGAGGGCACTCTGGTGGTGGATTTCGGAGGGGGCACCTGTGACTTTGCCTGGATGGAGCGGCTGGAGGTGAAGGCCTCCTGGGGAGATATGCTTCTAGGGGGGCGCCTTCTGGACGATCTCTTCTATCAGATGCTCTGCGAAGCTAATCCCGGACTGGAACAGCGGCTGGAGCAGGAGGGAGCGGCCTACTACGTGCACTGGTACGAATGCCGGCGCATGAAGGAAAACTTCTCCCTCGCCATGTCCCGAAATCTTTCGGAGAGCTGGAGCGGCCGGGCGGGAAACTACGGCACCCTTCGGAATCTCTCCTGGGAATTTTTTCGAGAACGGGCCTCCCGGTATATTCCTACCCCCTCCTTTGGAGAACATCTCCGCCGGGTGGAGGGGCAGCGCTTCGGAGAGGAACCCCTGGATCTTCTGGGATGGTTCCGGAGTTCCCTCCGGGAAGGGGTGGAACAGCACGGATTACAGGGCTCCGCCATGGGCCGGGTGATTCTCTCCGGGGGGAGCAGCTCCTGGCCCTTTGTGGTGCAGATCCTGCAAGAGGAGCTGGATCTCCCCCGGGAGAAGATTCTCCGCAGTAGCCGCCCCGGAGCGGTGATCGCCGAGGGGATATCCCTTCTCCCCGCCTTGCGGCATCGTTACAGTACGCTCCGGCAAAGCCTGGAGAAGGATCTCCCCCGATTTGTGCGGGAAGAGCTTCAAGAGGGGGTAGCCCGGCTGCTTCGGGGAGGGACGGAGGAAGTTGCCCGGCACTGTGAGGCCCGTCTCTTTCAGGGCTCTCTCCGGGGGGTGGTGGAGTGCTTCCGACAAGAGGGGGGGAGCCTGCACACGTTTCGGGAAGATCTGGAGCGTTGCGTAAAGGAGGAGGAGCCGGAAATTGCGGCAATCCTGGAGGTGGAGATGCGCCGGATCTTCGAGCTTCTCCCCCGAGAGATCGCTCGTGCCCTGGGGAACTGGCTCTCTCGAAAGGGGATTCGTACCCTTCCACCCCATCTCGAAGGGGGCGCTTTTTCCGGGGCTCCCTGGAAAAAGGATGTCCTTCCCTTTGCTCCTAAAAGCCTCTACGGAAATCCTCTGCGTCTCTTCGAGGGAACCCTGGCGGTGATGACCTCCGCTGTCACCGCCTCCATCTGCGGCGGCACTGGCATGGCCTTGGTGATCTCCGGCCCTCTCGGGCTGGTGGTGGGAGGTATGGCGGGGCTCCTCGCCTACGGAGCCCTGCGGAAGGAACTCTACCGGGTACGGTTGCCTTCCATCGTCACAAAGCGTATGATCTCCCGGAAACGGATGGAGAAGATCCTCTCCGAGGGAGGGGAGGCCTATCGGAAGATGGTGGAGGAGCGCTTTCGAGAAGCCTGGAAAGAACAGGAACCCAGGCTTCTGGAGCAGATCGAGAGACTGGTGGCCTTGGAAGTAGCCTCCCTTTCGGCGTTGCACACACTATAGGACTTTACGAAAAAGAAAATGGCGGTGATGAAAGGATGAAAAAACGTATGATGTACGGTGCGCTTATCGGCTCTTTATTGCTCTTTCCCGGCTCCGGAATGGGGGAGGTCCAGACCCTTCCGGAACGGCAGGAGATGGACCCCGCCTATCAGTGGCGGCTGGAGAACATCTTTCCAGATGACGCCTCCTGGGAGGCGGCGTACAAGCAGGTTCAGGAGATGCTTCCCCGGCTTGGGGAGTATCAGGGAACCCTTGGGGAATCTCCGGAAAACCTTCTCGCATGTCTGGAGATGGAGGATGCCCTGGGGATCATTCTGGGGAAGATCTACTCCTACGCCCACATGCGAAGCCACGAAAACACGGAGAACGACTTCTATCAAGGGCTGGCAGATCGGGCCACCACCTTGGCGGTGGAGGCGAGCGGAGCGGGTTCCTTCGTAACCCCGGAGATTCTCGCCATCCCCGAGGAGCGGCTTCTCGACTTCCTGGCCCGGGAACCCCGGCTGGAACTCTACCGCTTTGCGTTGGAGCAGATCACCCGGGTGCGGGCTCACGTACTCCCCGCAGAGCAGGAGCTGCTTCTCGCCCGGATGGGGAATGTGGCGGATGTTCCACAGAATACCTTCTCTATGCTCACCAACGCGGATCTCAAATTTCCCGTTATTCAGGATGAAGAGGGTAAAGATGTAGAGCTTTCGGAGGAACGCTACGGTAAGTACATCCACTCCCGAAACCGGGAGGTTCGCAAGGCCGCCTTCATGGGGCTCTTCAGAACCTACGAGAAGTACAAAAACACCCTGGCCGCCACCTACGGCGGAAGCGTAAAAAAGGATGCCTTCTTCAGCCAGGTGCGCAACTACGAATCCTCCCTCCAGAGCGCCCTCTATCCCAACGCCATTCCTCTGGAGGTCTACGATCGGCTCATCGAGGCCATTCACGAAGGACTGCCGGAGATGCACCGCTACATGGCCCTCAAGAAAAAGGCCCTGGGGTTGGAGGAGCTGCATATGTACGATCTCTACGCCCCTCTGGTGGAGGAGAGCCGGAAGGATATCCCCTACGCGGAGGCCCTGGAGGATGTGCAGCAGGCTCTGAAACCTCTGGGAGAGCGCTATCTCAAGGAGCTTGACAAGGGGCTCACCAGCGGGTGGATCGACGTGTACGAAAACCGGGGGAAGCGCAGCGGAGCCTACTCCTGGGGGACCTATGGGGCGCATCCCTACGTGCTCCTCAACTACAACGGCACCCTTCGGGATGTCTTCACCCTGGCGCACGAGATGGGGCATGCTCTGCACTCCTCCTTTACCTATGCGGTGCAGCCCTACGTCTATGGGGGGCACGACATCTTTACCGCCGAGGTGGCCTCCATCACCAACGAAAATCTGCTGCTCGACTACATGATTTCAAATGCCGCCACCCGGGAGGAGAAGCTCTATCTTCTGAACTACGCTCTGGAGCAGATCCGCACCACCGTCTTCCGGCAGGTGCTCTTCGCAGAGTTCGAAAAGATCACCCACGAAAAGGCCCGGCAGGGAGAGCCCCTTACACCGGATGCGCTCTCTACTCTCTGGAGAGAGCTTAACACCCGCTACTACGGTGCGCAGACGGTGATTGACCCGGAGATTGACATCGAATGGGCCCGGATTCCCCACTTTTACAGTGCCTTCTACGTCTATCAGTACGCCACGGGGTACGCTGCGGCGGCATCTCTGGCAGAGCAGATCCTCACCGAGGGTGAGCCTGCGGTGGCCCGGTATCTCGCCTTTCTCGAAAGCGGCGACTCCGCCTATCCCATCGACCTTTTGAAGAGGGCGGGGGTGGACATGACCTCTCCGGAGCCCGTGCGGGCGGTGCTGCATCGTTTCTCCCGCTGGCTGGACGAGCTTGAGGAGCTTCTTCGGGAGTAGAATAAAAGTCTTGTGAGGGCGACATCGGAGCGGTCTGTCTGAAGTGGCTGAAGGCTATCTTTTTCTCGGGAGGGGTATCCCATGATGTTTTTGCAACGATTGCGTTTGCGACTTTTTCGGAGTTATCTCTGGGCGAAGTCGAACTGGCAGGATCTTGGGGTGGTTTCCTTGGGAACCTTCATGGTGAGTATGAGCTACGTGCTTCTCATCATGCCCCATACCTTTCCCGCCTCGGGGGTGAACGGCCTGGCGGTGCTCTCCACCTACGTCTGGGGGATATCCCCTGCCTGGATAATCGGCATCGGTAACGGCGGGCTGCTTCTGTGGGCCTGGCGGGAGCTTTCCCCCTCCTTTGTCATGAAAACAGCCTTTTCTGTGGCTCTCATGACGGTGCTTCTCAAGGTGTTGCATATCCTCCCCGTGCCGGTGATTAACGACTCGCTGCTCATCGTGGTCTTTGCGGGGCTTATCAATGGTATGGGGACAGGGCTCGTCTTTCGGGCGGAAGCATGCATGGGGGGGACCGACATCATCGCTATGGTGCTTCGCAAACGGCACGGCATCGAATTGGGGATCTATAGCTTTCTCCTCAGCTCTTCGGTGCTCTTTCTGGCGGTCTTTGTCGTGGGAATCGAAAAGACTCTCTACGGAGGGTTACTGCTCTATATTACCGGGCTCATGGTGGATAACACCCTGCGCTCCTTCGATAGGCGCAAGCAGATTCTCCTTATCACCCGCTGCCCCGATGAAATCTCCTCTTTTATCCTTCATGAACTCCATCGGGGGGTGACGAGGCTTAACGGCGAGGGGGGGTTCAGTAAACAGCCCCGACCGGTGCTCCTTGCCTATCTCTCCCAAGGGCAGGTGGTGCGGCTCCGGCGTTTTGTCCTCTCCCTGGATGCCAACGCCTTTATGGCGGTCTCGGACGCTTCAGAGGTCCGGGGGCGGGGGTTCAAATCCTGGAAGGGGCTCTAAGGGGATCTACGTCTAAGGGAACCGAGAGTGGAACAATACACCCGCAGAGCGTCTCCGTATAAAACCGGCACGCTCTGCGGATTTTTCGATTGCTCGTTATCTTTTTTTGCTACCTTGCATGGTGCACCTGTTTAGCCACTACTGCAAAAGGAACGTGCTCCCTGAAAGGTTGCTCCCTGAAAGCTCCTAAAGCTCCGGAAGCTCCATCTTTTCGTACTCCGGAGGTGCCGAGAAGAGGCCCTCGGAGACGGAACCCGTCTTGATGTTTTTCATCTCCAGGGTGGTATCTCCCATGGGGGTGCTGGTGATTATCTTTATGGGAGTCTCCAGCTCTCGGGAGATCCAGAGGGTGGACTCCCCCCGGAGCCCCTCCTTGTAGGTCACTTTGAAAACCCGGCAGGAAATGCCGTTGATGGTCTCCTTTCCCAGATCCTCCGCAGTCGCCATATCCCGGTTGGCCTTCAGAAGCTCCTCCGTAGAATCCACGCTATACTTTCCCGACTCCTGAGCATCATCCCCCGTCATATCCGGAAGCTCCATGTACATCTTCTGGGCATGCATGAGAATGAGGGTGGTGCCGGTCTCTTCATTGATAATAATGGACTGTTCCTGCCCCTCCATGGTCATATCCTGGCGGAAGAGATTTCCCTTTACGTAGAGCTTTCCCTCGCTGGTTCCCTGAGGCCCCGTGGTAACCATGTCTGCGGTGTACTCCGCAGATAAGGCGGCGCAGACAAAAAGAACCGTCAGGAGACAGGCTCCCAATGCGGTAATGCTTCGCTTCATAGTACATTCCTCCCTTAACCGTAGGCGGTGGTGTTTTTGCAGGATTACCTTTGAGACTCCAAGTAGCATAATCCTACTGAAATCTATTATACCCGGAGTGGTCGGTTTCTTCCAGAGGAGACAGAGGCCTCATAGTTTTTTTCTCCGAGAAGTTTTGGCGTTTCCGGGGAGGAATTTGTACGTCCATGGATGGGACCGCTCTAAAGCTCCTTTTCAATGCGGTATGCTATGATATCCTGCACCGAAACAATCGGCATGCCGTGACGGGATGCGAAAGCTTCGATTTGTGGAAGCCGTGCCATGGTTCCATTGGGATTAGTAAGTTCGCAGAGCACTCCCGAAGGTTGGAGTCCTGCAAGTCTCATGAGGTCTACCGTGGCCTCGGTGTGCCCCTCTCGCTCCAGTACCCCTCCGGGGCGTGCTCGAAGGGGGAAAACGTGTCCCGGCCGATGGAGGTCTTCCGGACGTGCTCCGGGGGCAATGGCAGCTCGGATGGTTTGAAGTCGATCCTGAGCGGATACCCCCGTAGTGACCCCTCGTGCGGCTTCAATGGAAACGGTAAAGGCGGTCTGGAAGGTGCTGCTGTTCTGTTCGGACATCATGGGCAAATCAAGTTCCGTCACCTTTTCCGGAGTAAGGCAGAGACAGACGATGCCGCTGCACTCTCGGATAAGCATGGCCATCTGCTCTTCCCGAAGACCCTCGGCGGAGAAGATGAGATCTCCTTCGTTTTCGCGGTTTTCGTCATCCGTTACGAGAACTCCCTCTCCCCGGAAAAGGGAGTTCAGGGCTTTTTCAACTCGAACAATGGGGGTGCTGGCGGCAAAACAGAAAGGCTGATTCATGGCGTACATACCTCCGTTAGGAAATTGGAATAGCCAGAACCAGGGCATAGACTTATAGGAGGGGAAGAATGCCTCTATCCTCTTTCATCCGGACTTTAACCGTCGGCTCTGGATTTTCACCAGATCTGCTGACCTTGTTCGCGGAGAGAGAACTTGAAAATTCTGCGAACAAGCGCTCGCGGGCTTTCCGGAACATGCCGGAATACCGCCGGTGGGGAATTACACCCCGCCCTGAGAACAAGCGCTCACATTATAAATCCGGAGTAATGGGGTGTCAATTGTAGTTATGGTCGCTAGATGTGGATTTTTAGAGACGTGTTTCCTCGGGAAAAGTTTGGAAAAAGGGATGAGGCGCCTGATGCCGCCTCATCCCTTAACGTTATACCTGTTTTGTGCTGCAAAAGGCAGCTTTCTTACGGTGCTTACGGTGTTATTTCTTCAGCACCAGGAGGGGGAGCAGGAAGAGCAAGCCCAGAGGTGCCAGGCCAAGAGCCGAGCAGCCGCCGCCACCGCCGCTAGAACCGCCGGGGGTGGGGATTCTCGTCGGGGTGAGAGGTGTCCCCGTGGGTGTTATTGTGGGTGTTCCCGTGGGTGTTACTGTAGGTCCCGTGTAGGTTCCGGTAAAGGCTTTAAGAGCTACGTTAGTATCCTCATGCCCCGCAATGGTGGTGATATCCGTCCAGGCGGTGCCGTTGGCGCTGATGTAGCTTTCTCCCGCATGGGCCCGGGCCTTATCGGAATAGCCCACTTCGAGGTTCTCCACGGGGATGGGCCAGTTATGCCCAGGCGTGGTAAGTTCTACCACCACGGCGAACTTCTCTCCCGGTACGAGGGGTATCTCTTCATCCAGGATGATGGTGTAGTATCCCGGAGCGGTGAATACGTTTGCCTCGGGACCGTAAGCCAGAGTTCCCGTGGCAGGGCTCCCCGTAACCCCCGTATAAACCCAGATATTGTATGAGGAGCCCGGAGTCGCCATATAAAAGCTTATCGCCTTCAAGGCTTCCGTGGCGGCGTTCTTCAGGGGGCCCGAGGCGCTTGATCCCGTGCCGGCGACAAAGACATTGGCGAAGTATGCCGTGGGGGAGCCGTAGCCGTAGGAGTTCGTCCAGCCGAGAGGATCATATTGGTAGATGTATTCGAAAGTGGTGTTGTTTCCAAGAAAAACTGCGGGATATCCGATATTGGCGTCGTAGTAGGAGAGGTAGAAATAACCGTTATCTCCCCAACCGGTTCCCCAGGAGTTCTTTACGATCCAGGCACCGTCTCCCGGAGGGGTGGTTCTGAAGTTCCCGGCCGGGTAGGTATCGTCCCACCCCACGATGGTGACAATATGACCTCCCGTGGAGGCGGAGCTGGCCGCATAATAGCTGTTCGTGGCAGGGTTCCAGTAATCGTCCGGGGTGGCGCCCATGTTTCCCTGCACACAAAAGCGGATGGCGCAGGCTCCGTAGTATGTGAGAGCGTATTTTACGTCATCCTGGACGTAAGGGGTGGTTTCACTTTCTCCAAGGAGAATCACCGAGGTAAGCCACCGGGAGCGGGGTTCACTTCCCGTGGGAAGTGCCGTGGGGGGAGGTGTGGCATCCGTATTCCAGTAGGGGCAGTCTGTCTCGTTCACCGCTCCGGTCCATCGTGATAGAAGTGCGGTGGATTGGAAGACGCTCCCCCCCTGATCGAAGATAGGATGATCCCCGAAGCCCGGAGTGTCGGTGGTGAAGGCCACCAGATCCGTGGTTTGATCCACATAGGCGAAATAGGCGAGGTGCCACTCGGAATAGTCCGGTGTGGCGGCGGTGAAGAGACCCTGTTTGTTTCGGAGGGTGGTGGATTCGAGAGAAGCCAGAGTGCCAAAGGCCCAGCAGGTTCCGAAGGGGTTCTGATTCCGCACGGGGGTGACGTAGCTGGTGCCGCTGATGTTGCGAAGGTCGTAGGTGCTGGGATAGGCCGCGGTCTGCAATCCTTTGAAGATAGGGCCTTTCACGTGAGAAAGATCTACCGGAGCGGGGACATAACCGTAAAAGGGCTCTTCTCGGCTTGCCGCAGTCTCCAGGCGTTTCTGGTACTCCACAAATTCCGGATTAAGAGGTGCCTTCTGAAGTTCCAGAGCTAAAGGAATCCCTGGAAAGATCCCCAGAAAGACCGCAACCGTAAGGCATACCACGAGTAGAAATTTTTTCCTCATTTTTGCTCACTCCCTTTCATAATCTCTGCTACCACTGCACCATTTCTGCACGAAGAACCGATCTCATGGTATCTTTTCCTCCTGAAGAAGTAAAGGATTTCAAGAAGGAGAAGGAGTAAAAAATACGAAAAGAAAGCGGGGGAAGAGGTTCTCTGTCCCCTCTTCCCCCGCTGCTGTTATTTGCAATGATTTTTTGGTTGTTTTTTCGTAATACTACCGCCTCAGCACCAGAAGAGGCAGCAGGAAGAGCACTCCAAAAGGTGCCATGCCCAAGCTGCATCCGCCTCCGCCGTCGCTACTCCCTCCCGGGGTGGGTCCACTTGTGGGGGTAGGCCCTGTGTAGGTTCCCGTAAAAGCCTTCAGGGCTACGTTGCTGTGGCTGTTGCCCGCGGTGGTAGTGAGATCCGCCCAAGCGGTACCGTTGGAGCTTACATAGCTCTCTCCCGCATTGGCGGATGCCTTGTCGGAATAACCTGCCACCCGGGATTCGAGAGGAATCGGGAAGTTGTATCCCGGCGTGGTGAGCCGCACCGTCACGGCGAATCTGGCTCCTGCCGTAAGAGCTATTTGCTCGCTCAGAGCGATGGTGTGGTATCCCGGAGCAGTGATAGTGCCTCCCTGAGAGTAGACCAGGGTTCCCGTGGAGGGATCCCCCGTAACGCCGGTGCGTACCTGAAGCTGGTAGGTGGAGCCCGGCGAGACCACATAGAAGCTTACCGCCTTCAAGGCTTCCGCCGTAGCAGCTCTTTCGGAAGCTCCTGAAAGGCTCCGGCCGGTGCCGGCGGTGAAGACGTTGGCGAAGGAGGCGGTGGTAGAGCTGTAGCCGTAGGAGTTTACCCACCCCAGCGGATCGTACTGATAGATGTAGTCGTAGGTGTTCGGGGCGGCTCCCACAAAAGCGATATTTCCTTCAATCCCCGTGTCGTAATAGGAGATGTAGAGATAGCCGTTATCTCCCCAGCCGGTCCCCCAGGAGTTTTTCACGATCCAGGCACCGTTCCCAGGAGGCTGCTGATCGGGATGGAAGTTTGAAACGCTGTAGTTGTCATCCCACCCCACGGCGGTAACCCCGTGATTGGATCCAGGAGATCCCGTGTAGTAGTAGGCGGCGGTAGCGGGGTTCCACTCAATACCGCTGATGTTGCCTGCCATGTTGTCCGAAACGTACATGCCGATGGAGACCCCGCCGTAGTTCATGATGGCGTACTTGAGATCCTGGGTGCTCACGGGAGAATACCATTGGACGCGCGAGGGCAGATAGTAGGCGTGGGTGAGGATACGCTGGTTTGCCTCGTTCCCCGTGGGGTAGGCGCCGTTATAGGGACTTGTGCTCTCCGCTACCGCTCCGGTGTGGCGGGCAAGGATAGCAGTACCCTTCCAATCTTCGCCGCCGAGATCAAAAATTCCCGGTAGATCTGCGGTGGTGTAGTTTCCGAATCCCGGCATAGTGGGGCTCTGATCGATGTAGGCAAAGTAGGAGAGGTGC
>Ga0334890_1001500_pt1 | contig 30763 bp, 32 predicted proteins | sample GraSluR1_MG_3_FD_207220 | JGI IMG/M metagenome (GOLD analysis project Ga0334890, IMG submission 207220) | Sludge microbial communities from methane-producing bioreactor in Wageningen University, Netherlands - Granular Sludge_31_08-R1 | ecosystem: Engineered > Bioreactor > Anaerobic >... | reverse complement strand
CTGATCCTCATCATAATCCGAACTTGTGCCTCGGATCCCGCAACCTCTTCAACCAGCGGTCAAACGTCTCGCTCCTGATGATCTCGACCATGTGTCAACTCTAGTTTACATCATGCAATAAATCAACTGCAGTATGCACTGTGAGCACTAAGGAAAAAGCCGCCGGGGAACCTCCCGGCGGCATCTGTCCCATCTGGCGGTCCGTGTTGGATGCTTTTCGGACATGTTCAATCTGTCGGGATGACTCTTGCAAGGCAAAGAATCTTTTCTGATTAATGGGGAAGCTTGCAGGGAGACCACTGGGACCGAAGGCTGTTGACGGAGAGGGAACTGAGGAGGCATCGGTAGTGTCGCACCCAAACCGGCGAATCTGTTGCATCTGTAACCGGCGTTTATTCATTCGGTGAGATCGTGCACTGCATCAGGGTGGAGATGAGGGAAGCGAGCTGAGCCAACGTCAGACCCGGAAAGGAACAGGGGCAGCCGTGAGAATGGCGGCCCCATCATCGTAACCCATCCTCAAGTTCTCTCGTCTGGAGAGGATGAAGGCGACAGCAGGGTGTCCTGTTCCTGTTGACAACCTATTGCTTGCCTTTCATCATTGAAACTTCATGAGTACTGGAGAATCGAGCTTTCCTCACAGGAACACGGAGGAAGCCTTGAATCTTGGACAGGAATCATAGCACCACCGACGGGAGAGTTGAAATGAAGAAGATCATGGCCCTGGCTTCTCTGTTGATGGCAGCGGGTCTTTTCCTCAGTTGCGGAAAAAGCGCTATGGGACCCAGCCGTCCCCCCGATGATCCTGTGAACGGCATCATCGTGGCGTGGGGTATTGACAATGGAGGTGAATGGGACTTCGGACAAGTTACTAACACCCCTACAGAGGGTGGTTTCGTTGCGGTTGCGGCGGGAAACGGCCATAGCCTCGGGCTGAAGGCCGATGGCTCCATCGTGGCGTGGGGCAGGAACAGCTACGGCCAGAGCAATGTGCCTTCTCCCAACAGTGGTTTTGTGGCGGTGGCGACGGGGAGTGCCCACAGCCTAGGCTTGAAGGCAGACGGCTCCATCGTGGCGTGGGGCTGGAACGGGTCCGGCGCGTGCAATGTTCCTTCTCCGAACAGCGGTTTTGTGGCGATTTCAGCTGGAGAGAGTCACAGTCTAGGTATAAAGGAAAACGGTTCAATAGTGGCGTGGGGGTTGAACATCACAGGCCAGTGCAATGTACCTTCCCCGAATAGCAGTTTTGTAACGGTTGCAGCAGGACGCTGGCACAGTCTCGGCCTGAAGGCGGATGGCTCCATCGTGGCGTGGGGGCTGGACTTCTACGGCTATTGCGATGTACCATCCCCGAACAGCGGTTTCGTGGCGGTTGCGGGGGGATACTACCACAGCCTCGGTCTGAAGGAAGACGGCTCCATCGTTGCGTGGGGGATTGACGATGGAGGTGAATACGACCACGGACAAGTTACCAACACCCCTACAGAGGGTGGTTTTGTGGCGGTTGCGGGGGGAAGCAGCCACAGCCTCGGTCTGAAGAACGACGGCTCTGTCGTGGCGTGGGGCTGGAACGATGACGGCCAGTGCGATGTACCTTCTCCCAACAGTGGTTTCTTGGCGGTTTCGGCGGGAAACTTCCACAGCCTCGGGCTGAAGGAGTAAACCCCAGATAGCAAACTCAGAGAACTCATAGCCGCGCAGTGTCACCTGATGCTGCGCGGTATCTTACTTGAGGAATGAACCGACTGCATTCTGCAGGTTCTCACTACCTCAGATTAGCCCACCAGGCCTGATTCTTCAACTAACCGTACCATAATGTATTACGCTCCGATTTCCGTACGCAAAGGAACGGTCGCATATCCCGGCACCTTTGCATTGCTCCGTTACCTGTCTGAGAACTGGCAGGCCGCGCCGAGTTGCATTCTGTGCTTGGGATAGGGGGATGCCCCCCATAATGGTAACAAAGTAACAGCCGCCGGGGAGCCTCCCGGCGGCATCTATCCCATCTGGCGGTCCGTGTTGGATGCTTTTCGGACATGTTCAATCTGTCGGGATGACTCTTGCAAGGCAAAGAATCTTTTCTGATTAATGGGGAAGCTTGCAGGGAGACCACTGGGACCGAAGGCTGTTGACGGAGAGGGAACTGAGGAGGCATCGGTAGTGTCGCACCCAAACCGGCGAATCTGTTGCATCTGTAACCGGCGTTTATGCATTCGGGGAGATCGTGGACTGCATCAGGGTGGAGATGAAGGAAGCGAGCTGAGCCAACGTCAGCCGGAGGAACAGGGGCCGCTGTGAAAACAGTGGCCCTTGTTTTCATGACAGAGGATGCCGCAACCGGACCTGCCCACACGGAGCCCTATGTGTTGCAGTTGAGGGAGAGCATTAACTGACCGTGGACCCCAAAAGGGGTAGTGACGTCACGGAAGAGGCGCCCCTTCACTAAGAGGCTTTCGACAAGATAGCATTCATACCAAAAATATCGATAATCATTGTATTGACATGGCTGACTTCATCGGTTATACAGTTTCAGTATTTTACTGATTCGCGCAGCCAGAAGGCGGCTGTAACCCCCTTTAAGTGCTTCATTCAGGTGCAGCCTCACTGGCTGCGCAGAAGAAGGGGGGATTATGCTTAAGCCCCCACTGGCCTTCATCCTGATTCAGAACACAATCAACAAACCTTTGGCAAACCTGGTGGAGCATATCCCGAATGCCGGGTACCGTACTGTATTCAATCCAAGAGGGTAATGAAAAAGGGAGGGGTATCATGAAATCCTGCTGGGTATTCGTTGTTGTTGCATTCGTCTCGGTGACATTCGCCGGGACCAACCCTTCCCTTGCCACCGTTCTGTCACCCGGCGGAAGGATCATGGAGGGAGTGTCCGGGAGTTTTGACCCGACCGGGTTCCGCATGACCTACGGTCCCGAGGGAGAGCCATTGTTCGTGGAAGAGGGGTCCATTCAATTGGAAGCTGTTCCTTTCCATGAGGGACAGGATGACGAAGGCACCTGGTACCCTCTGGGAAGTGGTGTGAACGACTGGGTCTATGCCATCGCAGTAAGCGGCTCGGATGTATATGCAGGTGGTTGGTTTACCCAGGCTGGAGGCAGCCCCGCCAACTACATCGCCCGCTGGGACGGCAGTTCCTGGAATCCGCTGGGAGGTGGTTTGAATGGCAATGTCAATGCCATAGCCGTTAGTGGCACGGATCTGTATGTGGGTGGCGCTTTCTTCCAGGCCGGTGGCAATACCGCCAATCGTATCGCCCGCTGGGACGGCAGTTCCTGGAATCCGATTGGAGGTGGTGTAGGAGGCCCCAACAGCCCAATCGTCTATGCCATAGCAGTTAGTGGATCGGATGTGTATGTGGGAGGAAGTTTTATGCTGGCTGGTGTAAACCCCGTCTACGGCATCGTCCGTTGGGACGGTAGTTCCTGGCATGCGCTGGGAAGTGGGGTAGGAGGCGTCACCAGTCCAGGGGTCTATGCCATCGCAGTAAGCGGCTCGGATGTGTACGTGGGGGGCCGGTTCACCGAGGCCGGTGGCAACCCAGCCAGCTACATCGCCCGATGGGACGGTAGTTCCTGGCATGCGCTGGGAAGTGGGGTAGGAGGCGTCACCAGTCCAGCGGTCTATGCCATCGCAGTAAGCGGCTCGGATGTGTACGTGGGGGGCCGGTTCACCGAGGCCGGTGGCAACCCAGCCAGCTACATCGCCCGATGGGACGGTAGTTCCTGGCATGCGCTGGGAAGTGATGTGAACCACTGGGTCCATGCCATCGTAATGAGCGGCTCGGATATGTATGTGGGGGGCGGGTTCACCCAAGCTGGTGACAACCCCGCCAACCGCATTGCCCGTTGGGACGGTAGTTCCTGGCATGCTCTGGGAAGTGGCTTGAACAGCGGGGTCCGTGCCATCGCAGTGAGCGGGTCGGATGTGTATGTGGGGGGGCTGTTTACCAATGCCGGCGGCAATCCCACCAACTACATCGCCCGCTGGGTTCCGGATCCCGTTGGAACCGAACCGCCCATGGGCGAGGTTGTTCCCGGCGAGAGCCCATTCCTACAAGCCTCCCCCAACCCCATGACAGACGGAACGAAAATCTCTTTCCGGAGCATGGGGCTTTCCCCGCTGACCCTTTCCATCTACGACACTGCGGGCCGAATGGTGAGAACGCAAGATCTGGGAACCCTTCCAGCCGGTGCCCATTCTCACTACTGGGACGGCCGCGACGGAAACGGTTCCGCCCTGGCGTCGGGGGTGTACTTTTTAAGGCTTTCCAGCCCCGAACAGCAGGCTTACGCCCGGGTGGTACTGGTGAGGTAATCGAGTAACATCGAGGGAAGGGCCGCTGTTTCGGCAGTGGCCCTTTCCTTATCCCATACTCAAGTGCAAGCAATCCAACAATATAAATCTTGTCTATCCGTATACAACCGAACGGTCGCATATCCCGGCACCTTTGCATTGCTCCGTTACTGTCTGAGAACTGGCAGGCCGCGCCGAGATGCATTCTGTGCTTGGGATAGGGGGATGCCCCCCCCATAATGGTAACAAAGTAACAGCCGCCGGGGAACCTCCCGGCGGCATCTATCCCATCTGGCGGTCTGTGTTGGATGCTTTTCGGACATGTTCAAACTGTCGGGATGACTCTGGCAAGGCAAAGGGTTGAACACTGATGAATGCGGAGGTCCACGGGGTGCTACTGCAAACTTACGCCGTGAATCGACCCGCACGCCGATCCCCTTGCGCCCGAAAACCGCTGGGGCGTTTTCCTAACGCCGCTTTACGCAAGCCCCTTTTCGTATATTCTTATACGGTGTTTATCATTTTTGCACCACAAATGCAATCTGTTGAAAGGAGGACCCCACTCTTGAATCTCAAGAGAAAGATTCTCGCTGGATACGGCTTTGCAGTGGTTTTGATGGGAATGGTCATCACATGGTCGGTTGTGAACCTGGTTGTACTGGGCAGGGCAACTGGATCCATTCTTGAAGAGAACTACAGAAGCATTCTGGCAGCTGAGAATATGGTAGATGCGCTGGAAAGGCAGGACAGCGCCGTACTGCTTCTCTTCCTCTCGGAAAGGGAAGAGGGGCTGACCCTCTACCGGCAGAATGAGGCAACCTTTCTTCAGTGGCTCGCCAGGGCAAAAGACAACATAACCATCGACGGGGAAGCGGCCCTCGTCCAAAGCATAGAAGACGGCTACCTGGACTACCGCAGCGCCTTCTTTCGACTCACCGATGCGCCGGAGGACGGCACTCCTGTTAAGCCAGCCGGCATCGAAGAGTACTGGGAATCGGTGTACCCCGTTTTCACAGCAGTAAGAGATTCTTGCATCCAGCTCAGAAACCTGAACGAAGAAACGATGTACAACGCCAGCCTGAGAGCGAGGCGAAGCGCCAACAATGCCATCTGGTCAACGGTTGGGGTTTCTGCAACCGCTTTGATCCTCGCTCTTCTTTTCAGTCTTGTCCTTGCCAGCCGGATCTCAAAACCACTTGAAGGCTTCATGTCCGCCTCGCGGAAGATATCTGCGGGCGACTACTCCGTATACATTCCTGTCAATACGAATGATGAACTGGGGAGCCTTGCGAGGGAATTCAATAGAATGGCGTCCATGCTTTCCGAGTACAACGAAATGAACATCGGGCAGCTCATCACCGAAAAGCAGAAGGGCGAGGCCATCCTTTCGAGCATCGAAGACGGCATGATGGTCTTTGACACCGAGATGAAAGTGATCGCCGTCAATCCCGCCGCCGCTGATATCGTGGGCCTCGGCTATCCCCGCTGCTCGGGGATGAGCTGCGACGAGCTGTTTTCCAGCAGGAACCTGTGTGACTTGATAAGGAAGACCGTAGATGCCGGGCTTCATCAGGAGGTCCCCGATGAGAACCGACTTGTTTCCCTTCACGGCAGGAACGGAGAAAGGCAGTACCTGTTCTCTGTCACCCCAATTCGGGGCCTTGATTCGCACCTGACCGGTATTGTTCTGCTTCTAAGGGATGTTACAAGGCTCACTGAGGTGGAGCGAACGAAAAGCGAATTCGTATCCGCCGCTGCGCATGAACTGCGTACTCCTCTGACGGGCATTGAGATGAGCATCGGGCTTCTCATGGAGCAGGTCTCAGGGTTTGAGGAGAAGGATGTTGAACTGCTGAAAGTAGCAGAGTCCGAAACCCGGCGGATGAAGGCACTGGTCAACGATCTGCTGGATCTCTCCCGGCTCGAATCGGGCGTGATCGAGATGAACTTTGAAGAGGTGGATGTTTCCTCTCTTTTCCAGAAGACGAAGGAGATTTTTTCGCTGCAAATGGAAAAGGCGGGAATCAACCTTATTGTCGATCAAGCAGGGCAGTTGCCGCCGGTTAGGGCGGATTCGAACAAGATCATGTGGGTGGTCTCCAACCTTGTTTCAAACGCCCTCCGTTTCGTTTCCAAGGGTGGCACCATCACCCTTTCGGCAACACAAACCTGTTCACAGGTGCGCATTTCGGTTACGGACGACGGTGCAGGGATACCCTTGGAGTATCAGTCACGGATATTCCAGCGATTCGTGCAGGTCAAGGGAAGAGATGCTGGAGGGACAGGCCTGGGGCTTGCCATCTGCAGAGAGATGGTCAGAGCTCACGGCGGAACGATCTGGGTCGAGTCCACTCCCGGGCTTGGAAGCACTTTCACTTTTACACTGCCTGCTGTAGAAAAGGTGACATAATGCAGAAGAAACCCATCCTTGTAGTCGATGACGAAGCCAACATCAGACTGACAATGAGCAGAGCTCTCGAGCAGTTGCACACAGAAGTACACACCGCTGTAAATGGCGAAGAAGCGCTGGACAGGATCTCAAGGACTGACTACGGCCTGGTGTTCCTCGACCTGAAACTGCCCGGCATGGACGGCCTTGCGGTGCTGAAAAAGATATCCGAATCAAACCCCTCGACGAGGGTTATCATGATAACCGCACACGGGTCGATTGACTCGGCGGTGGAAGCCATGAAGCTCGGGTCGGTTGACTTCATACAGAAACCCTTCAGTCCGTCGGAGATCAGGGACATCGCAAAGGAAGTGATGCACAGGGACATAGCGGACGGAACGGATACACAGGGTTATCCCCGCCTACTTGAACTCGCCAAGAAGAGTATCAATGACAGGAATTTCACCGCGGCAATGCACACCCTGTTGAAAGCCATCACAGCAAAACCCGGCCAACCGGAAGCCTACAATCTTCTGGGAGCGATTTACGAGATAAGGGGTGATCTCGCCGAAGCACAGAAGTACTACAGGGCGTCGCTCGATTTCAACTCCGGGTTCAGACCGGCACAAGTGAACCTCATGAGGGTTACTTCTTTCGACAAAGAAGGAAAGATCAACATAGACACGAAGGGTTGATCAGTTGAGCAAGTTCATCGTGATCGTTGGATGCGGGCGTCTCGGGGCTTCGCTTGCGGGTGAGTTGAGCCGGGAGGGCCATTCCGTTGTCGTTATTGATAAAAGGGAAACCGCCTTTTCAGCCCTGCCCTCTGACTACAGCGGTTTCAGGGTTCAGGGTGACGCTTCGCAGCATCTTGTGATGAAGAGTGCGGGTGCAAACAGAGCCGACATCTTCATCGCGGCCACAAGTGAAGACAATCTCAACCTTATGGTCGCTCAGGTCGCTTCCGAGGTCTTCGGTGTTCCCATCGTGATGGCTCGAGTATTAGACCCGGAGAAGCAGAAAGCATACGCTGACCTCCGAATACGGACGATCTGCCCTACTGCTGTTGCGGCAAATCTGTTTCTTGAAACTCTTCAGTTCCTTGAGGCCCTTGGAACAGCTGGAGCAAAACAATGAAGGTGATCCTCGCAGGAAGCGGAAAAGCCCTCTTCTTTCTCTGCAGGAGCTTCGCATCAAAGGGTTTCGATGTTGTTGTGATAAACAACGACAGGGAGGAGTGTGGCAGGCTTTCCAGACAGCTTAGGGTAAAAGTTGTGTATGGCGACTGCAGTGATCCTTGCATTCTGAAAGACGCCGGCGCAATGGAAGCCGATGCGGTGCTGGCCATAACCGAAAGCGATCAGGCGAACCTCGTCACCTGCCAGCTTGCCTTAAAAATGTACGGCGTAAAGAGAGTTGTGGCGCTTTCCAACGATCCGGATAACGAAGAGGTCTTCGCCAGGCTCGGTGTTCCTTCCTTCTCAACAGCAAACATCATGGGAAGCCTCGTTGTGCAGAAGGCATCCACCGAACTTGTCACCAACCTGTTGCCGGTGTGCAGCGGTAGAGTGCTGATGACCGAAGTCGTCTTAAGCGCAAATTCCCCTATTCTTGGAAAAACCCTGAAGGAATTGTGCCTGCCTGATGATTCTCTTGTGGCGGTGATCATCAGGAACGGCGAACCCATTGTTCCCGGAGGCTTAAGCAAAATGCTTGAGGGGGACACCGTTGTTCTCATGACCCTTCCCGAAAACCACGGCTTTGTTTTACGCACATTCACCGGTGAAAAGGATACGAACCGCCGTTGAGATACCGGGAACACCTCCAACAGCGATACGCCGCCATGCTGACCTCGGTGGGCAGCATAATCGCTCTGGCTGGGCTGGTAATGCTGACTCCGATTCTTGTTCTCCCTTTCTACCCCGGTGAAACACGGCATGCGCTCGCTTTTCTCGCCCCTGCGCTTTTCCTTCTTGTTACAGGTCTGATACTGAAAAAGTCCTACAGTGCGTCTTCAACATCCGACCTTACCATTTCCGAGGGTGGTGTGATCGTTCTCATAAGCTGGATCACGGTAACCCTCGTTTCAGCTGTGCCGTTTCGTCTTGTTTCAGGGCTGCCGTTCTCATACGGGGTGTTCGAAGCGGTCAGCGGCTGGACCACAACGGGGCTTTCACTGGTGGACGTAAACACGGCGGGTCCCATGATCCTTCTTTGGAGAAGCACCATGCAATTCTTTGGGGGCGCTGGGCTGGCGATCCTTGTTCTCTCATCAGTCGTCGGGAACACTGGTATCGGTATCTCGAGCGCAGAAGGTCGGGGAGACCAGCTCGAACCGAATGTCAGGCGCTCCGCCAGACTGGTCATGATCATTTACTGCAGTTACGCCGTAACTGGGATAGCCGCCTATGTGCTTGCCGGGATGTCGGTGTTTGACGCGGTGAATCACAGCTTCGCCGCCATATCCACCGGCGGTTTCTCAACAAGGCAGGCTAGCATAGGTTTCTGGAATTCCCCCGCGATCGAGGGAATAACAGTCGTCCTGATGCTTCTTGGCAACCTGAGTTTCGTGACGGCATGGTTCCTCTGGCGGGGCAACACGCGAACAGCACTGGGGAGCGGTGAGGTTCGCCTTCAGACCTTACTTGTGCTCTCGGCCGCAACAGGACTGTTCTTTCTCACATGCGGCGGTTTTTTCGTGTTGTCAGGGCAGGAAATCAGATCAGCACTCTTCGAAGCGGTCAGTGCCTCTACCACAACCGGCTTCTCGATATCCAGCTATTCAAACTGGAATCCTTTCGGCATCTTCACAATCATCATTCTCATGCTTATAGGAGGCGGGACCTGCTCAACGGCAGGCGGTATAAAGCAGTTCAGAGTATACCTGCTTCTAAAGACACTGTTCTGGGAGATGAAGTGCTTCCTCCTCCCCAAATCGGTTGTACATGATCTTTCCGTGAAGGAAGGGGGGGGAGTGGTGTTTCCGGACGAAAGCAAAGTCAGGCAGGCTGCGACCTTCACATTCATGTACATGGTTGTTTTTCTACTGGGCTCCCTTGCCCTGACAGCTTATGACTATCCGTTGCAGGATTCGCTTTTTGAGTTCGGTTCTGCTCTGGGTACTGTCGGACTCTCTGTGGGAGTGGTTTCCCAAGGCATGCCAACCCCCGTGGTTTGGATACTGACCGTTGCCATGTTTCTCGGGCGGCTTGAGTTCCTTGTCGTTTTTGTCAGCATGGCAAAAATCGCCAGAGACCTCCGGGCAATGAAGGGCAGGCGTTGATCCTGCAGTCATTAAATAGGCTTCCCCGTTTAGAGGCCATTATTGAGTGAATTTGTCTCCCTTTTGTGATATGCTCATAAATCAGGAAGTGTAACTTCATGACCAGAAAAAGCCGCCGGAGAGCCTCCCGGCGGCATCTGTCCCATCTGGCGGGCCGTGTTGGATGCTTTTCGAACGTGTTCACATTTTTTTTTGGAAATTGGAGTGTTTAACTCAACGCTTGAACTTAACTCTCACAGAATAGAACGGAAACTCTATTCCTAATCTACAGGAACCTGTTTTGAAAATGCTACTCAGAGAATCTAAACGAGCACTCTACGATTTGGTTTAGTTTCATCAACTGCAGTGCCACCAATAGGCTTACCTGAAGCCGGTACAGCTCGCTCACGTCCCCATTCTCTGATCGCTTCAATTTTCTCCGGGTTTGTTTGTGACAGAGGCACAACATTTTTTAGTGATGTCAAGAGCAATTCATCTGTTATCTCCAAGCCATCATTCGCCACCAATCTGTATGCAATATCTCTAACAGATGACTCCAAATCGGCACCAGTAAAACCTTTTGTTATCTCAATGAGATCGTTCATCGTTGTATCAGACAAAATTGTTTTAAGATATTTACTTATATACATCTCCAATATTTCTTTACGCTCTTCTTCACTTGGCAAGTCAACAAAAAACATTTCATCGAATCTTCCTCTCCTTAACAACTCCGGGGGCAATTTTGATACATCATTAGCAGTAGCAACAACGAATACCAATTTCCGACACTCTTGCATCCAAAACAGAAATTGTCCAACCATACGATTAGTAACACCCGAAGAATCGGTGCCAGCTCCAGAAAGCCCTTTCTCTATTTCATCAATCCATAGAACGCATGGAGAAACGTGTTCTGCTGTTGAAAAAGCTTCTTTTAACTGCTGCTCACTTTGTCCGACATACTGCCCCTGCACAGTCGCAAAATCAAGACGATACAACGGTAACTGCCACGTAACGGCAATGGCTTTTGCTGAAAGTGATTTACCACAACCAGGAACCCCAACAAGCAGGATTCCCCTTGGAGGTTGCAGACTTCGGTGACGCATTTCATCTCTTTTTTCAGGTGTTTGCAGTTTTTTCTTATCCGCTAACCAGTGCTTCAGACCACTCAAACCGCCAACATCCAGATTACTCTGTGAAACATCAATTTTTTCCAGTCCCTTTATGTTTGAAAATAGTTTGTCCTTTGCATACTTCAAATCAATCAAATCAGATTTCTTTATTGCTTTGTTTGCTACGAGAGAAGCGATGACATTCTGTGCCTCGACGCGTGTTACTCCAGATAGAACGGTTGCTGCTTCTCTAAAATCGTTCTTATCCCACTCAATTAATATATCACGCCTATATGGTTCTATATTATCATTTATAATCTGTAACATTTCATTCTCGTTTGGAAGATCGAGTGCTACTGACATGCCAGCTCGCTGTAGCTGTCCCCAAATGGAATTAAATGTGATTACAACAATAGAACCACCATTTTCTTCTGCGAGCGAAACCACATCGAGAAAGTATCTTGACGTTAATGTATCGCTATCAATATCCGATACCTCGGTAAGAACAAATGTTAAATTTTGTTTCACTCTGATCTGCTCTGAGATAAAATCAAGCGCTCCCATTACCGATTTGTCCTCGTTTACGACCTTGCCATTTGAAATGTCACACATTCCTTTTGACATTGTATGAACAAAAAATGGCAAGCTTAGATCAGATGCAACTGCCTTGAATACATCGAGTGATCTTGCACGCTCGATGGAGTTGAAAGACACAAAAGGAATTCTCGCTAATGAATATCGCTTCATGGTTGTTATGCAATCACTATAATTCATATTCTGTTATCTCCAAATCATTGATTCTATTCCTTCTAATGATGCTCGTCAGTACACCTGATCTATCATTCTTCACACTTGTTGACTCAAGGGAATCTTGCATTGAATCTGCTTGTTGCCTTAAAGCTGAAACAAGTATTTGAGAGTCATTTAGTGGAATAACTGGAAGTTTTGCTATCTGCAATAGATATTTATATTCTTTTCTTACACTAATTAGTGCATTTGTGACACAATTTAACTCCCCTCTTGCGTTTTGCATCGAACGAGAAAACTTACTCGACGCTTTCTTGATTCTGAACTGAAGCAATGAAGTCAATTGGGAAGCAAACCTTCCAGCTACACCCGCAGATAATGATAAACAACCATGCTTCATGCATTCAAGCACTTCAGCATCATTAGTGCCATCCTTGACAATGTCAAAGCACTCAAGCCATTCTGAGTATGATGAAGGCACCTTCATACAGGCCTTTTAACCCTCCTAATCACAGTCGTCGGAGGAACTAAATCCCAAGAAGGTAGTCCTGTCGCAAACTCTTCCTCATCGGAGTAAGCAGAATTCTGATTAGGTGCAAAATCGTTTTGATCAGTCCCTTTTAAAGGCGCTTTAACTGTTGGCTTATCAACAGTGTTACTTTCACTCTCAAACATTATGCACTCCTATTCCTGACTATATGAGGACTTGTCTTGTCTTCCTATCTCCTACAGCAATGCATTGCTGAGGAGACAATGCATTAATGTAATCCATTACCATGCTATGATCATTATCATATTCCTGATACAATCTTCTGTAATCAACAACCTCGGCAGTAGTCGCTTTTAATGCTGTTTGAGCTTTGCTCCGCAATTCTTCTATCTGAACTTTAGTTTGGTCAACTTTTCTCTTAAGAGTAAGTTTTGCATGCAACCAGTAGGATGCGCCCGCAAGCCCTAAAATCATAAAAAAGATACTACCTTGAATGATGCCAAGCAAAGTAACCGCAGCACCACCGACAAGCGAAACCCAATGCATCATTGTAAGACATACTTTCGATAACGCCTTTCCCTGCATGTCGTCTATGTAATGATTCAAAGAGCTTTCAAGCTCTTCTTCATTAGATCCATCGCGAGTGATGCCTACCCAATCCGATACTTTTATTTCTATTTCTGTGGGTACATTTGCACGACTTTTTGCAGTCAAATCCTCATAAGCATTTGCTATCCAGTCCTTTGAAAGAGATATTATGAATTTTTGTGTGGCTTTCAATGCTCCTGATGATTCCGGTGCCAATGCGACACTCGTCAAGTGCTGAGAAAAGCTTTCATAAGACTCGTATGCTGGTGCTTCTGCGTCGAATCGCAACAGTGCTCGATCAATAAGGCCATTTTCTTCAATAATGAGTTTACTTTTTCTTACTTCTCGTCTGATTGGCAATTCTTCTGCGTCATAGTTATTGACAAGATTATCAAGTATAGCATCTACTTGTGATGCTACAGAAGCAACATTATCAACGGGGGTATTAAATATTTCTGATAAGTAGTCCTGAATACTTCCATGTGTTTTTGCCCAAGACAGGACTTCTTTGAGCTGCGGCCATGTCGGGCTGTTTGAAGTAAGATATGGAAACTCTTTATCATCAGAGAATACAGCTTTTCCAGATAGTGCAGCGCTCCATTGATCCCTCTGCGCTTCTATAAATCCAGCTTTTGATGAAAGCTCGTCAATCCATGCCGTTATTTTTTCTGAGCAAACACCTTTGGCGTCTGGTCCAAAGATACCACTTACATATGCATCCAATACTGCAATAATTTTCCTATCCATTCGCTCAGGATCCTGCATTCCAAAGTATCTTTCAAGCCATAAAACAGAGCCGTTCAATCGACCAGCTCTTCGTGATATAAGGCAGAATAGAAGAGACGTTTTTTCATCGTCCCTTCTCATCGCCTCTTTAAGAGCACGTTCAGCCAAACTTCTATTGTCACTTAACCATGCTGATAATGCTATCAATGCTGGTGCCAGCCAATATCTTGGCGCTGACATCATTAATTCTTCTGTCACGTATGAAATGGTTTCTCTTCTTACAACACTAATATCTGTTGCTTGCAAAATACCCACAGTGTGCTTTCGCACTGTATCATAATAGCCAAATTCTTTCTGCAGTTCTTGCTCTAACATTACTACAGTCTGTTTTGCATCGGCGAGTGCCGCTAAACGCTTTGCTTCATCTGCAAATGTTCTAAACTCATCCGCAAGTTTATTTACTTCCGTATTTACATATTCAACCGTTTGATAAACCGCACTTACCTGTCCAGATATATGATCGATTCCCTGTGCAAGGGCGTTCATGTTTCTTGTTATTGTATGTAAGTTGTTTTCGATGTTGGATAAGTTTGCCGAATTAATTGCATATTCAGCCATGATGTTGCTTCTCCAATTTGTTTATTTGACTACAGATACTGTTCCGTCTGCTTTTATTGCTCGCATTGAGTCGATGTATACTTCGATGAATTCATAGCCACCGTGTATTGCAATGCTTCTTGCCTTTGCCATAAATGGTGGCAACGATTCTGAAGTTTTATAATGCTGGATTATTGACCCCGCTACATCGATTGTATGAACTTCATACGGAGCCCCTAAAAAGCACTTAGAAATGATACCAACAGGTTGGTTGCTAAACGGAACGTCCGGAAACTCACTCCGAACAGCAGAAATGAAACTCTCGTAGAGTTCCCCGCTAACTTCATGGCCGCCTATGTCAAGTTGTTTCATCACTTTAATGTACTCGTTTGAGCGTTTTCTACGCAACATTTTATCAAGTACCATTGGCTCAACTATCGTCCTTACTGAAGATATTGAGTGAAGACTTAATGTGCTTAAACTTTCCTGTTTACAGCCGATGTTCAAAATTGGCTTTGGCAACACAACTCCTTTTGTATTGGTCAATGTGTGGTAATACATCGCAACATGTGTCATAGCGTTTATCTATAAATAAACCTATTTTGTGTTTACGCACGTTTACGTCTCCACGCACTTTTCATTTCAACAGTGTTTCCGATTGCGATATTCAGTAAGAAACTGGATTTTCCCCTGTCCCACAAACACCCCTCAGTTCATATCCTCCAACGCGAAACCCCCTCTTTACCTTTACAGAAATTGACTCTACTCCATGAGTTGTACAAAGTCAATCACAAAGGGGGGGTACTTTAGATAGATTTGGTGCTGGACATTGCATAAACATTCGATGGGCATATCTTTACGCACTTGACTGCGGTAACTGATTGATTCAGCTGGTGTGATCTAACAGCAGGCAATGGTGTAGCATCGGTGTTTTGTGCAATGCATTTGAAATAGCTTTGGTGTCTCATTTCTTGGAGTGTTCAATAGCGACCAAGGTTCAAGCACACCAGCAATGATGTTTGAGGTGCTATCTGGCTGCTGATGTGCGCATAGGATTTAATGGCATCGTCAGGTCGTTCGAAACAAATAATAGTCGAACATTTTGGGTGTAAAGTGAAACATGAAGAGGTCTACGCGAATGAGTATCAAGCCGACTTTTCGGGCCGGAGCAAACTGAACGAGTCGCGCTATTTATACAACAAGGAGAGGAACATGCGAGCTTTGCGAAAAGGACATCGTAAGAGGTTTGCCACCAGGGTTGCGTGAAACGGAAGGAGATGGCATCAATCAAAAGGGATTTGGCAAGCATTCCGTTAAGGGCATTACCCTCTGCTCAATTGCTGCAACAATGAACACCGAGCGGCAATTTGTTCAGCCGCGTTTTCTGTCTTCACAATCCCCGGCACCTTAAAGTAGGTGTCAAGATACTGCGGGTATCTTGTTTCTCTTGACATCAGACCAGGACCGAGAATATGGTCATGTCGTAGCGCACAGAAATTTATGGGCTAAACAACAAGTTAACCAGAGGAGAAATGCCGATGAAATCACCAGGTGGTGGAGCCAAGTTCTCAGGCATGAAGAACCGACCTACAAAGTTCAGTTACAGACCTTCTCCCAAACCGCAGTATGGAGGGGGTGGAGGTCAAAACGCTGGGTGCGCCGCTCAAGCATTGATGGTGCTCTTATCGCTGGCCTGGTTGCTCATCTCACTTGTCTAAAGAAGCATAACTTTCATTCGGTTCCACCATTTTCAACTGGTAGAAGTATTGCACTTTGTAAATGATCTTATGACTGATTGATGGCGTTTTGCAGTGCTATATGATGGTTAACTTGCCTCTTATGTAGCCAGGGGTGATGTTACGTAAGCTTCCCCATTAGGTAGAAATTTCATAAAGTGACACTTCCCGGGTTATCAATTCACGATACATCTTTGACGGCATGCCCAAAAGAGAATCATAGGGCTGCTGTGCCATACTTGCGGCAAACCTCGGTGAAAACGACTCCAGCATCGGCTTCCCGAAGAATGGCAAAGGTCTGTGTTTCCTTGAACCCGGACTGCTTAATCCGGACCCCTGGTTGGCAGAAAGTCTAATTCAATCAAATGCCCTCAAAGCGAGGCCGCCTATGGAATCATTTTGGGCCATCAATTTGCTTTACATCATTATATTGTATAGTACTAATGCGACCACGTAACACCTCATCAATTGTTTTGCTTCCATTAAATATAAATTCATCACTACATTTATTCAGTCTGATGACATCCGAACTAAGGTCTCGTATAAATGTTTCTGTCGTTTCAAGAAGGCCTACAAGCCGCTTCTCTACGGAACGTTCCAAGACATCCTTTGCTCGATCGTTCTTTTTAAACATGTTCTCTATTTTTTTAAAATCATTTGTCGCCTGATTGAGAACAGTATTCTGTAACTCAATATATTTAAGTGTTTGGCTGTGCACATACTCCTGAGTTCTTTCTCGTAGATCTAACTGCATATTACTAATAGCACTAATCATCTCCATGTTTAGTTTAGCGTACTCATTCTTATACTTCATAACTGCTTCCGAGAAGACCTTCATCCTCTCAAGATCTCTATCCTTTTTGGCTTCATCAATTTCTGCAAGAATTCTTTCTACTTCAGTTTTCTTGTATACCTCGAGTTCTGCTTCATGTTTCTGCATATCCTTTTCTCTTTTATGTGCAAAAGCTTCTCGAGGCTCATCAAAGAGTAGCCCAGCGAGAGAAGCCAACGGTTTTACAAATATACTTGCAATAGCAGCAATAATGGCCATTATGCTTCCTCTTTCAATTTGGCAATCTCCCGTTCAAACAGTTTTTTATCTTTTTCAACAGCATATACTAATTTGTTGTACTTTAATTTGTTACTGTCGCTACATTTTATTATATGCATTATAGCAGCCTTCTTCTTCTCGAGCAGAGTATATGCAAACTCGCTTCGCTTATACACATGAGAATCAGTGTTCACGCCTTTCAAATACTTTGATATCAAATCACTCATACATGAAAGAAACCAGTTGCGACAGGATACTGACTTTGCGTTGAAACAAGAAAATACTTCTAAGTGATAGTTTAACCATGTAATGAAGTAACAATCAATATACATATTCATTACGACATTATCATTATCATACTTAAACATCGCAGTGAATATATCTGGATTTTCACTGACAAATTCTTCTACTAAAATACTTCTTGCTTTCCTTAGATTACTTAGTAGTTCTTCTAATTCACTCTTTAATATCATTTATATCATTACCTTTTCCTTTTACAGTACTGGCTCCTTTCTTTGCTTCTTTCCTAATAATACCAATTGTATCAACTGTGTGTTCATCAATTAGGTTGCCAGACAGATTTAGACTATTCGTGTAACTGTTTACCAACTCCATGAGCCAGGTTGATGCAACATCAGTGCTTACTTGTGCATCCTTGAGTGTTTGGGAGACCTCGCGCAAAGACTCTGCGAAAAACTTTGTCCGTTCTTTTCTAAGATCCTCCTGCAAATTTGCGGCAAATTTTATCTCTTCTTTGTACTCTTTTACAAGAGACAAATAGTTCTTTTCATATTCATATAGTATACCAAGTCTTTCATGAAGTGAAGAAAGACTGACCATTTCGCATATTCTACCGGCTATTGCCTTAACTAATGGTGCTTTCTCTTTTTCATCGACAGTTGTATTCTCAAGAATACCAGCAACTTCGCTTTCAATCTTCTCCGTGTAGTCTTGTTTTGCATTCAAAGTATTGATTGACATCGTGTATACAACCTTCCCAGTGAGTGATTTAAAGAGGTCCAACTCTCTCTTGAGAAAATACGTTGAGGATACCCTCTTAGTCAATGGAAGAAATATGTGCTGATAAAAAAGGGGGAGTAGGTCAACTCTGATGAAGGTGCAGAAATCAGCTGCAAGGAAACGGAAAAGGTATGTTGAGATAATGATCTCTAAACCAGGAAGCGTCTGTCTTTTAGAAAAGGCTTTTGTTGGCTGGAGGTCTCACTCTTACAAATGCCCTTTAAACGGAGAAGCCAACATTTCCAGTTCTAACAACGCACAGCCAGACATACATAAAATACCGATAGTACTATACTGTTTATATACTATGATTGAATTCATAGTATGTGTTACTTGTTGTTGTATCTGTAACTATTGCATCAACTAAAGGACATACTATTGCAACATCTGTTTGTGACCAAAATTGTTTTAGAAAAGGCCAAGCATCACAAAATGCTTTTGTACGTACTAATTTACCATCATACGTTCTTACTGATACCCATGAGTTGAGCTTATGGCAGCTAATATATTCTATTCGTTCATCGAAATCTTTACCACATAGCTCATCAGCCCATCCTTCTTCTTTTGAAGTAGCCCATATTGAAAAAAGAGCTTTAGAAAACACTTGCAATGCTGACGGTTCAATGGGAAGGCTATTTACATCAATATTAATTGTTTTCAGAAGTGGTTCCATAGATAATATGTCTCCTAATAGCAGACATGAATTGTACTTAAGAGACCACAATGAATCCTGATTCTGTCTATTCTGTGAATTTAGGAGTTTACAGTTTATTCGATATGTTAGAGAAGTATACAAAATTGCTATCAGAGAGAGGAAAAAGGCAAGTATTGGGATAATGTTCTGTACGATAAAGATAAGGTCCATAATACACTCCTTTCCAGAGTACTGACATGAAGCATTCATTTCACAAATGGGCTTGTCAAGAGAAATCAAACTGCTATAATAGCCTATAGGAATGTATGTTCTAAAAGGGAAACGGAGGTCCTATGACTGAAACAAAATTGGTCGCTCAGACTGCAGTCACCTCTCTCGATGTTGCGAATCTCAAGAAGAATCCTGCGGCTCTATACCTGCTGTCTTTGCGGAGCGCGACCGGTCGCTACCAGATGATGCGGAAACTACAGAAGGTCGCAAGGATGTTCGGCGGCGAGTCATGGCAATCGTTTGCCTGGGCAAGTCTGGACTCTGTTCACGTAAATGCAATCATCACGAAGCTGGCTCAGGACTACAAACCTTCCTACGTGAATACGATTCTTGCTGCCCTCAGGGGAGTGATGGAGATTGCCTATGACCATCTGCTCATTGGAGAGAGTACTTACAGACTTATCAAAAAGGTCAAGCGTGTCCAGGGTGGTGAAACCGAGCCAACTGGAAGATACATTCCTTCCGGAGAGCGCACTGCCTTGATGGAGATTTGTCTGTCGGACTCTTCACCGGCAGGGTTTCGGGACGCTGCAATCCTTGTTTGTGCTTACCCAGGAGGGCTGCGCCGGGCGGAAATTGCCGGACTGAATAGGGAGGACATCATTGATGGGGATGCTTTAACGTTGAAGGTGAGGGGAAAAGGAAAGAAGAATAGAAGCGTTTTCATGGATAATGGCGGTGCCGACGCCTTGAGAGATTGGCTGACCTTGCGGGGTAGTGAAGATGGACCACTTTTCTTTGCTGGAAGAAAAGGAGGGTCACTGATTGAGGGTCAGAGGATAACCGGTCAGAGTGTTTACGAAATGCTTAAGCGAAGAGCTGTGGAGGCGGGAATTCGAGATTTGGGGACACACGATTTTCGACGTACAACTGCCTCCGACCTTCTGGATATCTCTGATGCGGTCACTTGTGCAGGATACCTGGGACATTCGAGCACGAACATTTTGAAAATCTACGATAGGCGTGATGAGCGTGCCAGGAAGAAGGCAGCACAGGGTTTGCATATTTCTTATCGTCAGCGTGATTTCGTTCAATAACAGTCGACATGACCCAAGAGCAAGGAGGTAAGATTTGGAAGTGTATTCGATTGAGCGAGATGCAATGATGAAAAGATATGGGAATCTGTTCAACGAACTGGTGGTTCTTCTATTGGAATGGGACCCGATGAAAATTGACTATTCTCATCTTCACGGGCGGTTTGACGTATACGCACCGGAGGCCACAACAATTCTTCCGCGCCTATCTTTGGAAGCTCACGGTGAAGACGATGTTCAACAAATTCTGGCAGAAGAACTAAAGCATTGGTTCACTGATTTGAGTGACAGGGAGCAAAGGAAAATCCAGGAAATGACACCGAAGGTTTGGATGCTTTGGCAGACTTACCCGGAGTTCCACTGCTCACTAAACCAAAGAATGTGAAGCAGAGATTCATGAAACCGAAAGCCATGCAGGATGACAGAGAACAGGTTCATGGCGAGTTCTTCTTCCGGGGAGAGCTGATTGAGTTTCACGGTCCCTGTGTATCCCTGGAAGAAGTGGTTCTTCCTGAGGGAGTGAAAATTGAACCATGGGCTGAACTGCCGACGATGGTTTGGTTGAAGTATCGGGGCGTTACTATTGCTGGCCCTTGTAAGAAAAAAGTGATGTATAGTTTTGTGTTTGCTCACGCCGGAGCGAAGCTTACAGTCTCGCCGGTTGAAACTTTACAATCTCGCCGGAGCAAAGTTTACAGATTCGCCGGTCGAAAGTTTACAGTAGCTACACGGCAGGCCGAAATTTCCTTGAATCCATTGAAAGAATAAACCGACAGCGACGAAGTAGCTCTCCCATTATCATCTCCAGAAAACTGGAGGTGAGAATGGCAAACAGGAGAACTTCGTTGAGGAAAATCAGGAGACTGATAAAGGCACTGAGAGAGGGAGTTACGGGTTCCCGTAACCTCTCTCAGTATTGCGGGCTTTCACATACCCATGTGATAGCAATACAAAAGAGAATTGAGCAGAGTTCATTCTTTTTGAAAGAGTTGACGCTGCTTGATGACCAAGCTCTATCAGCAATAGTATTCCCGCCGGAGCCGATGCTGTTGTACAGCAAGCCCTTGCCTGATTTTGAGAAGATTCGCGATCTTCTCAGCCAGCGGAAGAAGACCGGTATCACCAGAACACTTCTCTGGCAGGAGTATCGTGAGGATCATCCTGACGGTTACGGTCTCTCTCAGTTCAATGAGCATTACCGCAGATGGGTAAAGCAGCAGAAGAAGCCCAGCCCTCCCATCGACCGTTTTCCAGGCGAGAGGCTTTATGCAGACTATTCCGGCCTGAAGATGAGCTATGTGAACCGGGAGACCGGGGAAAAGATTGAGTGTGAGATCTATGTCAGCTCAATGGGTCATTCGGGCAAGATTTACTGTGAAGCCTCCCACACCCAGTCCATTCCGGACTGGCTGAAGGTTACGGAGAGTGCATTCCGGTATTATGGCGGTGTATCAGCTCTGATCACTCCCGATAATCTGAAGTCGGCGGTAACGACACCGGGCAGGTACGATCCCGACAACAACCGGACATTCGAGGAATTCTGCGATCATTTTGGAACAGCGATCTATGCCGCCAGGGTGCGTTGCCCGAAGGACAAGGCTTTGGCAGAGAATGCTGTTCAGAATGTGCAACGGTGGGTGATTGCTCCTCTGCGGAACCGAGTGTTCTTCTCCTTGCGTGAGCTGAACGAAGCCATATGGGAAAAGCTTGCGATCCTGAACGACAGGCGGTTCACCGAACGAGAAGGAACAAGAGCAAGCGTATTCATCGAAGTGGACCTGCCGGCTCTGAAACCCCTGCCTGCTGAACGATTCGAGTATGCGGAGTGGAGCAAGGTAAAAGTTCATCCCGACTGCCATGTGATGTACAATCGCTGCCGTTACAGTGTGCACTACTCTCACATCGGCAAGACCGTTGATCTCAGGGTAACCGCTGATGGAGTGGAGGCATTTTTGAAGAGCGGTCGAATAGCCAGTCATCTGAGATTGAAGGGCAGTGAAAGGCGTTCCACCTGTGATGAGCACCTGCCTCCCACACACAGGGCCTGGGAAATGATGGGAGAGAATACCCGGAAGTGGCTTGAGTCGAGGACAGGCAAAACCCTTGAGCTTTCCAGGCTGATCTACAGTGGTGAAAAGCACCCCACCCTCTCCATCCGGAGGATCCAGGGTCTTATGAGTCTTGATAGGAAGTACGGGGCCGAGGAGTTTGAGAAAGCTTGCGGATATGCTCTCAGAGCGGGAACTGAATACCGCCACAGCACCCTGAGCAGCATTCTGAAACTCAGGCTCTATGAGCGCAGGCCGTTCGATCTGGAGCCTGCAGAACCAGTCATCGTTGAGCACGAGAACATTCGTGGAGGCGACTACTACAAATGAAGAAGGAGGCGATATGCTTAAGAATCCTGTCCATGACGGTCTGAAATCCCTCAGGCTGCATTCCATGGCCCGTGCCTACGAGGAACAGGATGCAATTCCTGACATCGGGGAATACACCTTTGATGACCGGTTGGGCATGATGCTTGACCGTGAGATCGTGGCGAGGAGCAATCGCCGCCTGGCACACAGGATAAAGCATGCAGGATTCAAGCACAGCTCAGCCTGCATGGAGAACATCGACTACCGGAGCGACCGTGGGCTGGACCGCTCCCTGCTGATGTCTCTCTCATCCTGCAGGTGGGTGTATGAGAAACAAGGAGTGCTGATAACCGGTGCCACCGGCACCGGAAAGACCTGGCTGAGCTGTGCTCTGGGCCACAAGGCATGCATGGAGGGTTACACCGTTCTTTACCGGAGGATGGCACCTCTCCTCCGGGAAATGGAAGCAGCCCGTGAAACCGGAGAGATGAACAGGATGATGGAGAAACTGATCAAACCCGACCTGCTCATCCTTGACGACTGGGGCATGGAAAAGCTGAACAGCAGGCAGAGCCTGCACATGCTCGAGATAGCTGAAGAACGCTATGGGGCAGGCTCTCTGCTGATGTCATCCCAGTTGCCGGTGAACAGATGGCATGAGACATTGCATGATCCGACAATAGCGGATGCCATACTGGACAGGATAGTGCATAGTTCCCGTCGGATAGAGTTGGGAACCGGCTCAAATGCCGAGAGTATGAGAAAGCTCCATACAGGTATAACCGAAACGGACAATAAAGAAACCATGAGAGGAAAGGGCAATTAACCGACTGAGTCGCTGAAGGGCATATCAGCTTATGAATTCAGAGGGAAAGTAGTGACAGATTCTGTAAACTTTGCTCCGGCGAGAAGGTGTAAACTTTGCCCCGGTGAGTGTGTAAACTTTGACCGGCGTGGGCATTGTGTTTAAATACTTGTCCATCCTGAAAGAAGTGATAGAAGAAGTACGGCAAGACTCGAAGATCTGTCTTCATGAAGTGGTCCCACTTTTGTAGACAGCTCGTGGGTCGGTTTTCATTAGACTCAGGCAGCTTCATGGTTTCCGGTTTCCCGGCTTGAGTATACGGCATCCGGAGTCCTGTCTCCAAGAGATGAATGCTTTCTATCCATGTTGTACCAGCCCAGATACCTGCCCAATTCTCTGCGTGCCTCAACCATGTCCCTGTAACTCTTCAGGTAAACCTCCTCGTACTTCACTGTTCGCCAGAGTCGCTCGACCATCACGTTGTCCAGCGCCCGTCCTTTGCCGTCCATGCTGATCCTGATCCCTGAAGCCTTCAGAACGCCGATGAAGTCACTCCCCGTGTACTGGCTTCCTTGATCCGTATTGAAGATCTCGGGCCTGCCGTGCCTCCGAAGGGCCTCTTCCAGAGCTTCCACGCAGAACCGCGAGTCGAGGGTGTTCGACAGACGCCAGGAGAGAACCTTCCGGCTGAACCAGTCCATGATGACCGTCAGATAGCACCAGCCCCGTGGCATCCGTATGAAGGTGATGTCGGAAGCCCATACCTGATTCGGGCGGGTTATCGGAAGCCCACGGAGCAGGTAGGGGTACTTCTCGTGATCCTTGATGGCCCGGCTCGTGTTCGGCCGTGGGCATATCGCCCTCAAGCCCATAAGTCGCATCAATCGGCCAACCCTCTTCCGACCAGCCTTCAGCCCGCGATCAGCGAGATCTCTGCTTATCCTCCGAGCTCCCTTGAAGGGATGTGCCGTGTAAATCTCGTCTATTGCCGCCATCAGCTCGACAGGCTCGCGGTCAATTCCAACTCGCTTCCGATAGAGGGTGGAACGGTTCACGCCCAGAAGGTCACACTGCCTTACCAGGCTGATCGCTGATCCCTGCATCTCAACGGCCATTCTTCGCTCGCCGGGCGACAATCTCCTCAGATTTTTTTTTCGCCCAGTCAAGTTCGACCTTCGTCTGCCCCAACTGGCGGTGCGCTTCATCCAGCTCCCGTTGCAGCTCTGCTTCCCGGCTGCGGGCTGAGCCTTCCGAAAAGACCTCCGCCGCCCCTTCAAGAAAACGCTTCTTCCAATTGCTTATCTGTACGGGGTGAACCCCAAAATCACTCGCAAGCTCGGTGATGGTCTTCTCACCCTTGATGGCTTCTATCGCCACCTTCGCCTTGAATGACGCACTGTGTACCCGCTTCGGCATGTCCCCTCCTTCAAGAAGCCATGCCTGAATCTAACTATCACCCCTGTCTACATAGGGGGGCCAGCTCAAATGGCGACCTCTACCAAGGTTCCTATGAACCCATAGTATCCAGACAGCTCTGGAGTGAAGTACAGGATGTTCTTGCTCTGAGAAACGAAAGAAAGACAAAGCAGAGAAAACACAATTTCACGTTCAGCCGTTTGATAACCTGCGGCCACTGTGGTTGTTCCCTGGTTGGAGAAACACACAAGAATAGATACACCTACTACTCTTGCTCCGGCTACAAGGGAAAATGTAACGAACCCTATGTGCGTGAAGAGGTTCTCGATGAGCAGTTCTGTGAATTTCTGGAGCTGTTGGAGTTTGATGAAGATGTTATCAGCTATCTGAAGGATAGTGTTGAGAAAACTTCTGAAGAAGAAAGGGAGTATCGGAGAAAGCGAGTTGCAGAACTCAAGATACGGCTTTCCTTCTGTAGGAGGAAGATTACAGAAATCTACAATGACAAGCTTGATGGTCTAATTACAGCTGAGATGTTTAGAAATCAGACCGACAAATACAATTTGGAAATCGCTGACCTGCAGACATCAATCCCCGCATTTGAGTCCCTGGAGGATGATGCTTTTGTCCAAGGAATAGAGGTCATGGAACTCGTCCGAAATGCCCGTAGAATGTACTCTCAGCAGTCAAGCTCAGAAAAGAGAGCCTTAGTACGAAATTTACTTTCGAACTCCTCCTGGAAGGACGGAAAGCTTTCGTCTGAGTTTCGGCAACCCTATGATATGATTGTAGATACGAAGAAGCTTCATGACATGAAAAAAGCCGCCGGGGACTCTCCCGGCGGCCTCTATCCCATCTGGCGGTCCGGACGAGACTCGAACTCGCAACTTCCGGCGTGACAGGCCGGTGCTCTAACCAATTGAACTACCGGACCGCGCAAACGGACTGGGAATATCTGCGAAAACCGACAACTGTCAAGGGGAGCGGTGCCTGAATGCCTTCGATTTCCTGCTGTTTCTCAGCCGATGGAGAACAGGGCAGTCAGGGGGTTCTGTTCTGGCTCTGATAACTGCTGTGGGCGTTTGTTCTGTATGACGCAGCCGAGTCACGGATTGCGGGAACAGACGAAGCTGTCTCACATGACCTTCGGCGCCATCGTGGCAGGTTTCGGATTCGATCGGATGTTCCTTGCCGTGGAACACATTGCTGTTTAGAATACTAGAGGTTTCAAGAAAAGGCATTTCTTTGGAATGAATGGGAGTGTATCATGAAGACGGCATCTTTGATCATGCTCTTGCTTGGTGTTTCAGCACTTGCGGCTGATGTGGAGATAGGTTCCAATCAGTTCCCCTACAACGCGCCTTTCTGCGCCACTTGAACCCAGTCTCTGCGCTACCAGGTGGTAGTGCTCGGCAGTGAAATCGGCGACGCCATGACCATCACCTCCATAGGCTTCAAACCCACATCCGGAACCTCCGCATTGTTTGACGAGCTTTCGGTGTACATGGGCCCCGCTTCCGGGAGTGTTCTGGTCAGCAACTTCGAGGCCAACTACTCCGGAGACAGGCTATTGGTCTACAACAAATCAGGGGTTCTCCTGTCAGTCAGCGGAGGATGGGTTACGGTTCCCCTTGACACACCATACTTCTACAGCGGCTCGGGAAACCTGATCATCGAAATCGCCTGGCCAAACGGTGACCTTGAAATCTACACCGGCTACTGGGGTACTTCCGGCAACAGGACGATGACGGCGTTCTACGGCAGTCCCACAGGAGACCTGTATGATTTCTGCCCAAATCTCCTTCTCTCGGGAAGCATGAGCCTTACCCCGATGACTTTCGGAGCCATCAAAGCGAGTTTCTAGCATTTCACGGGGGGCGGTTCACCGCCCCCGCTTCTCTCCGGGAGGGAATCCGATTCAAGTGAGAGGCTTGCTTTGTGCCCTGTTCCTTGTTGCTGTGTCCCTCGGGCAGTGCCCCCTTGGTCTTGCTCCTGAAGAGGCCTGCCCAGAGGCCTCTCCCAGATGCGCCCTTTACAATGATCCGTCAGGCAACGGTTTCTGCGACAATCCGGGTCCACTCCCTGTCATCGATCCCGAACCGGTACCCGATCCTGAACCCGAAATTCCTGTTGAGGATGAAGTTCCAACCATGGATGAGGAACCCGAGCCGGAACCGGAGCCGGTCGTAACGGTACTCACCCCTCAACCGGACCCTGTTGTTCCGCTGGTTCAGGAACAGCCTGAAACCGGGACGGTAACCGAAGAGGAGGCTCCCCGGGATTCAGTGGCTTTGGTTTCTTCAACTCCTGTTTTTATCGGATGCCCTCTGAACCTCTCTCCTCAGGAGGCATGCTTCGAGGATTCGCCCCGGTGCGCACTTTACACCGATGAGACCGGTGACCAGCGCTGTGACAACCCGGGGTCAGCCGAGGACCAACCGGCGGACAGTGTTGCGGCTGCGATGACAATCGGATGCCCGCTGGGCTTGCCCCCTGAAGCCGCGTGCCCCGGAGACCTTGCCCTCTGTCCCCACTGGTACGGGCAATCATCAGGTGTTGCCTGCGCCAATCCCTCAGGCGGAGACCGCCGGTTGTACATAGCTCTCATCGCCCTCGCGGTGCTTCTCATGCTTGCCACCTTCCTCAGCCGAAGGCTGCGGGGCCGCAAACTGGTTCCCAGGTTGCGCCGGACCGTGGCCCACAGAACCGTTCAGGGGTTGAGCCTCATAGTTCTGGGATTCGGGATTCAGGGGTGCTTCTGCCCGCTGGGCGCTTTTCAGTACGCTTTTCTCAAGGACGGCCTGTTGTTCATGGGTTGGGTAGGGGCTGCCATCCTTGTTCTTCCTTTCCTGTTCGCCGCCTTCTTCGGAAGAATATTCTGCTGTTGGGTGTGCCCCATGGGGGCAGTGCAGGAAATGGCATACCTGATTCCATCGCCTGGAAAGCTGAACCCCAGGGGCAAAACCAGCCGGCTGTTCGGCAGATTCCGCTTTGTGGTTCTTGGCGCCCTTGTCACCATCCTTCTGCTGCACCGCTTTGAAATGCTAGTGACCCAGTGGCCGGCGATTTTCTGCAGGTTCGACCCTTTCCACACGATGTTCACGCTGTTCCTCACTGGAAGCGTGATGGCGGCCGGAGTCACCATTGCGCTTTCCGTATTCGTGAGGCGGTTTTTTTGCAGGTATCTCTGTTTCCTGGGCGCCGCCCTGAGCCTTTTCACGCCCCTTCGTCTTTACAGCCGGATAACCGGCAGAAGCCAGACCACTCGTACCGAGGATTTCTGATCAGGGAAGGCAGACCAGCCTGGCCGGAGAAACATCGGTGTTCCCCGCGACCCGGACCAGATAGACCCCCGGGGCTTTCGGGGTGAACACGGCATGACCCTGGGAGACATCGAGATTCTCAACCCGCCTGCCGGAGATGTCGTAAATCTCCAGGTACCCAAAGGCGTCGGTGACGGAGATCAAGACCGAACCCGAGAAGGGGTTTCTCTCCGGCTGAATCACAGGGGGCGTTGCATGGAGATCGGGTTCTCCTTCTATTCCAACTCCCTCGTACTGAAGCTCGGCCCAGTGCCACGATGCGGAAGTCTCTCCCGCCGCGAGCCCCCACTCCCCCTCTTGAACCGATGAACCGGCTGACGCGTTCAAGACCCAGGTTTCAGAGGACTGCACATGCTCGATACTGAGATACATGTCCGGCCCCTGGCATGTGAACACAAGTATGTAATCCCCGTCGGGAAAACTCGTGTAAAGAGAGTTGTAGATGGTGGATGTTGTTCCGTTCACAACTCTGCGGATTCTGGCAACATTATGGTCTATGGATAAATAGGCGTATACCCCGGTACCACTCGAGTTCAACCTTGCCATAACCCCGAATACATGGTTGCCGGTTCCATAGACGGTGATAGAGCCATCCTGTACGATGACTTCTCCTGGAAACACAAGAGAACTTGCATTCGCAGTTGTGTTTACGCATGCCATCTGATTGTACGCGTACCAGGACGCCGCTCCGCACCCGGGAACCCAGCCGTCGATGCCATCGGAGAAGTCGTCAAAAATCGTTACCGAGAAGGCCGTGGAGACCGATAAGACTATTGCAACCATGAATTTCATCCGATTCCCCCTGTCATCTCATCATCATTGACATGGCATAAAGAACATTCTTCTGCTTTGTGATATAACTACAAGGGGTGCCGGGCGCAAAGCCAGTTACGATGCATGACCCTTTTTCATGGTGCTCCTCCGGTATATTTCTCGTACAACCCGAAGGAGAAAACTTGTCTGATTCCAGAAAGCATGGAGAAAAGGGGCGTAACGCCTTTCAGGAAGTTTTCGGCGACATGCCCATGCCCGGTGATACAGGAAAGCATTCCATGGATTACGATGCCTACTGGACGGAACGGATTCAAGAGGATGTTGTCACAGAACCTTCGAGGAGGCGGGCAAGAGCTGTTCTCAACATGATAGGTGAGGGAGACTCCGTGCTGGATGTGGGCTGTGGAACCGGAGAAACACTGGAGTTCCTAAAAAGCAAGCGTTCCATTGATGGAATCGGCCTCGACATCTCGACGGTTGCACTGGATTCCTTGAGACGGAAAGGGTTCGGCGCCATTCAAGCCGACCTCACCCGTCCGGAAACTGATCTGACTGGAGAATGGGACCACATAATCCTTTTCGAAATACTCGAGCACGTTCAAGACGCCGAGGTCATGATGGACAAACTGAAGGGGCACTTCAGAAAAGGGCTGTATGTGACCACGCCAAACCTGGGCTACATCGCCCACAGGCTGAGGCTTGTGTTCGGCAGGTTTCCCGTTACCTACATTCTTGACCCCAGGGAGCACCTTCGCTTCTGGAGCGTGAAGGATTTTGTCTGGTGGTCAGTGGCACTCGGGTACGGAAGGCCCCGGGTCAGGGGTTTGAGGGGTAAGCCGAACGCACTGGGACTGTGCCGCCATTGGCCATCACTCTGGGCCAGTGAAGTGCTGTACTGCTTTGAAAAACAGCCGCCATCAAGGTAGCCCCGGGTGGAACCATATCATTGATGCGCTACTATTCATTTGATGTGTAACGCTTTGAGTGAGAGAGGCTGTATGGGATTGGTCCGTTTCTGTTTGCTGTGCGTGTTTTCTGCAGTGGCGGCCTCCTGCGGTTCCCCGGCTGAAGCGGCGGAGCCGTCTCCCCTGAGTATTCTTGCTGAAATTGCCATGCCCCTGGGCGGAGAGGATGACCTCGACCCTCTCATCGAGTCGGCCCGAACAGCACGATTGGTGCTTCTGGGAGAGGCCTCCCATGGAACGACGGAGTTCTATGCCTGGCGATCCGTCATCACCAGAAGGCTTGTGTCTGAGGCAGGGTTCGATTTCGTGGCGGTTGAGGGGGACTGGGCATCAATCTTCCTTTTGAACAGGTATGTGAAAGCGCTTCCCGGCGCGGGAGATTCCGCGGCTTCAATAATGGCCACCTTTTCACGCTGGCCCGTGTGGATGTGGGCGAACCGGGAGGTTCTTGAACTGGCGGAGTGGCTTCGGGAGCACAATGCCGCCCTTGAGCCGGAGGAAAGGGCGGGTTTCTACGGCATGGACCTCTACGGAGAAGACCAGGCGGCGGCCAAGCTGCTTTCAAGGCTTTCCGGTCTGGACCCGACCCTTGCGACTGCGGTTGGGGAGGCCCTTCAGGGGTACATTGAGCACGGAGAGGATTACACCATGGCCCTGGCCATGGGCGCTCCATCGTTGGAGGACGAGCTTCTGCGGGTGGTTCGACTGCTGGAGGAGAACGCCGATGTCTTTCTCGACCGTGACCCAATCGATTACATGGCCGCCCTGCAGAGCGCCGTAGTTGTCCGGAACGCGGAGAGGCATCGGAGGGCGGGTCTGGTATCGGGACCCCAGTCCTGGAACTACCGGGCTGAGCATTTCTGGGAGACATGCAGGATGCTGCTGGATTACTACGGCCCTGGGAGCAGAGGGGTAATCTGGGCGCACAACACCCATGTTGGAGATGCCCGGGCAACTCCCATGGCCCATCACGGCCAGGTGAACATAGGACAGCTTGCCCGTCAGGATCTCGGGCGAACGGAAGTGTTCTCGGTGGGTTTCGGGACCCACAGGGGAACCGTATCCGCAGGCTCGGCATGGGGCTCTCCCAGGCACAGGATGGAGGTTCCGCCCGGGGTTTCCGGAAGCCTTGAGGATATGA